>Ga0209062_1000288_pt1 | contig 183135 bp, 163 predicted proteins | sample Coa_R2_2_FD_187158 | JGI IMG/M metagenome (GOLD analysis project Ga0209062, IMG submission 187158) | Surface soil microbial communities from Centralia Pennsylvania, which are recovering from an underground coalmine fire - Coalmine... | ecosystem: Environmental > Terrestrial > Soil >...
AGGTGAACTCGGCGCTCGAGCTCAACAGCGCCTCCGTCTGCGTGCAGACCGGCACCACCACCGAGCAGAACCTCGCCGACTACTTCAAGGGCAACAACATGAAGTATGAGGTGATCGCGTTCGCGGGCGCCGACGAGACGGTCAAGGCCTATGAATCCGGCCGCTGCGACGTGTTCACCTCGGACGTCTCGCAGCTCTATGCCGAGCGGCTCAAGCTCGCCAATCCCGCCGACCACGTCGTGCTGCCCGAGGTGATCTCGAAGGAGCCGCTGGGACCGATGGTGCGCCATGGCGACGACCAGTGGTTCGATATCGTGAAATGGGTGCTGTTTGCCATGGTCGACGCCGAGGAGATGGGCGTCACCCAAAAGAACGTCGACGAGATGTCGAAGTCGGACAAGCCCGACCTGAAGCGCGCCTTCGGCACCGACGGCAATCTCGGTGAGCAGCTCGGCCTCACCAAGGACTGGTTCTACCGGATCATCAAGGCGGTCGGCAATTATGGCGAAGCCTTCGACCGCAATGTCGGCGCCGGCTCAAAGCTGCAGATCGCCCGCGGCTTGAACCAGCTCTGGAACAAGGGCGGCATCCAGTACGCACCGCCGATCCGCTGATCCAAGGTCAACGCCACGGTTGCGGCGATGAGCATCGAAGCAAGATCACCACCGCCGCAATTGATGTTCCGGCTGAAGCGGGCGCTGGGCGGCCGCTCCGGCTGGAGCGGCGTCGCGCTCCAGATCGTGTTCGTGATCGCACTGGCCTGGATCGGCTATGAGATCGTAGCCAACGCCCGTGCCAATCTGGAGACGCAGCGGATTACCTCGGGCTTCGGCTTCCTCAACAACACCGCAGGCTTCGACGTCAGCCAGAGCCTCATTCCCTATGCAGGCTCCGACACCTATACCCGGGTGTTCCTGGTCGGCCTGCTCAATACGTTTCTGGTCTCGATCATCGGCATTTTCTTTGCCACCGTGATCGGCTTCACCGTCGGCCTCGGCCGGCTGTCGCCGAACTGGCTGCTGTCGCGCATCGCCGGCGGCTATGTCGAACTGGTGCGCAACCTGCCGGTCCTGTTCCAGATCCTGTTCTGGTATCTGGCGGTGCTTGCCGCACTGCCGGGCCCGCGGCAGAGCATTTCGCTGTTCAACAGCTTCTTTCTCTCCAACCGCGGCCTGATCATCCCCCGCGCGATCGCGCAAGCCGGATGGGAGCCGTTCCTGATCGCCGTCCTCGTTGCGATCGTCGCAGCCTTTGCGCTGCGCCATTACGCGCGGCGGCAGCTGTTCGAGAAGGGCAGGGCGATCCGCATCTGGCCCTATGCAACGGCGCTTCTGATCGGCCTGCCGCTCGCGAGTGCGCTGATCTTCGGCGTGCCCTTGACCTTCGAATTGCCGCAGCTGCGAGGTTTCAATTTCGCCGGCGGCATCCGCGTCATTCCCGAATTCGTCGCACTCACCGTGGCGCTGTCGACCTATACGGCGGCCTTCATCGCCGAGGTGGTGCGCGCCGGGATCCAGTCGGTGCACAAGGGACAGATGGAGGCGGGCGCTTCGCTCGGGCTCAGCCGCGGCGCCACCCTGCGGCTGATCGTGGTGCCGCAGGCGATGCGGGTGATCCTGCCGCCGCTGACCAACCAATATCTCAACCTGACGAAGAACTCCTCGCTCGCGGTCGCCATCGGCTATCCCGACCTCGTCTCGGTGTTCGCGGGAACGACGCTGAGCCAGACCGGCCAGGCGATCGAGATCATCGCGATCACCATGGGCGTCTATCTGCTGCTGTCGCTGACCACCAGCGCGATCATGAGCTTCTACGGATGGCGGCTGGGCCGGAGCCTCGCGCAATGACCGACGTCGCCGCATCCTCCTTCGTTCGCGATGCGCTTGCTCCCGAGCGGCCCGCGCCGGTCAAAACCACCGGCCTTGTCGGCTTCGTTCGCACCAGGCTGTTGAACTCGCCGACCAATATCCTGTTGACGATCGTCGGCATCCTCTTGGTCTGGTTCACCGTGGTCCCCGCATTCAAATTCATGCTGGTCGATGCGGTCTGGCACGGCATCGACCGCAACGCCTGTCTCGACCAGAATGCAGGACATCCCGTCGGCGCCTGCTGGCCCTATATCGGCGCCAAGCTCGACCAGTTCATCTACGGCTTCTATCCGGTCGAGGAGCGTTGGCGGGTCAATCTGACCTTCGTGCTCGCGGCCGTGCTGCTGGTGCCGATGCTGATCCCGCGCCTGCCGGGCAAGGGCCTCAACGCCGGCCTGTTCTTCCTGGCCTTCCCGGTGGTCGCCTTCTTCCTGCTGCATGGCGGCGGCCTGAGCGGCTTGGGCGTAAGCTGGACCACGAGCCTGCTTGCCGCCTTCGCCGACAGCATCAAGACTGCGGGCGATGCATTGGTGCGCACTGCTGCGACCACGCCGGTCGTGGGCTCGCTGCTGTGGCTGTTGGGTCAAGCCGTGACTTTGGTCGGCGTGACGCTCGCACTGCTGCTCACGCCGCTGCTCTATGTACGTGATCAGATCCACGCATCGGGCCACGCGGTCTGGATCGACTTCGTCCTGACCGCGATCATCGTCTCCGGCCTGTTGTTCCTGGTCGCCGGCGGGGTGCGCACCGGATGGCGGACGCTGATCGCCTGTCTTGCGAGCTTCGCGGGGCTCGCCATCGTCATCGCCGTGATGGGCCTCGACCGCGGCGGCTTACCCGTCGTCGACACGAGGCTCTGGGGCGGCCTTCTGGTGACGCTGGTGGTCTCGGTCACCGGCATCGTCACCTCGATGCCGATCGGGGTTGCGCTAGCGCTCGGCCGTCGCGCGAGCATTCCGCTGATCCGCGTGTTCTCGATCATCTTCATCGAATTCTGGCGCGGCGTGCCGCTGATCACGGTGCTGTTCTTCGCGACCTACATGCTGCCCCTGTTCCTGCCCGGCAATTTCACCGTGGACGGCCTGATGCGTGCGCTGATCGGCATCGCCCTGTTCGCGGGCGCCTATCAGGCCGAGGTGATCCGCGGCGGCCTCGCCGCGATCCCGCGCGGGCAGGGGGAGGCGGCGAGTGCGCTCGGCCTCTCCTGGTGGAAGACCACGGCGCTGGTCGTCATGCCGCAGGCGCTTCGCCATGTCATTCCGGGCCTCGTCAACAGCTTCATCGCGCTGTTCAAGGACACCTCGCTGGTGTCGATCGTGGCGCTGTTCGACCTCCTGGGCCAGCTGCGCGCCTCCTTCTCCGACCCGAACTGGGCGACGCCGACCACCGCCTTCACCGGCTTTGCCTTCTGCGGGCTGATCTACTTCGCCTTCTGCTTCGGCATGTCGCGCTACTCACTGTTTGTCGAGCACCGGCTCAATCCGTTCCGGCGCAATTGAACCGAGACCATCATGACCGAAAATCCGATCGTCAGCATCAAGGGCCTCAACAAGTGGTACGGCGACTTCCACGTGCTGCGCGACATCAATCTCGAGGTCGGCAGGGGCGAGCGCATCGTGATCTGCGGCCCCTCGGGCTCGGGCAAGTCCACGCTGATCCGCTGCATCAACGCGCTCGAGGAGTTCCAGGAAGGCGAGATCGTCGTCGACGGCATCGCGCTCGGACCGAACCTGCGCCGCGTCGACGAGGTGCGCCGCGAGGTCGGCATGGTGTTCCAGAGCTTCAACCTGTTTCCGCATCTGACCGTACTCGAAAACTGCACGCTGGCGCCGATCTGGGTGCGCAACATCCCGCAGAAGGATGCGGAGGTGGCGGCGATGAAATATCTCGAGAGGGTCAAGATCCCGCACCAGGCGCACAAATATCCCGGCCAGATGTCCGGCGGTCAGCAGCAGCGCGTTGCGATCGCGCGTGCGCTCACCATGAGTCCCAAGGTGATGCTGTTCGACGAGCCGACCTCGGCGCTCGACCCGGAAATGGTCAAGGAGGTGCTCGACACCATGGTCGACCTCGCCAAGGAAGGCATGACCATGCTGGTGGTGACCCATGAAATGGGCTTTGCACGCGAAGTCGCCAACCGCGTCGTGTTCATGGACGCCGGCCAGATCATCGAGTCCAATACGCCCGCGAACTTCTTCGCCAATCCGCAGCACGCGCGCTCGAAGCTGTTTTTGAGCCAGATCCTGCGGCACTGAGGGGCGTCATCTCGGGCGAATCCGGGGCGACGCGCATTCACCGCAGTCATCGTGCGGCTTGACCGGACGACCAGCATTCCGGAGCCAGCTATTTTCGAACCGGGAAGCTGCGCCCCTCGCACGGAAGGGGCCAAAACAAGGCCGCACCAACCTAAGCTAATTATTATGCCGGCCTGACGGGATGCTGCCCGCCCAGCGGCGCATTGCTCCGTCACCGTTCGGCCAAGTTGCCGACACGTTTGGCCGTTCGCTTATGCAGCGGCAGGGGATTCAAACCAAGGAGTCCTCATGAACCAAGCGTACAAGGTTGTTCTGGTAAGCGCGTCGTTGCTTCTTTCCGCCCACGCCCAAGCCCGTCCACATCGGTATCACCATCGGCTGCAATATCTCCCGCAGACGATGGTCATGCTGGCCGGCGACGAGAGAGTGGTCGGCGGTCGTCCGTCGGGATGCCCGAATGCGTTCTGCGGATGCGAGGCGTCGCTCTACCGGTTCGGCCGGGTCGTTCCCGAATTGAACCTTGCGGCCAATTGGCGGCGCTTCCCGCGCGCGATGCCGTCACCAGGCATGGCGGCGGTCCGATCGGGCCATGTCATGATCCTCCAGCAGCATGTCGCGGGTGACGTCTGGTATGTCCACGACGGCAATTCCGGCGGTCATGTCACGCGCGAGCACCCGCGCTCGATTGCGGGTTACATGATCGTGGATCCAAGCTCAGCCTCAGGCTCATTTGGCCTTGCAGGCTGGAGCCGGCCTTCGCCATCCTATGGCTGGAAGGGCAGAACCATGGCGCGCAGCGTCATGTAGGAAGCCGGCGGCCTCGGGTGCCCCGGCGGCCCGGTCGCGCCGGAGCACCAGCTTCAGTCTAGGCCGGCCTGAAAGCAGCGATCTCCTGTTCAAGCTTAATTCGCACCCGCGCAAACACGCTTTGCCAGTCTCCCGGCCTCGTCTGCCGGAACAGGCGCATGGTCGGGTACCAGGGGCTATCGTCGCGATCGAGCAGCCAGCGATGGTCCGGCGTGTAGCAGAGCAGGGTCCAGGTCTTGTGTCCCAGCGCGCCGGCGAGATGGGCGACGCTGGTCTCGACCGTGATCACGAGGTCGAGGCAGGCGAGCAGGGCGGCGGTTTCGGCGAAATCGGTGAGCTGATCGGTCAGGTCGATGATGCCGGGCATCTCCCGCAGCGCGGCCCTGTCGTCCGGCTTCATCTCCTTCTGAAGGCTGACGAAGGTCGCGTCGGCATCGAGTAGGCTGGAAAATGCTTGCAACGCGACGGAGCGGTTGTGATCGTCCGGCTGCCTTGGATTTCCCGCCCAGCAAAGGCCCACGCGCAGCCGATCATGCGCGCCGAGGCGCTGCTCCCAGGCCCGCACGCGATCATCATCGGGGGCGGGGAGATAGGGTGTCGATGAGGGGATCGTCTCCAGCCTGGTCCCAAAGGCCAGCGGCAGGCTCATGATGGGACAATGGAAATCGAACGGCGGCAGGTGGATGTCCGACATCGGCAGGCATTGCGAGATCCCCGGCAGCTTCGACAACAACGGGTGCAGCGGATCCTGCACGACAAGGATGACGCGTGCGCCGCGCTCGGCCAGCATCGGCACGTAACGGACGAATTGGATGGTGTCGCCCAGGCCTTCATCGGCGATGATCACGATCGTCTTGCCGGCAAGGCTTTCCTGTCCAAGCCACATTGGCTGGGCAAAGTCCGGATAGCTGCGCGCCATCTTCCAGCGCGCTTCGCGACCGGCCCAGCCGGAAGCGAAATGTCCGTTGAGCAGTTGAAGATGGGCGATGCCGAGCTCGGCCAGCGCGTCGTTCGGGTCCTCCGTCTTCAGGTGCTGGTAGATCGCGACCGCATCAGTGAACCGGCGCAGCTTCGCGAGCGCCGCGGCCTTGTTGTGCAAGGCATCCCTGTCATTCGGCTGAAGCGCGAGCGCCTGATCGAACCATGGCAGCGCGTCCTCGTCCTGTCCCAGCGATCGCAGGACGGTACCGAGATTGTTGCAGATGCCGGCGTCGTCGGGCGCGAGCGCATGCGACGTGTGACAGAGCGCCAGCGCTTCCTCGAACCGCTTCAGGCGGGTGAGGCAGGCGGCGCGCCTTTGCAGCGTCGGGACGTGGTTGGGCCGCAGGGCGTCGCACGCATCGAGACAGGCGAGCGCCTCTTCGATGCGGCCGAGACCGTAGAGAAGGATGGCGCACTGGTTGGCCGCCTCCCAATGCTGCGGGTTGAGCGCGAGCCCATGCCGAAAGCTCAGGACGGCCTCGCTGTCACGTCCGAGCGCGACCAGCGCGTTGCCGAGATCGTGCCAGAGATTGGCGTCGTCAGGCTTGAGCTGCACCGCCTTGTCGAAGGCCTGCAGCGCTTCCTCGTGCCGGCCCTGCCTGGAGAGGCAGGTGCCGAGGCTGGTCAGATAAAACGGCTTCGGCTCCTGCCTGATCGCGCGCGAGATCCATTCCACCGCGTGGTCATACTGCTCGGCCTGCAGCGCAAGCAGACCAAACAGATTGAGCGTATCGGCGTGATCCGCGTCGCGCGCGAGCGTTTCACGGCAGCAGGCTGCCGCATCGCCGTAGCGGCCGGCACGCATGTGGCCAAGCGCGGTCAAATACAGCTCACCGGCGGTCGGCAACACCGCAGGCTCCTCGGCTCGGGCCGTCTTGTCATCCGCCGGGCGCTCGGGATCGTTCATCTCGGCCGTCCAGTTGGCCGCTCATCGCGTGCGGCTGTGCGGCAGCTCGAAGCGTCCATCATTGCGAGGAGTAGCGCGATGAGGCAATCCAGACTCGTGTGCGTAGCTCGGGATGCTTCGCCGACTTTCGCAATGACGATCCCGGAGCCGCGCACGCCTTACTCGAAGGGAACGTCAACGGTCGGGCGCCGCTCCAGCCAAGTCGGCACCGGCAGCTTCTTCGAACGCATGAACTCCGGATTGAACAGCTTGGACTGATAGCGGCCGCCGGTGTCGCAGAGGATGGTCACGATGGTGTGCCCCGGGCCGAGTTGCTTCGCCAGGCGAATGGCGCCGGCGATGTTGATGCCGCTCGATCCGCCGAGGCACAGCCCCTCATGCTGGGCGAGATCATAGATCACGTTGATCGCTTCCTCGTCGGGAATGAGGAAGGCATCGTCGACCTTGCCGGCGCTTTCGATCACGGCCGTCACGCGGCCAAGCCCGATGCCCTCGGTGATCGATCCGCCCGGCGAGGTCTTGGCCTCGCCGTGCTTGAAATAGTCGTACATGGCCGCGCCATGCGGGTCGGCGCAGGCGACAACGACGTCCTTGTTCTTTTCTTTCAGATAGCGGCTGATGCCGGCGAAGGTGCCGCCGGTGCCGATCGAGCAGATGAAGCCGTCGATCTTGCCGTCGGTCTGCTGCCAGATTTCGGGCCCGGTCGATTCGTAATGCGCCTTGGGATTGTCGAGATTATTCCACTGGTCGGCGAACAGCACGCCATTGGGCTCGGTCTTGCGGAGCTGTTCGGCGAGGCGGCGGCCAACATGCTGATAGTTGTTCGGATTGGAATAGGGCAGCACCGGCACCTCGACGAGCTCGGCGCCGGCGAGCCGCAGCATGTCCTTCTTTTCCTGGCTCTGGGTGTCGGGAATGACGATCAGCGTCCGGTAGCCGCGCGCGCTCGCCACCAGCGCAAGGCCGATGCCGGTGTTGCCGGCGGTCGATTCGACCACCAGCCCGCCGCGCTTGAGCTGGCCCCGCTTCTCGGCCTCCAGGATCAACCATTTGCCGGCACGATCCTTCACGGACTGACCGGGGTTCATGAACTCGGCCTTGCCGAGAATGGTGCAGCCGGTCGCCTCGGAGGCGCGGTTCAGCTTGATGAGCGGGGTGTTGCCGATCGCCTCGACGACGTCTTTGAAGAAGGTCATGTGCTGAAAATGCCGGTCGTTTCCTCGGGGTCCAAGGAGACGTAATAGGTCGGAGCCGAACTACAAGCCAGCCTCTTTATCGCTGCTTTGCGAAGACGACCTGCCGCACGTCGATGTTGCCGGACAGGAAGCCGGCCTCGCAATAGGCGAGGTAATACTCCCACAGCCGCCGGAAGCGGTCGTCGAATCCGAGCGGCCGCAGGTTGGGCCAGGCGGCGCGAAAATTGTTCCGCCAGACCGCCAGTGTCTTGGCATAATCTTGCCCGAAAATGCGCTCGCGGATGACAGGTATGCCGAAGCGTTCGCCGAGCATCTTCAGCACCTGCGGCGAGGGCAGCATGCCCCCCGGAAACACATAGCGCTGGATGAAATCGACCTCGCGCCGGTAGGACTGGAACATGCTGTCCTGGATAGTGATGGCCTGGATTCCGGCCAGACCGCCCGCCTTGAGCCGATCGGATATCTGCGAAAAATATTTCGGCCAGAACTGCTCGCCGACCGCCTCGATCATCTCGATGGAGGCGATGCGGTCGTATTGATCGCGCTCGTCGCGATAGTCCTGCAGCTTGATCTCGACGCTGTCGGCAAGGCCGGCCTCGTGAATGCGCCTTTGCGCAAAATCGCGCTGCTCCCGGCTGATGGTCAGGCCCACGACCTTTGCGCCAAAGGTCTTGGCGACATATTCGGCAAAGCCGCCCCAGCCGCAACCGATCTCGAGCAGCTTCTGCCCGGGCCGCAGATCGATGGCTTCGGCGAGCCTGCGATATTTGTTCTTCTGCGCCGAGGTGAGGTCGGCAGCGTCATCCTCGTACAGCGCCGAGGAATAGGTCATGCTCGAATCGAGCCAGGCCGAATAGAAGGCGTTGCCGATGTCGTAATGGGCGTAGATGTTTCGCTTGGCCTGGCGCTTGGTGTTGCGGTTGAACCAGTGCCGGACCACCTGAACGAAGCGCATCAGCGGCTTGTCGGCGAGCATCGCCTGGATCAGGTCGTGATTGACGCAGAACAGGTAGAGAAACTGCGTCAGGTCCGGCGTGTCCCAGTCGCGGTTGAGATAGGCCTCGGCGATTCCGATGTCGCCGCCATTCACGAGCCGGGAGGCAAAGCCGTAATTGTAGACCGTCATCGCCGCTGCGGGCCCGGGCTCCACGCCGCCCATCCGCATGGTGCGGCCGTCGGGCAGGGTGATGTCGAGCGTGCCGCGCCTGATCCGTGCAGCGAAGCCGAGCGCGAGGCGGACCAGACGCGGCAGGTCTGCAAGCTTCTCATGCTGATTGTCGGGGGTGACCGAGATGATTTCGGGCATAGAGTCCATCACTCATGTGGCTCCGTGTCCAGCATACGCGTCAGGGATCGAGCCTTTCTCGACCTTCGCCGGACCAGAGCGCGCCCCATGGGCGGTCAGCGCGCCTTTACTATTAGCTTCGGTTCGCGCTTGCGCAAGGCGGTATCAGGCATGGCGGATAGCTTGTCGCAGCGCGGCACGCCGCGCACGCCCTTCCGCCACGAGCGCAGCGCTCACCGATGGATGGCTGCAATGATCTTGAAGCCGACGAGCGGGAGCAGAACAAGCGCGCGCAACCGGCTCGCGCCGGTCGGGCGACAGCGGCGAGGCCGCGATCGCGGCAAGCAGTGAACGACCGTCATCGGCCTGCACGATTCGCAACCTGAAATAGCTGTGCGGCTAGGTGTTACAAAAAGGTAGCGGCTCGCCGTGGCGATGAAGGGCGAGACGTTGAAGGTCTTGTCCTTCGTCTAGTGCGTGCGCTTTGCCGTCGGCGCCGCATTGCCGGCAATTCCCGTTCCGATCACCGCAACGCGCATTCGACGCTTCCACCTCGCACCTGGCCGACGGGCAAGCTACGGGAGGGCGGCCTCGCGGTTTCAACACGTGTTGAAGCTTCCGGCCTACCGGCGTATAGGCGGCCCATGCCAACTCCGGGGTCAACGCCAGGCTCAGACCCAGCCAGACATCCACCTGAAGGCGTCGCGGACGCGCAAGCCGTTGCGGACTGCCCGCGCTGCCACAAGCCGCTGCCGCTCTGCATCTGCGACAGCGTCACACCGCTGCAGAGCCGGCTCTCGCTCCTGATCCTGCAGCACCCGCAGGAGCAGGACCGGGCACTCGGCACGGCGCGGCTGACTGCGCTGCACTTTGCCAACGCGGTCGTGAAGGTCGGGTTGTCCTGGCCGAGCCTTGCCAAGGCGCTGGGCCGGCCGGTCGCCGACCCCTCGCGCTGGGCGGTGCTGTATCTCGGCTCGGCCAAGGCCGCCGCGCTCGATCCCACCAAGGAGGTGATAGCCCTCAACCGCAAGGGCGAGGCGGCCGAGAACCAGCGGGCGATCCTGGAGCGCATCGAAGGCGTGGTGCTGCTTGACGGCACCTGGAGCCAGGCCAAGGCGCTGTGGTGGCGCAATCCCTGGATGCTGAAATGCCAGCGGGTGATCCTGGGGCCGAAGCGCCCCTCCGCCTATGGGGAGCTGCGCCGCGAGCCGCGCCGCGACGGGCTGTCGACGCTGGAGGCCGCCGCGCTGCTGATCGCCGCGCTTGAGAAGCGGCCGGACACCGCGTCCGCGCTGCAGGCCGCGTTCGGACGGATGCTGACGCGCTTTCGCGAGGTGCAGGCCTCAACTCCGGAACTCGCGCCGCGGCCGAAGCCTCGGCGCCAGCGCGATTTCCGCCGCCGCCGGAAAGCGTGAGGCGGCCTCGGTTACTGCTCGAACACCGCGCGGCAGGCCTCGCTCAGGCTCGCCTTCTGGCGCCGCAGGCACTCGGTGATGGCCCGGACATTGGGAATTTCGCCTGCGCACAGCCGATAGACGTCGGGCGTACAGGCCCGGCGCTGCTCAGGCGTGCCGACGGCAAAGGCGGAACTTGCGGAGAGCAGTGTCAGCAGCAGGCCGAGCGCGACCGCGAGAGGGCGCAAAGCGCTTCGAACCGGAGTTTGATCCATGGCTGCACTCCCCTTTGCTATCGACGGTGTTCGCGGTAGGGTGGCGGTGACCGCATCGATTACGTGAATTTTTTCCGTGGAAATGTGATTTTTCTCACACTTTGCGCCGGCGGCAGTCGACTAGGGTCCGCGCGGGGAATGATAGGACATTGTTAACCGTGGCGGCTCCGGCCGCCGGATCGTTAAAAGTTGAGCGATCCGCTCAATTAGGAAACAAAACAGTTTTGCGACGTTGCGCCACCCGGGAATGGGGGAGCGCAAAATGAGCGAAGCAGAATTTGATCTATTGCTGGATGTGGTCCGCGACGTCATGGCACCGGATTTGGTGCCGGACCATGGGCAGGATCTTGGGGAGGACAAGATGTTCGCTCGTCTCGCTCGGTTGTCGCTGATGTTTCGTGCGCCGATGAAGCGGAGGGCCGCCAACGACAATGGCAAGGCCTGGCCGCTGATCCCGTTCCCGGAAGGCTGGTACGCCGCCTGCTGACCGCGCAGGCCGGCATAGGTGTTTTCCGCAGCGTCTCCACAGGCTGCGACTCGTCGATTATGCCCGCGGCCATAAGGGCTTGCTGCGCGGGAATTCACAGGCGCGGGGAAACCTGTCCACAGGCCAGATCAGCCTCGGGATGGCCGATATCCCCTGCACCGGCAAAGCTCGCAAAGAAAGCATCCTGGGCGGTTGCCTAAGCCCTTGATCGCCTGTATCTAACCGCCTTGCTTCGGGGCCACGTGGCGGAGTGGTTACGCAGCGGTCTGCAAAACCGTTTACACCAGTTCAATTCTGGTCGTGGCCTCCAGCAACAAAATCAAAGCGTTACGCCGACTTCTTTGGGCGGCGCCCGATCAGGTTGTGCTCTCGATAGAGGTGCGTGCTGAAGCACGCTTCCGGCGCCGGTTCTTCGTCGGCGGGATGCCGGGCGTGGCGCCCTGGTCTGGATATTGTCGTATGCGCGGCGCTGATCGCGTGCATCAGCCGAATCGGAATCCGGCGTGATGTGAAAGCCGCCCGAGGGCAATCGACCCATCTTGGTCATTCTGACGCGTTGCAGTGTTCCTCGAAACCTACCGTCGAAACCGCAGCCTGTGCGGCGACAGCAAGCCGGGACATGCCGCTCCCCGCAACACGCAATGCCTCCTCGCCAACAGCCTCAGCCAACCTATTGCGGGCGCGTTCCCAGGCGGCCATGGACTCGTCCATCAACTGCTGGCCCTTGTCGGTAAGAACCAGGCGCTTGCCGGCCCGGCCGCGCCCCCCATAACCGCGCACGAGATTGCTCCGTTCGAGGCTCTTTACGCTGCGGCTGAGAGTGGTGGCATCAACCCCGGCGCGCGCCGCCAGTTCAGCGACCGTTGGTTCTTGGCTACCTCCAATCCCGACCAGAAGGCTGAATTGCTCTGCGGTGATCCCCAGGGGCCGAAAGCACGCGTTGTAATAGCGTGTGAGCGCGCGCGCGGTGACGCGGGCCTGAAAGGCCGGGCACTCGGTTTCGACGCGGCGATAGAAATCAGAAGCTTCCGTCATTGCAGGTCTCGACACTCTCCAACTCGCGTAATACTGTATATGCATTATTTTAGGGAGCTGCGCCATGCCGGCCTATGTCCACGTCAATCTGCGTGTCAAAGATCCTGCCAAGCAAGCCGCATTGGTGCCGCGCTTTCAGGCCGCGTTACAGGCAGCGGGAGGCCGTATCCTCCACTTTGGACCGGTGGCCCAGCTACTGGAAGGGGACGTGACGCCCTTGCCTATGGCGGGCATCTTCGAATTCCCGACCCTGGCCGACGCGCTGGCGTTCTATCAGTCATCGGAATACGCGCCGATCAAGGTCGAGCGCCAAGCGGCGCAGGAAGCACGCATGTTCGTTGTCAACGCTGGCTAAGAGGTCCGAAACAGCGATCCTCGATCTGGCAGGGACTGACGCGCTGATTGTTTCTTGGCTTCCGATCCGTTTGGGACGGCTGGCCACGCCGCGCAACGGCAGTTATCGCAGGTCCGTCCCTGGACGCCGCCTGTCTGTCATCCGCCAATCTCGGCCAATAGCAACTTATGAGTTCGCTGCCTCAGATCCCGAGCACCCAGACCGTGACGATGGTGGCGAGTACGGCGATGCCGCTGATGGTCCAGCCGGCCACATAGGCCGCGCCATCGTCCGGCTCTGTCCGGTCGACCAAAGTGTCGCGCCAATGGTTCATGACAGCCTCCTGTCCTTGAAGATTGGTCTTGCCGAGAGCGTTCAAGGTTCAGGCAGGGACGCGGTCCAGTCACGTCCGTGAACGCCGCGGCGGCCCATGGCTGCGTCAAGCCCGTCGTCACGGCCCGGGGGCCGGTGTTGCCTGCGACGATCTTGCCACTTCTACCTATAGATGTAGGGTCTCGTTTGCGCTATTATGGTCTCTTCATTTCACTAAGACCATTTTGATCATCTCTTGCGGATCGAGCGGCCTTCAGGGGAGGCGCGATTGTCCGATTTCTCCGGACTCCTCGTAAAAGTTCGTGGCGACGGAAGTTCTCTTGTCAAAGCCGCGGTCAGCGCGTTTGGAAGCAAAGCAGTCGACATCCAGCCGATCCTGCGCGTTCCGGCAACGGCCGCTGAGCCGGCGCTCGGATTGGCCGCCGGCCAAGCGTCGACCTGGCTGAAGCTTGGCGGTAGCGCTGCCGCTGCGGCCAACCCCTGGGATGCCGCGCATCAGCTGTTCGCGCAGGGCCAGCCGCTGGCCGGAAGTGCCACGCAAGTGGAGGCCATCGAGCCCAATCTGGTGCAGCAATGGTTCGATAAGGCTCCCCCGGCGGACAGTGAAATCCTCGAAAGCCGGGAAGCCTTTTGCACGTTCGACGTCCAGGATGAAACCGGAGGCCAGGCGACAGGGCCGGGGCCGGCCTGGAATTTCGGCGACAATTTCAGTCAGTTTGCCACCGCCCGGCGCCACGTGGGCGACAGGCTTTCAACCATCACGATCGCGCATCTCGATACCGGCTTCGATCCGACCCACGTCACGCTGCCGGTCAACCTCGCGACGGCGTTGCAGCGCAATTTCGTCAATGACGGCTTCCCCGGCAATGATGCGTCCGACCACACGCCGGAAGGCAAGGCGTTCGCGCGCAATCGCGGCCACGGCACGGGAACGCTGAGTCTGCTCGCCGGAAACAGGCTCGACGGGTCGGCGCCGGGCTGGCCGAATTTCACCGACTACATCGGAGCCGCGCCGACGGCGAAGGTCATTCCGATCCGGATCGCCGATTGGGTGGTGCGCTTCACGGTCGACAGCATGGTTCTGGGTTTCGATTACGCGCGCGCCAATGGCGCGCATGTGCTGTCGATGAGCATGGGCGGGGTCTCCTCGCAGGCTCTCGTCGATGCGGTGAACATGGCCTATGACAGCGGCGTGGTGATGGTGACTGCCGCCGGCAACAACTATTCCTGGCTGCCGTCACCCAAGTCCATCGTGTTTCCGGCACGGCTCAAGCGCGTGCTCGCCGCCTGTGGCGTGATGGCGGATGGCCGCGCCTATGCCGGCCTCAGCGTCGGGACCATGCAGGGCAATTACGGTCCGCCGGAAAAGATGGATACGGCGCTCGGCGCCTATACGCCAAACGTGCCCTGGGCGCAGATCGGTTGCGAGAAGATCGTCGACATGAACGGCCGCGGAACCTCGGCGGCGACGCCGCAGATCGCGGCCGCCGCGGCGCTTTGGCTTGCGCAATATTGGGACGTCGTCAGCCATTATTCCCAACCCTGGATGCGGGTGGAGGCGGTCCGGCAGGCCTTGTTTCGAAGCGCGCAAAAGCGGACGCCCAAGATGGACCCGCGCGAGACGCACGACAAGATCGGGCAGGGGGTGTTGCGTGCCGATGCTGCGCTCGCGATCAGGCCGCCGGCCGAGGCCGAGCTGACCAAGCTGCCGCCGGCACAGGCCTCGTGGTCCTGGCTCAATCTGATATTCGGCGGCGGCGTCAGTTTCGCGGTTACGGGCGCAATCTCGCCGCAGCGACAGAAAATGCTGGCGCTCGAACTGACCCAATTGGCGCAGCGGATCCGCAAGGTCGATGAGGCCATTGACGATCCCGATCGCGCGCCGGCCGACATCCCGCCTGCCGCACGCAACCGTTACCTGGAGGCCGCGCTGGACGAAGGCAATCCGTCTCGACCGTTGCGCGCGGTGCTGGAGGCCGTGCTTGGCCGCACCTCCGCCGTCAGGAAGACCGCCGCGTCCCTGCAGGGAAAGACGGTCAAGCGGAGGATTCGCAGGGCTCCCACACCGATGCGCCGGCTGCGCGTCTACGCGCTCGATCCGAGCGTCGGCAAGCAGCTCGCCTCCATCGATGTCAATGAGACGACGCTTGCGATCCGATGGGAGGCATTGCAGCCCGGACCGGTCGGTGAATATCTCGAGGTCATCGACGTCGATCCGGCATCCGACAGGGTCTATGATCCCGTCGATCTCAACGATCAAACCCTGCTGGCTCAGGATGGCTGGCCGCCCTCGGAGGGCAATCCCCAGTTCCATCAGCAGATGGTCTACGCCGTCGCAATGACGACCATCACGCATTTCGAGAGGGCCATCGGCCGGAAGGTGCTGTGGGCGCCGCGTATGCCGAACGACAAGGAGATCGCGGCCGGCCGCAGCCAGCAGAGGGTCGACCGGCTGCGCATCTACCCCCACGCGCTGCGGACCGAGAACGCCTATTACAGTCCGGACAAGAAGGCGCTTTTGCTTGGCTACTTCCAGTCCAGCTCGAGCGACGGCGGCACCGCGCCGGCCGGATCCATGGTCTTCAGCTGCCTGTCGAGCGACATTGTCGCTCACGAGACCACGCATGCGCTGCTCGACGGCATGCATCGGCGCTTCGAGGAGCCCTCGAACCCGGATGTTCCGGCGTTCCATGAGGGCTTCGCTGACATCGTCGCCCTGTTTCAGCACTTTGCCATCCCCGAGCTGGTCCGTTTCGAGATCGCCCGCGCTCGCGGCGACCTGATGCGGGATGGCTTGTTGAGCGGACTTGCGAAGCAGTTCGGCGAGGCCAGCGGTCAGCGCGGACCCTTGCGCGACTATGTCAATGCCGATCCCAAGACGCTGCATTACCCCGATGTGGCCGAGGCCCATGATCGCGGATCTGTCCTTGTCTACGCCGTCTACGATGCTTTCCGGATGATCGTCGAACGGCGCACCCGGGACCTGTTGCGGCTTGCGACGGGCGGATCCGGCGTGCTTGCGCCCGGCGCGCTCCACCCCGACCTGGTCGAGCGCCTGACAACGGAGACCTGCAAGGCCGCAAACCACGTGCTGGGCATGTGCATCCGCGCGCTCGACTACTGCCCGACCGTCGACATCACCTTTTCGGACTATCTGCGTGCCATCATCACCGGTGACCTGGAAATGGTGCAAGATGATCGGCTGGGCTATCGCACGGCCTTCATGGAGGCCTTCCGAAAGTGGAACATCCTGCCGCCCGAAATGCGCACCGTTTCGGAGGAGACGCTCGCCTGGAACGTGCCGGACGATCCACGACCGCCCTGGCTCACGGATCTGTTCGATACGCAGAGAGATTTCAGCCATGCGCCGCACGACACCGGCGAAAAGATCATCTTCAACGGCACCTGGGATCTGACGCGGGCCGAGATCTATCAGTTGAACGAGGACAATCGCTGGCGGCTGTGGCGACGGCTCAAGCGGGAGTTCGCCAAAAATCCGGAGCTCTATCAGGAATTCGGATTGTTGCCGGATATCGCGCGTTACAACCAGGACGGAACCGTCAAGTCACAGCCGGCGCCGCACGACACGACTTTCGAGGTTCACAGCGTCCGCCTTGCCCGCCGCGTCACGCCCGAGGGCAATTACGCCATCAGCGTCGTCGCCGCCATAAATCAGCGGATGGCAGTCCCGTTTGACGGTCGCGATGTCGGCAAGGGATTTTTCTGGTTCCGGGGAGGGGCGACGCTGATCATCGATCCGACGCCGGGCAAGGAGGGGATTTGCTATGTCATCATCAAGAACATCGCCAGTCAGGACCGCCTTGCGCGCCAGAAGAAGCATCTGACCGAGGGGGCGGCGATGAGTTCGCTGCGCGCCCTCTATTTCGGCGGGGCAAGCGGCCTCGCCGAGGCCGCAGAGCCGTTCGCGATGATGCACGCCGACCGCGGAGACTTCGACGATGGCTAGGAAGAGCAAGGCGGCCAAACGCCCGGCGCCGCGCAAGCGCCGCCCGCAGCGAAAGTCCGGCAGGCCGGCGCGCAAGGCTCCGCCGCCGGGGGCGCCCGTCGCGGCCCCGCCCGCGACGGCTGGCAAGGCGGCAGGCGGAGGAGTGCGCGTCCGCTTGTTTTGCCAGGGCATCGGCGATTGTCACCTGCTGCGCTTCGACAGGGACGGCGGCGCGTTCTGGATGCTGATTGATTGCGGCGTCCATAGCTCGGTATCGGGCGGAGCGGACACGGTCAGGAAGATTGTCGACAACATCCTGAGCGTGACCCGTCGGCTCGACGTGATCGTGCTCACGCATGAACACTGGGACCACAATTCCGGCTTCCTCTCGGCGCGCGAGAAATTCCAGCAATTCGAGGTCGGCGAGATCTGGCTGGCCTGGACCGAAAACGGCGCCGACCCGCAGGCGCGCGAGCTCGACAAATTCAAGGACGATGCACTCAAGGCGCTGCAGGGCGCGAGCCAGCGCCTCGATCGCGTGCAGGGCCTGAGCCCCTATCTGGCCAATGTCCGGGAGGGGCTCGGCGCCGTGCTTGGCTTCAATTTCGGCGCACAGGGCGAAAAGGTTCGCTCGGCGCGGAACGCGGCCGTGAGCCTCGCGCCGAACAACATCAAATATCTGGAGCCCAAGACCGCGCCGTTCCTGCTGTCCGTCGATCCGCCCGTTCGGGTCTATGTCCTCGGACCACCGCGCGACAAGGGCATGCTGAGCGTCACCGACAGCGCGAGTGAAATGTACGGACTAGCCACGACGGCGCTGGCGCCGGTCGTCAACGGTCTGAACAATTCCTTCGAGGTCACCGAAGGCAGCGACGATTTCTGGAACGACGAGACGGCACCGTTCGATCCGAACGAGGGATTCGTTCTGTCCGATCTTCTCAATGGCGCTACAGCCCCGGTCGGCAAGCCGGACGCAACCGATGCCGCCGCGCATGCGGCGACGGTGAAGCTGGTCAAGGATCTCTATGCTGGCGACGAGAGCACCAATGCCTGGCGGCGGATCGACCATGACTGGCTCGGCGTCAGCGCCGATCTCGCCATCCAGCTCGACAAGAAGACCAATAACTCCAGCCTCGTGCTCGCGTTCGAGTTCGTGGAAACGTCCCGCGTCATGCTGTTCGTCGGCGACGCCCAGGTCGGAAACTGGCTGAGCTGGAAGGATGTCCAGTGGAAGATCGGGGACAAGACCGTCTCTGCCTACGACCTGCTGGCGCGCACGGTGTTCTACAAGGTCGGGCATCACGGCAGCCATAACGCCACCTTGAAGCAACATGGTCTGGAGCTGATGACGAGCCCGGACCTGTCGGCGTTCATTCCGACCAACGAGGTTGATGCCAAAAATGTAGGCTGGGGCGAAATGCCGTTCGAACCGCTGCTGGACGATCTGGAAAAGCGAACCGCACAGCGCGTCGTGCGCGCCGATGATCCCTGGCTCAAGCAGCCCGCGGGCCAGCCGGGCTTTGTGACGCCTGCGGGCGCGGCGACCGGCTGGGGCGCAATCAAGGCCGTCGACCATGACAAGAGCGGGGACGGGCTCTGGGTCGAATTCCTGATCGCCTGAGAACCATTGCCAGCCGTGAGCCGGTCGAACAGTCTTTGAGCAGCGCTGCCCAAATCTTGGGAGCGGCTGATCCAATATTTTGTACGCCCTCGGACAAGTTTTTCGCCTGAGCCTGCCCCAGGCTTCCTCGATGGAACATGGCGGATGCCATGCAAACGTCGAAGGAGCTGGCAACATGCTGAAATGGCTTTTCACCGAACGGCGGGCCTGGCGCCTCACCGTGCTGGGCGCGGTCCTGGCGATTGGACTTGGCTCGGTGGCGCGGGCCGAGGCCTCGACGCCGGAGGGCTGCGCCGCGCTGCAGGCCAAATATCCGCAGTGGAAGGGCAAGACGCTGGTCAATGCGATCAATCCGCATACCCCTGGCTATGAGGCGATCGACCCCAAGGACCCGAGCAAATATGTCGGCTTCGACATCGATCTCGGCGAAGCCATCGGCGACTGCCTCGGCTTCAAGCTCACCTACAAACCCGTGGTGTTCGCGGCGCTCCTGACGACCCTGTCCAGCGGCCAGGCCGATATCGTGATCTCCGACATCTACGCCACCAAGGAGCGCGCCAAGGCGGCCGACTTCATCACCTATTCCAAGGTGTTCGACGGCGTGCTGGTCGCCAAGGGCAACCCGAAAGGCATCCACGGCATCGACCTCACGCTGTGCGGCGCGGCCGCGGCGGAGAATACTGGCTTCGTCGAAGTGCCGCTGGTGCAGGACATGGGGCCGAAGTGCAAGGCGGCCGGCAAGCCGGAGCCGACGGTGCAGCTCTATGACAACAACGCCAACTGCATCCAGGCGATCCTCGCCGGCCGTGCCGACACCTATGTCAACGACGTCAACACCGTGGACAACGCGGTGAAGGCCAATCCGGACAAGCTGGAGAAGGCGATTGCGGTGACGATCCCGTACTCCGTCGGCATCGCCGTGCCGAAGGACAAGCCGGAGTTTCGCGCGGCCGTGCTGGCGGCGTTGATCGAGGTGCAGAAGGCCGGCATTCACATGGAGCTCCTCAAGAAGTGGGACCTCGATGTGAACAATTTCAAGGAACCCGACATCCTCACTGCCGACTGATGTCACTGTTCCTGCACTATCTCAGCCTGCCGTATCTGCTCGAGGGCATCGAACTGACCTTAGAGGTCACCGCCCTCGGGCTGCTCGGCGGCCTGATCCTCGGACTGATCCTCGCCTGGATGCAGCTCAGCCGCCTTGCGCTGCTGGCTGCGTTCGCACGGGGCTATACCGTGATCTTCCGCGGCACCCCGCTGATCCTGCAGATGGTGTTCGCCTATGACGCCCTGCCGCATATCGGCATCACGCTTCCCGCCATCGTCGCGGCGGGGCTGGCGCTCGCCTGCAACGAGGCGCCGTTCATTGCGGAGATGCTGCGCTCCGGCGTGCTCGGCGTCGACCGCGGCCAGCTCCTGGCCGGGCAGGCGCTGGGAATGACGCCGGCGGTCCTGCTGCGGCGGGTGATCGCACCGCAGGCGATCCGCACCATGATCCCGGCCTTCGGCAACGAGTCCGTCAGCGCGCTGAAGAACTCCTCGCTTGCGTCCGTCATTGCGGTTCAGGAGCTGACCCTGCGGAGCACGCAGCTTGCCTCGTCCACGTTCGACTTCTTCTCGATCTTCTTCGCCTCCGGCCTGATCTACCTGCTGCTCACCGGCGCTGTCGGCGCTATCCAGCTTGCGCTCGAATGGCTGCTCGATCTCGATCGCGCGCCGCGGCAGCGCAGCTTTGCGGATTATCTGCCGAATTATCTGAATTGGCGCCGGGCTGGGCCCGCGACAGACCTGCAGCTCGCCGAGAGGACCGCGCTTTCGGCCGATGGCGAGCTGGCCGGCGCCGAAAGCATCGGCCCGCGGGCCCGCCGGCTCACGGGCGAGGAGCGCGCCCGCCGCGCCGCCACCATCGCGCGCAACAACATCGCGGTGGAGGTGGCGGATCTGCGCAAGAGCTACGGTCCGCAGAGCGTGCTCGAAGGCCTGAACCTGACGGTGCGGGTGGGCGAGGTGGTGGCGCTGCTGGGGGCCAGCGGCTCCGGCAAGAGCACGCTGCTCCGTTGCATCAACCATCTCGAGAACTGGGATTCCGGCACCGTGCGCGTCGGCGGCCGGCGTCTCGGCTTTGCCGACAGCGGCAAGCCGCTGTCGCCGCGCGACATCGCCAATGAACGCGCCGATGTCGGCGTCGGCATGGTGTTCCAGCAGTTCAATCTGTTCAGCCATCTCTCGGCCAAGGAGAACATCGCCGGTCCGTTGCGTTGGGTGCATGGTCTCGGACGCACCGATGCCGACCGCCGCGCCCGCGAGCTGTTGGACCGCGTGGGCCTGAGCCATCGCGCCGATGCGCTGCCGCGGCATCTCTCCGGCGGGCAGCAGCAGCGGGTCGCGATTGCGCGCGCGCTGGCGCCGAACCCGAGCGTGCTGCTGCTGGACGAGCCGACCTCCGCGCTCGATCCGGAGCTCGTCAACGAGGTGCTGGAGGTGATCCGGCGGCTCGCGATCGACGACGGGCTGACCATGATCATCTCCACCCATCAGATCCGGTTTGCCGACGAGGTCGCCGACCGCGTGGCGTTCCTCAATGCCGGCGCGATCCTGGAGGAGGGGCCGGCGCACGAGGTCCTGACCAACCCGCGTCATCCGCTGACCGCACGCTTTCTCAGCATCATGGAGACCGACCGCGGCATCGCCCCACCCGAGATGGCCCCATGTCGATAACGCGCTCAACAATTCGAATTCGCGCAGCCAAGAGGCAATGAGATGAAGCATTTCACCCTGCCGGTGTCCCCGGCGACCGTTCACTGGGGCTATTTCAGCAAGAAGGTTGCCCCGGCACTCACGCTGCGCTCGGGCGACCGCGCCACCATCGAGACCCTGACCCACCATGCCAATGACGATTACGAGCGCATGATCGCGGGCGATCCCGGTGCCGAGAGCGTGTTCCACTGGACGCGCGAGCACAAGGCGGTAGCCCGGCGCGGCTCCGGTCCGACCGAGGGTCCGTTCATCCGCGGCGCGGGCGAGGGGCTCGGCGTGCATCTCCTGACCGGGCCGGTCGCCATCGAGAATGCCGAGCCCGGCGACATCCTCGAGGTCCGCGTGCTCGACGTGCGGCCGCGGCCGAGCTGCAGCGCCTGCCATGCCGGCAAATGCTTCGGCTCCAATGTCGCCGCCAATTGGGGCTTTCACTATCACGACCTGATCGAAGAGCCGAAGCCGCGCGAGGTCGTGACCATCTTCGAGCTCGATACGTCGGGCGAGCCGTTCGCACGCGCGGTCTACAACTACGTCTGGACGCCGCAGACCGACCCCGACGGCATCGTGCATCCGACCATCGACTATCCCGGCGTGCGGGTCGACCATGGCACCATCAAGAAGCGCGAGAACATCCTGCGCGGCGTCAAGGTGCCGGCCCGGCTGCATTTCGGGACCATGGGCCTGGCGCCATCGGAGGCCGACTACGTCAGTTCGATCCCGCCGAGCTACACCGGCGGCAATATCGATGACTGGCGGATCGGGAAGGGCGCGCGGATGTATTATCCGGTGGCGGTGCCGGGCGCCTATTTCTCGGTGGGCGATCCTCATGCCGCCCAGGGCGACAGCGAGCTCGGCGGCACCGCCATCGAGACCTCGCTGACCGGCGATTTCGAGTTCATCCTGCACAAGAAGAGCGATCTCGCCGGCACGGCGCTCGAGGGGCTCGCCCACCCCATGCTGGAGACCGAGCAGAGCTGGTCGGTCTATGGCTTCACCTATCCGAACTATCTCCAGGAGCTCGGCGCCAATGCGCAGACCGAGATCGGCAACCGCTCGAGCCTCGACCAGGCGATGCGGGACGCGTTCCGCAAGCTGCGCCGGTTCCTCATGACTGTGCATGGTTTGAGCGAAGACGAGGCGATCTCGCTGATGTCGGTCGCCGCGGATTTCGGCGTGACGCAGGTGGTTGATGCGAATTGGGGCGTCCACGGCACGATCCGCAAGAGCGTGTTCCGCTGCGATTGATGCCTTGAGCAAAGGCAGGTTTTCGCGGCAGGGCCGGACATGGGTGACGTTTTGACACGGCGCGCGGTGCCGTCCGGCCTGCGCCTCTGGCACGACGGTTGCTTGCAACCCGTGCTGGGTCGCCGCATGAGCTTTCGTCCGTTTACCAGTGAGTCCTACGCTGAGCACGACCGCCCGGAAGCCTGGCGGGACGTGTTGAGCGCGGTCGGCTTGAAGCCGGCCCACACATCCGCCTTTTATGACGGCCATGCCACCGCCTCGCACCGGCATGCGCAAGGCGTCGCGCTGAGCCGGCTGTCGGCGGGCGCCCAGGCGATTTCGCCGGATGCGGCCTCCCACGAGGACTTGCCGATCGCGCTGATGCCGATCGAGGACGGCGCGGTGCTGCGCAATGGCGCGGCGCACCGGATCGTGCCGGTCGGGCATCTCCTGCTGCTGCCGCGCGGCGGCGATTGGAGCCTGGTGTTTCAGCGCGACATGCGTGCAATCGTGTTGTCGGTGACGTCGGAGGCGCTGCACGGCCGCATCATCGGCAGGCCGCGCATGAGCGAGCCGCAGGTGATCGCGCCCGGCGGTCTTGCCGACGTGGTCTCGCGGATGCTGGACGCGACTGCGCGCACGCTGGAAACATTGAGCGATGTGGAATGGGCGGCCATCGCCCAGAGCCTGATCGATCTCCTGCTGACGCTGGTGCACCGCCAGCCCGCGCCGCGCGCGGATTCCACTCACAGCGTCACACAGGCCGCGATCCTGCATCGCATCTGCCAGACCATCGAGCGCAGGCTCGACGATCCCGATCTGTCGCCGTCGCGGGTGGCGCAGGCGGAAGGCATCTCGGAGCGCTATCTGCAAAAGCTGTTCGAAGGCGCCGGTGACAACTTCACCCACTATGTTCGGGAGCGGCGGCTGCAGCGGGCCTGGGCCGATCTGTCCAATCCGGCGGAGGCACAGCAGTCGATCTCGGAGATCGCGTTTCGCCTCGGCTTCAGCGATTCCGCGCATTTCAGCCGGACCTTCCGGCAGCGCTTCGGCCTGTCGCCGCGCGAATTCCGCCAGCAGGAGGCGGAGCGGGTGACGGCATCCGTGGCCGCGCGCGGGCAGCGCGGCTGGCCGCATGGCGCCCTGGCGCAATTGCGCGTGCACCCGACCTCCGTCGATTTGCGCAAGCGCGAAGCCGCAGCCTGCGGCAGTCCCGCACGTTCGCAGAACGCGGAGCCCGCGCATCATCATCTGGCCGTGGAGGCGGCGCGGGTGCATTGGGGCTATTTCAGCCGCTCGCTGCCGGCGCAGGCCGAAATCGCCTCGGGCGACACCATCACCGTGGAGACGCTGACGCAGCATGCCTCTGATGATCCCGAGTTGATGATTGCGGGCGATCCCGGCGCCGAGAGCGTGTTCGGATGGACGGCAGAGAAGAAGAATGTCGACCGCCGCGGCGCCGGCCCCATGGATGCCTCGGTGTTCGGCCGCGGCGCCGGCGAAGGTTTTGGCGTGCATATCTGCACGGGGCCGATCGCGATCAAGGACGCGCAGCCGGGCGACGTGCTGGAGGTGCGCATCCTCGATATCGTGCCGCGGCCAAGCCAGAATCCGCGCACCAAGGGCAGGGTGTTCGGCAGCAGCGTCGCAGCCTGGTGGGGCTATCACTACAACGAGTTCCTCTGCCCTCCGAAGCCGCGGGAAGCGGTGACGATCTACGAGATCTTCGACCACGACGACGCGCCGCATGCGCGTGCGCTCTATTCCTATCGCTGGGAGCCGCAGACCGATCCCTTCGGCGTCGTTCACGCCACCTACGACTATCCCGGCATTCCCATTGCGCCCGGCAGCGTGAAGCGGCGGCATGACGTGCTCGACGGCATCCGGATTCCGCTGCGCCCGCATTTCGGGGTGATTGCGGTGGCGCCGCGCGAGGTCGATTTCGTCGATTCCATTCCGCCGTCCTATTTCGGCGGCAATCTCGACAATTGGCGGCTCGGCAAGGGCTCGACCGTCTATCTTCCGGTCTCCGTGCCCGGCGCGCTGCTGTCGATCGGAGATCCCCACGCAGCGCAAGGCGACGGCGAGTTGAGCGGCACCGCGATCGAATGCTCGATGACCGGCACGTTCCAGGTCGTCCTGCACAAGAAGGTGAATCTGTCGGGGCAACCGTTCGCCGATCTCAGCTATCCCCTGATCGAAACCGAGACGGATTGGGTTTTGACCGGCTTCAGCCACCCGAACTATCTCGCCGAGTTCGGCGCGCAGGGCCAGAGCGAGGTCTATGCGACGTCCTCGCTCGACCTCGCCATGAAGGACGCGTTCCGCAAGATGCGCCGCTTCCTCATGAACATCAAAGGGCTGAGCGAGGACGAGGCGATTGCTCTGATGTCGGCTGCGGTGGACTTTGGCGTGACCCAGGTGGTCGACGGCAATTGGGGCGTGCACGCGATCCTGAGCAAGCGATTGTTCGACCGCGAGCGCTGAGCAACGACACCCGAAAGGACCAGCCATGAAATTCCACATGATTCCGGGCGGGCCGAAGCCCGTCGCCCCCTTCAGCCACGCGGTCGAGACCGACGGCTTCGTCTTTGTCACTGGTCAGATGCCGGACACCGTGGCGACGCCCGGCATCCTGCCCGATGGCATCGTCGCCCAGACGCACGCCGTCATGGCGAATTTGAAGGTCGTGCTCGTAGGCCTCGGTCTCGGCCTGGAGCATGTCGTCATGACGCGCATCTATCTGACCCGCTTCAAGGAGGACTATGCCGCCATGAACGAGACCTACCGCCAATATTTTCCGGCCGACCGCCTTCCGGCCCGGACCTGCGTCGGCGTCACCGGCCTCGCCTACGACGCGCTGATCGAGATCGATCTCGTCTGCCGCCGCTGATCTGCAAGACCTCGGGCCGCACCGCCCATTCCCGGGCGGCGTTTTCCTGCCGGCGCATTGGCGCAAAATCTCCACGGCTCGGTCACGTTTTCGCACCGGCCGCCTGCGACTCTTCGAGTCGGGATGATTGGATGGGTGGAGTATCTGGGGATGACCGATCTTCGCGCGAAAGCCGAGAAATACGAGAGCAAAGCCGCCAAGTGCCAGGAAACGGCGCAACGCGCGGCTGACGGTGCCCAGAAGGCACTTTACGAAGTGCTCGCCGGCTACTACGGCGGACTTGCGACCGACTTTCGACACGTCCTCGCCAAACAAATGGCGGCGTAAGTCGCCTCCGGCGGGCGTTGCTCTGCCGGACACCGTATTCCTACGGATGGTTTGTCGCAATGTCCCTTACATTCGGCTGCGATAGTCCTGCCATGAGCGGGAATGGCGCATTGGACTACCACCGTGAAGCGGTGGCGGCGATGAAGCTCGCCATCGCCGCAAGCGGCTTCGAGCGGATGCGATGGATCCGCGTCGCCCAGGCCTGGCAGGACATGGCGCAGTGGACGGAGCAGCGCGACGTGGTGCCGCCGTCCCCCTCCATTGCTCGGGCCGGGCAGGACTGACGCCTTTTCCTTGCGGCCTGCTCCCCATTCGTTCGAGGGCGCGTCCGGGGCCTTCCGCACTGTGGGCCGCGTCGCGTGTTGCTTGCCATGGCCAAGCGCGAAGATCGCATCAGGTTTTGTCGAGCGATGAGCTCAGGCGCAATTATCGCGCGAAGCTTTGCTCTGGGCACCCAGAATATTGAAGCATCGCCCCGGCTGCCTGCGCCGGGTTCGATTTTGATGCGGCCTCTCGTGCAGCGGCGCGCGATAGACAAAACGTTCCGCGCCGATCTCGCCAAGCTGGCTTGCTTTTCCGTCAGCGGCATCGGTCCAGGTCCATATCGGCGGACCCAATCGGCAGTTGATGACGGAAGCGGCGTAGCGGTCATTCTCGCGCCCGATCGCGGGAAGAGGCCATGCCCCCCGGGGGGCATGGCCACCGTTTGAAAACGCTGCGCCTTCGTCCGGCTTGCGGCAATCTATTCGATTGTCACGGCAAGCCGCCCGATCAATTGGGCAACCTCATCCAAATGGTCCACGTCACGCCTTTCGACGACGCTCGCCAGCCGGGCCACGCATTCGTCGTCGCTCAACGAGACTATGTCGTTCGGAACGATCGATGGCATGGCATCAGCACGATTCGCTCCAACGCTGCTTTTCATCGATTCAATCTCCCTGAAAGCCGGCATGGGTCAGGCTTTCGGCCAATTGAGTCGATTTGGGGTCCAGGGTCGGCGGCGGCCGCGGGGTGGAGAGGGGCGCCGAGCGACCCCCGGGCCGCTGTTTCCATGACATCAAAATGCCCGCGCAACCTGCTGCATTATCGAGGATTTCCACATCGGGAAACAATCGCGAACAGGTGCGCGATTTCTCCTATGCAAGCGGAAAAGGCTTTGTTATACGCTGCGCGCTCGCGAAGTTTTGTATCGCTCATTCCTCGGTAGCTCAGCGGTAGAGCATCCGACTGTTAATCGGATGGTCGCTGGTTCGAATCCAGCCCGGGGAGCCAGCCGCCTCATCAGGCCTCGACGGCGAGGACGGCCGAAATCACCCGACATCAGGAACGCCCTGTCGTTCGAGCGCGCGACCAAGCGCCTTCGCGACGCCTTCCCCGATCGCCATCGGCTCGATGTTGCGTTTTGGCGGAGCTTGTACCATTGATGGCGAAGGTCCGGTTCGCATCCGCCGGGCCACTCCGCTTCTGCTTCTGACAGGTTCTCCAATGTCCGGTTTTGCGACTGCGCGCCAGAAAATGGTCGATGGCCAGGTGCGCACCAATGACGTCACCGATACGCGCATCCTCGACGCCATGCTGGCGCTTCCGCGCGAGCTGTTCGTCCCGGAAAGCCGGCAGGCGCTGGCCTATCTCGACCAGGATCTGGACGTGAGCGAGGGCAATGCTCCCAAGCGCTACATGATAAAGGCACAGGTGCTCGCCAAGCTGTTTCAGGCCGCCGAGATCGGGTCGACCGACAAGGTGCTCGTCGTCGGCAGCGCCACGGGCTATGCCGCCGCGCTGGCGTCCCGCCTGGCGGCCAAGGTGACGGCGACGGAGGGGGATGTCGCCCTGGTTGCCAAAGGTAATAAAATACTCGGCCAGATTGGCTTGACGAATGTCGTGTTGAAATCAGGCGCGCCGGCCGAGGGTGATCCGGCGGATGCGCCCTATAACGTCATTATGATTAACGGCGCCACGGAAGTCGCGCCGGAGCGACTTTTTGAGCAGCTTGCCGAAGGAGGGCGGCTTGTCGGAGTCTTCGCGGCAAGCAAGCCGGCGCGGGCCACCATCGTGACCAAGTCACACGGCGACCTCGGCCATCGTGCGCTTTTCGACGCGGCCGCTCCGGTCTTGCCCGGAATGGGGCGGGTTCCGAGTTTCGTCTTTTAGGCCGTTCGGCGCGCTTAGGCCTTGTTAAAATCCCATTCTGAATCAGAAGTGTGGCCCGGAAGCTGCAGCTGCAGAGTTTTCCTTTGGGGTCATGCCTCGGTGGTTCCGTAGCGCCTGAGGCGGGCTTATTGTCGGGCCGGGCGCTGACTCGGGATTGACCGGTTGGTTCGGCTCGCTAGGCGCGCCGACATACGATGAATGGAATAGCTGGATGGATGGGGTGAAGGTCATTACCGGGGCGGCGGCTCTGGTCCTTCTGATGACGTGTGCGGGGCCAGCGCCTGTCCTCGCCGACACGATCGAAGGTGCGTTGATTCAGGCCTATCAAGGTAATCCCCAACTCAATGCCCAACGTGCGCAAGTGAGGTCGACGGACGAAGCCGTGCCGCAAGCCCTGTCGGGCTATCGCCCGAAGGTCAGCGTCTCCGCAAGCTCAGGCTACCAGTATATCGACGAGACCTTGGCGGGCGCCCGGATCCATGGCACGGCCCCCCCGAGCAGCGCGGCCCTTAGCGTCACACAGAATCTGTACAACGGTAACCAGACCGCCAACAAGACGCGCGCCGCCGAGGCGCAGGTGTCCGGCTCCCGCGAAGCCTTGCGCGTGCTGGAAGAGAATGTCCTGTTCAACGCGGCCAGTATCTATATGGACTACCTGCGTGACTCCGCCACCGTGGAGGTGCAGAAGAGCAACGTTCGCGTGCTCGAACAGACGCTGAAGCAGACGCGCGATCGCTTCAACGTCGGCGAGGTCACCCGCACCGACGTCGCGCAGTCGGAAGCGCAGCTGGCGGCCGGCAAGACACAGGAGCTGCAGGCCGAGTCCCAGCTGACGACGACGCGTTCGAACTACCGCCGCATCATCGGCAGTGAGCCGCAAAATCTCGCCCCAGGCTCGCCGGTCGATCGCTTCCTGCCGAAAACGCTGCAGCAGGCGGTCGATATCAGCCTGGTCGAAAATCCCAACGTCACCGCGGCGATGTACGGCATCGATGTGAACTACCTGACCGTCAAGGTGAACGAGGGCGCGCTGCTGCCCACCGTCAATTTGGTGGCATCGGTGCAGCAGCAGTATCAACAGAGCCCGCAGCTCGCCCAACAGTTCAATGCGTCTGCCGTCGCACAGATCAATATTCCGATCTATCAGGGCGGCACCGAATATTCTCTAATCCGGCAGTCCAAGGAAAATCTGGCGCAACAGCGCCTCACCCTCGAGCAGACGCGCGACCAGACCCGCGCCAACACCGTGACCGCCTGGGGCCAGCTGGAGGCCGGCAAGGCCCAGGTGATCTCGGCGCAGGCGCAGGTGACGGCATCCGAGATCGCGCTCAACGGCGTGCGCGAGGAAGCCAAGGCCGGTCAGCGCACCACGCTCGACGTGCTCAACGCGCAGCAGGCGCTGGTGAACGCGCGCATTGCGCTCGTCACCGCTCAGCACGATCGCGTCGTCGCATCCTATAGCGTGCTGCAAGCGGTCGGACGATTGCAGCCGCAGGTGCTCGGTCTGAACACCACGACCTATGATCCGAGCGTGCACTACCATCAGGTCCGCGACAGCTGGTTCGGCATGCGCACGCCCGACGGTCGCTGAGGCCTGATTCGGATCTGAAGGTCCGCCTCGGCGCGACCTGTGCAGCGACTCGACGAACCGATCATGCTCAAGAACCAAAGGCGCGATGAAGCTCATCGCGCCTTTAACTTTCGTGGGTAGATTGAAGCATTGGAAGAACCATTGAGTCGTCCGGTGCTTTGCTTGCAATCGCCGAACGCCATGACATAGCCTTTGTTTGGGCAGCGGAGCGATTCGTGTTGCCGGCGAACGATCGCTGGCCGCGGAGTTCCGTTGCTTCTGAACAAAGGGGCGGGGGCTCGCGTAGGTTGCGTCGAGCGACGTCAGATCCGGGGACAAGTCAGGCTGGGCGTGAAATCGCCGGCCCCTCGCATCCGGAATCGGGCAAACCCGGCCGCGCCTGGTGTAGAACGACGTGATGCGAGCGCGTTGATGATCTGGAGTCGGAAATGACGCAGCCTGCAAAGGTCCAAGAACCCTCGATGGAGGAGATTCTGGCCTCGATCCGGCGCATCATCGCCGACGATGAGGCAAAGCCGCCGGCAGCTGCCGAGAAGCCGGCTGCGCCCCCGGCGCCGCCGCCCGCCGCGGCGAAGCCACCGGAGAAGCCTGCCGCACCGCCGCCGCCCCCCAAGCCCGCGATGGCCGACATTCCACCCGCGAAGATACCGGCGGCGGCAGCGAAGCCGGCTGCACCGCCGCCGCCTCCACCACCTTCGCCTGCGCCAGCCGCGGAGAAGAACAACCAGGACGACATCGACGCCCTGCTGGCGGGGCTCGACGAGACCACGACGCCTGAGGAGGTCCGCCCGCCTCAGCCGGACGGAGACGTGTTCGAGCTGACCGACGAGATGGTCGCGCCGGCCCCGGCGCCGCCACCGCCGCCCGCACCGAAAGCGGCAGCGCCCCAGCCGGCGTTCCAGAAGGTCGAGCCGGAAGATGACCTGGAATTCGCGGAGTCGGCGGCCTCGCGCGTGATGCAGCAGCCGCCGACCTACGTCCCCTCGGTCGCCAGTCCGGCGCCGACCGGCCCGCATCAGGCGATCCTGTCGCAATCCACTGTCTCGGCGGTGGAGTCGGCCTTCAATACGCTCGCCAATACCGTTCTCAGCAACAATGCCCGGACCCTCGAGGATCTGGTCAAGGAAATGCTGCGGCCGATGCTGAAATCCTGGCTGGACGACAACCTGCCGGGCCTGGTGGAGCGCATCGTAAAGGCCGAAATCGAGCGGGTATCCCGCGGCCGCTAGACCGGCGGCCCTTCGATCGGGCCTGCTGGGTCCGGATCATACTGCAGGGTCGACGGCCCTCATTCGGCCATGAGCTCGGCCTTTATGCGTCCCCGATGGGGCCGTTCCACGTGCCCCACCGTTGACTTGGCGCGCGGGCGCGGCTTTCTAGCGCGTTCCACACCCCCGATTGCACGGCCATGATCGAGAAAACCTACCAGCCCGCCGATATTGAAGGCCGCATGTCTCTCCTGTGGGAGGACGCCCGTGCGTTCCAGGCGGGGCGCCCCGACCGGCGCGATGCCACACCCTTCACCATCGTGATCCCGCCGCCGAATGTGACGGGCTCGCTGCACATGGGGCACGCGCTCAACAATACCCTGCAGGACATTCTCTGCCGGTTCGAGCGGATGCGCGGCCGCGACGTGCTCTGGCAGCCCGGTACCGACCATGCGGGCATTGCGACCCAGATGGTGGTCGAGCGGCAATTGATGGAGCGCCAGCTGCCCGGCCGGCGCGACATGGGCCGCAAAAAATTCGTCGAGCGCGTCTGGCAGTGGAAGGACGAGAGCGGCGGCACCATCATCAACCAGCTGAAGCGCCTCGGCGCCTCCTGCGACTGGTCGCGCGAGCGCTTCACCATGGACGAGGGCCTGTCGCGCGCCGTCGTGAAGGTGTTTGTCGAGCTCCATCGTGAGGGGCTGATCTACAAGGACAAGCGGCTGGTCAATTGGGACCCCAAGCTGCTCACCGCGGTGTCCGACCTCGAAGTGCTGCAGCAAGAGGTCAAGGGCAATCTCTGGTACCTGCGCTATCCGCTGGAAGGCAAACATTTCAGCCCGGACGATCCCACGAGCTTCATCGTGGTCGCGACCACGCGTCCCGAAACCATGCTCGGCGACACCGGCGTTGCCGTCCATCCGGACGATCCGCGCTACGCCCATCTGGTCGGCAGGCATGTGATCCTGCCTTTGGTCGGGCGCAAGATCGAGATCGTCGCAGATACCTATTCCGATCCGGAAAGGGGTTCCGGCGCGGTCAAGGTGACGCCGGCGCACGACTTCAACGACTTCGAGATCGGCAAGCGCCACGGCCTGCGGCAGATCAACATCTTCGACGAGGAGGCCTGCCTCAAGCTGGCCGACAACGAGGACTATCTGCGCGACTTGCCCGAGGGCGCCATCCACTTTGCCGAGGAGTTCAACGCCATCGAGCGCTTTGCCGCGCGCAAGCAGCTCCTGGCGCGGCTGGAGGATTTCGGCTTCCTGGAGAAGGTCGAACCCCACGTCCACATGGTGCCGCATGGCGATCGGTCCGGCGCGATCCTCGAGCCTTATCTGACGGACCAGTGGTTCGTCGATGCGAAGACGCTGGCACGGCCAGCGATCGAGGCGGTGCGATCGGGACGCACGGTGTTCGTCCCGAAGAACTGGGAGAAGACCTATTTCGAGTGGATGGAGAACATCCAGCCTTGGTGCATTTCCCGCCAGCTCTGGTGGGGTCACCAGATCCCGGCCTGGTATGGCCCCGACGGCAAGGTGTTCGTTGCCGAGACCGAGGAAGAGGCGGTCAGCAACGCGCTCGGCTATTATGTCGAGCAGGAGGTCATCACGGCCGAGCAGGGCCGGGAGATGGCGCTCGACCGCAACAAGCGCGAAGGCTTCATCACCCGCGACGAGGACGTGCTCGACACCTGGTTCTCCTCCGCGCTCTGGCCATTCTCGACCCTCGGCTGGCCCGACGCGACGCCCGAGGTCAAGCGCTATTATCCGACCGACGTCCTGGTCACCGGCTTCGACATCATCTTCTTCTGGGTCGCCAGGATGATGATGATGGGCCTGCACTTCATGAAGGAGGCGCCGTTCTCGACCGTCTACATCCACCGTCTCGTCCGCGACGAGAAGGGGGCCAAGATGTCGAAGTCGAAGGGCAACGTCATCGATCCGCTCGGCGTCATCGACGTCTACGGCGCGGATGCGCTGCGCTTTGCGCTGGCCCGCGCAGCGGCGCAGGGCCACGACATCAAGCTGTCGTCGCAGCTCGTCGAAACCAACCGCAATTTCGCGACCAAGCTGTGGAACGCCTGCCGCTTTGCCGAAATGAATGATTGCGTGCGGCCGGACGGCTTCGATCCCACCGCGGCCAAGGATACGCTCAACCGCTGGATCGCGCATGAGACGGCGCGCGCGGTGCGCGAAGTCACCGAGTCGATCGAGGCGTACCGCTTCAACGATGCCGCGAATGCGAGCTATCGGTTTGTTTTGAACGTCTATTGCGACTGGTATCTCGAGCTCTGCAAGCCGACGCTGACCGGCGAGGAGGGGGCAGCAAAGGACGAGACCCGCGCCATGGTCGCCTGGGCGCGCGATGAGATCCTCAAGCTGCTGCATCCCTTCATGCCCTTCATCACGGAGGCGCTGTGGGAGACGACCGCGCGCCGCGACACCTTGCTCGCCTTGAGCCCGTGGTCGCGCAAGGCCGATGCGATCACGCCCGAACAGGCGGCCGAGCTTGCGGTTCTGTCGTCGGCGACCGCGACGGACCCGCTTATCCCGCCCGTCCTGCTCGCCTTCGACCCCGATTTCTCCGACGCGGCCGCGGAGGCCGAGATCGGCTGGGTGGTGGACCTCGTCACCGCCATCCGTTCGGTGCGTGCCGAGATGGACATTGCACCGAAGATCCTGACGCAGCTGGTGCTGGTCGGTGCGTCCGAGGAAACCAAGGCGCGTGCGCCGCGCTGGATCGATGTGATCAAGCCGATGGCGCGGCTGTCCGATATCTCCTTTGCCGATACCCCGCCGCCAGGCGCGGTCCAGCTCGTCGTGCGTGGCGAAGTCGCCGCCCTGCCGCTGAAGGGCGTCATCGACCTCGCCGCCGAACGCGCCAGGCTCGACAAGGAAATCGCGAAAGCCGAGGCCGACATCAAGCGCGCCGATGCCAAGCTCTCCAACGAGAAGTTCGTCGCCCATGCGGCCGAGGAGGTGGTCGAGGAAGAGCGCGAGAAGCGCGAGGCCGCGGTGGCGCGCAAGGACAAGCTGCTGGAGGCGCTGGAGCGGCTGAAACAGGTCGCGTAGCCATTTTGCCCTGGGGGCCGAACCCCGACTGGCCCGTGCGCGACCAAGATCGAGATTGCCTCATCGTTGCGGTGATGCGTGCGCCATTCTCGTCGAACGTTGCTCCAAGCACTGGGATTGCTGCCCATGGTCCTTGCCAAGCCGGGCGCAGCCGCGCCGTCGTCCGTCAAGCCGCGTCACGTGCTGTGTTTCCTCGGCGCCGAACCTGACCGGAGGCGCCTCGCCAAGGCCGCCAATGACGCGATCGGCCAATTTGCCGCCGGTTTTCACGTCGATACGCAGTATTCCCAGGATGTGCCGGACGACCGCATGGTGGCCTCATTCGGCGTGTGCTGGGATCGGGTCGCGCCCGATGCCTGGACACATGCGGATGAGGACGCGGTGCTGCACCATCAATCCGTGCTCTATGTCTTGTCGCCGCCGATGACGGCAGACACCGCGGTCACGATTTCGACCGCGGCGCTGTTCCTGGTCGAAGCGGTGATCACGGCGGGGGCGGTCGCCGTCAAGGGCGAGAGCGCCGGCGTCGCGCATGGCCTTGCCCGATGGCGGGAGCTCGGCGCGCAATGCAGCCGGGCCGTCGAGGCCGGCGATGATCTCGCCACCGGCCGCGCCTGCCGCCTCGCTTTCGCCAAGCGGCCGTTGGAATCGGACAAATACGTTGAAAGCGTCGGTTTTCACCTCGTCGGGCTGCCGGAGGTCTACGTGGCCAAGGGGCTCGGCACCGACCGCGAGAAGGCCGCTCTCATGGACGCCGTCGCCGACGAGCTCGCAGAGCGCAAGCTCGATGCGGTGCTGCGCGAGCGCAAGGCGCGCATCTCCTATGCGTCGAGCTATGCCGACGACGATTTCAAGTTCAACCCATTCGGCATCGTTTACATCGATCAGCTTTAGGCTCGCTGCGGAAACGGCTTGCTCAGGAATTTCGAGCCCCTCAGCCCATAACGCCAGGGCAGTTCGACCGCCTTGGTGAGGCCGATCCGGATGCCGGTTGCCACGTCCGCCTTGCCGGTCCGCGCATAGATGGCGAAGGGCGGCGCATCGAGCGCCAGGCCGTTATGCGCATGCGTGATGCCGAGCGCCTCCGTCAGCTTGCCCGGTCCCGAGCACAATGCGCGGGCGTCCTCAACGCCTCGGCGGCGGCGCATCGCGGCCAGCCCATGCGTCGGCTCGAGGGCCCGGATCAGCACGGCGCTGGCCGAGCCTTCCTTCTCGCAGACAAAATTCACGCACCAGTGGATGCCGTAGGAGCGGTAGACATAGACAAAGCCGGGCGGGCCGAACATCACCATGTTCCGCGGCGTCGGCCCGCGGTAGGAATGCGCGGCAGGGTCGGTGTGGTGATAGGCTTCAACCTCCACGATCACGCCGCCGACGCCCTTGAACAGCAGCGTCGCACCGATCAGGTCGGGGGCCACCTCGTGCACGCTGCGGCCAAAAAAAGCGCGGTTGAGCGGCTTGCCGAGGGCAGGCGCGGGGGTGTGCGGCGATTTGGACTTTGGAGCCATTTTGGAGTGGGAATCAGCTGAAAATGCCGTGCAAAGCTGCCAATTTCCGTCCCCTTCTGCTAGCCTCCGGCGGCAGCAGGTTGCGGCACAGGCGCATACGGACTACCTAACACCCATCATGGTCACCATCATCGACACCATCTCCGATTCTCACTTGCGCCCGCGGCACCCGGAAAAGGTGAACCGGCCGGATGCGCTGTCGCCGCCGAAGCCGAGCTGGATCCGCGTGCGCGCGCCGACCACCCGCGGCTATGCCGACACCCGCAACATCGTCAAGGAGCACGGGCTCGTCACCGTCTGCGAGGAGGCGGGCTGCCCCAATATCGGCGAGTGCTGGGACAAGAAGCACGCCACTTTCATGATCATGGGCGACACCTGCACCCGGGCCTGCGCCTTCTGCAATGTCAGGACCGGTCTGCCGGAGGCGCTTGATGCGTCAGAACCGGAGCATGTGGCGGATGCGACCGCGAAACTCGGTCTGACCCATGTCGTCGTCACTTCGGTCGACCGCGACGATCTCGCGGACGGCGGCGCAGCGCATTTTGCCGAAACCATCCGTGCCATCCGCGCGCGCTGCCCGACCACGACAATCGAGGTGCTGACGCCGGACTTCCTGCGCAAGGATGGCGCGCTCGAGGTCGTCGTCGCCGCCAAGCCCGACGTCTTCAACCACAATCTCGAGACGGTGCCGTCGCGCTATCTCAACGTGCGGCCCGGCGCGCGCTACTTCCATTCGGTGCGGCTGCTGCAGCGGGTCAAGGAACTCGATCCCACCATCTTCACCAAGTCCGGGATCATGGTGGGCCTCGGCGAGGAACGGCAGGAAGTGCTGCAGGTGATGGACGACCTGCGCTCGGCCGATGTCGACTTCCTCACCATCGGGCAGTATCTGCAGCCGACTCGCAAGCATCATGCGGTCATGGGCTATGTGACGCCCGACGAGTTCAAGGCTTACGAAAAGGTCGCCTATGCCAAGGGCTTCTTGATGGTGTCGGCGAGCCCCTTGACCCGGTCCTCGCATCATGCCGGCGAGGATTTTGCGAAACTGAAAGCGGCGCGGGCGGCGGTCGCGCGTTGAAGACCTGACGAAGCTTAAGACAAACCTGGCGCCGGGGCGGAGCGGGAGTGTCCGCCACCGGCGCCATGCAGCAGCTTGAAGACAGATGCCGAGATTTTCCAGCAAGCGCCGCGTACCCCATAGCGCCGCGCAGATGTTCGATCTGGTCGCCGATGTCGAGCGCTACCCGGAATTCGTTCCGCTGTGCCAGGCGTTGAAAATCCGCCAGCGCACGCCACGCCCCGACGGCACCGAGGTCATCGTCGCCGACATGACCGTATCGTTCAAGCTGGTGCGGGAGTCCTTCACCAGCCAGGTGACGCTGGACCGGCCGAACCTGAAGATCCTGGTCGAGTATCTGCGCGGCCCGTTCAAGAACCTGGAAAATCGCTGGACCTTCGAACCCAAGGGAACGGAGAAGGACGAGGAGGCCTGCGACGTCGGCTTCTATCTCGCCTATGAGTTCAAGAGCCGGATGCTTGCGGCGCTGATGGGCGCCATGTTCGACACCGCCTTCGCCCGATTCTCCGCCGCGTTCGAGAAACGGGCGGATGTGATCTACGGCAAGAGGCCCGTGGCGGCACCGACCTAGCCGCGCCCTCACAGCATGGACGCGATCAGCAGCACGAGCTCGGCCTGCCGGCTGGTGCCGGTCTTGGCGAAGACGCTCTTGAGCTGGTTGCGGCCGGTCTCTTTCGCGATGCCGAGCCGGTCGCAGACCGCATCGAGCGGATCGCCGCTCGCAAGCTGGGAGGCGAGGCGCGCCTCGGCCTGGGTCAGATGAAACGCGCCGCGCAGGGTCGCCTCGGGCGTCCTGCGGCGGGCGTCGGTGTCGACCAGCACGATCGCAGCCTGGCATTCGCTGAAGTAGCTGGCGCTGAGCTGCGACATCTTGACGGGATAGGCGAGCACCGGCCGCCTGTCTTTCCGCGGCAGCATCACCGGCGGCAGCAGCGAGGCGCCGGAAGCCTTCCAAAACAGCTCGCGCAGCGTCCGGCTCAGATGGTCATTGGCGGCCTGGTCGTGCGAGCTGATGCGCCCCTGCCGAACCTGCAGGTCGCCCGCCAGCAGCCGGTCGGCGGCGCGGTTGGTGCGGGCGATCTCGCCTTTGCCGTTGAGCAGCGCGACCGCGGTGTGGCTGAGGTCGAATGCCTCCAGCGCTGCGGAGGAGGCGGCAAAGCCGAGCGCGCGGGCCAGTGCCGCAGCCGAGTTCAGGCGGCGCGACAGCTGCTTGAGCTTCTGCTTCTGTTCCGGCGAGAACGGGTCCTGGGTGACGCCGCGCTGGATCGACAGGCACCAGACCTGATCGTCGACCCTGATCGGTATCCCGCCGAACCAGCGCAAGCCCGTCGGTTCCAGGAACTCCTGGTAGTAGGGGGTCCGTCTCATCTCCTCGGGGGAGATGAAATCGAGATCGTCGATGACATTGCCCTCCAGCAGCATCTTGAGCGGCGAATACCGGATGTCGCGTTCGGACCAGCCATCGCGGAAATAGACTTCGGTGGCGCGCGCGATGCCGTCGCTGGCGGGAACATACGGGAAGCCCTGGCCGGTCACGGGCAGGATCAGCGCACCGACGCTTTCGGTCTGCTCGGAAATCGTCTGGATCGCCTTGGACCAGAGCGACGCGTCGGTCGCAGCGCTTGCGAAAATCTCCTCGACGGCCTGAAGGTCCCAGCTTGTCATGATCCAAAGCTATTTCCCGGCGGAGGAGACCTCAAGGTAGACGATGTTGCCGGGCGCATCCCGGTTGGTCCTGAACCGCTTCAGTCTGCTCGAATCCGCCAGCCGTTCCAAGTCCAATTCGGAGCGGTACATAACGCTCCAGCCCATCACGCCCTCCATATAGCCGCGGGCCTTGTTCTCCGGCGCATGGCTCGCGACGACGAGCCGGCCGCCGGGCGCGAGCCTTGCGGCAAGCCGGCCGAGCAGGTCGGAGGCGTCCGGATCGGCCAGCTGATCGAACGGGTTGGCCGAATAGATCAGATCGAAGGCGAGATCGCTCTCCTGGCGGAGGAAGTGCCAGATCGGCTGCTCCAGCGGGACGATGTTGACGTCCGGATTGGCGTTCACCGCCTCGCGCAGCGAGGCGCCGTCTGCATCGAGAGCAAAAATCTGGAAATCGCGCCGGTCGAGCAATCGCCGTGCGGTATCGAGCTCGCGCAGATGGCCGTTCGCGATCGACAGGATCCGAGCCTTGCGGGTCGCGCGCACCGTCTGCGCGAGCGCCTTGGCGAAGCGATCGCGCCGCCGCATGATGCTTTGCGCCGCTCCGAGATTGGTCGTGACGAAATGGACGGCTTCGCCGACCTCGCTCAAGGCGAGGTAACGCGGGCGGTAGATATAGTCCAGCATCACCCCGTCGGCGGCCTGTCCCCGCGGCTTGAGGAAGCCGCGGGCGGTAAAGGGGTCCTCCAGCAGAAGACCGTGCAGCGGATGGCTTTGGCAATGGGCCTGGAACTCGGACCGGCGATCTGAAGCCGCTGCCGCATCATAGAACTCGGCGAGCGATCGCATCAGCTCGTCGACGATGGTGACGCAGGCGACGCTGCGCAGCCGCGCGAAATAGCCGTCGAGGACCTCAAGCAGCACCTGGCCCTGGTCGATCGAGGCCATCCTGGTCGGATGTCCCATTGGCTTTCCTTCCCGTGCTTTCTGCAGAATCTAGGAAGCAGACCATCCGGAAGGACGCATCACCCATATGGGCTAAGCCGCGTGGATCGGCGTCCCGAGGCACGACATGTTGAGGTTGCGGGCCGTGATGTGCACATCTGTGCTGGCCGCTGAGGCCGTTCTGGCGCGCCTCCGAGCGGAGACGCGAAACGCTTGAACGAAGCGGCGTCAGTGTCGCTCGCTTGCGCCGCGCTGATTGGATTCCCTGACCGGATTCTTGGGATCGACGGGCCAAATGCGCAAGGCCCGGTGTGCCTAGGAGACCGGGCCTTGCGATTGTCCCCCTGCCGCATTGGCCAAGTGAACCAACTGACAGGTACCAAGTGGCGGTATCTGTGATGCGTGGATATCGATACGAGATGGGCGCGGCCTTGCCAACGCCGGATGATTACGGTGTCGGGGAACCGTCGAACGCAATTTACCCCCGCGGCGGTCGCCTCCGTTTCGCCGCATGCCGGCGCGGCGTTCTCGCCACGCGCAACCGCACGCGGCTGGCGGCCTCGCGCCGCGGCGGCTTGCTTGCCTGCGGCCCGCGGGCGAGCTCCATCAGCATCCGTAGCGCCTCGACCACGCTGCGCTGGCGCACGGCGGTACGGCCGATGGCGCCGAAACGGTGCTCGCGATGGGCGATTCGGCCGTCGCGCGCGGCGACGGCGAAATGGACGAGGCCGACCGGCTTGCCTGGGACGGCGCCGCCCGGGCCGGCGATGCCGGTGATGGCGACCGCGAGGTCGACGTCGGCACGTTCGAGGGCGCCGACCGCCATTTGGGTCGCGGTCTCCTTGCTCACCGCGCCGAAGGTTGCAAGCGTGGAGGCCTCGACGCCGAGCATCGCGCGCTTGGCTTCATTGGAATAGGTGACATAGCCGCGGTCGATGACGTCGGACGAGCCCGGGATGTCGGTCAAGGCGCCGGCGACCAGACCGCCGGTGCAGGATTCCGCGGTGGCAATGGTCAGCTTGCGCATCCGGCACAGGTCGAGCAGCGATCGGGCCAGGGCGCGGGCGTCGCTGCCGCTCATCTCTAGACACTCCGGCCTTGATCGATCCATGGCAGGCGGATGGTGGCGCTGGCGGTCGCGGCGATGCCTTCCTCGCGGCCGGTGAAGCCGAGCCGCTCGCTTGTCGTCGCCTTCACGGCGACGCGCGAGATGTCGACGCCGGATATCTCGGCAATGCGCGCCCGCATGGTGTCGCGCAAGGGGCCGATCTTCGGCCGCTCGCAGATCAGGGTGACCTCGAGATTGGCGATGCGGCCGCCGCGCGCGGTGACGCGCTCCACCGCATATTTCAGGAACCGGTCGGAGGAGGCGCCCTTCCACTTGGCGTCGCTCGGCGGGAAGTGCGAGCCGATGTCGCCGTCGGCGAGCGCGCCGAGGATGGCATCGACCAGCGCATGCAGGCCGACATCGCCGTCGGAATGGGCGAGAAAGCCCTTGCTGTGCGGCACGCGCACGCCGCAGATCATCACGTGATCGCCTTCGCCGAAGGCGTGCACGTCGTAGCCCGTGCCGGTCCTGATATCGCCGAGCAGGCTCGCAAGGCGCGCTTCCTCGCGAAGAAAATCTTCCGGAGTCGTGAGCTTCATGTTCAGAGCATCGCCTTCAAAGGTCGCAACCGTCAATCCCGCCCATTCGGCGAGCGCTGCATCATCTGTGAAATCCGACCGGCCTTCGCGCGCGGCGCGGCGATGGGCCTCGAGAATGACGTCGTAGCGAAAGGCCTGCGGCGTCTGCGCGATCCGCAGCCGCGCGCGCTCCGGCGTATCGGCGACGTTGCCGTCGGCGTCGATCAGCTTGATGGTGTCGGCGACCGGAATGGTGGGGATCGCCGCGCCGGTGCGGCTTGCGGCCTCGATCGCGCGCGAGATCACGCCGTCCGAGACGAACGGCCGCGCGGCATCGTGGATCAGCACGATGTCCGGTTTCTCGCCCGTGATAGCCTCGAGCCCGGCATGGACGGAGGCCTGCCGCGTCGCGCCGCCGTTGGCGGGAGCTTGGTGGCGCAGCCCGGCGCAGGCCGCGTTGAACATCGCTGCATCGTCGGGATGCAGCACGGGCTGCACCACCGACACTTGCGGATGCGTGCAGAACGGCTGCATGGCGCGGTAGATCACGGTCTGCCCGCCGATTGTACGGTATTGTTTCGGTCCGCCAGTTCCGGCACGAAGGCCGCGACCGGCTGCGACGAGGATGGCGGCGGTCCGTTCAGATTTTGCCATGCGACTCAAATAACGGTGATTGCGGTGGACAAGTGGGGCGCCTGACGCCTGATCAGGCCGGCAGCCCTTATCACGGCCGGAACAAAAAAGAGAGGAAATCCCGGAGCTTTAGGATTAACCAGCAGTGCTGCTATTGCTGCACTGCACTTGCATCATAACAAGAACTGTCTAAACTGTAGGCATGCAACTTGACTGCACAAGATTTGTGCGCAAAATGGGATTGACTGGCAGTCGCGACGAAGCGGCGGCTTCCCAACAGACGAGACATCCGTGAACGGCCCGGACGCTCCCAGCGTTAAATCCCTGAAGATAGGCGACATTCAGCTCGCCAACCGGGTCCTCCTTGCGCCCATGTCGGGGATTACCGACGCACCGTTCCGCCGTCTGGCGGCGAGCCTTGGAGCAGGGCTGGTGGTCTCGGAAATGACCGCCAGCGACGATTTGGCCCAGGGACGCCCGATCTCCCGGTTGCGCTGCGAAGCGACCGGCGTCGGTCCCCACGTGGTGCAGCTTGCGGGCTGCCAGGCGCGCTGGATGCGCGAAGGCGTGCGGGTTGCCGAGGAAGCGGGCGCCGACATCATCGATATCAATATGGGCTGTCCGGCCCGCCATGTCACCGGAGGACAGTCGGGCTCGGCCCTGATGCGCGATCTCGACCATGCCCTCAGCCTGATCGAGGCGACGGTTGAAATCGCGCATGTGCCGGTGACGCTGAAGATGCGGCTCGGCTGGGACGACCGCTCGCGCAACGCGCCCGAGCTCGCCCGCCGCGCCGAGGCTGCGGGTGTTGCAATGATCACCGTGCATGGCCGCACGCGTCAGCAGTTCTACAAGGGCGAAGCCGACTGGACCGCAGTGCGCGACGTGCGCGAGGCGATCTCGATCCCGCTCGTCGTCAATGGCGACATCGCTTCGTTCGAAACCGCGGTGACGGCGCTGCAAGCCTCGGGCGCGGACGCCGTGATGATCGGCCGCGGCGCGCAGGGACAACCCTGGCTGCCCGGCCAGATCGGGCGACAGCTCGCGGGCGGGGCGGCTGAGCCGGCGCCCTCGCTCGCCCAGCAGCTCGACTATCTGCGGGCGCTCTATGACGAGGTGTGCCGGCACTATGGATTGCGCGTGGGGCTGCGCCATGCGCGCAAGCATCTCGCGTGGGCGCTCGATGTCGCAAGCGCCGGCGCGCGGACGCCGGCCGAGAAACTGAAGGCCTGGCGGGCGAAGATCCTGACTTCGGAAGACCCGCGGCAGGTGCACAGCGCCCTGACCGACGCATTCGACGACTTTGCATGGAGTGCTGCTGCATGACGTCAGCCGCCGAACATCGCAAGACACGGCCATCGGAAGCCGATGCCATCCTCAACGCGCTGCCCAACCCCGTGATCCTGATCGGCCCCGACGGCAAGATCGTCGATGCCAACAACGCGGCGGAGGCGTTCTTTGACATCTCCACCCAGTTCCTGCAGCGCCAGCAGCTCAAGGAGCTGGTGCCGTTCGGCAGCCCGTTGCTCGCACTGATCGACCAGGTGCGCACCACGAACTCGCCGGTCAATGAATACAAGGTCGATCTCGGCACGCCGCGCATGGGCGGCGACCGCCAGGTCGACCTGCATGTCGCCCCGCTCACCGAGCGGCCCGGCCATATCGTGGTGATGCTGCAGGAGCGCACCATCGCCGACAAGATGGACCGCCAGCTCACCCATCGCAGCGCCGCACGCAGCGTGATCGCGCTCGCTGCGATGCTGGCGCATGAGATCAAGAACCCGCTGTCGGGCATTCGCGGTGCAGCCCAGCTGCTGGAACAGCAGGCCTCGTCCGAGGACCGCATGCTGACGCGACTGATCTGCGACGAGGCCGACCGCATCGTCACGCTGGTCGATCGCATGGAGGTGTTCGGCGACGACCGTCCGGTGGCGCGCGGCCCCGTCAACATCCATTCCGTGCTCGACCACGTCAAACGGCTGGCGCAATCGGGCTTTGCCCGCAACGTGCGCTTTGTCGAGGATTACGATCCCTCGCTGCCGCCGGTGCTGGCCAACCAGGATCAGCTGATCCAGGTGTTCTTGAACCTGGTGAAGAACGCCGCGGAAGCCGTGGTCGATCTCGGCACCGATGCGGAGATCCAGCTCACCACGGCGTTCCGACCGGGCGTGCGGCTCTCGGTGCCCGGCAAGAAGTCGCGTGTCTCCTTGCCGTTGGAATTCTGTGTCAAGGACAACGGTCCCGGTGTCCCTGAGGATCTGATGCCGAACCTGTTCGATCCGTTCGTGACGACGAAACAGACGGGCAGCGGCCTGGGGCTCGCGCTCGTTGCAAAGATTGTCGGCGATCACGGCGGCATCATCGAATGCGAGTCACAACCGCGCAAGACCACCTTCCGGGTGCTGATGCCGATGTTCAACAGCGCCAAGAATAGGGACGCAGCCCATCCGGACGCCAACCAATCAGACCCAAGCCATCGCGATGACGTTTCCGGGACGCCGTTGCATGCCTCACAGGAACGATGAGGAATAAATATGCCTGCAGGTAGCATTCTAGTCGCCGATGACGATACCGCGATCCGGACGGTACTCAATCAGGCTCTCTCGCGCGCCGGCTACGAGGTGCGCCTCACCGGCAATGCCGCGACCCTGTGGCGCTGGGTCAGCCAGGGCGAGGGCGACCTCGTCATCACCGACGTGGTGATGCCCGACGAGAATGCCTTCGACCTGCTGCCGCGCATCAAGAAGATGCGGCCCAATCTGCCCGTCATCGTCATGAGCGCGCAGAACACGTTCATGACGGCGATCCGCGCCTCCGAACGCGGGGCGTATGAATACCTGCCCAAGCCCTTCGACCTCAAGGAATTGATCGCGATCGTCGGCCGCGCCCTGGCCGAGCCGAAGGAACGCACGGCAGCTGTGCCCGACGAGCAGGAGTTCGAATCGATCCCGCTGGTCGGCCGCTCGCCGGCGATGCAGGAAATCTACCGCGTGCTGGCGCGGCTGATGCAGACCGATCTCACCGTAATGATCTCGGGCGAGTCCGGCACCGGCAAGGAGCTGGTGGCGCGCGCGCTGCACGATTACGGCAAGCGCCGCAACGGCCCGTTCGTCGCGGTCAACATGGCCGCGATCCCGCGCGACCTCATTGAATCCGAGCTGTTCGGCCATGAGCGCGGGGCGTTCACCGGCGCCAACACCCGCGCCTCCGGCCGGTTCGAGCAGGCCGAGGGCGGCACGCTGTTCCTGGACGAGATCGGCGACATGCCGATGGAGGCGCAGACGCGGCTGCTCCGCGTGCTGCAGCAGGGCGAATACACCACCGTCGGCGGCCGCACCCCGATCAAGACCGACGTGCGCATCGTCGCCGCCTCCAACAAGGACCTGCGCATCCTGATCCAGCAGGGCCTGTTCCGCGAGGACCTGTTCTTCCGCCTCAACGTGGTGCCGCTGCGGCTGCCGCCGTTGCGCGAGCGCATCGAGGACCTGCCGGACCTGGTCAGGCATTTCTTCGCGCTCGCCGAGAAGGACGGCCTGCCGCCCAAGAAGCTCGATGCCATGGCGCTGGAGCGGCTGAAGCAGCACCGCTGGCCCGGCAACGTTCGCGAGCTGGAAAACCTCGCCCGGCGTCTCGCCGCGCTCTATCCGCAGGACGTCATCACGGCGTCCGTCATCGACGGCGAGCTGGCGCCGCCGGCGGTTGCTCCTGGCGGGGCCGTGCATCACGGCATCGACAATCTCGGTGGCGCGGTCGAGGCCTATCTGTCCTCGCACTTCCAGGGCTTCCCGAACGGCGTGCCGCCGCCCGGTCTCTATCACCGCATTCTCAAGGAGATCGAGGTGCCGTTGCTCACGGCCGCGCTCGCCGCCACCCGCGGCAACCAGATCCGGGCCGCCGACCTGCTTGGATTGAACCGGAACACGCTGCGCAAGAAGATCCGCGACCTGGACATCCAGGTCTATCGCAGCGGCAGCTAGACTGTGCGGCGGCGTGTTCGGCGCACGCCGCCTAATTGTGCCCGGTAACGCCCGGCGTCGATCCGCCATATTGGGACGAACCGGTCCCGCTCAAGGTCGTGGGACCGCCGGCCGTACCATTCGGATTGTTGGTCGCGGCCGAGGAATGATACATCCGGTGGTGATGGTGATGCCGGTAGGTGGCGCCGGCGGGTGCGGCTGTGACGGCGACCGTCAGGGCCGCCAGGATGATCGTTGTGAGCTTCATCGTCATGGTCTTTCGTTCGAGGGTTTCGGCTCAATCGGATGAGGCTGGCAATTGTTCCTAACTTGCAGGTAGTCCGCAGTTGCAGGCAGTCCGCAGTTGATCGTGTCGCACTGCTCAGAATTTTCGGCCTGCGGCAAAAATATTTTTGGAATTTATCATTTGATACGGGCAAGGTCCGAATCACCCGCGAGGCTACCGATGGGCATGGAGGGACGCTCCCATGGACAGCTTGGAACGCTGTTTCATCGTCGCCGCGGCGACGAGCTTCTTGGTCTTGATCGGTGCGACCACCTGGTTCGGCTTTATGACATTCTGACCAAGTGCGCGTTCCGAGGCCGCGACCTTAACGGTTCTGGCCATCAAATCCCGTGACGGGCTATAGCAGCTCCGTTCGAATGCCGGCGCAACGTGATCGAGCCGGCCGGAGATGCGCACAGGCACAGCCCAGTTTGCGCCGGGGGATTGCATGGCCGACATCCAGACCTTTGTCGTCGAGCCCGGGACGCCGGAACTGGCCACCTGCGCCCGTTGGCGGGTCGAGACATTTTCAGTCCTGGAAGCGTCCTTCGAGCAGGAATTGAAGTCGCTGGAGCTGTTCACCTCCGATCGGGCCCATGGAGTCGCGCTGATCGCCAAGCTCGGCGGCGAGCCGATCGGCACCTGTCTCCTGGTCGAATCGGAGATCGACCCCAATCACGATGTGTCGCCATGGCTGGCCGGCCTATTCGTCGTGCCTGGTCACCGGCGCAGAGGGGCAGGGGCCGTACTTGTCCACGCTATCGAGGACCAGGCGCGGGAACGCGGCGCCTCGCGGCTCTACCTCTATACGACGGCGGCAGCCGGGTTCTATGCGAAGCTCGGTTGGGCATTGCTGGACCGCACCGACTGGAAGGGCTTTGACACGGCTCTGATGGCCCGCGACCTCTAAGCGCGCACCGAATCAGCCGCGGATTCGCGGTTGATGCTTTCAGGCCGCGTCCGAACTGTGCGTTGCGCTGCAGTTGCAGGTCTTTGGATACCAGCCTGTTGATGCGTATTTCCCGGGCAGAGACGCCGCGGAAATGTCGCAATTCGGCAACAATGTGATATGAATGCATCAGTCCGCAACGCCGGACTCGACCCGATTCAGCATCACACCATGCCGGAATGACCAGCGCAGAGGCAGCACAAGCACCGTTCGACCCGTCACTGGCCGAGCCCAAAGGCAGGGGCTTGCCGCGGCTATTGGCGCCGTTTGCCGTCGGCATTGCGCTGTTGTCGGCCTTCCTGACCTTCATCGTGCTGACCGGGCTGACGCGGATCGAGCCCCGGCCGTCCGTGGTGCAATCCTTCTACCTGATCAACGTCGCAACCATCCTGCTGCTGGTCGGCATCATCGTCCGCGAAGTCTGGCAGATGGTGCTGGCGCGGCGGCGGGGCCGGGCGGCGGCGCGCCTGCACATCCAGGTTGTCGGCCTGTTCTCGGTGATCGCGGTGCTGCCGGCGGTGCTGGTCGCGATCATCGCCAACGTCACCCTCGACCGCGGCCTCGACCGGCTGTTCTCGGGGCCGACGCGCGAGGTGATCCAGAACTCGCTGACGATCTCGCGCGCCTATGTGCAGGAGCACGCGCAACTGATCCGCGGCGACATTCTGGGCATGGCCATCGATATCAGCCACGCCCAACCGCTCTACTACCAGGACCGCGGCTCGTTCAAGCAGCTGCTGACCGCCAGTGCCGCCGCCCGCAACCTGCCGGGCGCCATGATCATGGACAAGGACGCCAAGCCGCTGGAGACTGCGGACACCGGCGCCCAGGCATCCTACTCGCCGCCGTCGCCGGACTTCCTGAAGAACGTCAACGAGGACGAGCCTGAAATCGCGGTGCTGCCGGATTCGAATTCCGTCGCGGCCGTGATCCGGCTGCGGGCTTTCACCGACACCTTCCTCTATGTGGAGCGTGCGCTCGATCCGCGGGTGGTCGACCAGCTCAAGCAGACCGAGGCCAGCGTTGCCGGCTATTCCCAGATGGAGTCGCAGCGGCTCGGCATCCAGGTGGCGTTTGCGCTGATGTTCGCGGTGATCGCGCTCACCATCCTGATGGCTTCGGTGCTGCTCGGCCTGAATTTCGCCAACCGCCTGGTGGCGCCGATCCGCCGCCTGATGAATGCCGCGAACCTCGTCTCCACCGGCGATCTGCAGGTGCAGGTGCCCGTCATGAGGTCGGAGGGCGACCTCGCCCAGCTCGGCGAGACCTTCAACAAGATGACGCAGGAATTGCGCACCCAGCGCAACGAGCTGGTCAGCGCCTCCGAATTGATCGACAGCCGCCGCCGTTTCATCGAGGCCGTGCTGTCATCGGCCTCCGCCGGCATCATCGGGGTCGACGGCTCCGGCTCGATCGGCATTCTCAACCGCTCGGCGGAAAAGCTGATCGGCCACGCCGAATCCGAGACGCTGGATCATCCGCTCTCCGACGTGCTGCCCGAGCTCGACGAGATGATGAAGAGCGCCCGCGAGGGCAATCAGCGGCTGGTGCAGGGGCAGGTGACCATCCTGCGCGACGGCAATGAGCGCAACCTGTCGGTGCGCGTCAGTGCCGAGAAGACCGGCGAGGCCGGGCGCGACAGCTACATCATCACCCTCGACGACATCACCGAGCTCGTGTCGGCGCAGCGCACCTCGGCCTGGGGCGACGTCGCGCGCCGCATTGCGCACGAGATCAAGAATCCGCTGACCCCGATTCAGCTTTCGGCCGAGCGCATCCGCCGCAAATTCGGCAAGGTCATCACCGAGGACAAGGCGGTATTCGACCAGTGCACCGACACCATCGTGCGCCAGGTCGACGATATCAGACGGATGGTCGACGAGTTCTCGCGTTTTGCCCGCATGCCCAAGCCCGTGATCGAAGGCGAGGACGTCGCCGACACCGTGCGGCAGGCGGTGTTCCTGATGAAGGTCGCCCATCCCGAGATCGATATCGAGACCGACATCAAGCAGGATCCGCTGCGGGCGCAGTTCGACCGCCGCCTGATCTCGCAGGCGCTGACCAACATCATCAAGAACGCCACCGAGGCCATCGAGGCGGTGCCGGCGGAGGAGCTCGGCAAGGAAGGCGGCAAAGGTCGCATCGATGTCGTCGCCCAGCGCGAGAACGAGGAGATCGTCATCGACGTCGTCGATAACGGCATCGGCTTGCCGAAGGTCGCCCGCCAGCGGCTGCTCGAACCCTATGTGACCACGCGCGCCAAGGGCACCGGCCTCGGCCTGGCCATCGTCGGGCGCGTGCTCGAGGACCATGGCGGCCGCATCGAGCTGAAGGACGCCTCCGATTTCCGCACCGGCCAGCGCGGCGCCTGGATGCGCCTGCGTTTTGCGATCTCCGGACACGCCGCGAAAGCCGCAGGCGAGACAAACGCGGCAGGCGAGGCGAGACAATCGCCGGCGGGGCCGACCCCCGACACGGCTCAGACGACCAACAATGACACAAGAACTCCAGGCACAACCAACCAAGACACAAAAACCAAAGCCGCAACAGGCAACTGAGGCAGGGCGGACCGATGGCAAGTGATATTCTGATCGTCGATGACGAAGCCGATATTCGCGAACTGGTGGCGGGCATTCTCGACGACGAGGGGTTTTCCACCCGCACCGCGCGCGACAGCGACAGCGCGCTCGCCGAGATCGCCAACCGCCGGCCGCATCTGGTGTTTCTCGACATCTGGCTGCAGGGCTCCAAGCTCGACGGGTTGCAGCTCCTGGAGCAGATCAAGCGCGACCATCCCGACCTGCCTGTCGTGATGATCTCCGGCCATGGCAACATCGAAACCGCGGTCGCTGCCATCAAGCGCGGCGCCTATGACTTCATCGAGAAGCCGTTCAAGGCCGATCGCCTGATCCTGGTGGCGACACGCGCGCTGGAAAACTCGAGGCTTAAGCGCGAGGTGCGCGAGCTGAAACAGCTGGCGCCGACTGCGAGCACCCTGACCGGCCACTCGCCCTGCATGAACCAGCTGCGCCAGACCATCGAGCGGGCCGCCAAGGCCAACAGCCGCATCCTGATCGTCGGTCCCGCAGGCTCGGGCAAGGAGCTCGTGGCGCGCACGCTGCACGCCGCCTCCAACCGCGCCGAGGGGCCGTTCGTGGTCATCAATGCCGCCGCCATCACGCCGGAGCGGATGGAGATCGAGCTGTTCGGCGTCGAGCAGTCCAATGGCGAGCAGCCCCGCAAGACCGGCGCGTTGGAAGAAGCCCATGGCGGCACGCTGTTCGTCGACGAGATCGGCGACATGCCGCGCGAGACCCAGAACAAGATCCTGCGCGTGCTGGTCGAACAGACCTTCCAGCGCCAGGGCGGCACCAACAAGGTCGCGGTCGACGTCCGCATCATCTCCTCGACCGCGCGCAACCTCGAAGAGGAGATCGCGCAGGGCCGTTTCCGCGAGGACCTCTATCACCGGCTGTCGGTGGTGCCGATCCGCGTGCCGCCGCTGTCGGAGCGGCGCGAGGACATTCCGGAGCTGATCGACTATTTCATGGACCAGATCTCGGCCACGACCGGCCTGCCGAAGCGCCAGATCGGCCAGGACGCCATGGCGGTGCTGCAATCGCATGTCTGGCCGGGCAACGTCCGGCAGCTCCGCAACAATGTCGAGCGGGTGATGATTCTCGCTGCCGGCGGGCCGGAGACCATCATCACCGCCGACATGCTGCCGCAGGACGTCGGCTCCATGGTGCCGGCCATGCCCACCAGCAACAATGGTGAGCACATCATGGGCCTACCTTTGCGCGAGGCGCGCGAGGTGTTCGAGCGCGACTATCTGATCGCCCAGATCAGCCGATTCTCCGGGAATATTTCGCGGACGGCGGAATTCGTGGGGATGGAGCGCTCGGCGCTGCATCGGAAGCTGAAGGCGCTGGGGGTCGGCTAATCCTTAAAAAGGCCGCGCTTTCATGCATTTGCTTGGGAAAATTCATCTCTTATCGCGACTTTTGCAGAGAAATGCATCACTTGGGGCGGCCTTGCCGGCTCAAGCAGCTTGCCTAAAAAGCGCGCCTGCCCTCTAATCGTTCGGTTCGCGTCACTGGAGGGGGACTCACGTGGCGCGGGCGGTCGGGAAAGGGCCCCATCAGAGGGCACTAACCGGCTGAATAATGTTCAATAAAAAGACGCTACAAGAGCGGGATAACAACAATGGCGGCAGACCGCGCACAAAACCTACAAGATACCTTCCTTAATCACGTACGTAAGACAAAAACGCCACTGACGATATTCCTGGTCAACGGAGTGAAGCTGCAGGGGATTGTGACCTGGTTCGACAATTTCTGTTTGCTGCTCCGGCGCGACGGTCACTCGCAGCTTGTATACAAGCACGCGATCTCGACCATCATGCCGGGCGCTCCCATCCAGCTGTTCGAAGGCGGCGAGGATGCGCCTGCTTGAGAGTGACTTGATTGGAACCCCGAGAACGGGAACGGGGAGCTGACCGCGCGCGGTCAGTCGGGGCCAAAGAGACCGGGCGGGTGCTTGTCATCGGCCCCTATCTGCGAATGCGCCGCGGGGGAGCCGAGGCGCAGCCGGATGATCATGCTTTGCGCGATTTCGAGGCGCGGCTTGACGAAGCCGCAGGCCTTGCACGCGCCATCGACCTCCACGTTGTCGACAGCCTGATCGCCCAGATCAGCGAGATCCGGCCTGCGACCTATCTCGGCAAGGGCAAGGTCGACGAGATCGCCGGCCTCGTCACCGCCGAGAAAGCCGAGCTCGTGGTGATGGATTGCGCGCTGTCGCCGATCCAGCAGCGCAACCTGGAGAAGGCCTGGAACACCAAGGTGCTCGACCGCACCGGGCTCATTCTGGAAATCTTCGGCCGCCGTGCCAAGACCAAGGAGGGCGCGCTGCAGGTCGAGCTTGCCCATCTCAACTACCAGCGCAGCCGCCTGGTGCGGTCATGGACCCACCTCGAGCGCCAGCGCGGCGGCTTCGGCTTCATGGGCGGTCCCGGCGAGACCCAGATCGAGGCCGACCGCCGCCTGATCGGCGACCGCATCACGCGGCTCGAGAATGAATTGAAGAAGGTGCAGGCGACGCGGCGGCTGCATCGCGAGGGCCGCAGGCGAGTGCCCTACCGCGTGGTGGCACTGGTCGGCTACACCAATGCCGGCAAGTCCACGCTGTTCAACCGCCTGACCCGAGCCGATGTGCAGGCCGCCGACATGCTGTTCGCCACCCTCGATCCGACCCTGCGCGCGATCCAGCTGCCGCATGGCGGCAAGGCGATGCTGTCCGACACCGTCGGCTTCATCTCCAACCTGCCGACCCAGCTGGTGGCGGCGTTCCGCGCCACGCTCGAAGAGGTGCTGGAGGCCGACGTCATTCTCCATGTCCGCGACATCTCGCATGAGGACGCCGAAGCCCAGCAGCGCGATGTCGACGCCGTTCTGCTCCAGCTCGGCATCGATCCGTCCAGCGGCCGGATTCTGGAGGTCTGGAACAAGATCGACCGCTTCAGCGTGGAGGAGCGCGAAAAGCTCGCGAACATTGCCGCCCGCCGCCCGGGCGAGCATCCTTGCCTCCTGGTTTCGGCCGAAACCGGGGAGGGCGTCGAAGCGCTGCTTGCGGCGATCGAGGACCGGCTGGCTGCGGCCCGTATCACACTCGATCTGTCCATCGACGCCGCCGACGGCGCCGGCATCTCCTGGCTGCACCGCAATTCCGAGGTGCTCGACAAGCAGCTGCACGACGGCCGCTTCGACATGACCGTGCGGGTGGACGAGTCAAAGCGCGACATCGTGGTGTCGCGGTTCGATGCGGTTGTTCACGGGGCATGATTGTCGTCGCCGCGACGACAGGCTCGTAACGCTCACCGTTACCCTGAGGAGGCCGCGATAGCGGCCCCGTCTCGAAGGGCGACGGCCCCGCTCTCGCTGACCGGGGCCGTTCATCCTTCGAGGCCTCCGCTGCGCTGCGGCGCCTCAGGATGACGGAGCGAGCTGCGCCCGCGTTGCACCTGAGACGGTCTAATCTATCGATTCAGCGGTCTGGGTCCCGACTCGCGCTTCGCTTGGCCGGGATGACGGAGTTTTTTCGTTTCGCTTCGCCTCGTTCCACAAGGCGTCCATCTCTTCGAGTGTTGCCTCGTCGAGCGACCGCCCGCACGCCTCCAGCGCCCGCTCGATATAGGCAAAGCGTCGCTCGAACTTTGCGTTGGATGCGCGCAGGGCCATGTCGGGGTCGGCGCCGACATGGCGGGCGAGGTTGACGACGGCGAACAGGAGGTCGCCGGTCTCGGCTTCCAGCTCGCTCTTGTCCTTGCCGTCAAGCGCGGCCTCGATCTCGTCGGCCTCCTCGCGGATCTTGTTCAAGACTGCGCGCGGATCGTTCCAGTCGAAGCCGACGGTGGAAGCCTTGTTCTGCAAAGCGAGCGCCCGCGTCAGTGCCGGCTGGCCGGCCTTGACGCCCGCGAGCAGCGATGTGTGCGTGCGCTCCTCCGGTGGCCGGCGCGCGGCGCGCTCGGCCTTCTCCTCGGCCTTGATGCGATCCCAATTGCCTTTGACGTGGCCGGGCGTCAGCTTGCCGGTCTCGTCGCCGAACACATGGGGGTGGCGGCGGATCATCTTCCTCGTGATGGCCTCGACCACGTCGCCGAAGGCAAAGGCATTTTGTTCCTCGGCCATGCGGGCGTGGAACACCACCTGTAGCAGGAGATCGCCGAGCTCCTCGCGGAGATCGTCGAGATCATTGCGCGCGATGGCGTCGGCAACCTCGTAGGCCTCCTCGATGCTGTAGGGCGCGATGGTCGCAAAATTCTGTTCGAGATCCCAGGGACAGCCGGTTACGGGGGTGCGCAGCCTCGCCATGATGTCGAGCAGGGTCTTGATATCGCGGGAGGGGGTCATGCGGGCCTGATCCTCTGGGGTGACGTCCCTGTATGCCGCAAGACGCGGGGCGATCCCAGTCAAACACCGCTGATTTCCACTCTTTCGCCGGGAGTGCTAAGCGGACGCCATGAGCGACCTTTCCACAGAACCCGATTTTTCGACCCGGACCGCCCTGGTGCTGTTTTCCGGCGGTCAGGATTCCACCACCTGCCTCGCCTGGGCGCTGTCGCGCTTTGAAAAGGTGGAAACGCTGGGATTTGCCTATGGGCAGCGCCATCTGATCGAGCTCGATTGCCGGGGCAGGCTGCTCGAGGACATCAAGACCATCGATCCGGACTGGGCGGCCAGGCTCGGTGACACCCATACGCTGGAGATTCCGACGCTCGCCGCCATCTCCGAGACCGCCCTGACGCGGGAGGTCGCGATCGAAATAAGCGAGGACGGCCTGCCCAACACCTTCGTGCCCGGCCGCAACCTGATCTTCCTGACCTTTGCCGCCGCGCTCGCCTACCGGCGCGGCATCACACATATCGTCGGCGGCATGTGCGAGACCGACTATTCCGGCTATCCGGATTGCCGCGACGAGACCATCCGCGCGATGCAGGCCGCGCTCAGCCTCGGCATGGCGAGGCGCTTTACGCTGCACACGCCGCTGATGTGGCTGGACAAGGCCGCGACCTGGACGCTTGCGGCCTCGCTCGGCGGTACGGCCCTGGTCGACCTGATCCGCGAGCACTCCCACACCTGCTATCTCGGCGAACGCGGCACCCGCCACGATTGGGGCTTTGGCTGCGGCGAATGTCCGGCCTGCGCGCTGCGGGCCAAGGGCTGGCGGGCGTATGTCGCGCAGGGGTGAGAACCGCTAACGAAAATCCTCCGGCCTGAGCTCGATCGGCTTGCCGTGCGGCGTGCGGTCGGCGGCGTTATCCCAGGCGTCCCGATAGCGATGCAGCGCGTCCGAGGTGGTCACGCCCTTCTCGGCGACCAGCCGCTCCAGCGTGTTGAGCCAGTGCCGGTAATAGGTCTCGCCGGTATCGGGATCGCCCGCGGCCTGCGCGCGTTTGATCTCGCTGGCGAGCGCAGACGCCCATTCCGGCCAGGTGAAAACGCCGCGCGCGTGCAGCGTCAGCGCCATCGCAAACGCATGGGCTTCCCAAGGCTCCCGGAATACGGGCCCGGTCTCATCGCGCGGAATGCCCGGCACGTCCGCGGCGGCGCGCGCTGCGGCGGCGACGTCCATCATGCCGGCTCCAGATAGGGCTCGAACGCATCGATCGAGACCTTCAGTGTCGGATCAGAATCCGCACCCCACAACTCGGTGCCGTCGAACACGACGGTGTAGAGCCATTGCGGGTTCTCGCCGCGTTCCATCGCGGCCGTATCGGGAAACACATGGCAGCCATGGTCGCACTCGATCAGCCCGACATGGCCGCGCACGTAGCGCGGCAGCCGCGTATGCGTCGCCGGGTGCATGTTCTTCGCGCGCACGCGATCGCCCGGCTTGAACTTGGCGGGTGCAGGGGCCTCGCGATCGAACTTGCCGCGCACCATGATGCGCTCGACATCGGTGAGCGCGAAGCGGCCGCGCTTGAGCGCTTTCGCCGGCTGCACCGCGTGCCCCGCAGCGATGTCGGCCTCGACCAGGTAGCCTTTGTCGACCAGGAGGTTTTCCAGCCCCAAGAACCATTTCTTGTAATAGGAGCTCGCGAGATAGGTCGCGGGGGGCAGGGTCTCGCGATAGTAGCGGGAGGTGTCGATGTTGAACGCGCCGGCTGCGCCCATGGCGCGCACCATCGCCATCACCCGCGCTTCCCAGTCGGCATGAAACATCGGCTCGTTCGGCTCGGGCTCGACCTTGCCGAACCCGTCCATGCCGCCCATGTCGTGTACGCCGTTCATGAGGGCGCTCCCGGCGTTCTCGGAAATCCGGTGCCGATCATGGAATCGCGCGTGACGAGCTCGGCGAGCTGCTCCTCGCTGTAGCCCTCCGTGCCTTGGGGACGCATCGGCAGCACCAGAAAGCGCGTCTCGGCCGTGGAATCCCAGACCCTGATTTCCATGTCTTTCGGCAGGCTCACGCCGAAATCGGCGAGCACGCCGCGCGGGTCCTTGACTGCGCGGGAGCGATAGGGCGCGGCTTTGTACCAGACCGGCGGCAGGCCGAGCAGCTCCCACGGGTAGCAGGAGCACAGCGTGCACACGACCATGTTATGGCGCGTAGGCGTGTTCTCGACCGCGACCAGATGATCGCCGGTACGGCTGACATGGCCGAGCGTTGCGACCGCCTTGGTGGCGTCCGCAAGCAGCGCCTGCCTGAAGGCGGGATCGCTCCAGGCCCGGGCGACGACGCGGGCGCCGTTGTGCGGACCGATCTTGGTTTCATAGGCCTGGATGATGGCGTCGAGCGCGCCTGGCTCGACATAGCCCTTTTCAGTCAGGATGGTCTCGAGCGCGCGCACCCGCAGCTCGGTCTCGGACAGTTCCGAATGGTCGTGGTCATGATCGTGGTTTTGGCTGGTCATGGCGCAAAGATAGGCGCTAGCCCCCGTCCATGTCGAGATGGCTCGCGTGAGCGCGGGGCACGTATTCTGTTTCGGCGTTGTGGGGTAGGCTGTGCAAAAACGACGCCGGGAGGATCATTTGATGACGGATTTTGTGACAATCGAAAAGGGCCTCGGCCCCGATGGGCGGATCGCGGTGGTGCGGTTCGACCGTGGCGACGGCATCAACGCGCTGTCGCCGGAGGCATTGCGCCAACTCACGACGGCTGCGCGGTCATTCGAGGACGATGCGGAGACCTCGGTGGTGGTGCTGACCGGCAGTGCCAAGGCGTTCAGCGCCGGCTTCGATCTGAAGGATCCCGAGGGGCGTTCGCGCCGCAACATGGATATCGGCAGCCTGCGGCGGCATCTGAAGCTCGGGCCGCGGCTGACGCGCGCCTGGCATGAGATGGAGCAGGTGACGATTGCGGTCATCGAAGGCTTTTGCATCGGCGGCGGCGTTGCGCTTGCGGTGGCGCTGGATTTCCGGGTGATGGCGCGGGACGCGCATCTGCGTGTGCCGGAGATCGGGCTCGGCATGAACATGAGCTGGCAGAGCGTGCCGCGCATGCTGCATCTGATCGGCCCGGCCCGCACCAAGCAGGCGGTGATCCTCGCCGATGAGCGCATCGGCGCCAAAGAGGCGCATCAATGGGGCCTCGTGGAGCAGCTGGCCGAGCCGGGCAGGGCATTCGAAACCGCGATGGCCTTTGCCGAGAAGTTCGCGCGCCAGCCGCCATTGTCGGCCGCGATGACAAAGCAGACCGTCAACCGGCTTGCCTGCGCGCTCGACGATCTCGCCAGCCATATGGATGTCGACCAGTTCGCGCTGGCCAGCCAGACCGACGACCACAAGGAGGGGGTCGCGGCATTCCTGGAGCGGCGCAAGCCGCGCTTTCGCGGGCGATGAGAACAGCCGCGGGACGCGACGTCTTCAGTTGCGAACGGAATCAAGAGCAACTAAAAATAGGGGCATAGTTTTCCGCGCGGGGAATTGCCAATGTCGCGCCTTGTTGCTCTCGCATTGCTCGGCCTGATCTGTGTTGCTGCGGCCTGCTCGACTTCGACATCGGCCTTGGCCTGGGGCTACCAGGGCCACGAGGTGGTCGGCTCGATCGCCGACCAGCGGCTCCACGCCAATGCCAGGCAGCAGGTGAAGCAGATCCTCAACGAGCCGGAGGCTCCGCCAGATCCCAATGCGCCGGTCAAGCTCGCCGCCCCCAGGGAGTTGAAGCTGCAACAGGCCGGTCCCTGGGCCGATTGCGTGAAGAGCGTCGTGCGGCATGATGACGGCAGCTTCCACTATGAGGTCGATCCGCTGCACCTGGAGTACGAAGTGCCCTGCGTTCCCTTCAGCTCGGCGGAGGACAGGGCCCGCATGGCGGACTACGCAAAGCGCAATTGGGACGACTGCTCCTATCGCCCCAGGGGCGTCGAGATCGGCTGCCACAACACCTATCATTTCGACGATGTCGCGGTCCAGCGCGGCTATTTCGACCGCAACGAGCAGGGCACCAATCCGCACGACCTAGTGGCCGCGATCGAGGCGGCGATCGCCGTGCTCCGCGGCAAGGAGGCGCCAGCGCCGTTCAAGATCGCCGACAAGAAAGAGGCTCTGCTGCTGCTCGCCCATTTCGTCGGCGACCTGCACCAGCCGCTCCATGTCGGCGCGGTCTATCTTGATGCCGAGGGCAGGCCGGTCGATCCGGACGTTGCACACCTCATCGATCCCGCGACCGATACGGCCGGCGGCAACATCATCCAGGACGAGAACCTGAACCTTCACCGTGAATGGGACGACATCCCGACCGATATCGGAGAGGCGGCGACGAGTGAACTGCTGAAAGCAGCTCAAGCCGTGCCTGCGAGCCAGGGACCGATCGAGGAATGGCCGAAGGGCTGGGCCACGGACACGCTGCATGCCGCTCACGACGCCTTTCAGGGCCTGAAATTTGTGCCCCTGAGCGGGTCCAACTCCAAATGGAGCGTCAGCTTCGACGATCACACGACCTATTTGCGGTCGATGGACGCGATCAAGCGTGAGCAGCTCGCCAAGGGCGGCGCGCGCCTTGCCGAGATCCTCAATGCGATCTGGCCGTAGCCCTGCGGCTCGCTCCGTGTCGACGTCGTTCAAATGATCTTGAGCGACCTCGCGCCTGACATCACCGAGTTTTGGCCGGAAAAGGCACGTTTGTTGCAGCGAAATCGATCGGCGCAGCATTCCATTGCAATCATCGATCGCTAAATCGGTTGTGATTTGCGGGTGACGTCGCGGACCGCCAACTGTTCGCAGGCGTAGCCGCTGCGCCGGCGCCAAGCAGGAGACCCTCGAGCGGCCTCCCAATCACAGACTGTGGAGGGGGATGCAGGAGGCGGGCCGCGGAGCGATCCGCGCGAGGGTGTTCTGCGTCCGCGGCCGGCCATCCCCCGTCGGCTTCATTGGAAAAGCTCTGCCTCGGTTGTTGCCGCTGATCTGGGAAATACGATGGGTATTGTTCGTTTTGCACTGAGGTTTCCGCACACGTTCTACGTGGTCGCGGCGCTCATCCTGTTTCTGGGCGTGGTCAGCGTGCGGCAGATGCCGACCGATATCTTTCCCGAGATCAACATTCCCGTGGTGACGGTGATCTGGAGCTACACCGGCCTGTCGACGCCCGAGATGGAGCAGCGCGTCTCCACCTACAGCCAGTATTCGATCAGCTCGAGCGTCAACGGCATCAAGAATATCGAGGCGCAGACGCTGGCCGGCCTCTCGGTGCAGAAGATCTACTTCCAGCCCGACGTCAATCTCGACCTCGCCATCGCGCAGATCGTCTCGGCAACCAATTCGATCCGCGCCCTGATGCCGCCCGGCATCCAGGCGCCGGTCGTCGTGCAATTCAACGCCTCTAGCGTGCCGGTGCTGCAGATCAGCCTGAGCTCCGATACGCTGAGCGAGCAGCAGCTCTATGACTACGGCATCTACCGGATGCGCCAGCAGCTCGCTCCCATTCCCGGCATCACGCTGCCGACGCCTGCGGGAGGCAAGTACCGCCAGATCATGGTGGACATCGACCCCAACAAGCTGACGGCCAAGGGACTGACGCCGCTTGACGTGGTCAATGCCGTCAATGCCCAGAACCTCACCTTGCCGGCGGGCACGGCCAAGTTCGGCGACAGGCAATACGTCGTGCGCACCAATGCGACGCCGCCCTCGATCGACGACCTCAACAATATCCCGATCAAGCTCGTGAACGGCGCGACTGTCTTCGTCAAGGACGTCGGCCAGGTGCATGACGGCTGGCTGGTGCAGCAGAACGTCGTGCGCGAGAACGGCCGCCGCTCGGTGCTGCTCTCGATCATCAAGAACGGCAATGCCTCGACGGTCAGCGTCGTCAACGCCGTGCACAAGGCGCTGCAGACCGCGCGTGCCGCGGCACCTCCGGGCATGGAGATCAACGAGCTGTTCGACCAGTCGGTGTTCGTCAAGAATTCGGTCGAGGGCGTGCTGCGCGAGGGCGCCATCGCCGCCGCGCTGACGGCGCTGATGATCCTGCTGTTCCTGGGCTCCTGGCGGTCGACGGTGGTGGTGATGGTCTCGATCCCGCTTTCGATCCTGGCCTCGCTGATCGTGCTCTATTTTCTCGGCGAGACGCTCAACACCATGACCCTTGGCGGGTTGGCGCTCGCGGTCGGTATCCTGGTCGACGATTCCACCGTCACCATCGAGAACACCCATCGGCTATTGACCGAGGAGGGACAGCCGCTGCCGCAGGCCACCCTGCATGGCGCAGCCGGGATTGCTGTGCCGACCCTGGTCTCGACGCTCGCGATCTCCTGCGTGTTCACGTCGGTGGTGTTCCTGGAGGGGCCGGCGAAATTTCTGTTTACGCCGCTGGGGCTCGCCGTGGTGTTTGCCATGCTGGCCTCCTACGGCCTGTCGCGAACGCTGACGCCGATCATCATTGGCCTCTTGCTCAAGGGCGAGCATCACGGCCCGTCGGACGGCGCGCCGAAAGGCTTCTTTGCCCGTTTCCATGCCGGCTTCGAGCGTCATTTCGATGCGATGCGGCATTCCTATTCGCGCGCGCTGCGCGAGCTCGTGACCCATCGCCTGATCTTGCCCGTCGGCATGGTGGCGGTGCTGGGCCTCGGCGTGGTGCTCTATCCCATGGTCGGCCGCGACTTCTTCCCCGTCATCGACGGCGGCCAGATCCAGCTCCACGTTCGCGCGCCCGCCGGCAGCCGCATCGAGAACACCGAGCGCATTTTCCAGGAGGTCGAGAACAAGATCCGCGAGGTGATCCCGGACAGCGACCGCGAGCTCATTGTCGACAATATCGGCCTGCCGGCGCGCGCCTACAACCTCGCCTTCAGCGACGGCTCGACCATCGGTGTCAATGACGGCGTCATTCTTGTGTCGCTGAAGGAGGGCCACCGGCCGACCGCCGATTACATCCGCCAGCTGCGCCTGATGCTCCCGGCCGAGTTCCCCGACGTGACGTTCTATTTCCAGGCCGCCGACATCGTCACCCAGATCCTCAATTTCGGGCTGCCGGCACAGATCGACGTCCGCACCGTCGGCTACGACCGGGCCAACAATCTGCGCGTGGCAAAGGACTTGCGCCAGCGCATTGCCGCGATCACGGGCGTTGCCGATGTCCATCTGCAGCAGGAGGTCGACGCGCCGGCGTTCCTCGCCGACATCGATCGCACCCGCGCGGCGCAGCTCGGACTCAACGCCAACACCATTGCCACCAATCTCAACGTATCCTTGAGCTCGTCGGAGCAGGTGACGCCGAATTTCTGGACCGATCCGAAATCCGGCATTCCCTATTATTTCGCGGTGCAGACGCCGGAAAGCAAGATTGCGTCCCTGAACGACCTCGCCAACACCCCGGTCTCGACCACGCTGGCCTCGGTGCAGACCGACGCGCCGATCCCGGGCCTGCTCAGCAATGTCGCAACCTTCAAACGCACCAGCGTTCCGACCAACGCCAACCAGGCCAATGTCCAGCCCGTCTACGAGGTCTATGCCAGCGTGCAGGGCCGCGACCTCGGCGGCGTCGCCGGCGAGATCAAGAAGATCGTTGCCGATGCGCAGAAGCAATTGAAGCCCGGCAACACCATCCAGGTGATCGGACAGATCGAGAGCATGAACTCCGCCTTCGTCGATCTCGCCATCGGGCTGCTGTTCGCGGCGGTCTTTGTCTACATGCTGATGGTCGTGAACTACCAGAATTTCGGCGATCCCTTCGTCGTCATCCTGGCGCTGCCGGCAACGCTCTGCGGCATCATCACCATGCTCTTCATCACCGGCACGACATTGAACGTGCCGTCGCTGATGGGTGCGATCATGGCGGTCGGCGTTGCCTCCGCGAACTCCATCCTGCTCGTGACGTTCGCGCGCGAGCAGCAGCTTGCGGGCAAGAGCGCCTTCGAGGCCGCGATCGAGGCCGGCCACACCCGTATCCGGCCGGTGCTGATGACCGCCGCCGCCATGATCGTCGGCATGATCCCGATGGCGATCGGCGGCGCCGGCGAGGAACAGAACGCGGCGCTCGCCCGCGCCGTCATCGGCGGGCTGTTGTTTGCGACGCCAACGACATTGCTGGTCGTGCCCTATCTCTTCGCCATGCTGCGCAAGGGCAATGACGGCAAAACACATCACGGGGTATTCGACGAGGTGCTGGAATGAACTTCAACGGTCCTATCAACAGGGACGACGTGACCGAAACCGAACGCGTGACGGAAACGCCGGCGCCCGTCGTGCCCAAGCGGGGGCGGCGAGGGCGCCTCATCCTGCTCGGTGTCGTCGTGGTGTTTGCGGGCGCGCTGACGTCGGGGGCATGGAATCATCTCACCCAGTATCGCCAGACCGCGGCCGCCGCCGAGGCGGAGCACGACCTCGTTCCGCAGGTCAGGATTGCCGCGGTCGAGCCGAGCAGCGACACCGATGTCGTCAGCCTGCCCGCAACCACCTCGGCCTTTGCCAGTGCCAACATCTTCGCCCGCGCCTCCGGCTATGTCGCCAAGCGCGAGGTCGATATTGGCGACCGCGTCAAGGCCGGACAGCTGCTGGCGGAGATCGTGGCGCCCGAGCTCGACCACCAGATCGCACAGGCCGAGGCGACCCTGGCCCAGCTCAAATCCGCGCTGCAGCAGGCCGAGGCCAACCGCGTGCTCGCCAAGATCACCTGGGACCGCGACCGGCCGCTGGTCGACAAGGGCTGGGTGACCGCGCAGCAGGGCACCATCGACGAACAGACGCTGAAGGCGCAGGAGGCTGCGGTCCAGGTCGCGCAGGCCAACGTCTCTGCCGAAGAGGCGCAGGTGCAGGTGCTGCATCAGCAGAAGATCTATCAGCACGTGGTGGCCCCGTTCGACGGCGTCATCACCCAGCGCAATATCGACGTCGGCAGCCTGGTGCAGGCGGATGCGACCTCCGGGACCTTCATGTTCAACCTGATGCAGGGCAATGTCATCCGCACCCAGGTGTTCGTGCCGCAGGATCAGGCCTTTGGACTGAGGCCAGGCATCGACGCGGTCGTGCACGTGCCCGAAATCCCGGACCGCACCTTCCCGGGCCAGGTGACGCGGATCGCGGACGCGATCCAGCCGGGCTCGCGAACGCTGCTGACCGAGATCGATATCCCCAATCCGGACGGTGCGCTCACCCCCGGCATCTATTGCACCATCGAGCTGCACATCCCGCGCAAGACGCCGAGCTTCAAGGTGTCGGCGGATGCGGTGATCTTCAACCAGGGCGGCCTGCAGGTCGCCGTGGTCGAAAATGGCGTCGTGCACCTGCGCAAGATCGGTGTGGTGCGCGACCTCGGCCGCGAAGTCCTGGTCAATAGCGGGGTGAAGCAGGGCGACCAGGTCATCCTCAACCCCGCCGTCGACCTCGCCGAAGGCGCCAAGGTGCGCACGCGGGTGCAGGCGGCGGTGTCGTGAAGGTCCGATCAGCCCGGCGCGCACCGGATCGCTGACCACCATCGCCTTCGCCCTTCGCGGGCTTGCAAAGGGCGGAGCGCAGGCGACCTTCAGCCGAGCGGGGCGGGCAGCATCAATGCGACGCGGAACATGATCCACGCCGCCACGACAGTGAGAATGGCAAGCAGCAGCAGCTTTTCATGCGGAGGAACTGCGCCGCGGAAGACGTGCGGCTCACCCTTCGGTGCTTGTTTCCGGATCTCGCCGGAGTTGGTCTGGAGCAGCATCTGCCGACTCCTCATGTAGGGACAGGTGCCATTGTCGATACCGGCTTTTGGATTGCATTGCGCCGGATCAATTGGAAAGCATCCATGCCCTAATTCCCGGCAGAGCTTGACCCGCATCAACTCGCCGGCCGCTGCCGATCATAATCTTGTTGTACAATTTGGAGCGTCAAGATGAGCAAACTCAGGATTCCCCATAATGCATTCGTATTCGTCGGCGACGGTCGCAAAGCGCTGTTCCTGCGCAATGAGGGCGATGAGAAATATCCTTTCCTGAAGACCGAGCGTGTTTTCCAGGACGAAAACCCGCTGACCCATGATCAGGGCAGCGAACGGCCCGGCCATGTCGCCAAAGGCCTCGATAGCAGCCGGCGCAGCGCCGTCGAGCCGGTCGACTGGCACCATCTCGAAGAGCACCGCTTCACCCGCAAGGTCGCGGCGGCGATGGAGGAGGTGGTGCGCAGCCGCAACGTGCCGGCACTGGTCATCGTTGCGCCGCCGAAGACGCTGGCCGACCTGCGCGAAGCCTTCCACGCCGACGTCAAGGCGCTTGTCATCGCCGAGATCAACAAGGACCTGACCAAGCATCCGGTCAGCGAGATCGAGACGCATCTCACCGCGGCCTAGCCGCGAGGGCGTCGCAGCACAGCTTTCTGCCGTCGAGAGAGCGCGCTCGTCATCGAGCGCGCGCTTTTCCTTTGCGCGATCTGCGGCAGATCGTCTCTCTTTCCCGCAATTTGAGCGGGCAAGGTCTCACTTCCTTCAGACTGGGCTCGAGGCCGAGGTGATCGCGCTGAAGAACGAGGCGGAGAAGAAGAAGGGCGACAACGTCATCTCCTTCGAGCTCGCCAGGCAACGCATCCAGAACCTGCCGCAGGCGCTCGCCGAGATCGTCAGGCCGGTCGCCTCGATCAAGGACGTGCGAATCCTGCACACCGGCGGCGTGTTCGGCGGTGGCAACGACGGGGCAGGCGAGGGCGGGGTCGGTTTCGGCGAAGGCCTCGCCGGCCAGCTCCTGAAGGTTCATGCGCTCAAGCCCATGATCGACGAGGTGCTCCGCCAGGCCGGCTACAGGTCGGGCGACGACCCGGTGAAGGCGCTGAGCGCGGTCCTGCTCGCCGACCAGGCCACGGCGCCGCCGCTCGTTTCCGCCGAACCGGCTGCGGCCGCCGATGAAACCGGTCCGACCGCGGCGTAGCGTCAGCCGGGCCATCCGCCGAGCAGATCATGCGGGCAGGGACAAGCCGTGCTTCCATCTTTCGGTGACTGTGTCGACCTGAAATCTCCTCGCCGGCGCCATCTTTTCGCACGAGGCCGCGTTCAATCTTCGCTCCGCTCTGTGATGTGTTTGCGTAGGGTCGAGTACTCAGAGCCCCGCCGCTTAATCCCTTTACGGGGGACCGGCAAGAAGGCCTCGGGGGCAGCCCCGCTACCGGGGCCTTCTACGGCGCGTAGGCGCGGGCGTAAACGCCGGGACGGTCAGCGTCCGCTTTCCAGCGAGATCGCTTGGCGTGACAGTTCGGCGGGGCGGGCGATCAGGAGATAGGCGCCCAGTCCGAGCAGCGAGCAGAGCGTCATGATTGCGCTCATCGACAGGGCCGATCGTCCATCGAACAGCACCGAAACGAGCCCGCTCGAGGCCGCGCCTGCCGTGAGCTGTATGCTTGTTGCGGTGGCGCTGACTGCGCCGGCAATGTCGGGCAGCGGCGCCATGGTCGCGTTCATCAGGTTCGGTATGCCGAGGCCGAAGGCGAGCGCGACCACGATCAGGAGCGCGGCGACCAAAGCCGGCGTGCTCCAGCCGGTGATCGTCGTTGCCAGCAGCGCGAGGGAGCCGAACGCCATCAGCTTGAGGCCGATGGTGAGCACGCCGGCCGATGTGATTCCGCGGCGGCCAAGGCGGCCGTCGAGGATGGCGCCGCACATCACGGCGGCGGAACAGGCGCTGAAGATCAGGCCATATTGCTGCGGGCTCAATCCTGCGACGCCGATGAAGAACAGCGGAGCGCCGCTGACATAGGCAAACACGGTCGCGCCAGCCGCGGCGCCAACGAGGATGTAGCCGGCTGAAATCGGATGGGTCAGCACGCGCCGATAGCTGGATGCCGCAGTCGGGGTCGCGCCGACAGCGGCGCCGATTCGTGCGCTCTCCGCAAAGCCGAAAAACACGGCCATCAGCAGCACGAGACCAATCCCGGCCTGCACCGCATAGATCGAGCGCCAATTGCCGAGCGCCAGCAGCGCGGCGCCGGCCGTGGGCGCGATCATGGTCGTCACATTCACCGCGACCATGATGTTGCCGATCTTCGTCCGTGCGGCGTCATCGTCGAAGAGGTCGCGGATGATCGCCAATGTCGTTGCCGTTGCGGCGGCGCCGATGCCCTGCAACACGCGGAATGCCAACAGTGCCGGCAGCGTCGGTGCCAGCGCGCAGCCGAGACTTGCCGCGACAAACAGCAGGATGCCGAGCAGGACGATCGGCCTGCGGCCAAACCGGTCGGAGGCGGGGCCCCAGATCAGCGGCATCACGGCCAGGCTGAGCACGAAGGCGCTCATGGTGAGCCCGACGTCGGATGCGCTGACGCCGAGCGTGGCGCCGGTCGCGGCAAGCGCCGGCAGGTTGATGTCGATGCCGGAATACGGCACGGCTGCAAGAAAACCGAGCAGCAGCGTAAAGGCAAAGGATGTCGGCTTGATCGGCATGGCATGACCCGTCGAGGGCGGCGGAGGGGGCCATCAGACCCGGCTCCGCCGTGGAGACTCTCGTGGTGAATCGAAGGAAGGCCCGCGACCTAGCCTCGCTGGCCGGCGCGGCGCGGCCGGTCCGCAGCCGGCCTGCCCAGTTCGGACGCGTCCTGCCGGCCGGCAACCAGCTCTCCGATCACCTTCAGGATCGCCGCGCGGGTATCGATGGCCGCGAACTCGCTGGCCATTTCACGGGCACGCAAGCGAAAGCGCGGCTGGTCGAGCACCGCTCGCACCGCCTCGCGCAGCGCCTCGCGTGTCGGCTCGTTGGTTGCGAGGTCGATGCCGACGCCGGACCAGGCCACGCGTGCGTTCACGTCGGCCTTGTCCTCGGTGAGGCCCGCCGTCACGAGCGGAATCCCCGAACTCATGGCCTGGTTGACGCTGCCATAGCCGCCATTGGTGACGAGCACGTCGACCTTCGGCAGCAGCCATTCGAACGGCAGATAGCTCGCAAGACGCGCATTGCCCGGGACGGGCCCCGGAATGGCGTCGACCGGGCGGCCACCCGCGGTCGCGACCACGAGGATGTCCGGCTCGTCGGCAAGAGCCGCCAGCGCCGGTGCGACCAGCAGGTTGAAATTATGATTGGCGACGGTTCCCTGGGTGACCAGCACGACCTTTCGCGAACCGTCGAGCTCGTGCGCCCAGGGCGGCAGCGGCACCTGGCCTGGAATGATCGGGGGCGTGCCGACGAAATGCACCGAGCGCGGGATATCCCTCGGAAACTCGAAGCTCGGAACCGACAATTGCAGATAGGCGTCCGCAAGTCCGACACTCGAGCTGAACAGAGCCATCGACGTCGGCGCGGCTCCCAACTCCTTCAGCACCTGGTTCAGGCGAAGTCCCACAGGACGGTCGACAGCCTCGTGAAAGTCCCGTCCGATCGCAGCGTGCCCGGCAGCTTGTTCGGGCGTCGTGGCCGGCTGCAACCCCAGGAATGCCGGCGCGCCGTCTTGGCGCGGCCAATGCAGGACCGATGTGCCGCAGAGAATGACAGGCGGCCGCTTCGATCCCGCGCCGAGCAGCATCGGCAGGGCGCCGAAGAACATGTCGTCGCCGATAATGACATCGGGCCCAAAGTCACCCAGCAGCTTCTGCAGCCCTTCATGCTGAAGCGCAATCTTGTCGACGAAGAGGCGCTCCATGGCGAGGCGCATCCACTCGAATCCCGGCGGCATCATTTTCAGCTCCGGAACGCGTGCGAACGGATCCTTCGGATCGAGATCCGCATCGGCGGGCAGGGGAAAGAACTGGGCACCGGCCGCTTCGACCCGGCCGCGAAAAGCCGAGCCCGTATAGAAACCGACCTGATGGTCTTCAGCCAGCAGGATGCGCGTGATCGCGAGCATCGGATTGACGTGACCATTCGCCGGCGTGGAAGCGATGATAATTTTCATGGGTCCATTCCTCTGATCGCCGAACGGCAGCTCCGGTTTGGGCGGCTGTTCGGCAGCGCTCAGGAATGGACGGACCGCGTTACGGGGCCATTTCGGCGCTGTGCGGAATGGTTACACTTGCAATGCAGCCTGGACGTCGCAAAAAAGTGACCGGCCGAACATCGTCCGGCCAGTCCGGGTCACAGGAGAAATCGTGCAGGAGAGCTCGATGCCGGCGTCTCACGCATCCATGCTGTGCAGATGCTGACGGTTGCGCAGCACGATCTGACGCGCACCGGAGAAGCCGAGGACGCCCTTGGCATGAAGCTCGGAGAGCGCACGGGAGACAGTCTCGAGTGTCAGGCCGAGATAGTCGCCGATGTCGCGGCGGCACATCGGCAGCGCCATCATGCCGGCGACGGCGAGACGGCGATCCATTTCAAGCAGGAAGGTCGCAACCCGCTCCATGGCGCTCTTGCGACCGAGCAGCAGCATGTGGTCCTCGGCGTGCTTGAGTTCGCCGGCCGTCATCATCCAGAGCTTGCGCGCAACCTGAACGTCCACGCCGGCTGCCTTTTCCAGGCTGGAGCGTTTCACGAGGCGCACGGTGGTGTCGACGATGGCTTCAGCGGCAAGCCGATGGGTCGATCCGGACTCCAGCCCGAAAACGTCGCCGGGCAGGTGGAATGCGCCGATCTGTCGGCGTCCGTCCGAGAGCAGCTTGTAGCTGCGAACGCCGCCGGAAATGACCTGGTACACATACTCCGCCGGCTCGTCCTCGCCGAATATCTCTTCGTCCCTGCCATAGGTGAACTCGCTGGCCACCAGGCCGCCGATTGCGCCAAACTGGTCGGAGATGGGGCGAGGGGCGGGAGCAATGGTGTTGCCGGAAACCTGCGTGGTCTTGAGCGCTGCGGTGAGCATGGGCCATCTCCTTGTTGATGGCATTCGAGTACCCCGATCCGTCGCGCCGGGAAATTTCGCGCGATCTCTTAGGGAGACCTACCTACGTATTGTCCCGGAGGGCCCTGCCGGCCAATTCGATCAGCGTAGCAAGTGATTTCTTTCGCGCCGTGAGCGCCGGCGCTTCCGAATGATGCGCTGAGCCTATGCGCCAAGACCGCGCCCTGGGAGACCTGCAAGCTGCTTGCAGCGGTGTGTGCGGACGGCTCGTCCCATACGACAGACCTGGAACGCAAACCGCAGCCGGGCGCGATTCCGGCACTATTTCGAAGAGCCCGGCAATCGGAGGGCATGGCCCCAACGCTCCATCTCCGATTCGCATAAGGTATATTATGGAATATAAAAAGTTGAGCAGATTCAAGTGAATTGGACATGCATCGGCGGCCAAGGCCCAATATAACGTCCGCGCTTTAGGCGCCGGCGCCCATCCAGATTTGTTGCGTGATCCGCTTTGTTGTCCATGCTGCCGCATTCCGTACTCGATACCAAAGGCCTCGATCCCGCCGAGGCTGCCGCGGCCTGGCATGACAGTATCGGGGTGATGTTCGACACGCGTTTGCGCAGCGGGCCGGATGACGGCTTCCATGCCCGTGTCGAGGGCTTCCAGCTTGGGGAGCTGCTGCTCGGTACCTGCCGCTCGGCTGCTCAGGCGTTCGATCGCTCGCCGCGGCGCATCAGCCGCGACAATCTGGACCATCTGCTGCTGCAGTTCTACACCGAAGGCTCCTGCGGTCGTCGCGACGGCAGCTCTGACGAGCGCACGCAACCTGGCGATCTCTGGATTTCGGACCTCGCGCAACCGCTTGCCACCAGCGTGACCAGCTTCACCAATTTGACCGTCGTGGTGCCGCGTCGCGCGCTGGCGCCGCTGCTCACCGCGCCCGACGACAACAACATGCGGGTGCTGCGCGGTTCGAGCCCGCTGGTCCGCTTGCTTCACAATCACCTGGCCGCCATGTTTCAAAGCGCGACGCAGCTTGCGGCACAGGACGCGGCCGCCCTGCTCCGGCCGACGCTGCAGCTCGCCGCCGCCGCTATCAACGGCGGCGTCCGCGAGGAGAGTCGGCAGGGCGTGGTCTCCTCATTGTTCGGCGCGATCGCCCGGCATATCGAGCGGCATATCGCCGATCCGATGCTCTCGGTCGACAGCGTTGCGGCGGCGTTCGGCATCTCGCAGCGCAAGCTGTACTATCTGTTCGAGCCGTGGGATGGATTTGCCAGCTACGTCCAGAAGCAGAGGCTTGCGGCATGCCGCCGGGCATTGTCAGATCCGGCGCAGCGGCATCTCAGTGTCGCCGAGATCGCCGCGGCCTATGGCTTTACCAATTCCAAGAGTTTCAGCCGCGCATTTCGTCGTCATGTCGGCATGACCGCGCGCGAGGTGCGCGGCCTCGCGGGTCAAGGCCTCGGCGGGACCTCCGCGTGGTCGGAGGCGGATGAATGGTGGACCTGGATTCAGGAGCTGCGATAGGTCGCCGCCCCCGGCTGCCCTGAGCAGTCCGGCGGTTTGCAGGAAACGTGACCCATTTTGCAGAGCGGGCAACATTTCATGGCACCGCGCTGACGGCGCGTGAACTGCGCTGCTCAGGTTGATATCGAAGCACCTGGAATCGGAGCCGGGCAGCGGTCCCGGAAGGCCACGCCTCCCGACCGCACGTCTCGGCCATAACGAGCAATGACAATGACGAGGCAACGGCCGGCCGGAGATCGCCCGGCCGGGCGATGTCGGCCGCCGCGGCGTCACGACGGCGCGCCTGACTTTAGGAGTACACGGATCTTGGCAAGATTGACTTCGACGACGCCGTACGCCAGCGGTGTCTCGTTCACCGTACTGCTCGCCCTGCTCGCCACCCCGCGTCCGGCCGCCGCTGCCGACGCGCAATGGCTGGCCAATCCCGCCACCGGCAATTTCGGCGACGCCACGAACTGGTCCGGCGGCGCCGTGCCGACCGGGACCGCGACATTTGCGGCCTCGACGCAGACCGCCATCTCCGTCGCGCCGGCCGACACCCTCTCCATCGGCGGCGTCACCTTCGCGACGAGCGCTGCGGCCTACAGCTTCACCCAATCGACCGGCACATTGACGTTCACAGGCGCCGGCGTGGTGGTGAACGGCGGCAGCGCGACCTTCAATCTGACCGGCACTGGTCCGGCTTCCAACGGCTCCATGAGTTTCACCGGCAGCAGCAGCGCCGGCAGCGCAAGCTACGTGCTCAGCTCGCAAGCCGGGCTGAGCTTCTCCGATACCAGTTCCGCCGGCAATGCCACGATTACTTCTAACAACGGACAGGTCACGTTCAGCGGCTCCGCGACGGCGGGCAACGCCACGATCACCAGTACTGCCGGAGGGGTCGCGTTGACCGGCACCGCGACGGCGGCCAATGCCACCATCACGAACAACAGCGGCAGCCTCGCCTTTCTGAACAGCTCGACCGCCGGTAACGCGACGGTGATCAACAATCTCGGCACGACCTTGTTCGGCGATAACGCCACGGCCGGCAATGCGCGGCTGATTGCCAATAGCGGACTGATCGACTTCTCCGCCGATACCGGCCCGCTGGGCGACAAAGCGGTCACCGCCGGCTCGATCGAGGGCGCGGGCCGCTTTGCACTCGGCGGGAACCAGCTCACCGTCGGGAGCAACAACCTCAGCACGACGGTCAGTGGCGTGATCAGCGACTGCGGCGCCAGTTGCGCCTATCCCTCCACCGGCGGGAGCCTGATCAAGGTCGGCACCGGCACGCTGACGCTTGCCGGGACCAACACCTATACCGGCGGCACCACCATCAATGGCGGCACGCTGGCGGTGACGAGCGACGCGAGCCTCGGCGCCGCCGGCGGCGGCCTGACCCTCGGCGGCGGCACGTTGCAGGCGCTGTCGAGCTTCAGCTCGAGCCGCACCATCACGCTCAATGCCGGCGACGGGACATTCGACACCAATGGCAACAGCGTGCAGTTCGACGGCGCGATCGGCGGCGCCGGCGGCCTGGTCAAGACCGGCGCCGGCACGCTGACGCTCACCAATTCGAATTCCTACAACGGCAACACCACGATCAATGGCGGTACGCTCGCGATCAGCGACGACAGCAATCTCGGCGGCGACGGCAGCCTCGTGTTCAACGGCGGCACGCTGCGCTTCCTGTCCCACCTCTATGTCGGGCGCGACATCACCCTGAATGCCGCCGGCGGCACCATCGATACCGGGTCGGGATTCAGCAGCCTTGGCGGGACGCTCAGCGGCGCCGGCGGCCTGACCAAGATCGGCAGCGGCGCGCTGGTGATCCAGGCCGACAGCACCTATTACGGCCCAACGATCATCTCCGAAGGGAACTTATACGCGGGCTATCTGAATGTGCTGTCTCCCAACAGCTCCTTCACCGTCGCGAGCGGCGCTACGCTCGACGTCGGCGGCTGGTCCCAGACCATCGGCGCGCTCAATGGCGCCGGCGTGGTGCAGAACAGCGGCGAGGGATACGCAACCCTGACGCTTGGTGCCAACGGCGACAGCGGGGTTTTCTCCGGCGCCATCACGGACGGCCTCGCCCCACTCTCCATCGTCAAGACCGGCGCCGGCACCCAGGTGCTAAACGGCCAGAACACGTACAGCGGGACCACCACGATCGATGCCGGCAAGCTCGTGATCGGCGACGACGGCCATCCGGCCGCGAGCATCGCCGGCACGGTGACGCTCGTCGGCGGCACGCTCGGCGGCATCGGCACCGTGGGCGGCATCGTGGTCGGCAGCGGCGCCCATGTCGCGCCGGGCAACTCCATCGGTACGCTGAACGTCGCCGGCAATGTCTCGTTCGCCAGCGGCTCGTTCTACGATGTCGACATCAACGCGGCCGGCCAGAGCGACCGGATCGTCGCCACCGGCACGGCGACGCTGTCGGGCGCCACGGTGACGGTGAACGCGCCCACCGGCAGCTACCAGACCGGCACGCGCTACACCATTCTGACCGCCAATGGCGGAGTGACGGGCACTTTCGCCTCCCTCGCGCAAAGCTTCCCATTCATGCAGCTGGCCCTGAGCTACGATGCCAACGACGTCTATCTCAACGTCACGCGCAACCAGGCGTCGTTTCCCTCAGTCGCCGTCACGCCGAACCAGACCACGACCGCCGCGGCGCTGCAGAGCCTCGGCAGCGGCACGCTCTATGACGCCGTCGTGCAGCAGCCGAGCGCCGCCGGCGCGCGGCAGGCCTTCGACGCGCTCTCGGGCGAAGTGCAGGCCTCCGCCAAAACGGTCATGATCGAGGACAGCCGCTTCGTGCGCGAGGCCGCGATCGACCGGCTGCGCGCAGCCTTCGACGGCGTCGGTGCGGCGCCCTCCCCGATGCTGGCCTACGCATCTGTCGATCCGTCAGCGCCGGCCGACGAGCGCATCGCGCTGTGGGCTCGCGCCTTCGGCGCCTGGGGCTCGGCCTCCGGCGACGGCAATGCCGCCGAGCTCTCGCGCGACACCGGCGGGCTGTTCGCCGGCGGCGATGCCCGCGTCGCCGACACCTGGCGGGTCGGCGCGCTGACGGGCTACAGCCACTCCAGCTTCTGGATCGGCGACCGTTCGTCATCGGGCACGAGCGACAACTACCATGTCGCCGTCTATGCCGGCACGCAGTGGGGCAACCTCGCCTTCCGCTCGGGCGCGGCCTTCACATGGCACGACATCGCGACCAGCCGCTCGGTGAGCTTCGCGGGCTTCGGCGACGCCCTCAAAAGCGACCGGCAGGCCCGCACGGCGCAGGTTTTCAGCGAGCTGGGTTATCGCGTGCAGGCGGGACGTCTCGCGCTCGAGCCGTTTGCCAACGCCGCCCACGTGAACCTGTCCACCGACGGCTTCACCGAGAGCGGCGGCGCGGCAGCGCTCGCGGTCCGCGGCGACAGCACCGACGTGACCTTCACCACGCTTGGCTTGCGGGCCGCGCGTGACTTCGCCTTCGCCACCGGCCCGAGCCTGACCGCCCGCGGCAGCCTTGGCTGGCGGCACGCTTTCGGCGACACGACGCCGTTCGCGAGCCTGGCCCTCGTCGGCGGTTCAGCGTTCAGCGTCGCCGGCCTGCCAATTGGGCCCGACATGGCCGTCGTCGAGGCCGGCCTCGACGTGAAACTGTCCCGCACGGCGGTGCTTGGCCTCTCCTATGACGGTCAGTTCGATACCCGCCTGTCGGACCAGTCGGTCAAGGCGAACCTGAGCGTGAGGTTCTGAAGTGCGCGATGGCGCGACGACGGACGATCGCGATCGTCCGAGGTGATCAAGCGCCCGCCGGCCAGGTTGGTCCTTGCCAATTGAGCGCTATGCATGGATTTGCGCAGCCGGCGGATCGGAAGTGAATTATATCTCAACATATCAATATCTTATAAGATTTTCTTGAAGTTCGAGACTTGGCCGGGTCCGATTTCGCCGATCTGGAGCGTTGGTGCTCCCTGCGGATTCAAGCTTCGGCTGAAAGCCGATATTGCCGCCGGCGGCGCACGCTGCAATAAGCGGACGTCGCTTGCTGAGCCGCGGCTCCTTCGCGGCTCACGACAACAAGAAGTTTCCAGGGAGAGATCGATGAGCTTTTCACGACGCGCGCTACTCAAGGCTACCGCCGCATCGGCGGTCATGGGCGGCATTTCGGCCCCCATGGTGGCGCGGGCTCAGGCGGCCGAGTTTTCCTACAAATACGCCAACAACCTCCCGGATTCGCATCCCATGAACGCGCGCGCCAAGGAAATGGCCGCCGCGATCAAGGCCGAGACCAATGGCCGGTTCGACCTGCAGATCTTCCCCAACAACCAGCTCGGCTCGGATACGGACATGCTGAGCCAGATCCGGTCCGGCGGGGTCGAGTTCTTCACGCTGTCCGGCCTGATCCTGGCGACCCTGGTGCCGGCCGCCTCGATCAACGGCATCGGCTTTGCGTTCCCGGACTACGACACGGTCTGGAAGGCCATGGACGGCGATCTCGGCGCCTATGTGCGCGGCGAGATCAAGAAGGCCGGCCTCGAGGTCATGGACAAGATCTGGGACAACGGTTTCCGCCAGACCACGTCGTCGACCAAGCCGATCAACGGGCCGGACGACTTCAAGGGCTTCAAGATCCGCGTGCCGGTCTCGCCGCTGTGGACGTCGATGTTCAAGGCCTTCGATGCGGCGCCCGCCTCGATCAATTTCAGCGAGGTCTATTCGGCGCTGCAGACCAAGGTGGTCGAGGGCCAGGAGAACCCGCTGGCGATCATCTCGACTGCCAAGCTCTACGAGGTGCAGAAGTACTGCTCGCTGACCAACCACATGTGGGACGGCTTCTGGTTCCTGGCGAACCGCCGCGCCTGGGGCGCGCTGCCGGCCGATGTGCAGGCCATTGTGGCCAAACACATCAACGCCGCTGCCGTGAACGAGCGCGCTGACGTCGCCAAGCTCAATGCCGGCCTGCAGCAGGACCTCGCGGCCAAGGGCCTCACGTTCAACCAGCCCACCACCGCGCCGTTCCGCGACAAGCTCAAAGCCGCCGGCTTCTACGCCGAGTGGAAAGGCAAATATGGCGACCAGGCCTGGGAGCTGTTGGAGAAAGCCGTCGGCAAGCTTTCATAAGCCCGCAGTCCCAAGCCGAGGCGTTCGTCATGGCCCACGTAGAGTTCACGCAAGTCACGGTGGGCGAGGTGGTCCTGAAATCCCCTCGCCGCCCTTCCCTGATCGCGACGATCGATCAGGTGCTGGGGCTGATGGTCGAGATCCCGGCGGCGCTTCTGGTTGTCGCCGAGATCGTGATCCTGTTTGCGGGTGTCGTGGCGCGTTACGGCTTGCGGCAGCCGCTGATCTGGTCGGACGAGCTGGCCTCGATCCTGTTCCTGTGGCTCGCCATGCTGGGGGCGGCGGTCGCATTCCGCCGCTCCGAGCACATGCGGATGACCGCTGTGGTCGGGCGCGCGGGTCCGCGCATGCGGGCCTATCTCGACATGGTCGCGACCTGCGCGGCGCTGGCGTTCCTGCTCATGATCGTCTGGCCGGCCTATGACTACGCCTACGAGGAAAGCTTCATCACCACGCCGGCGCTGCAGATCCAGAACATCTGGCGGGCGCTGGCGCTGCCGGTCGGCACCTGCCTGATGGCGCTGTTCGCGCTGCTCAGGCTGGCGCGGGCCGGCGACATCAAGGTGCTCGCGGCGGCGGTGCTGTCGGTTGCAGTGGTGATCGGCCTGTTCTGGCTGGCGCAGCCGGTGTTCAAGCCGCTCGGCAATCTCAACCTCGTGATCTTCTTTGTCGGCGTCGCCGGCTTCTGCGTCTTTGCGGGCGTGCCGATTGCGTTTGGGTTTGGCCTCGCCATCTTCGGCTATCTCGCGCTGACCACGCGCACGCCGCTGATGGTGCTGGTCGGGCGGATGGACGAAGGCATGAGCCATCTGATCCTGCTCTCGGTGCCGCTGTTCGTGTTCCTGGGGCTCCTGATCGAGATGACCGGCATGGCGCGCGCCATGGTCGCGTTCCTGGCCAGCCTGCTCGGCCATGTCCGCGGCGGGCTGCACTATGTGTTGGTCGGCGCGATGTACCTGGTCTCGGGCATCTCCGGTTCCAAGGCGGCCGACATGGCGGCGGTCGCGCCGGTGCTGTTTCCGGAAATGAAGCAGCGCGGCGCCCGCCCCGGCGACCTGGTGGCGCTGCTTGCGGCCACCGGTGCGCAGACCGAGACCATTCCGCCGAGCCTTGTCCTGATCACCATCGGCTCGGTCACCGGCGTCTCGATCTCGGCGCTGTTCACCGGCGGGCTGCTGCCGGGCGTGGTGCTCGCGATCACGCTGTCGGCGCTGGTGTGGTGGCGTTACCGCAAGGAAGATCTGAGCCATGTCCGCCGCGCGAGCCTGGGCGAGGCGGGCAAGGCCTTCATCGTCGCCCTGCCCGCGCTGGCGCTGCCCTTCGTGATCCGCGCCGCGGTCGTCGAGGGCGTGGCCACCGCGACCGAAGTCTCCACCATCGGCATCGTCTATGGCTTCGTCGTGGGGCTTCTGATCTATCGCCGCTTCGACTGGCGGCGGCTGTTGCCGATGCTGATCGAGACCGCCTCGCTGTCCGGCGCCATCCTGCTGATCATCGGCTCGGCCACCGGCATGGCATGGGGGCTGACGCAATCGGGGTTTTCCCGGGCGCTGGCGACCGCCATGACCGGGCTGCCGGGCGGTGCGGCTAGCTTCATCGCGGTGTCGATCGCGGCCTTCACCATCCTGGGCAGCGTGCTCGAAGGTATTCCGGCCATCGTGCTGTTCGGCCCGCTGCTGTTTCCGATCGCCAAGGCCGTCGGCGTCCACGAGGTGCACTATGCCATGATCATCATCCTGGCCATGGGCATCGGATTGTTCGCCCCGCCCTTCGGCGTCGGTTATTATGCGGCTTGCGCGATCGGGCGTGTTGACCCGGCGCAAGGCATCAGGCCGATCTGGGGCTATATGCTGGCGCTTCTGATCGGACTTGTTATCGTCGCGGCGGTGCCCTGGATTTCGATCGGATTCCTGTAAGCAATCAAAAGCGGGAGGTGACCGATGGACGCACGACAGAACCAGTACAATATCGGTCTGGACAAGACCCCGGCCAATTACGTGCCGCTGACGCCGCTCAGCTTCCTCGCGCGCAGCGCCGCCGTCTATCCGAACCACACCAGCGCCGTCTACGAGGGCCGCCGCTTCACCTGGAGCGAGACCTATGCGCGCTGCCGGCGCTTTGCCTCCTATCTCTCGAGCAGGGGCATCGGCGTCGGCGACACCGTCGCTGCGATGCTGCCGAACATTCCCGCGATGAACGAGGTGCATTTCGCGGTGCCGATGCTGGGCGCGGTGCTCAATGCGCTCAACATCCGCCTCGATGCGTCCTCGATCGCCTTCCAGCTCGACCATGGCGGCGCCCGGATCATCCTGGTCGATCCGGAATTCTCGGGCGTGATCGCGGAGGCCCTCAAGCTGATGAGCGGGCCCAAGCCGTTCGTCATCGACGTCGACGACGCAGCCTTTGCCGGCGGCAGCCGCATCGGCGAGATCGAATATGAGGCGGCGGTGGCGCTGGGCGACCCCGCCTTCGCGCCCCGCTATCCCGACGATGAGTGGGATGCGATTGCGCTGGGCTATACGTCGGGGACGACGGGCAATCCCAAGGGCGTCGTCACTCATCACCGCGGCGCGTATCTCAACGCGGTCAGCAACATCCTCGCGGGCCAGCTCGGCCAGCATCCGGTCTATCTCTGGACCCTGCCGATGTTTCACTGCAACGGCTGGTGCTTCCCCTGGACCATCGCGGCGGCCGCCGGGGTCAATGTCTGCCTGCGCAAGGTCGAGCCGACGAAGATCTTTGCGCTGATCAAGGAGTACGGCGTCACCCATATGTGCGGCGCGCCGATCGTCTACAACACGCTGATCCATGCCCCCGATGCGCCCAAGGGCGGCGCCGCGCGGCGCGTGGCCGGGCTGATTGCGGGCGCAGCTCCGCCGGTTGCGGTGCTGGAAGGCGCCGAGAGCATCGGCGTCAAGCTCACCCATGTCTACGGGTTGACCGAAGTCTACGGTCCGGCCTCGGTCTGCGCCGAGCAGCCGGGCTGGGACGAGCTCGATGCCGCCGCGCGCGCGCAGATGAAGCGGCGTCAGGGCGTGCCCTACCCGCTCGAGGAAGCGGTCACGGTGCTCGACCCCAATACCATGCAGGAGGTGCCGCGCGACGGCGAGACCATTGGCGAGGTGATGTTCCGCGGCAATATCGTGATGAAGGGTTACCTGAAGAACGAGAAGGCCACCCAGGAAGCCTTCGCGGGCGGCTGGTTTCACACCGGCGACCTCGGTGTGCTGGATGAGCACGGCTATGTCATCATCAAGGACCGCTCCAAGGACATCATCATCTCCGGCGGCGAGAACGTCTCCTCCGTCGAGGTCGAGGACATCCTCTACAAGCATCCGGCGGTGCTGTTCGCCGCCGTCGTCGCCAAGCCCGATCCGAAATGGGGCGAGGTGCCCTGCGCCTTCATCGAATTGAAGGACGGCGCCAACGCCACCGAAGCCGACATCATCGCCTATTGCCGCAGCCACATGTCGGGCTTCAAGACCCCGAAGGTGGTGGTGTTCGGGCCGATCCCGAAGACCTCGACCGGCAAGATCCAGAAGTTCTTGCTGCGCAACCAGATGCAGTCGGCGAAGGCGATTTCGGCTTGACGAACGCTGAGCCTTTCGAACCGTCATCCTGAGGCGCCGTGGCGGAGCGAAGGCCTCGAAGGATGAAAGGCCCCGCTGCTGCAGTCGGGCCGTCATCCTTCGAGGCTCGCTTTCGCGAGCACCTCAGGATGACGGATCACCCCTTTGCGCGAACGTGGAAGGCAGTCACGCCAGCTCTATCCGCATTCCGTCATAGGCCGGCACGACATTGTCGGTCAGCTGTTTTCGCAGCACCTCGTAGTCGAGGTCGGAATGCATGTTGGTGATTACGGCGCGCCGCGGCTTGATGCGCTCGATCCACGACAGCGCATCATCAACGCTGAAGTGGCTGGGATGGGGCGCGTAGCGCAGGCCATCGACGATCCAGAGATCGAGGCCGTCGAGCAGCGGCCAGCTGCGCTCCGGAATGTCGCTGAGATCGGGCGAATAGGCGACGCTGCCGATGCGGTAGCCGAGCGCGGGGATGTTGCCATGCTGGACGTCGAACGCGGTGACCTTCACCTCGCCGCCCTTGCCGTGAATGCCGCGGGTCTCCCCGCCCTCGATGGAATGGCGCTCCAGGATCGGCGGGTAGTCGCTGCCCTCCGGCGAAATGAAGCAGTAGGAGAACCGCGCCATCACGTCCTTGGCGGTCGACATGTTGAAATAGGTCGGGATGCGCCGGCGCTGGTGCAGCACCACCGAGCGCAGATCGTCGATGCCATGGGTCTGGTCGGCATGCTCATGGGTCAGGAACACCGCATCGAGATGATCGACACGGGCATCGATCAGCTGCTCGCGCAAGTCGGGCGCAGTATCGATGACGATGCGCGTGGTGCCCTGATGGGTGCTGCGCTCGGCCATGAGCGAGCAGCGGCGGCGGCGGTTCTTCGGATTGGCAGGATCGCATTTGCCCCAGCCGAGCGCCGGCCGCGGCACGCCTGCCGAGGAGCCGCAGCCGAGAATGGTGAGCGTCAGTGTCATGCGGGCTGCGGCGCCGGGACTTTGGAGAACAGGCGGAAGAAGTTGTCGGTGGTCTGACGGGATATCTCCTCGAGCGAGACCCCGCGGGTCTCCGCCAGCACCTTTGCGACTTCCACCACATAGGCCGGCTCGTTGCGCTTGCCGCGGAATTTGCCGGGCGCGAGATAGGGCGAATCCGTCTCCACCATGATGCGGTCGGCCGGCAGCTCGGCCGCGAGCGCCCGCAAGGCTTCCGACTTCTTGAACGTCAGGATCCCCGTGAACGAGATCGAAAGGCCGAGCTCGATTGCCCGCATCGCAAGCTCGCGGCCGCCGGTGTAGCAATGCAAAACCGCACGGAACGGCCCCTTCGCCACCTCCTCCTCCAGGATACGGCGGCAATCCTCGTCCGCTTCGCGGGTGTGGATGACGAGCGGCAGTCCCGTCGTGCGCGCGGCCGCGATATGGGCGCGAAAGCCGCGGGCCTGCGCTTCGGGCGAGCCGTTGTCGTAGAAATAGTCGAGCCCCGCCTCGCCCAATGCGACCACCTTGGGATGGCTGGTCAGCGTAACCAGTTCATCCGCCGTGATGCCGTCCTCTTCGTCGGCGTGATGCGGATGGGTGCCGACCGAGCAATAGACGTTGGGAAAGCGCTCGGCGATGGCGATCAATTCGGAAAGACGCCGCACCCGGGTCGAGATCGTGACCATGCGGCCGACGCCGGCGGACGCGGCACGCGCGACGATACCGTCGAGATCGCCGGCAAAGTCCGGAAAATCCAGATGGCAATGGCTGTCGACGAGCATGGATCAGATCTTTCAGTCGGCGGTCGGCTCGATATAACGCGGGAACACCGCCTGGGGTGCCGGCAACACCGTGCCCGGCGCGATGCGCTTGGCTCCGCCGAGTGCGGCAAAGTTGCGCTCATCCTCGGGCACGCCGAGGCTGTCGAGCAGCTTCGCCGATGCCGTCGGCATCACCGGCTGGGTCAGGATGGCGATCTGCCGCACCACTTCCGCCGTCACGTAGAGCACGGTCTTCTGTCGTGCCGGATCGGTCTTGGCCAGCGCCCAGGGCGCCTCGCCCGCGAAGTAGCGGTCGCCTTCGGCGATCACGCTCCACACCGTGTTGAGCAATTGATGGATCTGCTGCGTCGCCATTGCAGTCCGCGCCGCGCCGATCATTGCGTCCGCCTCCGCCAGCATCGCCCTGTCGTTGTCGCTGAACGGACCGGGCTCGGGCAGCACGCCGCCGAGCTGCTTTGCGATCATCGACAGCGAGCGCTGCGCGAGATTGCCGAGGCCGTTGGCCAGATCGGCATTGATGCGCGCGACGATGGCCTCGTGGCTGTAGCTGCCGTCCTGGCCGAACGGAACCTCGCGCAGGAAGAAATGCCGGATCTGGTCGACGCCATACTGGTCGGCGAGGTTGAAGGGATCGACGACGTTGCCGACCGATTTCGACATCTTCTCGCCCTTGTTGAACAGGAAGCCGTGGGCGTAGACGCGCCTCTGCACGGGCAAACCTGCCGACATCAGGAAGGCCGGCCAGTACACGGCGTGGAAGCGGATAATGTCCTTGCCGATGATGTGCAGATCGGCCGGCCAAAAGGCCCAGTTCGGGTCACTCTCGTCGGGGAAGCCGACGCCGGTGATGTAATTGGTGAGCGCGTCGACCCAGACATACATCACATGCTCGGGCGAGCCGGGAACCTTGATGCCCCAGTCGAAGGTGGTGCGCGAGATCGAGAGATCGCGCAAGCCGCTCTTGACGAAGCTGATGACCTCGTTCCTGCGCGTGTCGGGCCCGATGAAATCCGGCTGCTGCTCATAGAGCGCCAGCAGCTTGTCCTGGTAGGCCGAGAGGCGGAAGAAATAGGTCTTCTCCTCCACCCACTCCACCGGCGTTCCCTGGCCGCCAAGACGCACGCCGTCCGCACCGAGTGTCGTCTCCTCCTCGGCGTAGTAGGCCTCGTCGCGCACCGAGTACCAGCCGGAATAGCTGTCGAGATAGATGTCGCCGTTCTTCTCCATCCGCCGCCAGATCTCCTGGCTGGACCGATGATGCTGCTCCTCCGTGGTGCGAATGAAGCGGTCGAAGGAGACATTGAGGCGCTCGTCCATTTCCTTGAAGCGGGCCGAGTTCCGCGCGGCCAGCTCGTGGGTCTGCAAGCCCTCGGTCTGGGCGGTCTGAACCATCTTCAAGCCGTGCTCGTCGGTGCCGGTCAGGAAGAACACGTCCTTGCCGTCGAGGCGCTGGAAGCGCGCCAGCGCGTCGGTCGCGATCGCCTCATAGGCGTGGCCGATATGCGGCGTGCCATTGGGGTATGCGATCGCGGTCGTGATGTAGAAGCGGTTGCCGCGTGCGGGTGCCGCAGGTGCCGCTGCAGCGGCCGCGGGTGCTGGTTTCGCTGCCGCCTTGCGCGGTGCTTTCGGTGCGGTGGACTTTGGAGGCGCAGCCTTTGGAGCTTTGGCTTTGGGGGCGGCCGCCTTCGGCGCCGACGTGCGCTTGTTGGCCTTGTTAGCCGCCTTCTTCGCGCCTGCCTTCGGGCGGGACTTGGCGCCTTTCTTGGCACCCTTTTTTGTGGTGGACGTTGACTTGGACGCCTTGGTCTTGCCCGCCTTCTTCGCTGCACCCTTGGCCTTGGCGCGCGTCTTCGCCGTCGCGGCGGATTTGCCCGCGCGCGCCGCCTTCTTCGCGGCTTTCTTGGTCTTCTTTTTCTTGGCAATCGTCTTCGTACGCGTGGCCACCGCCAATATCCTTGTGTTCAGCTCGAATCGTGATGATCGCCGGGATCAGGCGCGGAATCGCAGACCCCTACCGCGTTGCTTCCGCAAGCATGCCGAACACCGAGAAAACCAGGGGCTTTCGTTCCAGATTATAGTCCTGGGTGTCGCGCGCGGCGCGGGCGATCTTTTCCCACACCTCCGCCAGCCGTGCAAGGCGGGGCAGGCTGGCATTGGCATCCAGATCCGGGGCGCGCAGCCGCTCGGCGATCCAGGCCTCGATGCTGTCGACGAAGGCCGCAAGCGCCACCCGGTCGGACAGGCCGAGCGAATCGCCAAGCGCATGTAGTTCGCGCGGGTCGACACTGGGCAGGCTGGCCAGCAGCGCCGCCATGCGCTGCTGCAGCTTCAGATTATCGCCGCCGAGCAGCGTCAGCGCCCGCGCCACGCTGCCCTCGGCAGCCGCCGCCGCCTCGACCAGCGCGGGATCGTCAGCCGGAAGACCCGCCGCCAGCGCCGCCGCGCCGACCACGTCGGCCTGCGACAACGGCCGCAGCGCGAGTTTCCGGCAGCGCGACAGGATGGTCGGCAGCACCCGCGCCGGGGCATGGCTGATCAGGAGAAACAGCGATTGCTGCGGCGGCTCCTCGAGAATCTTGAGCAGGGCATTGGCCGCGTTCGGATTGAGCTCGTCGACGGTATCGACGATGCAGACCCGCCAGCCCTCGACCGCCGCCGTCGAGCCGAAGAAGGAGATGGTCTCGCGGGTCTCGTCGACGGTGATGACGGTGCGCATCACGCCCTTGTCGTTGAGCGAGCGCTCGAGCGTCAATAGCCCGCCATGCGCGCCGGCCGCGATCTGGCGCGCCACCGGATCGTCGGCATCGACCGCGAGCGTGGTCGCGCCCTGCACGTCGTCCGCGAGAGGATTGCGATGGGCGAGCACGAACCGCGCCATACGATAGGCGAGCGTCGCCTTGCCGATGCCCTGCGCGCCGCCGAGCAGCCAGGCATGCGCAATGCGTCCGCTGCGATAGGCGTTGAGCAGCGCCGCTTCCGCCTCGCGATGGCCGAACAGCGCGGTGGTTTCGCGCGGATGCGCGACCGTCGCCTCGGATTCGGTCTGGCGCGGGCTCATGCGGGGCTCGGCGCGCTGTTGGTCACATTGACAAAGAAGCGGTCGCGCAAGGCGGTCCAGACCTTGCCGGCCACGGTGTCGACGTCGGCATCGGCGTCGATCACGATGCAGCGTTCGGGCTCGGCGTGGGCGATCTCGCGATAGGCGTCGCGCAGCGCCTGGTGAAATTTGACGTCCTCCGATTCGAAGCGATCTGGTGCGCCGCTGCCGCGGCGGGCGGCCGCACGCTTCAGGCCGACCTCGACCGGCACGTCCAGGATGATGGTGAGGTCCGGCTTGAGATCGCCGATGGTCACCCGCGTCATGGCGTTGACCAGCGCCGGCGCGACATGGCCGACCCGGCTCTGATAGGCCCGCGTCGAATCGTAGAAGCGGTCGCACAACACCCAGCTGCCCTGGGCCAGCGCCGGCAGGATCACGGAACGGACGTGGTCGTCGCGTGCGGCCGCAAACAGCAAGGTCTCAGCCTCTGCGCCGAGCAGCTTGCCCATGCCCGACAGCACGAGATGGCGGATGATCTCCGCCCCCGGCGACCCGCCAGGCTCGCGGGTCACGATCGTATGCAGATGCGCTCTCTCAAGACGTTCCGACAACCTTTTGATTTGCGTCGATTTTCCGCTCCCCTCTCCGCCCTCGAATGTGATGAAGCGCCCGCGTCCCGGGATGCGCCTGATGACCTCGACTGCCATGGTCAGAGCTTCTCGACGCCGGCCCGGAACATGCCGATGACCAGCTCGCTCGCCCCATCGAGCGCGCGGCGCATGGTGGATCCGACGCCGACGGCTTCGGCGGCATAGACCGGCTGCTCGACGGCGACATTGGCGCCGCGCCAAACCCTGACGACACCGACCGGCTGTCCCTGCTTGATCGGCGCCCGCACCGGGCCGTTATAGATCACGCGCGCGATCAGCTTCTCGTTGCCGTTCTTCTGCACCATCACCTTGACCGGCTCGGGGCTCGTCAGCGCCACCGACCGGCTCTCGCCGCCGAACACGCGTGCATAGCCGAGCGGCTGCTGGGCTGCGAACAGGTTGCGCCACTCGAAATTGCGATACCCCCATTCCAGCATCTTCTTGGCTTCGCTGGCGCGGTCTTCCGAATCTTCCAAACCGTTGACCACGACGATCAGGCGGATGCCGTTCTGCACCGCGGAGCCGACCATGCCGTAGCCGCCCTCCTTGGTGTAGCCGGTCTTGAGGCCGTCGGCGCCTTCCATCGAATTGAGCAGCGGATTGCGGTTCTGCTGCCGGATCTTGTTCCAGGTGAACTCCTTCTCCCCGAACAGTTTGTAGAACTCGGGATACTCCAGGATGATGTGGCGGGCGAGCATCGCAAGCTCCCGCACCGTCATCTTGTTGCCGGGGTCTGGCAGGCCATTGGAGTTGGCAAAGGTCGACTTGACGAGCCCGAGCTCGCGCGCCCGCTTGGTCATGAAGTCGGAGGCGAAGATCTTCTCGCTGCCGGCGATGCCCTCGGCGAGCGCGATGCAGGCGTCGTTGCCGCTGTCGATCAGGGCGCCGTGCAGGAGGTCGTCGACCGAGACCTTGCTGTTGATCGCCGCGAACATGGTCGAGGTTCCCGACGGCGCCCCGCCCCGGCGCCAGGCATTCTCGCTGATGCGGTATTCGTCGGTCAGCTTGACCTGGCCCTCCTTGATGGCGTGGAACACCACTTCTGCCGTCATCAGCTTCATCATGCTGGAGGGCGCGCGCATCTCGTCGGCGTTCTTCTCGAACAGAATGCTGCCGGTGGAGGCCTCCATCAGGATCGCGGTCGGCGCGTCGCCGTCGAAGCCGCCCTCCTCCTTCTTGACGCCGGTGACGCTCTGGTTCGCGGCGAGCAGCGCGCTGCCCCAGCCGACCGAGACCGCAATCAGACAGGCCACCAAGCCGCGCAAAAACCCACCACGTGAAACCCTGCACGGGCGGAACGGTAACATCGGCGGCGCCATCGCGAAGTCCTTGAGCAGAGATGCGTTCTAACAGCTGGCCCGCGGGCGAACAACACGGCTTTTGGCGCGGCTGCGCTTGCGGCGCTTGCGAAGCGACCTATCGCGTGTCCCACAAAGCCTGCAAAAACAAGGCTGACTCGCGGGCGCCCTCACACATGATTGCCGTCTCCAGCGGGAACGGCCGCAGCAGGTCAACGCAGCATTGATCGTCGTCCTGATGGACTACGTGCCGCGCAGAGAGCAGCGCACCGCAGGACGCATGGCCATGGTGACGCGGGTAACCAAGACGGACGCTCGCGTCGTCCCGACCGGCTTCCGTTCAGTAGAGCCCACGCCCGGCGAGCATATCGGCCGGCCCGTGCGGGTCGACCGGCGCATAGGCCGAGACTTGGCTTTGCACCGAGACCTGGCTTGGCGCCGCGTAACGCTGGTTGTCCTCGTAGGAGACAGCGCGCGGATTGTCGAGCGGGCGCCCGCGCGCGCGTGACCGGCTTGCGGCCGACATGTCCGAGGTCGCGTTGATCGAGGCGTAATCGGCCGAAGTGTTGCCGAGATCATAGGGCCGATCCTGCGGCATCGGGATGTCGCCGCGAATCGGCCGGCCCGAGGACGACCCCTCCGGGACGAACGGACGGGCAGACGCCACCCGCACCAGCGAAGGCGCCGGTGCCGGCACGCCGGTGCGCAAGGTCGCCTCCAGCTGGCGATCGTCGGAGCCTTCCAGCGGGGCGCGACCGACATATTCGACCCGGACCCGCGCCACCCCGTTGCCCTTGAAGTCGAGCAGCTCGGCCGCCTTGTGCGACAGGTCGATCAGGCGGTTGGCGGCATAGGGACCGCGGTCGTTGACGCGCACGACCAGCGACTTGCCGTTGGAGAGATTGGTGACCCGCGCGTAGCACGGCATCGGCAGCGTCGGATGAGCTGCCGTCAGCGCGTCCATGTCGAAGACTTCGCCATTGGCGGTCAGCCGGCCGTGGAAATCATCGCCATACCAGGAGGCCAGCCCCTCCTCGCGGTAATTGACGTCCTCCTGCGGCACATACATGCGCCCCGCAACCATATAGGGTTTGCCGACGCGATACGTGCCCCCGCCTTTCGGCACGGCCTCGCCATATTCGACCACGCGCGGGCTCGAGGAGACCCCGTATTTCGGGTCGACACGGCCTGCGAACTTGCTCGACGAGGCGCAGTTGGCGAGCGTGAGGCAGAGTGCTGCGGCAATAGCGCCGCGCAAGACCCCGCCCCCGGGTTCTGTCTGCCGATTCCCCATGCTCCCCAAATACCACCCTGCCGGATTGCCGCCTGTCCGGGCGCTATCCGTGAACGCCGCGTCGGTGGCGACCACCCTCGCGCCCCTAATGGACGATATCGCAACCGGATCGCGGCGGAAATGGGGAGGCTTTCGGCTTGGTAAATCAATCGTTGTGCGTATCAACCGTCGAATTGCGGGGCCAGCCGCCGGTTTGATTGCCTCCTTTTGAGACATCTGTTGCGCGAAATCCGCACTCCACCGGCAATGTGCTCGGAGGCCTTTGAATCTTTTTGACTGTGTAGGGGGGTGCTGTGTTTTCTCGCAGCTGGGCCGGGAAGGATATTCGCGATGTTCGAAACAGTTGCTGCGGTAATGGGTCTGCTTGGCGCCGGGATCTTCCTGGCTCATGCGTTTGAGGGCGTGCGCTGGGCCTGACGGCCCAGGCCTCCCATTGATTCGGTCTGACGATCTTCTTCAAGACGATCCTTAGGCCGATCATTAGACCATTATCATTGGACCATTAAAGAGGCCCGTTCGGAAAGTTTTAATCAATTCGGACGAGCATCGAATTCGGAGGGTGCATCATGCGCAATCATGACCTTGTCTCCGACGGCTTCCTGGCTCTGACTGCGGCTGGTTTGGCGCTGCTTTGCTCGAGCCTGTTGGCTTTCGCCTTTACATAAGACGGATCGCCGGCGCCGTTCTTTGCTGGAAGGCCGCGGCATCGACCGCTTTGTCGGCCGTCGCTGCATTTGAAAGCCATACAGCCGGACTGCTGTGTCGGAGTTGACGTGCACGCGCGCCGCGCGCCCTGAGGCGTCGCTTGGTCAACGACTCGACTCCGAGGCGACCGCCCTCCTCTCCTGCCGTTTGACCCGCCGCTTGGGTGGCCGCCAAGCCGCTCGCGCGTCCGTGAACTGGTTTCGCGGCCGCCAATGACGCGAAACAAGCGGGAGCTGCGACGACATCATTTTTGCAAGCGCACGAAGACGGCCGGAAACGCGGCGGGGACATCATCTCCCTGTCAGTGGTCAACAACGGAGTTGAATCATGTGGACGTTCCTTAGCCTGATCTACCGCCTCTCATGCCGGGCCCGCCTGATGGAAATGCGAAAGCGGAGCTTTGCAGCCACGGCCTGGTGAACCCGGGCGACAGCCTTCCGGCGCGGAATTTGAATTTGACCATGTTGCCTTGAAATGAGACCTGCCATGCTTGCTGAAAAATTCTTTTTGATGTTGGAGTCCATGCTCAGAGGCCGCGTCTTCGCCGACGGCGCCCCGCGCGTCGTGAGCACCTCGCCGCACGTCCCGGTCAAGCTGCCCGAGCCCAAACAGGGCTGACCGCGCATCGCCTCTGCCGGGGCCGTCGGCCGGTCGGGATATCCGCGTCCCGGCAGGCTCCGCGAGTGCGGCAAAACTCTCCGACTGCAGCCCATGGTTCGAACTGGCGCGTCCGTCATCAGCTGTCGCGCCGGTGAGCGATGAGATAAGCCGGGGTCGCCCAGGGATCCGCAAGCCTCGACACGTATGGCATCAGCGTCGCGCATGTGCAGGCTGCACTGATACGCGTGGTCGAGGAGAACAGCATGTTTGCGGCTCAGCCCGACTGCGCCATCAGCTTCCGGCACATCATCTTCTCCTGGCACATTGCGGCCGAACTCGCGCCCAAGCTGCGCGCCAAGGGTTTCAGGGGAAAGCTGATCACGCCCTTGCCTGAACCGCGTCTCCTGTGAGGCGCGCCCGAGGCCGGAGAATGTGCCGGCATCGACTTGCTTTGCGTCGTGCGGACGGGCCGAGACAGCGGCGCGGATCTCCGATCGGCAGGACGCGCGGCTTGGCCGGACGCTCGGTTTGTCGGCCGCGCCGAACCGAAGCCCCGCGCGGTTGCGCAAGAATGATCGCGATTTGTGAACTGGTTCATATTTCCAAGGCATGAAGCCGGCTAAACCGACGGCGCTGGGGGATTTCAGGGGCCCAGCAGCGTGCGCCGCCGGGACAAACATTTCGAGCCCGACGGCGTAATTTTTTTGACGGTCAGCACGTACCCTCAGTCTGGGCGGCATGTGTTGCCGGCTGCCGTCGCTTCAAAAGCCAATGTCGAGTTCCTCGAGCCGACGCCGCGCAACCGGTGCGGCGTTGATTGGACCGGCCCGAGGCTTGAACTTGCCAGCCCCGTTCGAGTCTCATGCTCCCGGTTCGATGTTCGCTTGGAGGCGGGGCCGCCTTATTCCCTGAAATCGGGCGGCCCCAATCGGCCTGGACAGATCGGCAATGCCTCGCGCGAAGTCGCGCGCAGTCACCCCTGCTCCCGCCCAGCATTCCCCGGTTGACGGCGCGCGCCGGCTCACCATAAACAGGGCTCCGGGCGACATTCGGTAGCAATTCGGCAGGCGCGTCTTTCGCTATGCGCTGCGGAAGAGCCGAAAACCGAAGATTTCAACGCTTGGAAGGGTGGCCGAGTGGTTTAAGGCACCGGTCTTGAAAACCGGCGTGCCCGCAAGGGTACCGTGGGTTCGAATCCCACCCCTTCCGCCAATATCCGTTGTTTATCACCGCTCGGAATCCATTGCATCGCAACGGCACACCCGCGGTGCGCGACCAAGCAGGTCGAGGCGCAGACAGAGCTTGAGCTTTGCACCCTCTGGTCTGGACATACCTGTCTGACGGGCGACGCGCCCGCCAGACAGGTCGAACGCCTGCCCTTTCGGGTCAGGCCTTGAGCTGGACCAGTCCGCCCATCGCGGGGTCCGAGAAGCTGTCCTGACCGGTTTCGACGTGCCCGGCCAGTCGCTGCTCGAAGGTTGCATCCTGTGCGACTGTCAGGATCAGGTCGTACCAGCTGTGAAAGGCGTCGAGCGACCATTCGTGCTGCAGCAACGCGTTGGCCGCGAGCTGACGGTTCATACTGGTGCCCGTATAGGCATCCAGTATATTCACCGTCGCGCCGCGTCGGGACAGGTTGCGAACCTGCAATCCGATGAAGCTGCCGCGCCGCGTATCGTAACCTTCCTCCACGTCTACCGCGAGCTGTCCCTTGTCGACCCCGAGGCTGCCCTTGAAATACCGGGTGAAGCCGTTGGGACCGTAGACGGTGAGATCGTAGGTGCCGCCGCTGACGCTCCATTCGCCCAGGAGCGACCTGCCCGCCTCGACCGTGTACGAGCGCACAGCATCGGCCGGGTTGCCCGATCGGACCTGAAACACGGCCGCGGCCGCGCCGATGTTGTGGAATTCAAGCACCACCGTCGCATGCGCCGCGTACACCAAGCAGTCGACGTCCAGCTTGTACGGCAAGGGGCGCGCCCGACGGATCCCGTTCTCCTGCGCCGGAATCCCGATCAGAACGGTGTCGAGCGTAGGCTGGAACTCCGGCACTTTTCCGGTCGAGAATTCCGCGACCGTGGGCAGGTATTTTGCGACGTTGTGCCGTTCCACCGGGCCGTCGTCCGGCGTGGCGAAGTTGAACACGGAGGTCAGGTCGCCCACCACGGCACGACGCCAAGGCGAGAGATTGCGCTCGTGCACGCCAAACCGCTTCTCGATGAACTGGATGATCGAGGTGTGGTCGAACACCTGCGAATTGACGTAGCCGCCCTTGCTCCAAGGCGAGATCGCCAGAAACGGCACCCGGGTGCCGAGACCGACGGGCCCGGCCGGATCCGACGTGGTCAGGATCTCGTTCTTGATGTTGACTGTCGATTGGCCATACGTCGCCGACTGCGGGGGCGTGGGTGGTACCATGTGGTCGAAGCTGCCATCGGCTTCGTCAAAGCAGATGATGAAGACGGTCTTGGCGAACACCGCCGGGTTTGACACCAGGATGTCGAAAATCTGCCCGACGTACCAAGCTGCGTGGTCTTCCAGATAGTAGGCCTCGCCGCTGTAGGCCGCGGGTGCCACGATCCACGAAACCTGCGGAAGCTTGTCGTCCTGCACGTCCGCGCGGAACTGGTCGAACAGGTGCTCCGCCCAGTTCGCCCAATCCTTCGCCGGTGCCGATGAAGCCGGGATCAGCTTCATGATGTCCGTCCCCGTGGCAGCGCGCTGGAACAGCGGGGACGAGGTCGGGGCGGTGGCGTACTGGTTGTAGTACAGGAGCGGGTTGTCGGTGTAATTGCCGGCAAAGATGTTGTTCGAACCGTTGCCGAAGTCGGGCTTGAACGTCGCCCCCGCGAGATCCTGGTAGACCTTCCAGCTCACGCCCGCGGCCTGCAGAACCTCGGGGAAAGTTTCCCAGACGTAATAGGCATTTTGCGGGCTCAACCCGTTGCCCGTGACCGGTCCCGCGCCCCGGCCGTCGGTGCCGCCGACACCCAGATAGTTCACATTGCCGACGCAGCCCGTCATCAGGTAGTGCCGGTTGGGACTGGTCGGTCCCATGATCGAGCAGTGATACGCGTCGCCCACGGTGAACGCGTCAGCCAGCGCGTAGAGCAGCGGCATGTCGGCGCGCGTCATGTAGGTCATCGCCATCGGGCCCTGCTGGATCACGAAATTGTCGTACTGACCCTGATTCCAGCAAGCATGCACGGCCGACCAGCTATGATCGGTGCCCCCGAAGGCGACGCCCCCGAGACTCGTCCCGCCCGGGCTCACGCTTTGCGGATTGACGCGGAACGGTGGAAAGACAGGCGCGCCGTCCGCCGGACCGCCGAGCGTGCCGTAATTGGGCGGGAAGCTGTAACCGGCCGCGGTATAGGCCGGGCCCGCCGGCTGCAAGAACACCGAAGCCGGGGTCGTGCCAACTCCGCTGGCGAGCGGCAAGTGGATCTTGACTGCACGGGGGTCGTTGAAGCCGCGCACACCGCGCAGCGTGCCGAAATGATGATCGAACGGACGATTCTCCTGCATCAGGACGATGATGTGCTCAACGTCCTCGATGGTGCCGGTCCGACGGTTTGCCGGGATGGCGAGCGCCTTTGCGATCTGCGCGTCAAATGTTCCGGCCGTGAACGCGCCGGCCATCGCGCCTGTGCCTGCAAATTGCAAAAACTTACGCCGATCAAAATCCTTCATATCTTCTTCCTGTAATTGGCCCGTGCTTGAGATCGTGCGGAAAAGAATTTGCTGCAGTCGTCAACGGGATCGCGAACGCTCCTTACTCAAGGAACCCAACAGTTCCATGAATGAAATAAAACGATGAATGGGCGAATTATTACGGTTTGACGATGGGATGTGACGGCGCCGTGTGTCCGGCCTGCTCGCATCACGCGTCATTGCCGGAGCCGGCACTCCTCATGTCGCGAAGAGCCGAACGAGAACAGGCCGGCTACGGCCTCGGAGACCGGCGACGAATACGCTGGCAGGTGAAATACTGAACGCGATCTTGTCGGCGTTCATCCCCGTTTACGGCCTCGCCTATTCTTTCGTGGGCAAGAGAAAGACCGTGGCTCATATCGCCAACGGCGACGACAGGCCTTGGCCGGCCTAACGGCCGGCGTGATCCGCCCCACCGGCCTCCTTGATGAAGGCGAGCAACAGCGTGCCGAGCCGGTCAGGCTGCTCCTGTTGGATCCAGTGACCGGCGCCGTCGATCAGTTCGATACCGCCCATCCGGGTCGCCGCCTTCGTCCTCATCAGATCGAGCGCGCCTGGCGCCGAATAGGTGCCCCAATCGCTGGTCCCGCCGATAAAGAGCGAGGGGACATCGATCGTCTTGCCGGAAAACAGGCGCAGCTCGGCGTTTAGGCCAGGATCGGAATAGACACGATAGGCCTGCAGCGCGCCTTGAAACCCCGTGCGGCCATACTCCTGCGTGTACACGGCAAGCTCCGGCTCGGTGAGCCATTTGCAGGCCGCGACCTCGGCGGCGGACGGTTGGAATGGAGCGACGGTCTCGGGCATCGTCCTGCCGAGATCCATGACGTAATAGGTCGGCATCTGTGCAAGCTCCGTGGCCGTCCGCGCCTTCAACGGATGCGGCTTGTTTCCCGGCCAGTCAGCGCTCTTGACGTAGAAAAATGCACGAAGAAACGCGTGTAACCCTTGGGGCGGGTGCCACATGTCATCGTTCGCCTGCCGTGTGCTCAGATATTGCTGGTAATACGCTCGCGGCGGATCGAGCGCCGCCAGCGCGGCCGCCAGCCTTTGATTGTCAGTGTTCGTTTGAGCCGACGATACCTCGCTTTCCGCAGTGTCGAACGGAAACGCCGGCGGACCGGGGAACGGTGCGCTCATCAGCACCACCGAGGGAAAGACGTCGGGCCGGGCCAGCGCACAATAGGCCGCCACGGGCGAGCCGAGGTCGTGGCCGACGAGCATGGCCGTCCGCCGATATCCCAACGCCGAAACCAATGCGAGCGCGTCACGCGTCATGTTCAGGTAGCTGAAGGGCGCGAGCGGGGCGTCATAGCCGTTCACCCAGCCGGTGGTACGGCCAAACCCCCGCTGATCGGGCGCCACCACGCGGTATCCGGCGTCAGCCAGCATCGGGATCAGGTGCCGCCAGCCGTAAGCCAGATCCGGAAAGCCGTGTAGCAGCAGCGCGAGCGGCCGGCCGGGGCTCTCGTAACCGGCTTCGAGAATATGGACGTCGAGGCCGTTGACCCCATGGATCATGCGCGAGCGGACCCCCTTTGGAAGCGTTCCGTCGCCATAGGTTGATGTGGTCAAATCAGCTTCTCCTCTGGGGTTTGCGCGGGCCGGTCGAAGTGAAGCCGCAACCAGGCTGGCCGCGCCCATCGCCAAGACGGCTCGTCGCGACGCCGATGGCTTGATTGGGTGCAGGGGCATCGCCGGGCTCCTTCTATGGTGATCGCCATAGTATGGCGATCACCATAGCGGCGTCAAGCGAAAGCTGTTATGGTCGCGGCATGCCACGTAAGACTGACGCCCGCGCTCGCGCGATTGCCACGGCCGAACGACTGTTTCGCATCCAGGGCTATACTGCGACTGGATTGACCCAGATCATCGAAGAGAGCGGTGCGCCCAAAGGATCGTTCTACTTTCACTTTCCGCGCGGCAAGGCACAGCTCGCCGAAGAAGCCATCGATCATTACGTTGCTTCGAGGATTGCCGTGTTGCGGGAGATCTCGGCGAATACGACGGGCGATGCTCTGAATTTTGTTGACCAGATTTTCCGAACATTCGCGGCCGAAATGGTCGCTTCTGATTTCCAGTATGGATGCCTCATGCAGAATCTGGCGAACGAACTGCCCGCGCTCGACGCCGAGCTGACCAAACGGGTCGCGCGCGGATTTGTCGATTCGACCGAGATCATCGCAGAGCATTTCAGGGGGTGCGGTTTCGCCCCCGCGCGCGCATCCTCCACCGCAGCCGCCCTGGTCGCCGCCCTCGAAGGCGCGCGAACGATCGCCCGCCTGGAACGCACGCCGGCCATATTCGAGGCGCTGGCGGATGTCAGTGTCCGAAGATGGGCTGCCGCCGAGGGGTGATCGGGACGCTGTAGCGAACCCGGTAAGACCGGTAAGCCGATGGTGGAGCGCGCCCGTCGTCCCCCGCGTTGTTCATGCAACTAACCAGGCAGGATCTGAATCGCGCTCGCGCTCGTCAGGAGCGCGCAGCTGGCCACGCAGGCCAGCGGTTCCGCCGCTAACCCGGAATTAATCCAGCAAGCGCATAGTCGATAGCAGCTTCAGTGGGCAGTCACGCGTAAGAGCCGTCGCCGGATCGGTCGCGCGACGGCTTTTTTCATTTCATCAATCGGGGGACAACGCAGGTGAACAAGACAACAGAGGCGTCGATCGACGCGAAGCAAATCGAGCCCGCAGCGGCGAGCAAGAAGTCCAGGCAGAAGTCGATCCTGGCGCTGTCGGTGTTCGCTCTTGGGCTGAACGCCACTGCGGCCGTCTATACGATGTCGCCGGCCGATTTTGCCCTGCCGAATGTCGGCGCCCTGGCCGAGCTGCTTCCGCACCAGAAGCCTTCCGATTCAATGCCGGACCCGGTGGTCGCCGCATTGAAGGACATCCAGTCGGCCCAGCAGCAGCACGTCGCCTCGCTGCAGGAGACCAGCTCCGCATTGCAGCAAAACATGACGCTGCTGCAGCAGGATTCGACCACGCTCGCTTCTCTGAGAGAGAGCATCACGGACGAGCATGTCGATGTAAAGAAGATATCCACAGAGATAACGGATGAACATGCCGACGTGAAGAAGATGTCGGCCCAGATTTCCACGCTGATAGCGAAGGTCGACTCGCTAAAGAACGCAATGGCGCCGGAGCTGACCTCCTCCATTCCAAAGGGCCGCGCGCACACCCGGCTTTCCGGCGCGGCGCGCAAGAGCATGGCGCGAGCACCCAAGCCGGTCACACCCGTTTCGATTGGCGGCGCGCCGCTGACGATAGCGCCTGCATCGGTACAGGGTCCGTCACAGAGCCCGGAAGGCTAAGTCACGACCGCGAAGAGACGGGCGCGCGGCTTCGGTCCCGCGCCCGCTATCGTTGAACGAATTCAGCCTGCCGAGCTGACACCTTCATGGGTTGGGATGAGCCGGTCCGCCATCCGCCGGGGACGCGGCCCCTCCCCGCCACATGCCGCGCCTTTCTGGTCGCAAAAACTTATTGTTTTTCGACGAGGGTTGACTGACAGCCCTTCTGCCAAAGACGGGAAATCCTGGAAATCAGCGCCCGCGCCGCTCGCTCAGATGCCCGATTCAGATTTCAAGGCCATCATCGCCGAGGGAATGATCATCGTGACCCACCTCAAGGAGGGGCACCTGTTCTACTTCCCGGTCCTGCCCAACGGCAGCGTGAGCCTCCACGGCGCGCGCATCAAGGCCAATCCAAAGGCGAAGACCGAGGCCAACAAGTTCGTATTCCTCGCCCACAGCGCGGCTCTGGCGGCGCATCGCGACTGACGAGCTGGTGCTCGATGAGCCGAATTCCTGCTCCGTCTCGGAGCGGCCGACGGCAACTTGTCCAGGGAGCCTGCGTGCCACAAGCAGATGGCGTTGCACGGATCTGTGTCGCCGATCGGGTTTTCCACCGCTTTGTTGTCTTCGCCATTGAATTCGCGCAGCTGAGACACGGCGAAAATCAATCCGCGAGTGTTGCGCGCCGTTCCTAGACGGCGAATCCCGCTTGATCTAGGCATCCAGGCGTCGACGCGGACGACGTGTTTGCACCACGCCGCCGCGTCTAACCATCACAACCGACAGGAGCGGTTCCAATGGCTGACGACACTACTGCCTATGTTATTCCCCTTCATCAAGTCCCGCTGGCGAAAAAGCAAAGGGATAAGACGGCGACTGAGCGCGCCAGATCCGAAAACGCGAAGACCAGCCGTCCGCGCAAAAAGAAGGTGAAGGTCGCCGGCCTCGCAGACGCAGAGTCACCATCGTCCGCATCGTCGATCCCGCCGGATGAATCATTGATACCGGCCGAATTCCTCCCGGTAGCTGGCGAAACTGCCGAAGCTCCCGTCACGCAGCCGCCGGCGGTGACACCTGATGTTGCTCAGCCCGTCGCGCCATCGCGGCGCCAGCTTGCGCCGGCTCTTCTGTCTGCCGCTGCGCTCGTCCTTGCCGCCGTCGGTATCACGATCAACGGCTGGTTTGCCCGGTCCTTGGGATCGAGCAACGTCGCAGGATGGCTTTTCCTCGCCGTAGGCGTCGCCGCGGATCTGGTCGCGCTTGTCATGCCGTCCTGCGCCGCCGGTCTGTGGCAGGCCGGGCAGCGTCCGACTGCAATTGTGGGCTGGGCGATCTGGCTGACGACGTTCGTCTTCGCGGTGACGGCGGGCATCGGTTTCGCGTCCACCAATATCAGCGACGTGACGCTGGCGCGTGCGTCACGCGTCACGCCGGCCGTCACGGATGCACAGGCCGCGCTCGCGGACGCCAGGGCGGCTCGTGATCGCGAGTGCAAAAGCGGCGTCGGGAAGTTCTGCCGCGAACGCGAGGCGGCGGTCGTGGAGCGTCGTCAGATCCTCGATACGGCGATGACATCGGTTGGGCAGACAGCCGATCCTCAAACCGACGCCGCCATCAAGCTGGTCGCATGGGTGTCCGGTGGCTTGCTGCGGCCAGCAGCCGAAGATTTCGCCATGCTCCGGCTGGTCCTGCTGGCGCTGCTGCCCCAGATTGGCGGAATACTGCTCATGGTCGGCCGACGCGCGTGACCCTTGTCCGCAAGCGGTCGTTCTCTCCACAGGGACGGATGCCTGCGCCGATCACGGTTGAACACATGCACTTGAACAAACCCTCCAAGCCTCGCTCGCATGCCCACATTCCACACATGATCGCACGCAATGCAGAGCCGATAGGCCACATCTCTCCCTATCCGAGGATTGATCGAACATCGGTCAGGCCGGCAAGCGGCGGGTCGGGTGCAAAGTCGAATGCAGGGCCGCGGCACCGCCCGACCGCCCTGGAGGAGAGCAAGCGCATTGCGGAGATCGACCGCATCTGGCGCCTCGTCGTGCAGGCCTCGGAGACGAGCTGATCATATGCATGATCGCCCGCGGCGATCGGCGAGACGTCGCTCACGACCGGCCTGTGGCTGTCCTTATGCCACGCTTATATCATGTCACCCGTGGCCCTCTGGCATTCCTACGGCGGCCCGGCGCACCTTGCGTTGAACACGTAAGGACCCCGTCATGGCCGCAACCAACTTCAGTGCAGCCGATCGCCGCGGACGCACGGCGCCGTCCATGCGCGACGCCCTGTTGCGGAACCTGCCTCCCCTGGCAACAGAAGCCGACCAGCCGCGTTGTTCGATGGTTGACCGGGACTTGCAAGCCGTGCGGCATGCGAGCTTTGGCGCCTTGGATCCGGACATCATCAGCGAGAGCATCGCGGCCTTCTTCATCGGCCGCAACGCCGACGGGCTCTGGGTTGCGCGCGAGCGCTCCGGGCGGATCGGCGGCATCTTCATTCTGAAGAGCTCGGCGGTCGCCTTCGCACACCGCCATGCCGGCGATTCTGCTTGTGCGACGATCTTTCCAGCGGACGGTTTCGAGCTCGACATCGAAAACGACGGCAACCGGCTGGCCGGCCTGATCGGGCCGCTGGTGCGCGCATGCCGGCAGGCCAGGCTGCATCAACAGCGGCCATGACTGCTCGAGAGTCTGACCATGACCATGCTATCGCACGACCTTGAGCGCCGGCCTGATTCATCCGCAGATCGCCAGCCGCGTCGAACCGGCCTGACGCAAAGCCAGCGCAGCATTCTCGAGATCACCAGGCTGAAGAGTTTCGCCCTCGGCGCCCTGACGCTCCTGCTCTCCGGCGCCGCGCTCGCTGCCGTGATTGCTCTGCGCATGGCGGTCTATGTTTCACGCCTTCATCTCGGCACCGGTTAGGAAAGGCTCAAGCGGCGCGAATCTTGCTTCCAAGATCGGCGCAAAAGACGAGGGCAATGCGATTCGACGTCACATGAGCGCCGCGACGTTACATAAAAATAGCTTTTGCTCGCTCGCGTATATCGCCGTGCATATCCAGACAGCGGCGCGCCGCCTCAGAAGGCTTGCCGTCTCAGCGCCTGTGGTCTGGTGAGTTGCGCTTCGGTCTGGCGTCGGCCGCTCGAGCCGGCCGATGCTCAGATCCTAGACTCCGGTTTTGCAAGCTCTGAGTTCCCGAGTTCAGGCGCGCCCGCTCCTTCTCCCATCGCACAGTCACGCCAGACCGGCGACGTGCAGCTTGTCGGCCACCCCCCGCCAAGCGCAATGAAGAGCGCCGCCGTATCGGACAGCCGGTTGGCCTCGGCCTGAACGCGCGCAACCGTCGCAGTGAGATAGGTCTGCTGCGCGTTCAGCAGGGCCTGCTGGTTGACCTGGCCCGCCGAGAGCTGCTTCTCGACGATATCCAGGCTGGCCTTGGCGGTCTCCTCGGAATGTACGGCCGCCTTCATCCCGCGCGCATCCGCCTGCAGCGCGCGCAGCGCATCGGCGACGTTCTGGAACGCCGTGATGACGGTGGCACGATATTGCGCCTCCGCCTGGTCGAGTGCGGCCTCGGCGGCCTTCTGCTTGTTGTAGAGCGTGAAGCCGTCGAAGATCGGCGCGGTCACGCCGGCAGCGACCGTGTAGAAGCCGGTGCCCGGCGCAAAGCTCTGCGCGAAATTGTAGCCGCCGCTGCCGCCATTGGCGGAGATCTGGATATTCGGCAGTCGCGCCGCAATCGCGACCCCGACCTGGGCGCTGGCGGCATGCATGTTGGCCTCTGCAGCGCGCACGTCCGGCCGCTGGTCGACCAGCTTGCTCGGCAGGCTGATCGGCAGATTTGCCGGCAGCTTCAGATGGGCAAGGTCGAATTTCTGCAGGATCTCGTCCGGCGCCAATTGGCCGGCGAGCGCCGTGAGCAGAGTCCGCTGCTGGTCGAGCTGCTTCTCCAGCGGCGGAAGCATCTGCTCCGCAGCCGCAAGCGCGGCGTCCTGCTGCAGCACATCGGCCTGCGCGGCCTGGCCGAGGTCGAACTGCCGCTTGAGAATGTCGAGCAAATGGCGCTCGATGGCGATGACGCGCCTGGTCGCCTCAAGCTGGCCGCGCAACGAGGCTTCCTGAATGGCGGCGGTGACGACGTTGCCGGCGAGCGTGAGATAGGCCGCCTCGAGCTGAAACAGCTGCTGCTCGGTGACGGCATCGAGATTTTCGACCGCGCGGAAATTGCCGCCCCAGATATCCGGCACAAAGCTCACATTGAGCGCATGGGTGATCAGCGAATATTCGGTCTGGGGCGTGGCGCCGAGGTCGCCGCCGAACACCGTGCCTGCATTGCTGAGCAAGAGCTGCGACGACGTCGAGGAGCCTGATATCTGCGGCAGCCAGACGCCGCGCTGGGCCAGCGCGTTGTAATTGGCGACCTTGATCGCAGCCTCGGCCGCCTGCAGCGTCGGGCTGTGGTCGACCGACATGCGCACGAGATCGTTCAGCGGCTGCGAGCGGAAAGCCGCCCACCAGCGCGCCGAGACGTCCTGCCCCGTGATGAAATGCTGGCTGGCGACCTTCGGCGCGCCCGGCCCCGCATTCGCCGATTGCAGCGTCCCGGGCAGATAGCCGTCCACCGCAGGCGCCGCCGGGCGCACGAAGTTCGGCCCGACGCAACCCGACAGCGAGATCGCGAGCCACGCGGCGATGCCGGCTCTTGCGTTCGCCCGGCGCCGGAGCCCAATCGCGTGCCGCGTCCGCGCACACGACGGCGGTGCCTGGCGGCTGAGACAAATTCCAATCATTGCGGCTGTTCCCCGCCCGCGGCCGCTGCCATCCCGTTCCCATCGGCGGCTTCGGCAGCTCCGTCCTCTGCATCATGGGCGAGGAAGATCCGCCGCAACGCCGGCGCGACGATGAGCAGGAGCAGCGGGCCGATGAACATGCCGCCGACCACGACGGTCGCGAGCGGCCGTTGCACCTGGCTGCCGATGCCGTGCGAGATCGCCGCCGGAAACAGCCCGACGCCGGCGGACAGCGCGGTCATCAGCATCGGCCGCATCCGCTGCTCGGCGCCACGGAACACGGCTTCCGCCACCGACACGCCCTGGATGCGGAGCTCGCGGAAATAGGTGATGTTGAGAATGCCGTCCATGACGGCGACGCCGAACAGCGAGATGAAGCCGATCGCCGCCGACACGCTGAAATCGAGGCCTGCGAGATAGAGCGCGATCAGCCCGCCGCCGATCGCGAAGGGAATGCCGGCGACCGCCAGCAGGCTGTCGCGCAGCGAATTGAACAGGCCGTAGAGCAGCACCATGATCAGCATCAGCGTGATCGGCACCACCACCATCAGCCGCTTCTTCGCCTCCTGCAGATTGTCGAACTCGCCGGCCCACAGGATCTGATAGCCCTGCGGCAGCTTGATCGTTTTGGCGATCCGTTCCTGCGCCTCGGCGACCGTCGAGCCGAGGTCACGGCCGCGGACGCTGAACTTGATCGGGATGTAGCGCTGGCTGCGCTCGCGATAGATGAAGGAGGCGCCGGTATCGAGCGTGATGGCGGCAATCTCCGACAGCGGCACATAACCATTGCTGCCCGACGGCGTCTGATAGGCGACCTTGATCGTGCGGATGGTGTCGACGTCCGAGCGGTATTTGGCATCCAGCCTGAGCGACACCGCAAACTGCCGGTCGGCCTCGAGCACGGTCGTGGCATTGGTGCCGCCGAGCGCGGCCTGCACCACCGTGTTGACGTCGCCGGTATTGAGACCGTAGCGGGCCGCCTTGTCGCGATCGATCCTGATGTTGAGATTGGGCTGGCCGACCAGATGGAAGATGCCGAGATCGGCCACGCCCGGCACCTTGGCCATCTCCTCCATCGCCCGGGAGGCGAGCTGCTCCAGCGTCTCCAGATTCGGCCCGACGATCTTGATCGAATTGGCGCCCTTCACCCCGGACAGCGCTTCCTCGACATTGTCCTGGATGTATTGGGAGAAGTTGAACCCGATGCCGGGCAGCTCGTCCGCAAATTCCTTCTGCAGCTCCTCCGTCAACTGCTCCTTGGTGAGATTCGGAGGCCACTCGTCAAAGGGCTTCAGCGGCGCGAACAGCTCGACGTTCGAGAACGGCGAGGCGTCGCTGCCGTTGTCGGGCCGTCCATGTTGCGAAACCACCGTCAGCACTTCGGGGTGTCGCAACAGGATCTCGCGCATCTTGCGCGTCGCCATGGTGCCGGCGTCGAGCGACAGCGTCGGCGGCATCGCCGCGCGAATCCAGAAATTGCCCTCCTCGAGCGCGGGAAGGAATTCGCTGCCGAGCCGGGCCGCGGCCAGGACACTGAGCCCCATGAACACCACGCCCACGACGACCGCCGCCTTCAAATTGCCGAGCGCCCAGCGCAGCACCGGCGTGTAGCCGGCGCGCAGGCCGCGCACGATGATGGTTTCGACTTCCTCGATATGAGCCGGCAGCAGCAGCGCGGCCAGCACCGGCGTGACGGTGAAAGTGGCGATCAGCGCGCCGGCCAGCGCATAGCCGTAGGTGCGCGCCATCGGCCCGAAGATCTGGCCTTCGACGCCCTGCATGGTGAACAGCGGCAGGAATGCGGTCACCGTGATGGCGGCGGTGAAGAACACCGCCTTGTCGACCTGCAGCGCGCTGACGAAAATGATGCGCAGCCGCTCGCTCCAGCGCTGGCTTGCGGTCGTCTGCCCGGTAACCGAGGTCGGATCCGACCCCCAATAGCCTTCCGACAGATGATGCAGCAGGCTCTGCCGGTGCTCTCTGCTCGACTGGAAATTGCGATAGATGTTTTCCATCATGATGACGGCGGAGTCGACGATGATGCCGAAATCGACCGCGCCCAGCGAGAGCAGGTTGGCGTCCTCGCCGCGCAGCACCAGGATGATGATGGAGAAGAACAGCGCGAAGGGAATGTTGATGCCGACGATGATCGCGCTGCGCAGATCGCCGAGGAAGACCCACTGGATGACAAAGACGAGCAGGCAGCCGAAGATCAGGTTGTGCAAGACCGTATGGGTGGTCACGCCGACCAGCGAGGAGCGATCGTAATACGAGATGATCTTCACCCCGGGCGGCAGGCTGCCGTCGGAATTGATGCGCTGAACCTCCGCCTGGACCTTGGGGATGACGTCGTTGGTATGCTCGGGTCGCCGCATCACCACGATCGCGGCCACGACGTCGTCGTCATTGTCCCTGCCCGCGATGCCGAGGCGTGGAACATAGCCGACAGTGACTTTGGCGACGTTCTTGACCTGGATCGGCAGGCCGTTGGACTGGGTCAGGACGACGTTTTCGATGTCCTGCACATGGTAGCCGTTGGTCACATCGTCGGCGCCGCCGCTGTCGATCAGGCCGACGCCGCGGATATTGACCGATTGCTGGCCGATCGTGATCTCGCGGCCCCCGACATTGATGTTGGCGTTGCCGAGCGCGGTGATCACCTGCGGCACGGTGATATTGTAGGCCTCGAGCTTCTGCAGGTCGGCCTCGACGTTGAACTGCTTGGTGGTGCCGCCCCAGCTGTTGATCTGCGCCACGCCCGGAATGGTCAGCAGCCGGCGCGTGATGACGTAATCCTGCAGCGTGCGCAGGTTGGTCAACCCGAAATGCGGGGGACCGACGACTTGATAGCGGTAGATTTCGCCGACCAGGCTCGAGGCCTGGATGGTCGGCACCAGATTGCCCGGCAGCGTCACATTCTGCTGCAGGCTGATCGAGGCCTGCGTGAGCGCGAAGTAATAGTCGACGCCATAGGCGAAGGTCACGCGGACGAAGGACAGGCCGTAGAAAGAGGTCGAACGCACATTCACCACGCCCGGCGTCGGATAGAGGCCGACCTCCATCGGAATCGTGTAGTACTTCTCCATCTCCTCGGCGGACAGGCCCGCGGCCTGCGCCGTGATCTCGAGAATGACGGGCGCCGGATTGGGATAGGCCTCGATGTTGAGCTTGGTGAAGGCGACGAGCCCGGCCGCGCAGAACACCATCAGCCCCAGCACGATGATCGCGCTGCGCGTCAGGCCGAAAACGAGGAGAGACTTGATCACGTGCCCTGCCTATTGTTGATCTGGTCTTCGAGCGCCGCCGGGCATCAGCCGGCGTCGCCCAGCAGCAGCTTGTTGCTGAGGAAGACCGCGCCCTCGGTCACGACCGTCTCGCCCTCGCGAAGCCCGTCGATGATCTGGACCCAGTCATCCTGCCGGATGCCGGTCGTTACGGTCCGCTTGACAAAATGCCGGTTGTCCGCGGTCACCCACACCGACATGGTGCCGTCCCCTTCCCTGGCAACGCCTTCCGACGGCACCGCCAGCGAGCGCGCCGCATCGCCGACACGGATGACAAAGCTCGCATACATCCCCGACCGCAACAGATGCTCGGGATCGTCGATTTCGGAGCGAACGAGTTGGCGATGGGAGTTCGGATCGATGATCGATCCGACATTGGTGACACGCCCCTTGAATATCCTGTCGGGATAGGCGGGCACGGTGACTTCGACCGCCTGGCCAAGCTTGTAGGCCGGCGCGTCGGTCTCGATGACATTGGCAATCATCCACATCGTCGAGATGTCCGCGACCTGGAACGGCGCCGGCCCATTGCCGGGCTGGGTCAGGAAGCCGGGCGCGGCGTTGCGCGCAACCACCCTGCCCGCAATCGGGCTCGGCACGACGAGCGTCGATTCCACCTTGCGGTTGGTGACGATCTGATCGATGTCCGCATCGCTCTTTCCGAAGATGCGGACCGCGTCCTTGGCGGCCTTGAAATTGCCTTCCGCGGTCTGCTCGTCCGACGTCGACTGGTCGACATCCTTCTGCGCGCTACCGCCCATCTTCAACAACCCGGTGACGCGCGCCAGCGTCTTCTTTTGCAGCTCGAGCACGCCTGCCGCGGCGAGCAGGTTGGATTCGGCCTGCAGGAGATCAGGACTGTCGATCGTGAACAGGATGTCGCCCTGCTTTACGTCGTCGCCGATATTGTAGAACGCCTTGAGGATTTTTCCCGGATATTGGGAAAACACCTGCACGAGCATGTTCTCGTTGAAATCGATGGTGCCGACCGCGGTCTTCAAGACCTGAAATTCGTGGACGCCGACCGGTCCGAACTTCAGCAGTGTGCCCGCCTGTTTCGGCGAGAGCTCGACCATGGAATCCCTCGCGCCACCCGACGCAAGAGTTGTGTCGGGGGCGCCCGGCAGCTGCTCAGCGTCCGTCTTGGCTACCTGCCCCTCGGTGCGCCCGACGAGGCCCTTGCCCCAGATCAGCGCCGATCCGGCAAGCAGAACCAAAGCAACAAACGCAACCCTCTGGCGTCCTGACAGCTCCGCAAACGACTTCACTTCACTTGGCTCCAGCGTCACACGACGTTCGACCGACAGCGCAGCGCTGAAGGACTTTTGCTACGCGTGGTGAAACACGTTGCTCTTAGTGCACTGCGCTTACACCTACCTTACAGATGATCGATCAGCATTCGCGCCCGCACAATTTTTACTGCAACGATCAGGCCAATGTTTCCCGGGCGGCCTGTCGCATGCGCAACGTCGCGCCGACATATTTTTTCTGTAAAGAATAACCTGCGAAGACATGGTCGGCCACACCGACCGTGGGTCCGCCTCAACCGACCAAAGCGGTGAGCGATGCGCTCATCGCACGTCGCGCCACATCGGCGACTTCGGTCCGCCGTAGTAGCGCATGGCGCCGAGATGCGCGCCCTCGGTCAACGAGGCCTGCGTGGCCTGCACCTGACCGCACGATATCTGATGATGACGATGATGCCTGAGGTGCCTGACATGGCCTGCGGCAGCCTCGCCCGGTGAGATCGCTACGGCAAGGACCGACGCCATCAACACCAAGCCAATACGCGCCACGCTGAAGCCGCGTGCAAGCCTGTCCATTCGCCGAATCCTATTCCTGACTGCGCCACATCGGATATTTCGGACCGCCCTGGTAGCGAAGCTCCCCGCCTGGCCGGCTTGTCGTGTCTGCTCCGAGATCGCTGACGCACCCCGCCGCCGCTGCGCAGAGCGCGCCGACTGCCAGAAGCACGGCGATTGTCCGTGCGAATGAGCCTGCAATCATGTCAGCCCCCCTCTTCGACGGCCGCCGCCGGGGCATCGGCTGCGGCCCGCGATTTGCTCTCCGCGCCACCTCTTGGCGGACGTGCTCAATTTGCTGCGTCAGTACTTGGCGACGACAGGCCCGCCGCCGAACTTGAAGTCGAGGCCGAGCAGCACGGTCGAATAGGTGTTGGCGACGTTATAGGGCAGCGCGCCATTGGTCGGCGTGTCGCGGTGATAGGTACCCAGGTCGTAATAGCGATACTCGATCTTGCCGATCAGGTTGTTGGTGATTGCGTATGCGATGCCGCCACCGGCGGCGAGACCGCTTCGATGGGCTGAGAACGCGTCCACACCGACGCCGGGATTGGTGTTGGTGTGGTCGATATCACCGACCGCCCAGCCCGCCGTGAAGAACAGCAGCAGCCGATCAACCGTGATGCCGCTGCGGACCCGCAGAGAGCCGACCCATTTCAGGTGATTTTCGTCATTCCAGCCCAGGGCGAAATTGTCGTTGCCGCGGATGTTGGTCCAGGCGCCGTCACCTTCGAGACCGAACAGGATCTGGCCAACCATCCAATTGTAGCCGATCTCCCCGCCGGCCAGCGGACCATGGGTCTCGAAGTTTGCGGTGAACGGCGCAAAGCCCGCCGGTCCACTGGTGTTGTTGATGTTCTGGTTACCGAACCCATAGCCGCCGAAGCCGCCGATATAGAGCCCGCTCCAGTCATAGACCGCTGGCGCCAGCGGCGGCGCCTTGACCGCGAGGTCGGCGGCGAACGCCGGCGTCCCCAGAGCCAGCGCGCCCAGCGCCACTGTGGTGAGAAGAATACGCTTCATTGTCAGCCCCTGTCGAATTGTTTGCCCGGGCGGCTCGAGCCGCGCGTGTCAGACTTAAAAGTGGATGATGATGTCCGCCGACCCGATCAGGGCGGTGTTCTTGTTCGGCGCGATGCCGAGGTTCGCGTTGCCGTTGAAGGCCATGCCATTCAGCGAGCGATAGAAGGAGAACTCCGGCCGGATCTCGATCTGCGGCGAGAACCAATGCTGCCAACCGATACCCGTCTCGAGATAGTTGGTCTTGGTTCCGGTGCGCTGTCCCTCGACGTCGTCGAACCACTCCATGCGCCACGAGATGTTGTCGAGCTTGGTCGGGCTATAGTTCAAGTACCACAGGAAGGACCGCGACTCAGCCGTGCAGGAGAACAGGCCCGGATTGCTGCATAGGGCGAGGCCAGGCGCGTTGAACGGCATGTATTGCGGCGAGAACGGCGTGCCGCCGGCAGCCCATGCGGCCAGCGCCGCGGGGTTGTTGGCATTGAGCACGTTGTTCTGATGAACGTCGTAGGATTCGACCGAGATATGCCACTGATCGTTGAACTTGTGATAGTAGGTGATGCCGTACCATTGCAGGTTGTTGTACCCCCAATTGCCGCCATTGATGCCGTCGGCGACAACGTAGACGTTGTCGTTGCCGGAATCGCTGGTCCAACGCACGCCGGCCGCGATGCTGGGCTTGGCGCCCGGATCCTTCAGCATGGTGTTGTCGGGATAGAGCGGGTTCGGAAACGGATTTGCGATGGTTGCGCCCCAGTGCCAGGGCATCGCCTCGGTGCCGACTGACACACCCAGCTGGAACATCCAGTTCTTGGTCAGAGCGAGCGTGCTCTGGATACCGGTGTTGGTGTAGTTGTCGAAAGTATAGGTCATCGAGTGCGTGTACATGTAGTTGTTCGGCGCCAGCTGCGCCTCGATATCGGGGATCGAGATGTAGCGGCCGAATCGCACGAGCAGCCCTTCGGCGACCTGCGGGATGAAGACCTCGCCATAGGCCATCGGCATGTCGTAGCCGTAGTTCTTGTTCTGGTTCAGCAGCTGGTTGCTCCAGAGACCGAAAGCCGTCGTGTAGCGATAGTTCTCGCCGTAGATCGGCGCGAGGCGGAAGCCCCAATCGACATGGTCCTTCTGCACGGTGTCCGGCAGGCGCTCGATGTAGAGCACCGCCTGGTCGAGCTGCACCGTGTTGGGATTGTAGTCATAGGCCGCCGGCGCGTTGCCGCCGCGCACGGTGTTGTTGGAGAGGTTGCCGCCCGCATTGATCCAGCCGTAGATCTGGATGTGGTTTTCGTTCATCGCCTGCCCGAGCGAGGTGTTGCCGAGCGCCGCCATCAGGGGGCTGTCGATCGAACTCGGGCGCGTCACGCCGATGGTGGTGGTGCCGCCATAGGGCCATTCGGTGAACGGCATCGGCGGCGTGGATTGTGGGGTCGTCGGCCAGTAGTCGCGGCGGGATGGCGGCGCCTTCGGATCGGACGGTGCGGACTCATGGCCCCATTCGAGGCGATAGTAGTTGATGAAGCGGGTGATGAAATCATCGCCCAGATAGGAGTCGAGGCAGGCATAATTCTTGTAGGGATCGCAGAACGTCTTCCCCATTGGCGGAAGAGTATCCGCGTATGCGCCGCCGATCGTTCCGATCGCGACCAACGATACGCCCGCCAACAAAACTTTCTTCATAGTGTTGCCCCAAGCTGTTTTTAAAGTGCGCCACAGATGCGCGCGCCCCGATTGAGCTTGGGAACAATCTTTCGTTTTGGACCCGGGAAAAATCGATACGGTTTGCCGGACGCTTTCGTAAAAATAAAATAGCCGGAACGGCGCGATCGATGCCGTTTGCATCGATAACCAGCAACTGCCTTGCGAATTGCACAAGCGCGCGGCGAAAAACGTGACGTTTTGGCAATGACGCACGATGCACCGCAATCGTTTTTCGATGCATGTGGTCTTTTTGCCATAGCGCTGATGACGCCAACTATTTTTTTGCTATGAAATTTCGGGCGCTTATAGATCGAAGATATATGTCGTGAACCGATAAGCTTTGTTGCGGAGCCAATTCGCTCCCGACGAGGCACAGCAATGGACGACAGGAAAGCGGTTGCGGTCGAATCAGGTGCAGCCGATCGGCTGGACAATTTCGATTTCAACTTCCTGCCTGGCGATCTCGCCAAACAATGCCGGAGCCTGATTGAGAGCTATCATGAGGTGCACGGCTTTGCGTGCCTGCCGGACGTGCTCTGGAAGTCGAGGCTTGGTCCTTTCATCGAGAAGCATCGCGAGCTGCGACAATCCCTGCGCAAGGCGTCGACGACGCGAAGCGCAAAGAAAGCCCACGAAGGATTCGTCTGCATAGCCACGACGATATTGTCGCTCGAGATACTGGCCTCGAGTTTTGCCGGCTGGGGAGCCATCTATCCGGCGGCAGCCGAGCTTGCCCGCGACCTCCTCCGGCGTAACGGCAATGGCCAGCATATGCCTCTGATGGAGTTCTATCTCTATCCGCCCAAATATATCAGCTCGGCTGCGATCGCGACGCTTGCGCCGCCTTCCGACCGCCGGGCCTGGGACGCCGATATCTATCGTAGGTCGAGCCGGGAGTTCGCCGGCGAAAAGCAGGCGCTCAACTACGTCAATACTATTCACGACACGGTCGACGGGAGATCGCCTTCGACCGTACAGCTTTCCGCCAGCTAGGACGCGGCGCCAGCCCAACATCCGGAGCGGCTGCGTTGGCGTCCATTGTCCCGGCGGGACGCCGGGTCAGCCGGCTCCGTAGACACGGGAGCAAAGGCTATGACTTTTATATTTCCGGAACCGGCAAACGACATAGATTTTCTACTGGTTTTTGAACAATTCTGACGTCGCCGGGTAGTTGGTGACATTGGACGACGGTTGGCGCGACGCTGCCAAGACATGCGGCAGCGGCGGCCGATTTGGACTGTCTCTCAAGGGGGAGCGAGGGTTCGCCGCAGGCAGTCCGACATTGCCGCCCTGCGGAGCCGGGTGTCGTCGTCAGGTGTCTTTTGCTACGAAAGCGGGTTACTTGAACTCTTATCTGGCTCTGGCTGCAGTGTTCGCAAGGAAGCGGACGACGCCAGCCAACAGCGGCAATCGGCCGAAGTCGTACACGGAAGAATCCGAATCGTTCTTTCGTGCGGATATTTTGCCCTCCATCATGGCGTTGCTCGGTGTCGCGCTCGTCACCGCGCCCCTGCTGATGCTCGATCGCAAGATTGCGGTCGCGCTGGTGCCTGTCACCTATCTGGTCCCCGTCATGGTCGCGGCGACGCAATGGGGAATATGGCCCGCCACCCTCGCCTCCATCGCCAGCATGGCGGCTGCCGACTTCTTCTTCTTTCCGCCCTACTACAGCCTGCAGATGGAAAGCCCGGAGGAGATCATCGATCTCCTGCTCTTCCTCGTGATCTCGCTGGTCAGCAGCAATCTCGCCGCCCGCCTGAAACGCGAGACCGACACGCTGCGGCGGCGGGAGCGGGAAATGCAGAAGCTCTACGAATTCTCGCGGCGGCTGGCCGCCTGCTTCACCATCGACGACCTGATTGCCGCGATCCGGAGCTACCTGTCGCGCAATCTCGGGCCGCAGGCCGCTTTTTTCGTCGCCACCCCCGACAGCCATTTCGAGCCGCCGGACTCGCAGAAAGTGCCGAACGCTGTGCTCGACAGCGTGGTGTCGATGGCGGCATCGGCCGGTGCGGCGGGCCGGACCATCGTCGATGCCGAAACCCACGAGGTCTGGCTGCTGCGCGCGGTCTCCTCGGAAACCGTCGTGCATGGCGTCATCGCCATCAATATCGGCACCGGCTCCCGGACGGCGCTCCAGGCCAAGACGGCGGGCGTCGAGGCGATTGTCGAGGAGGTCGCGCTGACCCTGCAGCGCCTCGACATCGGCAAGGCGATGGAGGACGCCCGGCTGCACCTGCAGGCCCAGCTCCTGCGCGACGCTTTCCACGGCACGCTGTCGCACGAATTGTGCTCGCCGCTTGCGGCGATCCAGGGCTCGGCAAGCGTGCTGGCCTCGGTCCCGGCCGTCAGGCAGGACGCGCAGGCGCGCCCGCTGGTCGAGGGGATCTCGGAGGAGGTTGCGCAGCTCGACGGCTACATCAGGAATCTCCTGCAGGCGACACGGGTCAGCGCGGGCGGCCTCAAACCCCGGCTGCAATGGACCGATCCGCGCGATATCGTCGATGTCGCGGTCAGGCGTACCGCGCGGCGGCTTGCCGCCCACAAGGTGGTCACCGAGCTCGACGACGAGCTGCCGCTGGTCAAGGTCGATGCCGGCCTGATCGAGGAAGCCTGCGGACAGCTGCTGCAAAACGCCGCCAAATACTCGCCGTCCGGATCGACCATATCGATCAGGGCCCATGCCGATCCGGGCTGGATGATCCTCTCCGTCACCGACGAGGGCGTGGGCATCACGCCCGACGAGCAGCGAGAGCTCGGGCGCCGCTCGTTCCGCAGCGAGCGTCTGCAGGCCAGCGTCCCCGGATCGGGACTTGGCTTCTGGATCGCCTCGACCTTCGTCAAGTCCAATGGCGGCACCGTCACCGTTTCGAGCCGCGGGCAAGGCATGGGGACCACCGTGTCCATCGCCCTTCCCGCTTCCCAATCCTCCTTTTCCGACATGGCCGAGCTGGACAATGAGTAAACCTGCCAACGTCGTCCTGCTGATCGACGACGAGCCCAAGATCCGGCGCTTCCTGCGCGCCGGCTTCGAGCTGAACGGATATGTGGTGCTGGAGGCGGAGAACGCCGCCGACGCGCTGAAGATGGCGACCTTCAGCCCGCCCGACATCATCATTCTCGATCTGAACCTGCCGGACCTCCACGGCATCGAGGTGCTCGAGCGCATCCGCTCCTGGTCGAACGTTCCGGTGATCATCCTCTCCGTCGTCGCCGGCGAGGACGACAAGGTTCGGCTGCTGCAGTCGGGCGCCGACGACTATGTGGTCAAGCCGTTCGGCATGGCCGAGCTGCTCGCGCGCAGCGAAGCGGCGTTGCGGCGCTACTTCAAGACCGCAACGGAAAACCCCGTCGTCGTGGCCGGCCCGCTGTCGGTCGATCTCGTCACCCGGACGGTCTCACTGAACCAGAATCCCATCAGGCTGACGCGCAAGGAGTATCGCCTGCTCCATATCCTGGCGACCCATGTCGGCCTCGTCGTCACGCATGACCAGCTGCTCAAGGAGATCTGGACCGGCAATCAGCGCGACAACATCCAATATCTGCGCATCCTCGTGCGCAAGCTGCGGCAGAAGATCGAGACCGATCCCAATCACCCGCGCCTCCTGATCACCGAATCCGGCGTCGGCTATCGGCTACAGAGCCGGATTGAGGCAGCCGCGGCCGAGGGCTAGCGGCATGCGCCGCTCCTCGCCGCGCCGTGGGTTCGAACGGCTGCAGCACCTCCGCTCGCGGCTTTGAGCGCTCCCGCTCGAGCAACCCTGTCCGGCGCAGAATGTGCGCAGCCTTGCAACGCGGCGCCCGGCGGCGCGCGATCGTTGCCCCGCCCGGCGATCCCGGACTTAAGTCTTCGCCCGTCGTCTCCCGATCAGGCAGCCGAGGAGAGTGTCGATTGCCGTCCTCGACAGCTCGCCAAAACGAGATATAGAAATAATATATTTTCCTTGGCGAAGCGCGCGGGTTGCACAAGAAGCGGGATGGGCGACGTGGACTTTCTGACGGGACACTTCACGATTTTCGGTATCCAGGGCCAGAACTGGATGCTGATCGCGGCGGCCGTCATTGCCGTCTTCGTCGCCTTTGGCCTCGCCACGCGCAACCGCAACTGAGGTCCCTTTCCTGCGCAAGATTGGCTGGTTACGGCAATCTCTGCAATCATCTCGAGATGCGCCTTGTGATGCTGGAGCAGCAGATATGCCGGCGGCGATCTGCGCGCCGAACATCATTTCCGGAGAGACGTCGCGTCGGCTGACGACAAAATCGGCAACGCTCCGACATTCAAACGCATAGACGCATCGAACGCGATCAGGAATTGTGCAGCGACACGCTGCGTGCGACGTCGTCGAACGTGACGAGCAACCAACAAAAGATATTTGCCGGATATTTTTTTCGGCGCTTTCCGATGTCACGACGGTGCAACGCGCTCTCGGAAAATGCATCTCCAACTGGTTAAGCGCGTCGTTCTGCATCGCATTATCCTGCGCTTCATACATAATTGCGGCCAAGGCTTGACTCGAGGCCGGCCAGGATTTGGCTGCCGTGCAGGGGGACTAGATGCGTCGACAGATGAAACTGATTGTTGCTGCCATTGCCATGTTGGGGACCGGTGCGAGTGGCGTCGCCTCCGCGGCTGATCTTGCGGTGAAGGCGCCGCGTGCTGTAGTTCCGCTCTACAACTGGACCGGTTGCTACATCGGCGGCAATGCCGGCGGCGGCTGGAGCAAGATGGATACGACGCAGGCCCAGCTCGACACCGCGCCGCCGACGCCGACCCAGGCCAATTTCGGCAGCGAAAAGGACTCGGGCTTCCTGGGCGGCGGCCAGGTGGGCTGCGATTTCCAGACCACCAACCTGGTGTTCGGCGTCGAAGGCCAGTTCGACTTCGGCAATATCAAGGGCACGCACCCGATTCCGGCGCTCCCCGGCTTCACCGAGTCCAACAGTCTGAAGGAGCTCTATCTGATCACCGGCAGGATGGGATATCTCTGGACCCCGCAACTGCTCGGCTATGTGAAGGTTGGCGCCGCCTTCCAGACCAACAAGAACAGCGTATTCCTGCCGAGCGGCGCCGTGTCCGACAGCGCCAAATTCACCGATCCGGGCATCACGGCCGGTATCGGTTTCGAATATATGTTCATGCCCAATTGGTCGGTGTTCGCCGAAGCCAACTACGTCTGGAGCGAGGACGACAGCGCCGCGCACGACTACAAATCGCCTGCCGGCACGCCCATCGAAGTCATCAACGACCGCCAGCGCATCATCTCGGCCATGGTCGGCGTGAACTACAAATTCCATTGGGACGGACCGGTGGTCGCGAAATACTGATCTCTCCCTGACGACCGGTCGCGCGAAGCCCCGGCATGGCGAGGCCGGGGCTTCTCTTTTGTGCCCGGTGACAGACCGGCCCGATCCGGGCCATCCACTTATGCCGCGCTTATATCGCGGAGCTCACCCTGATCTGGAATTCGAATGCGAGCAGGCGCAGATTCGCGGGGTCGCAACGACTCCAGGCTTTCTCATGACCTCACTTGCCGTCGCCTCCGAATCGGACACGTTCCGCCATCGCGCACGCCGCGTCCTCGAGCGGATCCGCGACTGGCCGGACAATGGCAACAGCCCCTATTCGCCGCTGTTCTGCGTATCATTGCTCCTTGCGGTCGGGTTGATCATCGGAATCGGCGGCAGTCTGTAATCCGATCGACCGCCGGCTCGCCCCTTCCCTTGCTTTTCGATCCCGAGACGGCATTCTTGGCTCCGCTGCCGAACGCGGAGTGAAGCATGACCGGCCTCGACCACCTATCTCACGCCGAAGCGACGCCGGCGGAGACCGGCCCGCAACACGGCGCGCTCGGCACCATGGCCGTCGGGGCTCTCGGCGTCGTCTATGGCGATATCGGCACCAGCCCGCTTTACACCTTCAAGACGGCGATCGATTGGGCGGGCGGCGAAGCGACCGCCACCGTTGCGCTGGGCATCCTGTCGCTGGTGGTCTGGACGCTCATCATCACCACCTCGATCAAATACGTCGCCATCGTGATGCGCGCCGACAATGACGGCGAAGGCGGCATCCTCGCGCTGATGTCGCTGCTCGGCATCAAGCATGGCGAGCGCGCCTTCGTGATCTCGCTCGGAATCGTCGGCGCGGCGATGCTCTATGGCGACGGTGCCATCACGCCGGCGATCTCGGTGCTCAGCGCCCTCGAAGGCATCAAGGATCCGCTGCCCTCCTTTACCCCCTACGTGTTGCCGCTCTCGGTGGTGGTGCTGCTTGGCCTGTTTGCGCTGCAACCCCAGGGCACCGCGCGCATCGGCGCGCTGTTCGGCCCGGTCATGGCGATCTGGTTTGTCACCATTGGCATGCTGGGAATTGCCGGCATCGCGGAGCATCCGGCGGTGCTGGCCGCGCTCGACCCGCGCGTCGGCCTCAGCTACCTGTTCAGCCACGGGTTTACCGGCTTTCTGGTCCTCGGCGGCGTGTTCCTGTGCGCCACTGGCGCCGAAGCGCTCTATGCTGACATGGGCCATTTCGGCGCAACGCCGATCCGCCTGAGCTGGTACGGCCTCGTGCTGCCGACCCTGGTCCTGAACTACGCCGGCCAGACCGCCGTCCTGGTCGGCGGCGAGGTTGCCAGGGGGTCGAACCCGTTCTTCGTCCTCTGTCCATCGCGCCTGCAGCTTCCGCTGGTCGCGCTGGCAACCGTGGCCACCATCATTGCGAGCCAGTCGATCATATCCGGCACCTTCTCGATGACCCGGCAGGCCATTCAGCTCGGCCTTTGCCCGCGCCTGCACATCACCCAGACCTCGGCGCAGGGCTACGGCCAGATCTATGTCGGCTTTGTCAACTGGACCTTGATGCTGCTGACGCTGGCGCTGACGCTCGGCTTCCGCTCCTCCGACAATCTCGCCTCCGCCTTCGGCATTGCGGTCGCGCTGACCATGCTGCTGACCTCGATGCTGATGTTCCTGGCCATGCGCGAGGTCTGGGGCTGGAGCCTGTGGCTCAGCGTGCTGGTCGCCGGCGTGTTCGTGGTGGTCGACCTCTCCTTCGTCACCGCCAACATGATGAAGGTGGTCGAGGGCGGCTGGGTGCCGCTTCTGGTCGGCTCGGTGCTGTTCTTCCTGATGTCGACGTGGCACCGCGGCCGCGTTGCGCTGGGCGAGCAGCTCGAGCGCGACACGCTGCCGCTTGCGACCTTCATTGCCCAGATGCGCAAGAAGGAACGCATCCCCGGCACCGCTGTCTACATGACCAGCCGGCTCGACATGGTGCCGGTGCCGCTGTTGCACAATCTCAAGCACAACAAGGTGCTGCACCAGCGCATCGTGCTGCTCCATGTCGTCACCGCCAACATCCCGCGCGTCGCGGCGGAGCAGCGGCTCAAATTCGCCGACCTCGGCGACAATTTCTACACCATCGTTGCCGAATACGGCTTCATGCAATATCCGAACGTGCCGCGGGTGCTGCGGCGCTGCGAGGACCATGCGCTTAAGTTCAACCTGATGGACACGTCGTTCTTCGTCGGACGAGTCAAGATCGTGCCGGCCAAGCAATCCACGATCGGCCGCTTCCGCTGCCGGATCTTCGAGATCATGCATCGCAATGCGCTCGCCGCGACCGACTTCTTCCGGATCCCGCCGAACCGCGTCATCGAGCTGGGAAGTCAGACGGAGATTTGAACGCACGAGAGAATGAAATGCGCGCGAGGTCTCCGGGCGCTCGCGGAGTTACCGCCGGCTACGGCGCATCGACGAGTCGTCTTGTAGCCAGCGACCGGCAGACCCGCTAAACACCGCGAAGCAAGTTGCCCAACAGCAGGACGACATAGGCAATGAGCAGGATCAGGAAGGCACTCACGCCGTGCAGCACCGTGAAGTGACCGTACACCGCGAGAACCGCCACGATCGCCAGCAAGACGGAAATGACAAATGTCGGGACCGCCGGTGGCGTCAGATAAAAGCGCCTGTATGGTCTTGTGTAGGGCATGGCAAACCACCGTTTCTGGAGTCGCCACCGGAAACTCAGGACGTCGTGGTTTTGTTCCCGGCCATTGCGCCGGACGGGTGGTCCGATGCGACCACCCGAATCGGATTCTGTCAGCGCGAAAGGCAAGCGTGCGGGCTGCGCCGCGCTCGCCGTCCGTCGCGCTCCCGCACTCCGGCTCAGCTATGGGCAATCGGCAATTTGATCGGAACGAAACCCGCGCTGCTGAGCACCTTCGGACTTCCATCCGGATAGCGGGCTAAACCTGCATCGGCGATGCGACTAATGAGCGTTTCCAAGGTCAAAAAGAATTTTTCGGCAAGCATGGGGATGACCCTCCACGGCAAATGCCTGTCATGGTTACGTCAAGTTCGGTTTTTCATGTGTGAACTAGGCCACTATCGGCTGGCTCGGAAGGCGCGAAAGTCCGATTGTGGTTACTGGCGCTTGAACGCCGGCAACCCTCGCGCTCGGGTAGAGACCTTGCCCGCCTGCGTACACTGTCGGCCTCGACGGCGGTCCCGGGTTCGGACCTGTCGACGCCTTCTCGTTCCGGATCGCCACAGATGATGGGGATGAAGACAATCGACGTCGCCGCCATCACAGTGGGGCGGCGCGGCTGGCTACGGCCGGAGCGAGAGCTTGATTGTCGTCCGTAATCTCCCGGTCTAGGCCGTCGCTGCATTTCCCCTTATGACACGCGCATTGGCTTACGTCGGGCGGGGGAAAGTTGCGAGGCCCGGGCTCTCGGGGGAATCCGGGCCTCGCACTTGGTTCGACGAAGACAGCTTCCCACCTCCAGGATCCCCCACATCCTTCTTGCACCCGCAGCCCAAAGGCCTGGAATTTTCGTTCCTGCCCACCAGGCTAGTTCCCTTCGCCCCATGCAGCTCCCACATTGGAAGAAACCAACGGGAGCCTCCCATGACCGATCCCACCACGAGTCCTCTAGCCGCAGTGTCATCGTCGCTTGCCGACGTCGTCGCGCGCGTCTCGCCGGCCATCGTCTCCGTCCATTCGCACCGGTCGCGGGCATCCGGCTTTATCTGGAAGTCGGGCCTGGTGGTGACGGCCGACGAAGCCCTCGCCGAGGAAGGCGAGGTCACGATCCGGCTTGCCGATGGCAGCGAGCATGCCGCGAGCATTGCCGGCCGCGACCACACCACCGACATCGCGCTGCTGCGCTTCGGGGCAGGGACGCAAGCCAAGACTGTTGCGCCCGTCGCGCTGTCCCCCGGCGTGCCGACGCTCGGCTCGCTTGCGGTGGTCGTGGCCGCCGAAGGCGGCGTCCCTACCGCTTCGCTTGGCATGGTCTCGCTGGTCGGCGAGCGCTGGCGGAGCCTGCGCGGCGGCGACATCGATGCCAGGATCGAGCTCGACGTCCGGCTGCGTCGCAGCCATGAAGGCGGACTGGCGCTCGATGCATCAGGCCGCGCGTTCGGCATGGCCGTGCTCGGCCCGCGGCGCGTGCTGACCATCCCCGCTGCCACCATCGAGCGGGTCGCGGCCAGGCTCGAGAGCCACGGGCGCATTGCGCGCGGCTATCTCGGGGTCGGCCTGCAGCCGGTCAGGCTCGACGACGGCGTCGGCGCCATGGTGATGAGCGTCGACAAGCAGGGACCGGCCGCGAGCGCCGGGGTCCGGCAGGGTGACGTGATCGTCGGCATCAACAACGAAAAGATCGCCGGCGTGCGCGCCCTCGTCCGCTCGCTCGGGCCCGACAGCGTCGGGGCGACCGTCGATCTCGCCATGCAGCGCGCCGGCGCGCCCGTCAACGTCAAGCTTGTGATCGGCGAGAGGCCGGAGGCGTGACCGAGACAACCTCACCGCCGATCGTCATCGGCATCGAGATCGACGACCCGGAGCTCGCAGACCGGCTGGCGTCCTTGCTCGGCGGCGTCGCCGGCCTGCGCCTTGCCGCCCCGGGCGAGGCCGCCAATGTCGCGATCGTCTCGCGGGATCAACGTCAATTGCGTGACGGCGGCGAGATCGAGCTGACCCCGCGCGAGCTCGATGTGTTGACGCTGCTCGCCGAAGGCGCATCGAACAAGACCATCGCGCGCCAGCTCGGCATCTCCGTTCACACAGCGAAATTCCACGTCGGCTCGATCCTGGACAAGCTCGACGCCACCGGCCGAACCGACGCCGTTGCCCACGCCGCGCGCCGCGGCGTGATCAATCTGTAAGCGGGCGGCCGGAATGCGATGAGGTCTTGGGAATGACTCTCAAGCGACGGACGCTGTTCACCTCTCCTATCGGGAGAGGTGAACAGCGGCAGCCAGTTCAGCCTGATCTCATCGCGCCCTACCGTGCCGCCGTCGCTTCCGGCGGATCTGCCGCATCCTGCGCGTCGATCTGGTAGGCCGAGACGCGATCGATCTGGAATTCGACCACCGGCGGCGATTGCGCATCGACGAAACCGACACCGCCGAACACTTTCGAGCCCATGGCGAGATTGATGATCATGTACATGGGATCGTCGAAGCTCATGGGCACCTTGATGTCGGAGACCGGCCTGCGATCGATGAAATAGACCAGCCGGTCGCGCTCCCACAGCACGCCATAGTCGTGGAAGTTGCTCCAGGCGTTCGGCTCCGAGAAGTCGATGGTGCAGCGCTGGATGATGCCGTTCGGCAGCCGCCAATGCGTGGTCATCGCGAGATCGCCGGGGTGCTGTCCCCGCCCCTCCAGCACATCGATCTCCGGCGGCCAGCCGCCGTCATTGGCGAGCATCCAGAACGCCGGCCATACGCCGACGCCGAGCGGAATCTTGGACCGGATCTCGAAGTAGCCGTACTTCTGCGAGAACGACTGCTGGGTGGTCAGGATGCCCGAAATGTAGGGGTTGCCGAACAAGACGTCCTTCAAATCAGAGGGCGTGCGGCTTGCGACGATCGACAGCGTGCCGTCCTGCACCTTGAAAGGATCGAGACCGAGCGGGGTCGTGCCATGGCCCTCGTAGCCGGGGTCGACATAGATCTGCTGCTCGCCATTCCATTTGGTCTTGCGCCGCAGCTCCGACGCATCTCCGCTGGTATAGAAGGATTCCGGCATCACCACGGGGCCGGCGTAATGCGGCACCCATCGTCCGCTCTTGAGCGGGTGCTGGTCGAAATCGTCGTGGAAGGTTCGATGCAGCGACACCGCCACGGGCTTGCCGAGGTCCGACGGCCCGATCTGCATGCAGTGCTTGCCGGGCATGTCATTCGGGATCTGCAGCGTCAGCCTGTCCGGCGCGGCGGCAAGATCGTCTCCGGCCCGTGCCCCGGTGCCGGCAACGGCAAGGCCCGCCAGCATGAGCAATTGCGCCAGCAACCTCGGTCCAATCGATGATGGCGATGCGACGGCCACGCTTTGCTCCAAAAACGATGCTCCAAAAACCATTCCCCCGCTGCATCCTGCCCCAACCAATTTGGCGGAACGATGCCGCAGGGCACGATAGCGGCTCCGCCGAGCGGCCTTCCATCAATCAAGTGTGAACCCGCTCACAGCGCGCGGGCCGGATTTGCGCTTGAATGGCCCGGGTCCCGGGTTCTCCGGGCGTGGGGATTTGGTGGGGCGATGGTTGGAAAGATGGACCTCTGGTTTGCCTCGGTTGCGCTCGGGGTCGCGAGCTATGTCGCGATGATCCTGGAGTGCCTGGCCCATGAGGAGCTGCATTTGTCGGACGGCCAGATCTGCAGGCTTGCGATTTCCGGAGCCCTGTTGATCGCCATCGCCATTGCCGCAAGCCTTCTACAGTCGGGCGCGAGCAAGGCCGGGTGATGCGGCGGCCGCCGGATGCTGCTATGAGGGCTTGCAGTGCCCTAGTTTTTGACCGGACCCCAGTGGATCGCCCGGCAACGGTCCGATCGCGATGGGTCCGCAACCGGCGGCGTTTTTTCAAGTTTCGATTTTTTCACCCGTGTGTTTCAGGAGGCGATTTTGCGGTCATTGCTTCGAGCTGTAGTCCTGTCACTGACTCTGACCACGCCCGCGCTCGCCGAAAAGCTGGTGGATCCGACCGCCGTTGCCCCTGAGTACAGGGAGGCGGCCGAGAAGCGCCGCACCGAGCAGATGAAGCAGCACGAATGCGCCAAGAAGGCCGACCAGGAAAAGGTGATGCCGCGCGAGCGCACCGCCTTCGTGCTGCAATGCCTCGAAGCCGACGCACAGAAATAGCCCGGAATCCTCTTGCGATCGCAGCCGGCGAGACCCTGGGTCGATGGAACCCGGGTGCGCGCGTTCGACAACGGTTGATATCTGCCTGCGAGGATATTGTACGATTCGTGGAGTTGCGAAACACTGCAGCGTAACGGCGTTTGTGTGTGCGGGGGGTAAGGCATGCGTAAACAGGACGGCGAGTACGACTATCATCGCTACAGGCAATTGCTGGCTGAGGCGAGCGACGAAAGAAGGCGCTTGGCGCTGATCGCGCTCCTGATCGAGGAAAAGGCCAGGGACCGTCTGGCTGCAGAACGCGCGTCCGACCGCGCGGCCATGACGGCGATGACGGTCGCCAGGGTGCTCGGCGGCTCCGCGCCGCAACCGGATCGGCCTACCGCCGCGATGCATGTTAACCTTGCGCCGTTGCGATCGGTTAGGGATGCCCGATAACGGTCCTGAGATGGTTTTGGCTTAGAAGCTGCTCCCCAAGGCGATCCCATTTTTTCAAACCGGGACCGCCAGAGGGGGAAGCAATGAATATTGTCTCGAACACCGTCTCTTCGCTGGTCCTTCGTTTCTTCGACGCTCCGCGCGGCAGCGATCCGTCGCTGCAGGCCGTGTCGCTGCTGTCCTGTTTCGGCCTGGTCCTCTCGCTCGGCCTGATCGGGCTCGGTTTCGATCTGGGTGGCGGCTGGGTCTAGCAACAGTATCGCTCCCGACATCCGCATCCCGCGAGAGCGCCAATGCCGCAAGCCCCGCATCCGATTGCCGCATTGTCGCTTTTGCGCTAGCGCAATAGCTTGCCTTTGTCGGCGCCGAAAGGCCCGGTTTCCGGAGCAAGCCGTTGCCCAAGCCTGTTCGTCTTGCCGCGCTCAGCCTGTTCGTGGTGAGCGCGGTTTTCGCACCTCCGCCAGCCAGCGCCGGCAAGGCGGAAACCATGACGCTGCTGGCGAAGCTGCCTGCCCTGCCCGACATGGCACTCGGCAAGGACAAGGCTCCGGTCACCATCATCGAATATTCCTCGCTGACCTGCCCGCATTGCGCGGCCTTCGAGGAGAACGTGTTCCCGATGCTGCGATCGAAATATATCGACACCGGCAAGGTGCGCTTCGTCTCGCGGGAGTTTCCGCTCGAGCTGAAGGCCGTGGCCGCCTCAATGCTGGCGCGCTGCATCGCGGGCAACGACACCTCGCGCTATTTCGACGCCGTCACCATGCTGTTCAAGCAGCAGGACGGCGTCATCGAGCACACGGTCGACACCTTGAAGGACGTCGGCGGCCATTTCGGCATGAGCGAGCAGGACGTCGATGCTTGCGAGAAGAACCAGGAGCAGCTCGACAAGATCGCCGCGGACCAGAAGTTCACCTTCGACCAGCTCAAGGTCGATGCGACGCCGACCTTCTTCATCAATGGCGAGATGTCCAAGGGCGCGATGTCGTTCGAGGAATTGGACAAGCGGCTTACGAAGCTGTTGAAGCGGTAGGCCGGTTGGCGGCCAGCGCGGCCGACTGTCGGAATACGACACCAATCCGGTTGTCCTGGATCCAGACCACCTCGCAGTCGCGCACCGAACGGTCAGCCGCCATCACCAGGCGAAAGCGCGACGGCACAAAGGCTGCGTTGTCGACGTCGATCGCGGCACCTTCGGCGGAGATGTTGCGCACCGTGCAGGCCATCACCGAGCCGCCTGCCGAGACGTAGGCGGGCTCGTCGAGCTCGGTGCGCGGATGCCTGCGGCGTTCCATGGAAGGACCCAGTTTCAAGTGCGCAAGATTAGCACCCAATCCTAAAGAAATTGGTCGGCGGCGATCCTGCTGCGTGTGCGAAAAACAACTCGACATCAAGGTAAGATCGTAGAGAAATTCAAGGCGCGCGCGTAATTTAGCGGATGATCAATAAGGTTCCGCGCGCGCCCTGCCGCGCCGCAACACGCATGGCACGGGCGCTGTTCTCGATCTTGCTGCTTGGCGCGATCGCGCTGTAGCCTTGATGGCCAAGGACGCAGCGCAGGCGCAACGCTCGCCTTTCAAACAATGAACATGCGCCAAGGGGAAACGCCATGTTCGAGTTGCTCGACCGCAGGACGAGTCTGACCGCCAACCAGATCAGGATATTGAGCGCCGCGATCGTCGGCGATGCGCTGGAATTCTTCGACTACTTCCTGATCGGCTTTGTGCTGGCCTTCCTGATCGGGCCATGGAAGCTGACCTTCGGCCAATCCGCCACGGTGCTGATGAGCTCGGGGATCGGCGCCATTCTCGGCGCCTATGGCTGGGGCTGGCTTGCCGACCGCATCGGTCGCCGCGTGGTGTTCATCGGCACGGTGCTGAACTTTTCGATTGCGACCGGGCTGCTCTACTTCACGCCGGACAATGGCTGGATCTATCTCGCCGTGATGCGCTTCTTCGTCGGCACCGGTGTCGGCGGGCTTTATTGCGTCGACCTGCCGCTGGTGCAGGAGTTCATGCCCTCCTCCAAGCGCGGCTTCATCGGCGGGCTCGTCACCTGCGTCATTCCGCTCGGCGTCGGTATCGGCGCCGTGCTGGGGGCCTTCATCGGGAGCGATCAATGGCGGCTGCTGTTTGCCATCGGCGTGCTGCCGGCGCTGCTGGTGCTCCTGGTCCGCATCTGGGTTCCCGAGAGCCCGCGCTGGCTGTGCCGGCAGGGCCGCTATGAAGAGGCCCGCAAGTCGCTCGCCTGGGCGCTGCAGGTCGACCCTGCTACGCTGCCGATGCCGACCGCCGCCGATGCCGGCCCCGTCGTTGTCTCGAACTGGCTTGACCTGTTCAAATATCCGCGCAGCCTGATCGTCTCCTGGCTCGGCAATGCCGGCGCGCAGACCGGGGTCTACGGCCTGACGCTGTGGGCGCCGTCGCTGTTCGTGCTGCTGCTCAAGGTGAGCCCGCAGCAGGCGGCCAAAATGATGATCCTGCTCTCCGCGTGCGGCTTCATCGGCCGGCTGTCCTTCTCCTACTTTTCCGAGCTGATGGGACGGCGCAATGCCGGCGGGCTGCTCGGCTTCGGCGCCGGCTTCCTGACCATCCTGGCCGGCTACAATTATGATGCGAGCCTGTTCGGTCTCTCGGCCTTCTGGCTGATCCTGGCGGTGACGTTCTTCTTCGCCGACGGCGGCTTTGCCATTGTCGGACCCTATGCGGCCGAGGTCTGGCCCTCGCATTTGCGCACCTCGGGCATGGGCTCGGCCTATGGCTTCGGCGGCATCGGCAAGATCTTAGGTCCCGTCGGGCTCGCGCTGATCGTCGGCTCCAACAACTACCTCAAGCCCGACGTACCGCTGCCGCAGATCCCGGCGGCCTTCGTCTATCTCGGCTGCTGGTTCCTGATGGCGGGCGCGGTCTATTACTTCTTAGGAATCGAGACCAGGGGCAAATCGATCGAGCAGATCGACCAGGAATTGAACGCCGCGGCCGATCTTGCCACGGCGCGAGTCCGGCAAGCCTGAGCCCTTTCAAAAGCGAGTTCCGGCATGCCCGTTGCACTTACAGCCGACCTTGCGGGCGATCCAAGCGTGATCGCCCGTGCCAGAGCCGTGCGGGCCGCGGTTGCGGCGGCATCCGACCAGATCGAACGGGAGCGGCGGCTGCCGCCTTCGCTGCTCGACCGGCTGCACGAGGCGGAACTGTTCCGCCTGCTGCTGCCGCGCTCGTCCAATGGCATCGAGACCGATCCCGTCACCTTCTTCCATGTGATCGAGACCATCGCCGAGGCCGATGCCTCGACGGCCTGGTGCCTCAGCCAGGCCGGCGGCTGCGCGATGTCGGCGGCCTATCTCGACCTGCCGGTGGCGCAGGCGATCTTCGGCAACGATCCGCGCGCCGTGCTGGCGTGGGGACCGGGGCCGAAAGTGAAGGCGATCGAATGCGACGGCGGCTATCGCGTCACCGGCGTCTGGGCCTTCGCCTCCGGCGGCCGCCACGCCACCTGGCTCGGCGCGCATTGCCCGATCTTCACCGCCGACGGCTCGCCGCGGCTGGATGCGGCCGGCGTCCAGCAGGAGCGCACCATGCTGGTGCGCAGCGAAGACGTCGAATGGACCGACATCTGGAACACCGTCGGCCTGCGCGGCACCGCCAGCGACCAGTTTGCGCTGAACGATGTCTTCGTCCGCGCCGACCATTCCATCACCCGCGAATTCGACCGCGAATGCCGCGAGAGCGGGCCGCTGTACCGGATGAGCAATCACACCTGCTACCAGATCGGCTTTGCCGGGGTCGCCTGCGGCATCGCCCGCGGCGCGCTCGATTGCTTCATCGACATGGCCAAGGGCAAGGTCATCCGCGGCGGCAGGCGGCCGATCAGCGAGAATGCGGTGGTGCAATCGGGCCTCGCCCAGGCCGAGGTGAACTTGCGCGCCGCGCGCAGCCTGGTTCTGCAGTCCATGGCCGAGATCTGGCAGGACTTGCGTGCCGGCGCCATGATCACGATCGCGCAGCGCGTGACCATCCGCATGGCCGCCACCAACGCCATCCAGAAGGCGCGCGAGGCGGTCGACTTCGCCTATCACACCGCCGGCGCCAGCTCGATCTTCGACAATCATCCGCTGGAGCGGCGCTTCCGCGACATGCACACCGTGACCCAGCAGCTGCAGGGGCGCATGAGCCATTTCGAGACGGTCGGTGCCTGGATGCTGGGCGCGGAGGCCGACCTCAGCTTCGTCTAAGGAGAACAACAATGCCTCTCGGAACACTCCAGCACTTCACCATCGAGCCGCAGGACCTCGAGCGCTCCAGGGATTTCTATGTCGACGTGCTCGGCCTCGAGGTCGGCGACCGCCCCCCGCTCGACTTCCCCGGCTACTGGCTCTATTCCGGCGGGGTCGCCACCGTGCACCTCATGGGCACGCGGAAGGCCCGCGAGGGAATCATCGTCCGCGGCACCGAGAAGAAGTTCGAGGATACCGGCCGCTTCGACCACATCGCCTTTGCCGCCACCGATGTCGAAGGCGTGCGGGCGCGACTGCGGTCGAAAGGTGTCGAATTCCGGGAGAGCATCGTGCCGCGCACCGGCGACACCCAGTTCTTTCTCTACGACCCCGACGGCGTCGGCGTGGAACTGAATTTTCCCAAGGCGTGAGAGCAGATTCGGTTCTGATCGAATCAGAACCGATGCCGTTCAACTCGACGCGTTTTCTTCATGCGAATCCAAGCGAAGCGCCGTTTGCTTCGCTCGAAAATGCGCTGTCAAAGCCAGCGAAAGACGGCGTCACGGTATCATCCGGCCAGCGTCACGACTCTCCGATTCTACTTTTCCACAGCACACGTGACCAATCGTGACAAGGTCACGCGCCAGCCATCAGTCGGGCGTGAATCGGTCCGCATTTTTTCAACATTGCGTGAGGAATTGTGAACGCCGCGCCGCTGCGGCAGGATAGCCGGGTGCCGGGCCTTTAACCTACCCCAGGGCACGCGTGCCCGGCTATTCGCGCTGCCGCGCACCCTGGCGATGCAGGCTCAATCCATCCCGCGCTCGTGGCTGAGGCGAACCATCTCCTCGATGAAGAGCTGCTTCTGCTTGTCGTCGAGGCTTGCATAAAGCGGCTCGGCGGCATCGGCGACGTTGCGCTGGTCGGCGGCGCGGTCGACCAGGAACTGCGCCTCGTTGCGCATCTGCTCGATGATGTCGTCGGGCGGATCGCGCTGGGCGCGCGCAATGCGCAGGTTGAGCCGCTCGGCGCCGTTGTGGCCGAGATAGTGCATGGCGCTGGCGAACGAGCCCCAGTTCTTCTCCTGGTCCGGCGACAGGTTCAGTTCCTTCTTGATCCGCTCGACATAGGAGTCGCTGTTGGCGACGATCTGGTCCGCGGTCAATTTGGGGGCACCGTCCTGGGTCAGCACTTCGACCGGCTTGCCGCCGGATGCCGTCGGGGTCACGGCGGCTGTCGTCGCGCTCGCCGGCGCGCCGGGCGCGGTCGGCACGGCCGACGAACCAGGCGCGGCCTTGGCGGTCCTGGCGGCCTTGGTCGACTCGTTGGTCGATTTGGCGGAGTTGCCCTGCTTGTCCTTGTCGCTCGTCCTGTCGGCGGCCTTGTCCTTGTCGGCGGGCGCTGTGGCCTGCTGGTTGGTGTTGCCGGTGTTACCGGTGAAGACGCCGGTCACCCCGGTGACCACGCCGACCACCCCGCCGATGGCGCCGCCGAGCACGCCCCCGACCGGGCCCGCGGCCTTGTTGCCTTCCCGCGCCCCCTGCTCCACGCCCTTGACGAGCCCCTGTGCGTCAACCAGTCGCGGCGTGTTGACGGCTGCGAAGGTGGCGACCCCAAGTGCGATGCACAGCGATAACCGCGCGCGCAGCTTTGACGTCGGACTGGTCATTGTTCGGCCTCCTCAAGTCGATCAAAATATAAACGCTGTTGGTTTCTTGCGCGGCGGGGAATCCGTTGCCGGCGCGTCGATTCTAGCGTTTCCGCACCGGCCAAGTCCACTGAGCAAAGACGCCGGCGGCCGGCCGAGGGACGCGTCCCCGACGCGCGACCTTGGCGGCTATATGCGGCGCAATATGCGCAGGCGACACGTCTTTCGGCGGCGCGTTTGCGATTTCAACGCGGCCTTCTACGCAACATTAGTTCTAGGAGTCCGCGCCACGTCATTTCTCGACAGAAGCCGCCAATTCTGATCTGATTGTCACAAAGAAAATCTCCGCGGAAAGCCCGCTCGGGCCGCGAAGCAAAAACAACAACAGATAACCATCGGATCCGATTGGCTCACCCAGGGAGGAATGCCATGTCAGGGAGAAGGATCAGTCGCCGTCAATTCGTTGCCACCACCGCCATCGCGTCCGCCGCTCTCGTCAGCGCGCCGTACGTCCGTTCTGCACATGCCGCCGGCAAGCTCTCGATCGGCTTCTGGGACCACTGGGTTCCCGATGCCAACAAGACCTCCGAAGCCGTCGTGAGGGAATGGGCCGAGAAGGAGAAGGTCGAGATCTCCATCGACTACATCACGAGCCAGGGCAACAAGAACCTCGTCACCATCGCCGCCGAAGCCCAGGCCAAATCCGGCCACGACATCCTGGCGATGCCGACCTGGTGGCCGCACGCCCAGTCCGACCTGCTTGAGCCCGTCAACGACGTGATGGAACCGCTGATCAAGCAGAACGGCGCGGTCAACAACACGGTGCAATATCTCGGCCAGCTCGACGGCAAATGGCTCGGCGTCCCCACCTGCCTCGGCAGCCAGATCAAGGGGCCCTGCTCCCGCATCGACCTGATGAAGAAATATGCCAACATCGACGTGCAGGCGATGTACCCGGCCGGCAGCGAGCCGAAGGCCGACAACTGGAACCTCGACACCTTCCTGAAGGCGGCCGAAGCCGTCCAGAAGGGCGGCTATCCCTTCGGCATCGGGCTTGGCGAAACCTCCGATTCCGTCGATTCCGCCGGCGCCTTCTTCCAGGCTTTCGGCGCCGAGCTCGTCAACGCCAAGGGCGACCTCACGGTGAAGACCGACAACGTCCGGCAGGCACTCGAATTCTACAAGAAGCTGATCTCGTTCCTGCCGCCCGACGTCGCCGCCTGGGACGACGCCTCCAACAACAAATGGCTGATCGCCGGCAAGGGCGCGATGATCATGAATCCGCCGAGCGCCTGGGCGGTCGCCAAGCGCGATGCGCCCGAGATTGCGGCACAGTGCTGGACCCACGGCTTCCCGACAGGACCGAAGGGCCGCTTCGCGCCGTTCCTGCCCTACTTCCTCGCCCTCTGGAGTTTTTCCAAGAACAAGGAAGCGGCGAAGAGCCTGCTGACCCATATCTCACAGCCTGCCTCGATCGAGCGGCTGGTGAATGCCAGCGGCGGCTACGACCTGCCGGCGTTCGAGAAGCTGACGACGCTGAAGGTCTGGGCCGAGCAGGAGCCGCCGAAGGGCACGCTGTTCCACTATCCCAACCCCTATAAGCACCAGGTGCTGTCGATTGCGGCGTCACCTGCACCGCCCAAGATCGCCCAGCAGATCTACGCCCAGGCCACGCTGACCAAGATGTGCCTGAAATACGCCCAGGGCCAGAAGCTGGAAGACACCCTCGCCTGGGCGGAAGGCGAGTGCGAAGGCTTCATGCGAAGCTAGCGCCGTGGCTTTGACGCTTCACTCCGTCATTCTGGGGCGCAGCGTCAGCGGCGAACCCGGAATCTCGCGCCGCAACTTCTAGATTCCGGGTTCGGTGCTGCGCACCGCCCCGGAATGACGGAGCAAAATCGAGCCGACCGTCGCAACGCCGGCTCCGCGGTGAATGATCCTGCAAGGGAAGACGCACCATGGTCGATGTCGCATTTCAACAAGCCACCACCCAGGGCGTGCGGCGTGCGGGCAAGCGCACCAGCCTGCGCAACACGCTGAAGCGGAAGTCGACGGTGGCGTTCCTGATGACGCTGCCGCTGATCCTGCTGATCGCCATCCTGGTGATTTACCCTGCCCTCTACGCCATCCATCTGGCGACCCTGAACAAGGCGATGACCAAGTTCGTCGGGCTGGGCAATTTCCAGTTCCTGTTCAAGCGCGCGACGTTCTGGATGGTGGTCGAGCAGTCCTGCCTGTTCGCCATCACCGCCGTGATCTTCAAGGCGCTGATCGGCTTCATCGTCGCCCATTTCGCCCACAACATTCCCTCCAAGAAGCAGCGCAAATGGCGCGGCATGCTGCTGGTGCCCTGGGTGATCCCGCCGGCCATGAGCACGCTCGCCTGGCTGTGGCTGTTCGATCCCTCCTACAGCGCCTTCAACTATACGCTCGGCCTGTTCGGCGTCGCGCCGATTTCCTGGCTCGGCGAGGCCGGATGGGCCCGCTTCTCCGTGATCCTGGTCAATGTCTGGTACGGCGCGCCGTTCTTCATGATCATGTACCTGGCCTCGCTGAAATCGGTGCCGGACCAGCTTTATGAAGCCGCCGCTATCGACGGCGCCAATTGGTGGCAGCGCATCTGGTACGTGACCTTGCCGATGATGCGCAACATCATCGCCATCACCACGCTGTTCTCGCTGATCGTGACCTTCGCCAATTTCGACATCGTCCGCATCCTCACCGCCGGCGGGCCGCTGGACCAGACCCATCTGTTCGCAACCTGGGCCTTCAAGATCGGGATCGAGGGCAGCGACATTCCGCTGGGCGCCAGCGTCTCGCTGTTCATGGCGCCGATCCTTGCGGTCGCCGCCTATTTCATCCTGCGCGACGTCACCAAACGTGGGAACGAAGCCTGATGAGCAGCCTCACCATCGACAAGGCCGGCCCCCGGCGCAACGTCAAATACGGCAGCATGAGCCGCGATCGCGCCTGGGCGCTGCGCTGGTCCTATGTCTTCCTCACCATTTTCGCGATCTTCTCGCTGCTGCCGCCGGTCTACATGCTGATCACCTCGCTGAAAAGCAGTGCGGAGATCTCGGCGGCGACCAATCCCTGGTGGGTGTTTCATCCGACGCTGTCGAACTACATGCAGCTGTTGTCCTCCAACCAGTTCCTGCGCTTCTTCTGGAATTCGGCCGTGATCGCCGTGCTGGTCGTGATCATCACCATGCTGATCTCAATCCCCGCGGCGTTCGCGCTGGCGCGGATGAAGTTCTGGGGCTCGGCGGTGCTCGCCACCGGCGTGTTCCTGACCTACCTCATTCCGGACAGTCTGCTGTTCATCCCGCTGTTCAAGATGTTCGCGATGTTCGGCGACTGGACCGGCATCCAGCTCATCAACCGCTGGTACGTGCTGGTCCTGATCTATCCGACGCTGACCGTGCCGTTCTGCACCTGGATCATGATCGGCTATTTCGCCTCGATCCCGAAGGAGCTCGATGAAGCCGCTATCATCGACGGCGCCTCCTGGTTCCAGACGCTGACCCGCATCTTCATTCCCGTAGCACTACCCGGCCTGATCGCAGCCACCATCTTCGCCTTTACCGTGTCCTGGGCGCAGTTCCTGTATCCGCTGGTGTTCACCACCTCGACCGATCAGCTGGTCATGCCGGTCGGCATCATCACATCCCTTGTGAAGGGCGACGTCTTCAACTGGGGGCAGATCATGACCGGCGCCCTGCTCGGCGCCGCGCCGCCCTTGATCATCTACGCCTTCCTGATGGACTATTACATTGCCGGCCTCACCGCCGGTGCGACGAAGGGTTGAGAACCGATGGCCGAAGTGAACTTGCGCAAGGTTGTGAAGCGTTACGACGACGTCGAGGCCGTGCGCGGCATCGATCTCGACATTTCCGACCACGAGTTCATCGTGCTGGTCGGACCGTCGGGTTGCGGCAAGTCCACCACGCTGCGGATGATCGCGGGGCTGGAGGACATCACCGACGGCGACATCATGATCGGCGGCGACGTCGTCAACGACGTGCCGCCGAAGGACCGCGACATCGCCATGGTGTTCCAGAACTACGCGCTCTACCCGCACATGACGGTCGCCGAGAACATGTCGTTCGGCCTGCGGCTGAAGCATTACCCCAAAGCCGAGATCAAGGCGCGCGTCACCGAGGCCGCGCGGCTGCTCGACATCACCGACCTGATCGACCGCAAGCCGAAGCAGCTCTCCGGCGGCCAGCGCCAGCGCGTCGCCATGGGACGGGCCATCGTCCGCAATCCGAAGGTGTTCCTGTTCGACGAACCGCTCTCCAATTTGGACGCGAAGCTGCGCGTGCAGATGCGGATCGAGATCAAGAAGGTGCACCAGAAGGTGCGCACCACCACCGTCTACGTCACCCACGACCAGGTCGAGGCCATGACCTTGGCCGACCGCGTGGTGGTGATGAACAAGGGCCGCATCGAGCAGATCGGCGCGCCGAACGAGCTCTACCACAACCCGGCGACGCGCTTCGTCGCCGGGTTCATCGGCTCGCCCGCGATGAACTTCCTGCCGTGCCGGCTGGAGGAGGTTGGTGACAAGCTCAACATCCGCCTCACCGACCGCATCGCCTTCCCCTTGCCGCCGCGCCGCGCCGCGCAATACAAGGCTATTCCGCGGACCGACCGGCTGCTGCTGGGCATCCGGCCCGAGCACATCGCCGAGGTGCGGCCGCATGCGGAAGCAGGCATCGAGCCGTTCGACGCCGTGCTCGACGTCACCGAGCCCATGGGCATGGAGACCCTGGTCTACTTCACGCTCGAAGGCGCGCAGGTCTGCGGCCGGGTCAATCCCAATGCCGGAGCCCGCGACGGCGCGCCAATGCGGCTGGCGGTCGACCTCAACAACATGCACCTGCTGGACGAGACGAGCGGGGTCGTGCTGGGACGGGTTTAGCCAGAGCGCAGCGTCGTAGAGCGGTCTCCGCGGCAGAGTTTTGCCCGACGTCTGCTGTTGATCCGACGGCGGCCGCTCTTTAGCGGGGATTCGCCGTCAAAGCGTTCCAGGCCGCAAGAGAGTCCATGTAGTCCCTCCAATGCGCAATTTTCCGATCTTCGATCTTGATGATTGAGCAAAATCGATTGTTGTACGTCACGCCTGTCGCGAGGATGGTCCCGTGAACCTCATATTCGAGGACGACACGGCCATCGTCCGTGATGTGGACGATCAACTTATCGGCCGATTGAAGCTCGATGTGGTCGCAATAGCCCCTGAACTGCGCCATCAGCTCGGCGCGCCCCCGGATCACACGAGGCCAACCGGCGATGTCGTAGAGGACCTCATAGACAATGTCGTCGGCGACGATGTCGAAGAAATGCTCGCCATTGACGAGGTCCCCAAGCGCCCCTCGAACCAGATCGAAGTAAGGCGCGGCGGGCTTATAGACATCGTATCTTGGACTCGACATTTCGGACTTTCCATGCGGTTTGGGAGGCGCTTACGAAGTGAAGAGCGCCCTATATCACGGAAGCTGACGAGTTGAGGTTTGAACGATCCGTGAGAGCAGGCATGCTCTGCCTGATTACAGTCGGCAGCTTCGGGGCAAAATGCTTCGTCCATCAATCGAACTGGACCCAAGTACGCTTCCGATCGTCTGAAAGCCGACGTCATTTGGATCGGCCCGGATGTCATCCGCTCCTCGAGCACCTCTATTGACACGCGGAGGTCCGCGTTGTGCGGTTTCGCTCGAACGTTTCAAGGCCGGCGATCGAGTCCACCCACGGCAATGCCGAAAACCCCCAGATTTGTCGAACTGGCGCCTTGCGTTCAGTCTGTAAGTTGGCGGGCGAAGACGGAGAACATACGTCGGTAGCACGCAGCCGATAGCCGCGATTGTTGAAAGATCATTGATCGTCGGGATCGCATCAAGCGCGTCGTGCGCGTCCATCGCTCGCTCATCCCGGGTCGCGCGCGCTCATCGGCATCACCCGAAGTGGGAAATCCGGGTCAATATCGGGACCCGATACTCGCTGGACTTCTCCGACAGCCAGATCTGCTTGCGGACCGAATTGACGTTCAGGAAAAACTCGCAATAGGGCCAGCTCCCCCTCTCCGGAAGCGCAATCTTGGTTCGCGCAGTGAAGCGGCCCTCATCGGGGAGGACAATTCCGCGCAGCAGGACCATCTCCCCCATCATGGCCGTCTTGTCGGGCAAGGCTGGATGGGTCAGCGGCTGCTGGCCGAAACACTGCTCAAGCTTGCGGAGCACCTGGGTCGTTGGTTCGCCATGCGAGATCAGCGCCAGTTGCCGGGTCGGATGGCCCCGGGGAATCACCCATTCCTGACGCTCTTTCAGCATTGGACGATTGCGCGGGCCTTGCGTCCAAAGCTCAACCGCATCGGTGCTTGTGCCGTCCGAGAGTTCTAGGACAAGCCCGAAGCCCGCCTGGCTGCCGGTTGAGCGGGTTCTGGCGGTGATCCAAAGATGCTGTTCCCATCGCCATTCCGCGATGTCGAACACGTACGCGTCGGACTCCGGGACGAACTTTGCGGGATCGCCCGCAGGATCAGGGCCGCCTACCCAACGCGCTCCTCGGGGCAGTTGTCCATAAAGTCCCTCCGGAGTCGGCCCCTTCGTCGGAGTCTTGGGCCTTAGCCAACCGAACATTCCCATCAGCCCCCGGAAGCCCCGCAACTTGCAAACGACTTCTTGGTCATTGCACATGCAATTGGAGCGTGCAAGTTGCACCGAAGCCGACCGCTCGTGTCACATGGGTTGTGTCGCGAGCATATTGCACCTTAATCCGAAACGGCATGATCGCGTGCTCAACCGGCTTGATCCGCGCTCGATGCCGGCAGCGGTCGCCTTTGCGACGCTCTCCAGTACCAGATCAGGTAGCCGAAGGCGATGAGTGGCGCTGAAACGTAGAGGAACGGCGCGCCGGTCTCGGTATGGCTGAACAGGGCCATGGGCCAACGAACGGCAAAAAATGGAATGACGTACCCGGCCGAATTGCTGGCGGCTTCCAGGACCCACACCTGTGCGGTCGTCCAATTCACCGCGGCGGTGGGCGTCAGCCCCAACGGCATCAGGACGATGAGCGCCCATCTGCGCCAGCCGGTATGACGCCTGAAGGCGAGGTCAATCGCCAGGGCGGTAAGTGCAATGACCGCGATCCAGCACGCGAGAAACAGATATTGCATCGGTCTCTTGCCCCGGATGTGAAACGCGTTCAGCTCCCTCAGCGGTCGCGTATTGACGTTGAAGTACAGTCGGGTGAACCGCTTCGAGGCGCCCTGCGTCCTGACCACCGCGTCCACGACCACCCATTTGCCGGTCAATTCGTACTCCAAGATGATCCGGCTGTTACCGTCTCCCGTTTGAAGGTTGTGGGCTTCGGTCGACGAGATCGTCTCGACCGAGAGGGGCTCGCTGGTGCCGATCACGTCCGACATCCGACCTAACGCATCGTCGGGGACTTGGCCCATCATGGGATCGAGCCGATCGCGGACCGCCGCAAAATCTTTCGCCGCCAACAGCGAAAGCGTGGCCTTCGTCAGCGCGATGTCCTCGGAAAGTCGAGGGTTCGGCGCGTCGGATGCCAGCGCAGCCCAAGCCCACAAGAGCATGACCGGTGCGAGCGCGAGGACGCTGAAAATTCGTTTGATGCGGTTGCCGAAAAAGCTCCTCCCGCCTGATTTGGATCTGCCGATCTTGATGCAGGACGATTGTGGGGAGCGAAAGTCGTGTGGGTCGGGCAAGACAATGATGCCTTTTGTAATGGACGCCTGAAAAACTCGGGGAGTCGAGCGACGCAGGCAGCGACCGCGAACCGGCGGCTACACTTGCGATCAGGATCTCTTCGAAATGGATCGGCGCTCATTGCCTAAGCGCCACCTGCTTTGGTGTGGCCTGATCCGCTGCCGGTTCAATTGCAGCGATGATCACGGTGCCTGTATCGGAGCTTGCGATCCGTGACGGCTTGGCGTTGCCGTTGCTCCCGATGGAATATGCTACGAGTCTGATGCCCGACAATTCGAATTTCGCGAGCCGCATCAAAGCGGTTACCGCGTTCAAGTCCCTCCCCGCAAAAATAAACTTCTTCCATTTTTCCGAAATTCATGCTTTCCTTCCCTCATTCCGCGCCCGGTGTGAGGGGCGTATCGCGATCGTCACGAAACGTGGGGCGGAATGCGGTGGACGCCGATGTGCCTGTTGACGAGCGGCACGGAGGCGGACGGCGAAGTTGCGTGGTCCTGTCGCCCCGACGCTGGCGACACGTGGGCTACGATGCGAAAGCATCGCGGCCTGCAACGGTGGCAAACGAGCATTGGTTCGCCGAGGAGAGCGCCTATAAGCCGTAAACCATCGCGCGGGGAAGGCCGGTTGTCACCGCCTGTACCTGCGGTTTTCGCGCTCGCGCAACTCTTTTTTGCGCGAGAGCCCGGGTGCATGCGGCCACCCGGCCTTCCCCGCGCCCTCACCTTCCCTCGAGGGCAAACGCTTTCCACGCATAGCTCGGGCGCACGCGCGCGCCGCGAGAATGCGGAGGTGTATCTTGGACTCGCGTCTTCATCCGACCTCCGACAGCCATGCCGCTGCGGTATGCGCCAGGGAGGTGCGAGATTTGGTCACGTCTTCGACTTGGTCAGGACTTCAAACTGGTCAGGTCCTGGCACTCAGCACCAGCGGCAGCGTCCCCAGCGTGCACAGCAGCCGCCGCAGCCACCGCACCTGCAGCCGCGCCAGGCGCAACCCCGGCAGCCACGGCAACCGCCGCAACCACGCCAGGCGACTTTCTGCAAGTCGCCAACGTCCTCCCGGTCGAAGAGATGGAAGGTGGCGAGGCTCACATCGGCCATTTCCTCGTCGCCAAGAACGAAGCGCTGATCGAGCGGGGTGTTGTGAGATGGCGGGATATCAGCAGCGGGCATCGTCGATGCGGACGCGCCCCCTGCCAGTGAAAGACCAAGGCCGGCAGCACCCAGTGTCGTCACGGCGGCAGCCCTGCTCGTGCCCTTCCGCTTCGCAGCCTGCTTCCTCTGCATGGCCTCATCCTCCGTTTGTTTGGTTGTCGAACCTCAAGCGGCAGGCGTGCACTTGGTTCCTGTTCACCTTGATGAACTCGATCGCCGCAGCCTGTGTTAGCGGGCGTGTCTGATGAACGGCCTTAGGAGGTCTCTCGCCGAACGTGCTGTTCGGAGGGCAAAATCAGCTCGGCTTGCCGGAGAACAGCTGATGGCGTCAGTCTCAGCGTTGCCGTTCCAATCCAGCCGCGATACGTTGGCAGCATCATTGGGGGTACGGGAGGTATCCCCACTACAACAAGGCTCAAATTCCAGTGCATCGCAACAAAAAGAAAATCCTCGTCACGGAATCTCTCTCGGCGCCGGGACGAGCGCTCCTCAATGCGCGCGACGATATCGAGCTCGTCGAATTCCCCAACATGATCTCGGCCGAGGATTTCCAGACCCTGCTGCGCGCGCAGGCGCCCGTCCATGGCGTGGCGCTCGGTGCCACCCGGTTCGGCGAGGTCGAGCTGGAAGCGTCCGGCGACATGAAGGTCGTGACCCGGATCGGCGTCGGCTTCGACGCGGTCGACGTCCCCGCTCTCAGCCGCCGCAAGGTGCCGCTGATGGTCGCGGGCACTGCGAACTCGCCCTCGGTTGCCGAATGCGCGCTGTTCATGATGCTGACGCTGGCCAAGCGCGCGGCCGAGATGGACACCATGGTCAGGACCGGCACCTGGCCGGAGCGGCTCGGCAAATTGCCTTACGATCTCTACGGCAAGACCCTGCTGATCGTGGGCTTTGGCCGCATCGGCAGTCGCACCGCCAAGCGCTGCCAGGCCATGGAGATGCAGGTGCTGGTCTATGATCCCTACAAGCCCGCGGCCGACATCAAGGCGGCCGGCTGCGAGCCGGCCGCAGATCTCAACACGGCGCTGCCGCGCGCCGATTTCGTCAGCGTGCATTGTCCGAAGACGCCGGAGACCGTCGGCCTGTTCGACGCGGCGCGGCTTTCGCTGATGAAGAACGGGTCCTACCTCGTCAACACCGCGCGCGGCGGCATTGTCGACGAGGCCGCGCTGTACGACGCGCTCGTCTCGGGCAAGCTCGCCGGCGCCGGCCTCGACGTGTTCGCCCAGGAGCCGCCGCCGGTGAACAATCCGCTGTTCAAGCTGCCCAACGTGATCACGGCACCCCACGTCGCCGGCGTCACGCGCGAAGCGGTCGACCGCATGAGCGAGCAGACCGCGCGCAATATCCTGAGCGCGCTGGACGGCGATCCCATCAGGCAGAACGTGATCAATCAGGATGTGCTGGGCTAGGGCAATGTTTCTGCCGTTTGTTTCACTCTCCGTCATTCCGGGGCGCCGCGCCAGCGGCGAACCCGGAATCTCGAGATTCCGGGTTCGCCCTCGGGCGCCCCGGAATGACGGAGAGTCAATGGGCACGGTACGTTCCGCCTAGCGCCTACTGTTTTAAACATGCTTATTCAATGGGTTGAAACATGGCATTCAAGGAATATGGAAACTTCGACGCCGTTGGCCTCGCCGAGCTCGTGCGCAAGAAAGAGGTGACGCCGCAGGAGCTGCTCGACGAGGCGGTCGCGCGCACCGAGACGATCGACCCCCAGATCAACGCCGTGGTGGTCAAGCACTACGATTACGCGAAGCGGCAGATCGAGAAGGGATTGCCCGAGGGCCCCTTCACCGGCGTACCGTTCCTGCTCAAGGACCTCGATCTGCTCGAGGGCACACGGACGACCTTCGGTGCCAGCCTCTACAAGGACGAGGTCGCCAACCATAACGGCACGCTGGCGCAGCGCTTCCTCAATGCGGGGCTCATCATCTTCGGCAAGAGCGCGAGCCCGGAATTCGGGCTGATGCCGACCACCGAGCCGCGCCTGCACGGGCCGACCCGCAATCCCTGGAATCCCGCGCACTCCTCCGGCGGCTCGTCGGGCGGCGCGGCAGCGGCGGTTGCGGCGCGCATCCTGCCCGTTGCGCATGCCAGCGACGGCGGCGGCTCGATCCGCATCCCCGCCTCGGCCACCGGCCTGTTCGGCCTCAAGCCGACGCGGGCGCGCAATCCGCTCGGGCCCGATCGCGGCCAGGGCTGGGGCGGCTTCTCCTGCGGCCATGTGGTCTCGATCAGCGTCCGCGACAGCGCGGTGATGCTGGATGCGATCAGCGGGCCGGAGCTGAGCAGTCCCTATCACGCGCCGCCGCCTGCGCGTCCCTTCGCCGAGGAGGTGAAGCAGGCGCCGGGGCGTTTGCGCGTCGCGTTCACCGCCAAGTCTCCACAGGGCGAGGCGATCGATCCGGAGATCGCCGCTGCCGTGCGCGAGACCGCGACCCTGCTTGCCAAGCTCGGCCATGATGTCGAGGAGCGCGCGCCGGTGCTGCCGACCGATCCTGCCGCCGTCATGATGACCATCGTCGGCGCCAACACCGCCATGAGCGTGCGGCTCGCCGAGCAGCGCTTCGGCCGCCCCATGACCGTGGACGATTTCGAGATCCTGACGCTCGGGATGGCGCATAACGCAAAGGAGACCAGCGCGACCGACTATGTCGCAGCCGAGCTCGCGGCGTTCCAGATCTCGCGCGCGCTCGCCGAGTTCATGGCGACATGCGACGTCTTCCTGAGTCCCACATTGTGCGCGCCGCCGCTCAAGCTCGGCGAGCTCAATTCGATGGCGCAGGACCTGTCCCATATTGGGCCAACCCTGCGGCGCTACATGCCGGGGACCGCGATGTTCAACATGAGTGGCCAGCCCGCAATGTCGGTGCCGCTCGCCTGGAATAGCGCCGGCTTGCCGCTCGGCATGATGTTCGCGGCGCGTTTTGGCGATGAAGCGACCTTGTTGCGGCTTGCCGCACAGCTCGAGCAGGAGCGGCCGTGGCGGACCAAGCTACCGCCGATCTGCGCCTAAACTCGGCCTTATTCGGAATCAAGCCTCCGAAACCAGGGCGTCGGCGAGGGATCATTGGGGCCGAACGTCCACTCTTTCTCGGAGGATGCAGATTTGACCCAGAGCGATCCGACGGACGAGGCGCTTGCGACCATCGCAAGCATCCTCGAGCATCCGCAGAACCATCGCATTCACGACGCGCCGGCCACGGGCTCGCCGCCCATCGCGCCCACGGACGCCGATGGCTATACCAAGATCGGTCCCGGCCCGATGGCGTCGATCCGCTTCAAATGGAGCGTCCGTCGCGGCGAGCATGACGACTACTTCGTCGATGAGACCATCGGCGACAGCTCGGCCCCGATAGCCGTCGGCGGCCCCATGAGCGCAGACGCCGCCATGAGGCTGGTCGACGAGCGCGAGAGCGATGCGCATCATCGCTTTGAGCAGATCCGGCGCGAGATGATCAGCCGCAGCCCGGCGGTCGATGCGTCGCACGGGAGCGAGGACTAGACCCGCAGGTCGCAGCGTCGACGAAGGGCGCGTTTGCGAATGCCGGTGACTGCCCTATATCGAATGCAGTCACCGGCATTATTTCGCCAGAGAGCCCGATGCTTCGAATCCTGTCCTGCCTCGCCGCCGCATTTTTGCTGCTAGCCAGCCCGGCACAGGCGCAATCGCCGGGCTCCCGCCTCGACGACATCATCAAGCGCGGCACGCTGCGCGTCGGCATGACCGGAGACTACGCGCCCTTCAGCCTCCTCGACAGCGCAACCGGCAAGTTCAAGGGCTTCGACGTCGACATGGCGGAGGCGCTGGGCAAGGCGCTCGGCGTCAAGGTCGAGTTCGTCAAGACCGCATGGCCGCAACTGGCGAAGGATTTCGAGGTCGACACGTTCGACATCGCGATGGGCGGCGTCTCGATCACGCTCGACCGGCAGAAGAAGGGTCTGTTCACGACGCCGATCCTGCGCGAAGGCAAGACGCCGATCGCGCGCTGCAGCGATGCCGCGAAGTTCGAGACGCTGGAGACGATCGACCGGCCGGGCGTTCGGGTCATCGTCAATCCCGGCGGCACCAATGAGCGCTTCGCGCGCGCCCATTTGAAGAACGCCGAGATCAGGGTCTATGGCGACAACGTCACCATCTTCGACCAGATCGCCAAGGGCGATGCCGACCTGATGATGACCGATGCCTCCGAGACGCGCTATCAGCAGAAGCTGCATCCGGGCGTGCTCTGCGCGGTGCATCCGGACCATCCGTTCGACTTCGCGGAAAAGGCCTATTGGCTGCAGCGCGACGAAGCCCTGAAGGACTTTGTCGACCAATGGCTGCACATGTCGATGGAGGACGGCAATTTCAAAAGGATCTACACGGCCTGGTTCGAGTGAGGAACAATTGACGCGCTGCCCGGTCAAATTAGACTGCCATCCGCCGAAGCGTTGAACCAAAGCTGCTGCCCCACGGACTTATGTCGTGAAAGTGATGTAGATCACGTTCCGGAAGCGAGAGTCTTCGTAAACCTTATCCCGGGGATCAAGCTGCTCAGGAGGTCACGATGAAGAGGCTGTTGGCTGTTGCCGCATTGCTGTTGGCAAGCAGCGCCGCTCACGCCCAGTACACCTTCCAGTACGGCGGCCATACCATCCACGTCGATCCGGATCGCGGCACCGTCTCGATCCCGGGCGTCTATGACAACACCGGGCGCAAATCCAAGCGCACGCGCAGCACCGATCAGGATTCCAGCCACAAGCAGCCGCAAGTGCCGCAGGAGGCCAAGATCGAGCCCCAAGCGCCGGCAGCGCCGGCGGAGACCGCGGCCGCGCCGGCTTCGCAAGCTGCGGCACCGGCCGTACAGCCCGCAACACCGGCCGCTCCGGCGGCCAATCCGCCCGCGGCGTCGCCGACCGCAACGGCCAACAACGCGCCGGCCGAAACGGCAACGCTGCCGCCGCCTCCCGCTCCGCCGGCACCGGCAGCGGCCGTGCAGCAGGACGCTGCCGCGCCTCCGTCGCCGCCCAGCTCCAACATCGTGGTGCTGCCGGCGCCGGCCCCGCAGCCGCCGCCCGCCGCCGCGCCCGCGCCCGTGCCTCAGCACACTGCGGTCGCGGCTCCAGCCCCTGCCCCGGCGCCCGCACCGGCGGTGCGCGATCCGAACTCGCCGGTCGGGGTCTGGCTGACCGAGGAGAAGGAAGGCAAGGTGCGCATCGAGCAGTGCGGCGCCAATCTCTGCGGCTATTCGGTCGATGCAAAATCCAACCTCAACGGCGAGCAGGTCCTGATCAACATGAAGCCGGCCCGCGACCAGAAATGGAGCGGCCGGATTCTCGACCCCAACACCGGCAGCACCTATGACTCGACCATCGCGCTGAGGGGACCGGATACGCTGCGCGTGCAGGGCTGCGCCTTCGGCGGCATGTTCTGCGGTGGCCAGACCTGGACGCGGGTCAACTGATCGCGACACCGGCTGCGGGTTGTACCCTGACCGAACGGAATGGCAGGCCTCGCGTGAGCGCGGCCTGTTTGGCCTTGCGCCGTTGATGGGGCTGTCCTACCCGCTTCCCTGTCAAATTCGCAAGGATGCCTCATGAGCCAATCCAACGGAGCCAAAAGCAATCTGCGCACCGGCGGCCAGATCCTGATCGATCAGCTGGTGGCCCAGGGCGTGGAGCGGGTGACCTGCGTCCCCGGCGAGAGCTACCTGGCTGCGCTCGACGCCATGCATGACAGCCCGATCGACGTCATGATCTGCCGCGCCGAAGGCGGTGCAGCGATGATGGCGGAGGCCTATGGCAAGCTGACGGGAAAGCCTGGCATCTGCTTCGTCACCCGCGGTCCCGGCGCGACCAATGCCAGCCATGGCGTGCACATCGCCATGCAGGATTCCACGCCGATGATCCTGTTCATCGGCCAGGTCGACACCGGCATGCGCGAGCGCGAGGCGTTCCAGGAGCTCGACTACAAGGCCGTGTTCGGCAGCGTGGCCAAATGGGTAGTGGAGATCGACAGGCCCGACCGTATTCCGGAGCTGGTCGCGCGCGCCTTCCGCGTCGCCCTGCAAGGCCGCCGCGGGCCCGTGGTGGTCGCGTTGCCCGAGAACATGCTGACCGAGACCGCGGCCGTCAGCGACGCGCCGCGCGTCGAGCCCGCGATCAGCTGGCCCGCGCCAGCCGACATCGACCGGCTGGGCGCAATGCTCGCGAGCGCCAACGCACCGATCGTCGTGCTCGGCGGCTCCGGCTGGGACGAGGCCGCCAGCAACAGCATCGCGCAATTTGCCGAACGCTTCGAGCTGCCCGTTGCAACCTCGTTCCGCCGCGCGTCGCTGTTTGACGCCGATCATCCGAACTATGCCGGCGACCTCGGCATCGGCCCCGATCCGCGCCTGAAGGCGCGCATCACCGGCGCCGATGTGATCCTGCTGATCGGCGGCCGGCTGTCGGAAATGCCATCGTCCTCGTACACCCTGCTCGACATTCCCTCGCCGGCGCAGCAGCTCGTCCATGTGCATCCGGGTGCCGAGGAGCTCGGCCGCGTGTACCAGCCGACCCTGGCGATCCAAGCGAGCCCCACGGCGTTTGCCAAGGCCGTCGCAGCGCTGAAGCCGCCCGCTGCGCCTGCCTGGACCGGCGAAGCGGCAAAGGCGCATGCCGACTATCTGCAATGGACCGCCACGCCACGCGAGCTGCCGGGCAATTTCCAGTATGGCCAGGTCGTCGCCTGGCTGCGCGACCGGCTGCCGAAGGACGCCATCGTCTGCAACGGCGCCGGCAATTATGCCGGCTGGCTGCATCGTCACCATCGTTTCCACGCCTTCGCTGCCCAGCTCGCGCCAACCTCGGGATCCATGGGCTATGGCGTGCCGGCTGCGGTGATGGCCAAGCGGCATTACCCTGACCGTGTCGTGGTGGCCTTTGCCGGCGACGGCTGCTTCCTGATGAACGGGCAGGAATTCGCCACTGCCGCGCAATATGGCGCGGCGCTCATCGTCGTCGTCATCGACAACGGCCAATACGGCACCATTCGCATGCATCAGGAGCGCGACTATCCAGGCCGCGTGGTCGGGACACAGCTGCAGAACCCCGACTTCGCGCTCTACGCCAAGGCCTTTGGCGGCCATGGCGAACGTGTCGAACGCACCGAGGATTTTGCGCCCGCCTTCGAGCGCGCACTCGCATCCGGCAAGCCATCGATCCTGCATTGCCTGCTCGATCCGCGCGCGATGTCGGTCGGCAAGGACTTTGTACCAGGCAAGGCGTGATGCGATGACGCAGAGCAGCGCGCGCCATGTCGCCATCATCGGGGCCGGCGCGGTCGGCGTGATCAGCGCCATCGAGGCCCTCCGAGACGGCCATCGCGTCACCCTGATCGATCCGGGCGAGCCCGGCGGCACGCAGGCGGCAAGCTATGGCAATGCCGGCTGGCTGTCGTCGCATTCGGTGATCCCGCCGGCCGAGCCCGGCGTCTGGAAGAAGGTGCCGAAATATCTGATGGACCCGCTCGGGCCGCTTGCGATCCGCTGGTCGTATCTGCCGACGGCGCTGCCCTGGCTGATCCGCTATCTCTGGTCGGGGTGGACGGAAGCAAAGGTCGAGGCAACCGCCCGCGCGCTGCGTCCATTGTTGAAGGATGCCCCTTCCCTGCACAAGGCGCTCGCGGGGGAAGCCGGCGTCCCCGAACTGATCGAGCGCAACGGCGTGATGCATATCTTTCCGTCGCGCGCGCGGTTCGACGCCGATCTCGGCTGGCGCATCAGGAAGCGCGTGGGCATCGAGTGGCTCGAACTGTCCGCCGACGAGATGCGCCAGCGCGAGCCTGATCTGCATCCGCGCTATACGTTCGGCGTGCTGGTTGAAGAGGCCGGGCGGTGCCGCAATCCCGGCCGGTATATCGCAGCGCTTGCCGAGCTTGCCGTCGCGCGAGGCGCGCAACGCGTGGCTGCCAAAGCGACGGCGCTGAAACTGCAGAACGGCAAGCTCATCGGCGTCGTCACCGACCGCGGCGAGATCGCCTGCGATGCTGCCGTCGTTGCGGCTGGCGCGCGGTCAAAAGCCCTCACCGCCTCGATCGGCGACAACCTGCCGCTGGAGACCGAGCGCGGCTATCACGTGATGATCGAGGACCCGGGCGTGGGCCCGCGCATGTCCATGATGGCCTCCGATGCCAAGATGGTGGTGAACTGGACCGACCAGGGCCTGCGCGCCGCCGGCACGGTCGAGATCGCCGGCCTCGATGCGCCGCCCAACTGGAAGCGCGCCGACATCCTGCGCAACAATCTGCTCAGCATGTTCCCGAAGCTTGCCAAGGACATCCCTGCCTCCCGCATCAAGACCTGGTTCGGGCACCGGCCCAGCATGCCCGATGGCCGGCCCTGCATCGGCTACGCCCGCGCCTCCACGGACGTCGTCTACGCCTTCGGTCACGGCCACGTCGGCCTGGTCGGCTCGGCACGGACTGGACGCCTGGTGGCGCAACTCCTGAGCCGCCGCCCGCCGGAGATTCCGCTGACGCCTTTCGCGCCAGAACGTTTCCTGTGACCAGCGAGGCCCGCAGCTTCAGGGAACGGCTGATGGCGATGTCAGCCAATGATGCCCTCGGTGAAGTCAGCCGCCAGGGAAACGGCGCGCCAATCCGCGAGCGCTTCGTCGCGCCTTGGCATCGAACGCAATGCGCCGTTCGGCCGACAATAAGATATGACCGATGACGATCAATCCGATTCCGACGACGAACTCTCATTCGACGGGCCCCTCCGCCTGCCGCCGGGCGACCGCTCGCTGGCCGGGACCATGCAGGAGGGCCGCGACCTGATGTCCGCCGAGCTTGCCGGCGTCGACATGTCGGGCGCCGATTTGTACTGGGCGACGTTCAACGACGCCGTGCTTGAAGACGCCATCATGACCGGCTGCGACCTGCGGGGCGCGGTCCTGAACAAGGCGAACATGCGCGGTGCCGATCTGCGCCGTGCCAATTGCGCGCTCGACAATCTCGGCGGTTCGACCGACTTCATCGAAACCGACCTCTCCGGCGCCGACCTTCGCGATGCCAATGTCGGCGGCGCCGATTTCACCGGCGCCCGCCTCGTCGGCGCTTATCTCTCCGGCGCCAACGCCGTCAGCATCATGGCGGACCGCCCGACCTGTTTTCGCGGCGCCGATCTGAGCGATGCACGCCTGACAGGCGCCCGCTTCACCGGCGCGATCTACGACGACCGCACGGTCTTTCCGCGCGGCTTCAAGCCGGAGAAGGCCGGCATGGTGTTTCACTCCGGCCGGCGCAAGCCGAGGCGATAGCCCGCTTCTCCAGCGATCGATTGCATGGGTGTGACCCCGGTCACGCCGCTGCCCGCACCTGTGACAGCCATCACAGCCGAAAACGTCTCCCGATGCGATCGTGCCGCCATCGCAAACCGAAAGGGGCACGTCATGGGACAGTTTCGCAAGACTCTACTCGCCACGCAGCTTCTGCTTTGCCTCACTCTGCCATTCGCCAGGCCGGCCGCGGCCGCCAGCTTCGACGGCGAATGGAACGTTCACATCGCATCCTCGAGTGCAGAATGTGGCAACGGCGCGACCACGTCCTTCGGCATCAGCAACGGCCGCGTCGCTTCCTCCGGCGGGATGATGAGCGCCTCCGGCCATGTCGCCGATTCCGGCTCGATCAGCGTGACGCTCGCCAGCGGCATCAAGCACGCCACGGGCTTCGGTCATCTGTCGGGCGCGTCGGGCTCAGGCACCTGGCATGGTGCAATGTGCTCAGGCACCTGGACCGCGCAGCGGATTTGAGCGGCGCCTGATCCGAAAAAATGGCAGCCAGTTTTCCGGATCGCGCTCAAAGCGCCTTAGCCGACCGCGCCGTTATATTCGGCGTCGGTGACGTGCTCCATCCAGGTCACGTGCACGCCATCGAGCGATTCATGCATGGCGACATGGACCATGCCGGTGCCGGGCGCGGCACCATGCCAGTGCTTCTCGTTCGGCGGGATCCAGACCACGTCGCCGGCCTTGATCTCGCGAATGGGACCGCCCTTGGCCTGCACCCGGCCCACGCCCTGGATCACGTAAAGGGTCTGCCCGAGCGGATGGGTGTGCCAGGCGGTGCGCGCACCGGGTTCGAAGGCGACGCGGGCCGAGGCCACGCGCGCCGGCGTTTGCGGGGTGATGATCGGGTCCTGCCAGACCGTGCCGGTGAAGCTGTCGGCGGGCGCGCGGCGGGTCGGGCGCGATCCCGCGAGATAGATGTCCATGGTGGTCTCCCTAGGTCGGTCTCTGTGTCGTTCTGTAGGATGGGTAGAGCGCAGCGAAACCCATCGCCTTTCATCGCAGCGGATGCATGGTGGGTTTCGCTTCGCTCTACCCACCCTACTTCATCGCTACGTCACTTCTTCGATGCGGCGTAGCGGGCCTTGGTCTCGGCGTTCATGGGATAGAGGCCCGGCAAGGTGGCGCCGTTGTTCACCTCGTTGACGATCCAGGCTTCCATCCGTTCCTGCTCGGGGCCCTCGGCCAGCACCTGCTCGAGGAAGGCCTGCGGGATCAGCACCGCGCCATCCTGGTCGGCCACGACGACGTCATTGGGGAACACCGCCACGCCGCCGCAGCCGATCGGCTCGCCCCAGCCGACGAAGGTGAGGCCCGCGACCGAGGGCGGCGCCGCATAGCCGTTGCACCAGACCGGCAGGTTCGTGCCCATCACGCCTTCGAGATCGCGCACCACACCGTCGGTGATGAGCGCAGTGACGCCGCGCTTGACCATGCGCGCGCACAGAATGTCACCGAAGATGCCGGCATCCGAAATGCCCATGGCATCGACGACCGCGATGCAGCCGTCCGGCATCGCCTCGATTGCGGTGCGGGTCGAAACCGGCGACGACCAGGACTCCGGCGTCGCGAGATCCTCGCGCGCCGGCACGAAGCGCAGCGTGAAGGCCGGACCCACCAGCCGCTTCTGCCCCGGATGCAGCGGACGCGCGCCGCGCATCCAGACGTTACGCAATCCCTTCTTCAGAAGGACCGTCGTGATGGTCGCGGTGGAAACCTTGGCGAGGGTCGCGATGGCGTCGGGGGTGAGGGACATCGAAGATGGAGCTCCATGAAAAAGCGGAAATCGCGAGCGCATCTTGCGAGGTGCGGACCGGCCGTCAAGAGCAGAAGATGCAAGGCCGACAGGCAGATGCGATAAAGCCCATTTATCGCCTGATATCGCTTTAATTTATTGAACTTGCGGGATTTTTTCTCGGAGACGGATTCCGTTTTCGCTCAAAACAAGCTACAGCTTCAACCTGCCCGGTTGCGACATTGTGAGGTCATGGAAGCCACGCTCCGCCCGCCCCGTCTTCTGCCGAGTGGCGATGCCGCCATCACGGTCGAATTCTCCCGAGATATCGACGACGCCGCCAATCAGCGCGTTCTGGCGCTCGACCGCGCGATATCAGCTGCGCCGATTGCGGGCGTGACCGAGACCGTGCCGACCTACCGCTCGCTCCTCGTCCATTACGATCCCTGCCTGGTCGATTTCGATGCACTTGGCGAGAAGCTGTTGGCGCTAGCGGAAATCCCCGCACCGCCGAACGACAGGACGAAGCATTGGCGGGTGCCGGTCGCCTATGGCGGCGAGAACGGCATCGACCTCGAGGACGTCGCCAGGACGCTTCGCACCACGCCGGACGAGATCGTGGCGCGCCATGTCGCGGGCGACTATCGCGTCGCCATGATCGGCTTCACGCCCGGCTGGTCCTATCTCTCTGGCCTGGACAAATTCCTGCACATGCCGCGGCGGCAGAACCCGCGGATACTGACGCCATCAGGAACGGTCTCGATCGGCGGGGTGCAGACCGGCATCCAATGTCTCGCGGGCCCCAGCGGCTGGCACCTGATCGGGCGCACGCCGATGCGGACCTATCAGCTGCATCGCGAGCCGATCTTCCTGCTCGAGCCCGGCGACCGCATTACCTTCTTCGCCATCGACGAGAAGAGCTTTGCCGAGCAGGACAAGGCCGCCGAACGCGGCGAGATCGTCGCCGAGTTGATGGCCTCATGACCCGGCTTATCGTCACCAGCATCGGGCCGGCGAGCTCCGTCCAGGACGGCGGACGCCACGGCGCGCAACGTTACGGCCTGACGCCGAGCGGTGCGATGGATCGCCTGGCGCTGGCAACCGCCAACACGCTCGCCGGCAATACGCCATTCGCCGCTGCGGTCGAGATCGGGCCGTTCGGCGCAGCGTTCACGGCGCGGGACGGTGCGGTGCGCGTGGCGCTTGCCGGCGCCGTGCGCAGCACTGATATTGCGGGGCGCCCGGTCGCGTTCGATACCTCCATGACGATTGCCGAGGGCGAAACCTTGACCCTCGGCTTCGCCAAGGGCGGCGCCTTCAGCTACCTCGCGCTCGAGGGCGGCATCAGCGGCGAGCCCATGTTCGGCAGCCTCGCCGTGAACGCCCGCGCCGGTCTCGGCAGCCCCTATCAGCGCCCTCTCCAGGCCGGCGATGAGCTGCCGGCCAAAGCGGCAAGCGATGCGCCGCAGCGGCGGATCGAGCTGCCGCAAGCGAGCAACGGGCCGATCCGGGTGCTGTTCGGGCCGCAGGACGACGAGTTCGACCAGGCCGCAAAACAGCTGTTCCTCGATAGCGAATGGAAGATCTCGCTGACCAGCGACCGCATGGGCTACCGGCTGGAAGGCCCGGTGATAAAACATCTGCACGGCCACAACATCGTCTCCGACGGCACGGTGGACGGCAGCATCCAGGTCCCCGGCAACGGCGCGCCGATCGTCCTGATGCCGGACCGCGGCACCACCGGCGGCTATCCCAAGATCGCAACCGTGATATCAGCCGATCTCGGCCGGCTGGCGCAGACCACGGCGGGAGCGGGCTTCCGCTTCAAGGCGATCGGCATGGCAGAGGCGCAGGCCGAGGCGCGAAGGTTCGCGCAATTGCTGCGCTCCCTGCCCGATCGCGTGCGCGGCATCGAAAGCGTGGAGCTGAACATCGAGGCGCTGCATGACGTCAATGTCGCAGGCCACGCCGTCAGCGCGGTCGACGCGGATACCTGGCATCCACCGGTTTGAAATCAAGGGCGGACCATCAAGAGAGGCACACACCATGACCAGCATCGATCTCAACTGCGATCTCGGCGAGAGCTTCGGGCCCTGGGTCATGGGTAATGACGAGGCCATGATCGAGCTTGCAACCTCGGTCAACATCGCCTGCGGCTTCCATGCCGGCGATGCCGACATCATGCGCAAGACCGTTGAGCTCGCGAAAGCGCGCGGCGTCAGCGTCGGGGCACATCCCGGCTATCGCGACCTGCACGGCTTCGGCCGCCGGCCGGTACCGGGGCTGAAATCGTCGGAGATCGAGAACATGGTCGCCTACCAGATCGGCGCGCTGCAGGCGATTGCGACAGCGGCCGGCCATAAGGTCACTCATGTCAAGGCGCATGGCGCGCTTTCCAACGTCGGCTGCGAGGACGACATGACGGCGCAGGCGATCGCCAACGCCATCAAGGCGGTCGATCCCAGTCTGATCTTCGTCGTGCTGGCCAATTCGCGGCTGGTGACGGCCGGCGAAAAGGCCAATCTGCCGATGGTGCATGAAGTCTTCGCCGACCGCGCCTACGAGGACGACGGCCAGCTCGTGTCACGTCGCAAGCCCGGCGCCGTACTGCATGATGCAAAGCTGATCACGGAGCGCGTGGTGCGCATGGTGCAGGATGGCGAGGTGATTTCGGTCACCGGCAAGCGCATGAAGATGCGGACGGATACCGTATGCATTCACGGCGACACGCCCGGCGCGGTCGACATCGCGCGCGTGCTGCGGAAGGGACTTGCGGATGCAGGCATCGCGGTGGCGCCGTTCAAGCGCCCGGCGTGACCATGCGCTAGAACGGACGGACGGAGAGCGTCCCGAATACGATCGCCGCGATCACGGCAAACGCACTGTACAGTGCCACCAGGTGAAGGCCGCCACCGCCGCGCCGCGTCAGGGAGCGCGCGTGAAAATGCAGGCGGGCTTCCGCTGAAAGTTCGCGCATGGTGGTTCTCCAACGCCCCATCGTGCGCAAATCAAATCGCTTCGCGCTTCTGTTGCAAGGGCGACAGGCAAAATAGCGACGCACGCCGCCTCATTGCCCCGGTTCCAAGCTAAAAATTCCAACAGAACCGGGGCGACGAGAAATTTATTCGTTCAACTTGCGCGAAAATTGAGCATGCTCACTCGGCGCATCAGTAGACGTCCTGCTGAAAGCGTCCCTTCTTCTTCAGCTCGGCGACGAAGCTGATGGCTTCATCGGTCGAGCGCGCGCCGAACTGGGCGACGATATCGACCAGCGCGCGCTCGACATCCTTGGCCATGCGCTTGGCATCGCCGCAGATATAGAGATGCGCGCCCTCGGCCAGCCATGTCCAGACCTCGCGGCCGACCTCGCGCATGCGGTCCTGCACATAGAATTTCTTGGCGCCATCGCGCGACCAGGCGAGTGACAGCCGCGTCAGCAGTCCGGCCGTCTTCATCGCATTGAGCTCGTCGCCGTAGAAGAAGTCGCAGTCGCTGCGCTGATGCCCGAAAAACAGCCAGTTCTTGCCCGTGGCACCCGTCGCCCTGCGGTCCTGCAGGAAGGCGCGGAACGCTGCGATGCCGGTACCCGGTCCCACCATGATGATCGGCGTCTTCGGATCCCGTGGCAACGCAAAGCCGTGTGCCTTCTGCACATAGACCTTGAGCTTCTCGCCTTCCTTGACGCGCTCGGCGAGGAAGGTGGACGCGAGCCCCAGGCGCTTGCGCTTGCCGATGACGTAGCGCACGCAGTCGACCGTCAGCGACAATTTGCCCGGAGTCGCATTGTGCGAGGACGAGATCGAATAGAGCCGCGGCTGCAGCGGCTCCAGCGCCTCAACAAAGGCCTCGGGGTGCGGCCGGACGCCGGAGAATTTCTGCAGCGCTGCCATGACGTCGAGCGTGGCGGCATCGCCATCGGGGTCTTCGCCCTGTGCCAGCGCCCGCGCTTTCTCGCGCTGCGCGCCGCCGGTGATGAAGGAGATCAGCTCGAACAGCGTGTCCGGCGCCGGCGATAGTGAGACATCCGTGGTCAGAGCCTCGCGCAGCGTCTTGCCATTCACCTTGGTGGTGTGGGAGGCGCCGAGCAGCGCGATGATCTGATCGACCAGGCCCAGATCATTCTTGGCGAACACACCGAACGAATCGCCGACGACATAATCGAGGCCGCTCTCGGAGAGATCGAAATCGATGTGATAGGTCTCCTTCTCGGATCCCGCCTTGTTGAGAAGGCGCCGCCCCAGGAAGACCGCGTCCGCCGGGTTGTCGCGGGAGCGGCCGGGCTCGATCGCGACGGCTCCCGCCGCCGGGCTTTCGGCGGCCGGAGCGGCCGCAGGATTCGCGGCAGCGGGTGCCTTGTCGAGCTCCTCGTGGAGCGCCTTCAGCATCCGGGCGGTTTCCTTGCCGCCGGGAACGCAGAGATTGAGCCGCGCCTCGCTCTTGTCGGCAATGGCGTTGGAGTAGTCGCGGCAATTGTAGCCGCACTGGCCGCAATCCTGTTGCGCCATCGCCGCCATCATCCGCCGCTTCAGCGGACGGCCTTCGGCAAGCTTCATGCGCTCGGCGATCGGCAGTGTCTGGTCGTGCCAGGGCGCGTCGTCCTCATCGTCCGCCGCGGCTGACCCCGCTATAAGCGCGGCGCCCTGCTCGGACGACAGCGGCGCCGCCGTGTCGTTAGACAGCAGGCCCGCGAAAAAGCCGTTGAGCCAGGAGCGTTGCGCTTCCGAGAATGGAGCGCTCGACGGAATGATCTCGATCTTCGGAGGTGGCGTGATCTGGTTCATGAGGACACCTCTGCGTCCGCGAGCTTGCGCAAGGTTTCGCCGTCGTGACGGCGGGCGAAAGTGAGGAAGGTTTCGTCGGGCGAGGCGCGATGGGCGAGATAGGCCTTCAACAGCCGCTCGACGGTCTGTGGCGCCTCGCTTGCCTTGAGGTCGTGATAGACCTCCTGCCCGATCTCGGCCTGCGGGCCGAAGCCGCCGCCGGCGAACAGATGATAGCCCTCGACCACATCATCGCCCTCGCCCTCACCCGTCGGTACCTTGGCCGCGATCAGGCCGATGTCGCTGATGTAGTGCTGGGCGCAGGAATGGTGGCAGCCGGTGAGATGGATGTTGAGTGGCGTATCGATATTGACACGGCTCTCGCACCAGTCGCCGATCGCGGCCGCGTGACCCTTGGTGTCGGAGGCCGCGAACTTGCAGCCCTTGTTGCCGGTGCAGGCGATCAGGCCGGCGCGGATCTGCGAGGCCTGCACGGCAAGCCCGAGCTTTTCGATTGCGGCCGTCGCGAGTGCGACGTTCTCATCGCGGACGCCCGGGATGAGCAAATTCTGCCAGACCGTCAGGCGGATTTCGCCATCGCCGAGGTCCTGCGCGATCTTCGAGAGCCCGCGCATCTGCTCGCAGGTCAGCTTGCCCAACGGCAGCACGACGCCGATCCAGTTCAAGCCGTCCTGCTTCTGCTTGTGCACGCCGATATGGGCCATGCGGTCGAAGGCCGGGCGCGGCGCAATCGCCTCCGCCGGCACGCGCACGAATGTGCGGCCCAGCCGCTCTTCGACGGCAAGCATGAACGTATCGACCCCCATGCTGTCGAGCACATATTTCAGCCGCGCCTTGAGGCGGTTGGTGCGATCGCCGGTCTCGATGAAGAGCCGCACGATGGCATCAGCGACAGGCGTCGCCTCGTCCGGCCTGACGATGATGCCGGTCTCCCTGGCAAAATCCTTGTGACCGGTGATGCCGCCGATGCCGAGCCGAAACCAAACGCCGGGCTCGATGCCAAAGCCGTCCTTCACCTCCACGGCGGCGAACGCGATGTCATTGGTGTCTTCCAGCACCGCGATGCGGCCGGCGCCGTCGAAGGCGACGTTGAACTTGCGCGGCAGGCCGTACAGCGAGCGGTCGTTGAGGATGTGATAATGCCATTCGCGGGCGTAAGGGCGGGTGTCGATCAGCTCCTGCGGATCGATCCCCGCGGTCGGCGTGCCCGTGACATTGCGGATGTTATCGGCGCCGGAGCCGCGCGAGCACAGGCCGAGATCCTGGATGCCCTCGATCAGCGCGACGCTGTTTGCGGGGATGATCTCCCGGATCTGGATGTTGGCGCGGGTCGTGACATGGCTGTAGCCGCCGCCGTAGCTCTCCGCGAGATCGGCAAGGCCCGAGAACTGCCAGCGTTTCAAAATGCCGTTGGGAATGCGCAGCCGGCACATGTAGGTATCCTGCGCGGGCGCGACATAGAAGATGCCGTAATAGCGCCAGCGGAAATTGTCGGCCGGCGACGGAGCCCTGTTGTGCCTGGCCTGGTCCTTCAGCCGCTCATAGGCGTCGAACGGATGCTCCTCGCGCTTGAACTTCTCCTGGTCGGCAAGCTTCCGGCCGCTGGCGGTGACCTTGTCCTGCGCCTTGAAATGGATCGCGTCGGGCCCGATCGGCTCGGCATGGCCCTTAGCCGCCGCGCCGCCGCTGCCGAGGCCGCGGCCGACGCGGCTGATCTGCAACCCCGTGGCAAAGCCTTCGAGGTAGCGCTTCTGCTCGTCGGTAAAATCGACGGACATTGTTTCGAGCTTCATGACATCCATGCCCTATTCGGCGGCGGGCTGCGCGACGACGGGCGCAGCCGAAATCGAGGGTTTCGCGGGCTTGTGGGTGACGCAGAGCGCACGGCCGGTGGGCACGAAGCCGCCAATCAGGTCGAACGTCACCGGCGTCAGTGGGCGTGGGTAGTCCATAGCGAAGCTCCAGCAGCCACGCGCAAACAGCGTGGTCCTAGCGAGTGAAGGGGGTTTGCATGAACGCTCTGTGGTCCGAAGCGACGGCCAACGCGCTTTCGGACCCAGCGGAGCGAACCGATCAGCTTCGTTGCTGCGGAAATCCATCATGGACTTGGGCCAGCGGGCATCTCCGGCGGCTGGCTTGACATTCCCTATTCAAATTGTGTGCCAGTGCAGCATTCGATCTAAAATATAGATCCTTCAATGAGTTACATATGACGCATCGCATGAAATGAATACCGATCCATGCCTTTTATAAAGGCATAAGCTCAAACAGCATGCAGGGAATCGCGCCGCCTGATTTAATCGGGGCGTTGGCGGCGATCAGACCGGTCGACGGAAAATTTTGAACGAGGCCAGATAGGCCGCGATGTCCCGAGGATCGAATTCCGGACCCTCGAAGGCGCCGACCGGATGGCTTGACGGGCTGCCGGCGATGCCGAGCGCCGCGTCGTAGAGATCTGGCCGGAACACGGCCATCGCCGTCCTGAGCGCCTCCTCGCTGACCCTGGTCTGGGCCCAGCGCACCATCTGGGAGTAGAGCCAGGCGGCCTGGACCGGATCAGGCCGGCCCGCGCTCTCCCGGCCGACCAGCAGGTAACGGCCGTTCTCGCGGATCGTGCCGTCGGGTGAGATCTTCAGCCGCCCATCCAGCGTCCGCTGGATCACCTCGGCATCGACGCCGATCCGCTCGGGCCGCGCCAGCATGCGTGCGGCCTCGACGCGGTTGCCGGGCTCCTCGATGAATTCCGCAGCGCGGTTCAAGGCCCGCACCAGGCGGGCGACCACCTCGGGGTTCTTCTCCGCAAAGCCCTGCCGGATGGCCAGCACCTTCTCGGCCGCATGCACCAGGATGTCCGCGACGAAATGAAGGATGTGGCCGACGCCATGATCGACGGCAATCGAGTTCCAGGGCGCGCCGACGCAGAAGCCGTCAACATGTCCGTTCTCGAGGCTTTCGACCATGAACGGGGGCGGCAACACGACGAGCCGCACGTCCTCGTCCGGATCGACGCCGCCCGCCGCCATCCAGAATCGCAACTGGTAATTGTGGGTGGAGAACGGGAACGTCATGGCGAAGGTCAAGGGGTCGGCGCCGGCTTTGCGCCTTGCCGCCACGACACGCGCGAGCGCCCGCGCGGTTGCCATCGGATCGAAGCGGTCGCCGTCGATCTCGGCCAGGATCGCGGCGTGCAGCGCCGGCGACACGGTAATGGCGTTGCCATTGATGCCGAGATTGAACGGCGCCACGATCGGCACCTTGACATGACCGACGCCAAGGCTCGAGGCGATGGCGACGGGCGCAAGCAGATGTGCCGCCTCGAACAGGCCGATGTTCAGCTTGTCGCGGACATTCGACCAGGAGACTTCGCGCACCAGGGTCACATCGACGCCTTCGGCAGCGGCAAAGCCCTTGTCGACGGCGACGATGAGGGCCGCGGCATCGACCAGCGGAATGAAACCAATTTGGAGGGGGGCGGTCATTTCAAGAGCTCCGAGGCGGTCAGGATCGACTGTGCGATCTCGCCGATCTTTTTCTTCTCACGCATCGCGGTGGAGCGCAGCAGGACGTAGGCCTCCTCCTCGGTCAGCCCCTTCAATTTCATCAGGATGCCCTTGGCGCGGTCGATCACCTTGCGCTCCTCGAGCGCCATCTTGGTGCGGTCGAGCTCGTCCTGCAGTTTTGCAAACGCGTTGAAGCGGGAGACGCAGAGGTCGAGGATCGACTTGATGCGCTCCTTCTTCAGCCCGTCCACGATATAGGCGGAAACGCCGGCGTCCACCGAGGCCTGGATCGAGGCGGCGTCGCTCTGGTCGACAAACATGGCGACCGGCCGGCGTACCGCCCGGCTGACCTGGAACATTTGCTCCAGGACGTCGCGAGACGGGTTTTCCAGGTCGATCACGATGATATCGGGATCGAGCGCATAGATGCGGGCGAGCAGGCTCTGCATCTCGCTGATGCGCATGACGCTGCCGTAGCCGGCCTCGCGCAGCCCCTCCTCCAGGATGGCGGCACGAATCGGGCTCTCGTCGACAATCACGATTTTAGGCGACTGCTCGGCTTTAGGCGGCGGCTGCTCGGCGCTCATCGATCACTCGTCTTCCGAACCGGTATGCATAGCACGCCAAATTGCAGGTTGAAGCCTTGTCTTTGTGCGCATTTAGGACTAGCCGACGACCAACAATCAGGCAGATCCGGACGATGCAAGAGGCCGTCGCGCCACGAATAAGCTTGGTTTCGCTCGGATGCCCCTGAGCGAACGAATGTAGACTTGAGCCAGCTCCCCAAAAAGCCGCACTCTCACGGAATCTTCGCGCCGGCGATCATCTTGTCGAGAAGTGGCACGGCAGCCAGCACCGCCGCCTCGCTGAGGCCGGAGACCGCTAGCCGCACGACGTAGGAATTGCCGTCCTTGTCGAGATCGGCGTAATGCGCGATCACTTCGATCGGCTGGTCTCTCAGGGACGGATTATCGTAGCGATTGACAATGACCTTGGGGTCGGCCGAGGGAAGCTTGGTGATCTTGGCATTCTGGCCGGATGTCGCCGCCCAGTCTCGATCGCTGGCTGCGACCCATTCGGCCAATTCGGTCCGGTCCTTGTTGTAGCGGCCTTCGGCATAGATGATTGCTTCCGCTTTACCGAATTTCTTCCCGTTAGGCACGAACATGGAGACGCCGTATTTGAGACTCGCGGCCTCGTCCCTCGTCCACCCATCAGGTGCTTTCACGCGTGGCCTGAATTCCGGACATAATCCTTCCTGCCGACCGCAGGCATGGAGGATCTTGTCGACTTCAGCTCGCGCCTGAAACATCGCTCCATAGAAACCAATAACTAAAGCCATGCCGAAGATGAAATGGCGCATCGCAGTCAAGCTCCGTGGAATCAAGCAAGAAACAGAATAACGACTAGACGTGCACGTTCGCGCAATTCATCTCGGCCCGCCGGGATTGAGTACGGTTGGTTCACTCTCAAAAAAGCGAGAAGTTCATGGTCTGGCGGAAGCTCGCGGATCACACTAAGCTTCTTGCCGTCTGATTGCTCCACCCCGATCAAGTAGCACAACGCGACCCCGCCAACCAACAAGTCCGCGGGGTCGGGGGCCACCTGTTGGCGTTGGCTGGCAGATGTTCGCTCTTGTGCCGCTCGGGTCGTGTTGAACACTCTCGCGTTGATTTGTGTCCCAGGGCACCGGTGCGCTACAGCCGTCACGGACGAGCACCGCTTTACCATCACGGGAGCATTCTCAGCGGTTGAATTTTTCTGTCGGAACAATTACTTGGATCGCAAATCTCAACGATCTGGAAGCAGGTTTCATGGAAAGAGCGCCGCGCATTAGCTTCCACAGCCTGGGTTGCCCCAAGGCGCTGGTCGATTCCGAGCGTATCATCACCCGCTTGCGCGCGGAGGGCTACGAGCTTGCCCGCAAGCATGACGGCGCCGACGTCGTGATCGTCAACACCTGCGGGTTCCTCGACAGCGCCAAGCAGGAATCGCTGTCGGCCATCGGCGAGGCCATGGCCGAGAACGGCAAGGTCATCGTCACCGGCTGCATGGGCGCGGAGCCGGAGCAGATCGAGCAGGCCTACCCGAACGTGCTCTCGATCACCGGCCCGCAACAATATGAGAGCGTGCTGGAGGCTGTCCACCGCGCGGTGCCGCCGGTCCATAACCCGCATCTCGATCTGGTGCCGCCGCAGGGCATCAAGCTGACGCCGCGGCACTATGCGTATTTGAAGATTTCCGAGGGCTGCAACAACCGCTGCACCTTCTGCATCATCCCGAAGCTGCGCGGCGACCTGGTGTCGCGCCCGGCCGACGACGTGCTGCGCGAGGCCGAGCGGCTGGTCGCAGCCGGCGTCAAGGAGCTGCTGGTGATCTCGCAAGACACCTCGGCCTATGGCGTCGATCTGCGCTACGAGGCGAGCCCCTGGAAGGGGCGCGAGGTCCGCGCCAAGTTCGTCGATCTCGCACGCGAGCTTGGCGAGCTCGGTGCCTGGGTGCGGCTGCAATATGTCTATCCCTACCCGCATGTCGACGAGGTGATCCCGCTGATGGCCGAGGGCAAGGTGCTGCCCTATCTCGACATCCCGTTCCAGCATGCGAGCCCCGAGGTGCTGAAGGCGATGCGGCGGCCCGCGGCGCAGGACAAGACGCTGGCGCGCATTCAGGCCTGGCGGGCGCAATGTCCGGAGCTCGTCCTGCGCTCGACCTTCATCGTCGGCTTCCCCGGCGAGACCGAGACCGACTTCGCCTATCTGCTGGACTGGCTGGATGAAGCCGAGCTCGACCGTGTCGGCTGCTTCAAATACGAGCCGGTTGCGGGCGCGACCTCGAACGCGCTGCCCAATGCCGTGCCCCTCGAGGTCAAGCAGGAGCGCTGGAACGCGCTGATGGCGCGCCAGCAGAAGATCTCCGCGCGAAAGCTCAAGCGCAAGGTCGGCACGCGCCAGCAGGTGATCATCGACGAGGTCGGACCGACCGTTGCCAAGGGGCGCTCCAAATCCGACGCGCCCGAGATCGACGGCTCGGTTTACCTCACCAGCCGCCGTCCCCTGCGCGTCGGCGAGATCGTCACCGCCAGGATCGAGCGTTCGGACGAATACGACCTGCACGGCAGCGTGGCGGGGTTCTGATCACATCAAGAGGAGTTTAGGACGATGCCGCGGCCTCTGAAGATCAAGATTTTCATGGATGTCAGCGCGAGCGTGGTCGAGGAGCAGGTCAACGCCTGGCTCGCCAAGCTCGACGCGACCATCATCAAGTCGGAAACGGTGGTGACGTCGGTCGCCAAGGGCGACAGCGCCGCGCCGTTCATCGTCGTGACGATCTGGTACGAGCTGCCCGCCTCGGACCAGGAGCGGCCCGGCTTCCGCGCGTCTTGACAGCGGCGGGCGTTCGGCTGTATGGCCCTCGCCCATGATCTTCATTCGGACCCAGCGCCGCAACGCTTGCCGTCGTCACCGTCGTGACGACGATCGGTTGCGCCATGTCCGACGCCAGCGCTGAATTAGCTTAGTCAGCTCTTAGCTTTCGAGAAGGCCGCAACGGAAAAGTTGCGGCCTTCTTTGCGTTTCGGCCCGCCTCTTCAACCAAAACCTGCAAGGAGACCCCGCCATGAGCAACGCTGCCCATTCCTTCGATGCGCTGATGGACATCACCGCGCGCCCGAAGACGGTGTTCGTCCGCGGCGAAGGCTCGTTTCTGTGGGACGAGACCGGCAAGCGCTATCTCGATTTCATCCAGGGCTGGGCCGTGAACTGCCTCGGCCATTCGCCGCCTGCAGTGGTAGACGCGATCGCCGATCAAGCCAGGACGCTGATCACGGCAAGCCCTGCCTATTACAACGCGGCCAGCCTGAAGCTTGCGAAAGCGCTGGTCGACAACAGCGCGTTCGACCAGGTGTTCTTTGCCAATTCCGGGGCCGAAGCCAATGAAGGCGCGATCAAGCTCGCGCGCAAATATGGCTCGCTCTACAAGAACGGCGCTTTCGAGATCATCACCTTCGAGGGCGGCTTTCACGGCCGGACTCTCGCGACCATGTCGGCCTCGGGCAAGAAGGCCTTCGAGCCGCTGTTCGAGCCCAAGGTCAAGGGTTTTGCCAAGGCGCGGCTGAACGACATCGCCTCGGTGCGCGAGCTGATCAGCAGGAACACGGTTGCCGTGATGCTGGAGCCGATCCAGGGCGAGGCCGGCGTGTGGCCGGCGAGCGATCAGTTCCTGCAGGAGCTGCGCGCGCTGACGAAAGCGCATGGCCTGCTCCTGATCTTCGACGAGATCCAGACCGGCATGGGCCGCACCGGGAAGCTCTTCCACTACGAGCACACCGGCATTGCGCCCGACATCATGACGCTGGGCAAGGGCATCGGCGGCGGCGCGCCGCTGGCGGCGCTGCTTGCGACCGAGGAAGCCGCCTGCTTCGAGCATGGCGACCAGGGCGGCACGTTCAACGGCAATTCGCTGATGTGCGCGGCCGGGCTCGCGGTGCTGGAGGAAGTCAGCAAACCGGAGTTCCTGAGATCGGTCGTCGACAGCGGCCATTTCCTCGCGAGCGAGTTGCAGCGGCTGTCGGCGCGTCACGGTCTCGGCGAGGTGCGCGGCCGCGGGCTCCTGCTTGCGCTCGACCTGAAGCTGCCGATCGGGCCGGCGCTGGTCGCACAGGCGTTTGAGAAGGGGGTGCTGCTAAACTCGCCGCAAGCGGATGCCCTGCGCTTCATGCCCGCGCTCAATGTCAAGCGTGAGGAGATTGCGCAGATGATTGATCAGCTCGATGCGATACTTGCCAGTGTGGGCGCCGCGAGGCGTGTGGCGTAGGGCAGACGCTCTCTCCTCCGTCATGGCCGGGCTTGTCCCGGCCATCCACGTCGAGCGGCATATACGAGATGACGTGGATGCCCGGGACAAGCCCGGGCATGACGGTGGAGTTTGTTTTGACGTTGAGCCTCAAGGCTTCAAGATCGAGGCCCCCGTCGTCGCCCGGCTCTCCAGGTCGACATGGGCCTTCGCCGCATCCTTCAGTGCATAGGCGTGGTTGATCGGCACACGCAGCGTGCCGTTGATGACGGCGGCAAACAGCGTATCGGCGCCCTCCAATAGCTCCTTGCGGGTGGCGATATAGTCGTTGAGCTTCGGGCGGGTCGCAAACAGCGAGCCGTGGGTGTTCAGTTCGGCAATGGCAAAGGGCGGGACGGGACCCGAGGCATTGCCGAAGCTGACGAACAGCCCGCGGGGCTTGAGGCAGGACAGCGAGCCCGGAAAGGTCGCCTTGCCGACGCCGTCATAGACCACGTCGCACAGCTCGTTGCGGCTGATCTGCTTCACGCGCGCGACGAAATCCTCCTTGTCGTAGAGGATGACGTGATCGCAGCCATTGGCGAGCGCAAGCTCGGCCTTCTGCTCGGAGCCGACGGTACCGATCACATGCGCGCCCATCGCGCGTGCCCACTGGCAGGCGAGTAGCCCGATGCCGCCGGCCGCGGCGTGGATCAGCACGCGATGATGCGGCTCGACCTTGAAGGTCTTGTGCAGAAGATACCACACCGTGAGTCCCTTGAGCATCAAGACGGCGCCCTGCTCATAGGTGATGTGGTCGGGCAGCTTGACCAGCCGGTCCCAGGCGATGTTGCGCTCGCTCGCATAGGCGCCGAGATTGGTATAATAGGCGACGCGGTCGCCGGGGTGGAAATTCGTCACCCCTGCCCCGACCGCCACCACCTCGCCTGATGCCTCGTTGCCGGCAACGAACGGCAGCCCGGGCGCCTTGTAGAGCCCGGTGCGGTAATAGACGTCGATGAAGTTGAGCCCGACCGCGTGCTGGCGGACGCGCACCTCGCCCTGGGCGGGCGGCGGCAAGTCGACGGCCTCATAGACCAGCGCTTCCGGTCCTCCCACCTTGTGCACGCGCACGGCCTTGGTCATCGCCGACTCCCGGGTGTTTTGCAGGCTGTGGAAGCGAAAGCCATCGCGCCGGCCTTGTCAACTCGCAGGGCTCGAAATGCGCACTACGCGTCGACTTTGCGGTTGCGCCGGGCGAGCACGTTGAAGAACTCGACCGCCGCCGAGAACGCGATGGCGAAGTAGATGTAGCCGCGCGGGATGTGGAATTTGAAGCCGTCGGCGACCAGCGCCACCCCGATCAGCACCAGGAAGGCCAGCGCCAGCATCTTGGTAGTCGGATGCGCCGCCACGAACCGCGCCACCGGGCCCGAGGACGCGTACATGATGAAACAGGCGATGACGACCGCCGCGATCATGATGGTCAGCTCCTGGGCCATGCCGATCGCGGTGATGATGGAATCGAGCGAGAACACCATGTCGATGACGGTGATCTGCGCAATCGCCCAGAGGAAGGCGCTCGCCCCATGATCCTTGGACCCCGCCGTCCCGGCGGCGTGGCCCTCGACCTCGCCATGGATCTCATGCGTCGCCTTGCCGATCAGGAACAGGCCACCGCCGATCAGGATGATGTCGCGCCAGGAGAAGGCCTGGCCGCGCACCGTCAGCACGGCCTGGGTCAGGCCGATGAGCCAGACCAGCAGGCACAGCAGCGCGATGCGAAACAGCAGCGCCAGCGCCAACCCGATCCGGCGCGCATGTGTGGCCCTGGGCTCCGGGATCCGCGCGACGATCACCGAGATGAAGATGACGTTGTCGATGCCGAGAACGATTTCGAGCGCGGTCAGCGTGAGCAGCGCCGCCCATGCTTCGGGACTGAACAGAAGTTCGATCATGCCTTGAACGATCTGAGGAGACGAATCGCGCCGTCGCTTGCCACCACATAGACGGCAATGGCGCACATCGCGACCTTGACGCCGGTACCGACGTCGAAATCGCTGAGCAGCGTGTACAGGCCGAGCAGGCTCCAGAGCACGATCAGGCTGAGCGTCAGCCGTCGCAGCCGCACCGTGCGCACGGGATGCAGCACGTGGAACGGCAGGAAGGTCGCCACGATCAGCAGGAACACACCGACGCTTGAAAGAAGCGGCGGCCAGCGCAGCATGAACAGATAGAAGGCGGCGAGATTCCACAGGCCGGGGAAGCCGCGGAAATGGTTGTCCGCGCCCTTCATGCGGCGGTCGGCAAAATAGAGCGCGCCTGTCACCGCAATCCCCGCGCCGAGCACGGGTGCGGCGAGCGGCAGCAACAGCCCGCTTGCGGTGATGGCATAGGCCGGCACGAAGACATAGGTCACGAAATCGACCACGAGATCGAGCACGTCGCCCGACCAGTTCGGCTGCAGCCGCCCGACGTCCAACCGCCGCGCCATCGGACCGTCGGCCCCATCGATCACCAGCGCCACGCCAAGCCAGGCGAACATCGCGGCCCAATGCTCCCGCACCGCCTCGAGCAGCGCGAGCAAGGCTACGCCCGCGCCGAGCGCCGTGAACACATGCACGGAAAATGCTGCGGCGCGCGCGTGAGGGGCGGCTTGCGGTGGCTCTTGCTCGCTGATCTGCTGCTGCGACATGGACGCGGCAGTGCTATCAGGAATCGCTGTCATTTGCACACCCGCCATTGCGGCGTTCCGCCGCGTCGCAGGCCCCGGTTTGGAACAAGGCTTCGCCGCCCGCCATTTGCGATCTTGAAAATAGCGGGCGCAAGGTTCAATTGTCCTGCCATGAGTAACGCTTCCTCAACCTACGACGCCGCCGTGGTCGGCGGCGGCCCGGCCGGCCTTGCCACGGCCATCGCGCTCGCACAGACCGGCTGCCGCACGCTGCTGATCGCCCGCCGCGCGCCTTATGCCGACAACCGCACGACGGCGCTGCTCGGCGGCTCCATCGACTTCCTGGAAGAGCTCTCGGTCTGGGCGGCCTGCCGCGACCAGGCGGCTCCGCTCGCCGCCATGCGGCTGGTCGACGATACCGGCCGGCTGATCCGCGCGCCCGAGGTGCGCTTTTCCGCCGATGAGATCGGCCTCGCGGCCTTCGGCTACAACGTCGAAAACCGCATCCTCGTCGCGGCGCTCGAAGCGCGGGCAGCGGAGATCGAGAACCTGACGCGGCTGGATGACGAGGCCGAGACCATCGTCGGCGGCGATGACGAGGTCACCATCACGACGGCCGGCGGTACCTCCGTGTCGGCCCGCCTCGTGGTTGGCGCCGACGGCCGGCATTCGTTGTGCCGCGAGGCGGCCGGCATCGCAGTCACGCGGCGCGAACTCAAACAGGCAGCGCTGACCTTCAACATCGGCCACGCCAGACCACACCGTGGCGTCTCGACCGAATTTCACACCCCTCACGGCCCCTGCGTGTTCGTGCCCCTGCCCGGCAATCGCTGCAGCGTGGTCTGGGTCGCAGCTCCCCGGGAGGCCGAGCGGCTGCGCGCGTTGTCCGACGAGGAGCTGTCGGAAGCGGCCGAGAAGCAATCGCATTTCATCTTCGGCCGCGTCCAGGTCGAGCCGGGACGCTGGGTGTTTCCGCTCGCGATCGAGCGGCCGCAGCGCTTTGCGGCCCGGCGCGTGGCGCTGGTCGGCGAGGCCGCCCATGTCATTCCCCCGATCGGGGCGCAGGGGCTCAATCTGGGCCTGCGTGACGGCGACGACCTCGCCGAGCTCGCCCGCGAGGCGCTCGCGCATGGCGACGATCCCGGCGGCTCGCGCGTGCTGCAACGCTATGATGCGGCGCGTCGCGCGGACGTGTTGAGCCGCACCTTCGTCATCGATACCGCCAACCGGTCGCTGCTCAGCGATTTTCTGCCGATGCAGTCGCTGCGCGCGGCGGGCCTGCATCTGATCGGCTCGATCGGTCCGCTGCGGCGGCTTGCGATGCGCGAGGGCCTTGCGCCGTCCTGGCGCGCGCGCTCGAAGCCGCGTGCTCTTCGCGCATGATCCGGACCCGAGGGGCCGCGTTGGCGCAAAGTCTGGAGCGGTTTTTCGAAAGGATCATGCGCGCTCCTTAGGGAAACGTCAGCCGGCCGCTCTGGATGAACCACATCACGCTGGTGAGCGTGACGACCGAGGCAAACGTTCCGATCAGCACGGCGACGGACGCCTGCTCCACCCAGGCTTCGTTCTGCCGCGCGATGACGAAAACATTCAGCGCCGGCGGCAGCGAGGCCATCAGCACGGCGCAGGCCGCCCACGGTTGCGCAAACGGCCCGAACAGCAGCATCAGCGCAAAAGCCGCCAGCGGATGGATCAACAGCTTGATCGCGATCACCCCGGGCACCTCCCACGGCACCTGCTTGAACGGGCGCAGCGCCACCGTCACGCCGAGCACGAACAGCGCCGTCGGCGCGGCCGCGTTCTGCAGGAAGAGCAGCGTATTGTCGATCGCAACCGGCAGACGGATGTGGAAGGCCGCCGCGAGCGCGCCCGCGCAGGCCGACATGATCAGCGGGTTGAGCACGATCTGCCGCACCACGACCGTGAGCGCATGCAGCACGGACGGATGGTCGCGGTCGGAGAGCTCGATCAGAAGCGGCACGATGGTGAACAGGAAAATGCTGTCGCAGCAGAAGATCAGCGCGGTCGGCGCCGCCGCCTTGGTACCGAGCACCGCAAGCGCCAATCCCGGGCCCATATAGCCGATGTTGCCATAGGCGCCGGACAGCCCGGCAAGCGTCGCCTCGCGCAAGGTCAGCTTGCCGAGCAGGCGCCCGGCCAGGAGCGCAAGCACGAACGCCGTCACGGTTCCGAGCGTGGTTGCAATCAGGAACGGCGGGTTGTTGAGCTCGCTGAACGGGGTCTTGGAGGTAATGACGAACAGCAGTGCCGGTAACGATACATAGAGAAGGAAGAAGTTCATCCAGGCGAGGCCGGCCTCGGGCAGGCCCTTGGCCTTGCCGCAGGCAAAGCCGATGAAAATCAGGCCGAAATAGGGGACGGCCAGGTTGAGGATTTCGGTCATTTCAGGAGTTTTTTTCGGCGTGGGACGACTGGCGCAGGGCCTTCACAAGGTTAATTCGGCGCGGAGGGCACTAGCATCGCCGCCCGTCATGGTCTATCGACAGGGGATGATTAAAGCGCGAACCGCCAAGTTCCAGATCGGCCAGATCGTGCGCCACCGGATATTCTCCTTCCGGGGGGTTATTTTCGACATCGATCCGGAATTCAACAATACCGAGGAGTGGTGGCTGTCGATCCCGGAAGCGGTGCGGCCACACAAGGACCAGCCGTTCTATCATCTGCTGGCCGAGAATTCGGATTCCGAATACGTGGCCTATGTCTCCGAGCAGAACCTCTTGCCCGACAGCTCCGACGAGCCGATCCGTCACTCGCAGGTCGCCGAGATCTTCGTCAAGGACAAAGGGGGCGGCTATCGTCCTCGCAATCCGATGTTGAACTAGGTCGGCGTTTCAACGGCGGTTCCGACCGCCTCGATATCGCCGGACGAAACGTCCAAGAGAAACGATCGTCCAAGAAAAATGGCGCTCCTTGAGGAGCGCCATTTCTGTTTGTCCTGTCCGGCCCTTATTTCGGTGCCGCGGTCGGGGTCGCTGCGCCGCCACCGGCCTTCTGCGCGTCCTCGAGCTTCTTGCGCTGCTCCTCGGCGCGCTTCTGCAACTCTTCCTGCAGCTTCTTCTGGGTTTCCTCGAACACCTTCGGATCGGTCGGCGGACCGTCATAGGCCTTGGCAAACTCGCCGCCCAGCGGCAGCGGCAAGGTCAGCGGCGCGCCATTGGCGTTGATCGCCTGGACCACCAGGTTCTGGCCCTTCTTCAGGCTGTCGATGAGCTGAGGGGTCGCCTCATAGTCGGACATGCAGCCATTGGCGAAGCAGATCACATAGGGGCTCTGCAGCGGCTGGTTGTTGTCGACGATGATGCGGGTGCCGTGCACGAGCTGCATGCCGAGCGGCAGCGTCACGCGGAGAATCTTCTTCGGCTCGCCTTCCGGCTCGATGACGACGGCGGCAATGACGGGCTGGCCGGATTCGATGCGCCCGTCCTTGCCCGTGAAGCAGACCTGCTTGGCATTGGCGTCCTGGCCCTTCAGGCAGAACTTGGTCCACGGCGCATAGATCAGCTGGATCTGCTGGTCGGCCGGCGGCTGCTGGCCGGCCTGGCCCGGCTGACCCTGGGCCTCCTGGGGCGCCGGCTGGCCCGCGGGGGCCTGGGCGGCAGGCGCCGGGGCCTTGGGAGCCGCCTTGGGCGCAGCCTTGGCCTTGGGTGCGGCGGGCGCCGGAGCGGTCTGGGCCTCGGCACTGGAAGCGAAGGGAACGGCCAGCGCGGTTGCCGCCAACAAGGCGATAAGGCGCCCACGCGGTCCGACCGACGCGGCCAAAATGCGGAAATTCATTGCGGAAAACCCTTTCTGAACGGGAGCGCAGAAACCGCCGGAGGCGCTAGCACCTCGCCGTCTCGCGCGGCGTGTCTCCTAGTGAATTGAGGCGGATACGTGACTGTTCACTAGCCATTCTCAATCGCCCGCCTTCATACAGGGGCGAACGAAAAGATCAATGCCGACAGGCACCTTTGATGGCTGTATTCCGACGGAAGTCGCGCCCTGTGGTAGAGGTGAGACGCGATGATCGCGAATCAAGAGCGCCTGTTCCCGTGTTAGTCTTTGGACGTAAGAGCGCAATCGCTTTTGCGCTTCCGATCTGCCTCCAGCTTGGGCTCCACGCCACACCTTGCGCGGCGGCAGAGAGCTACGCCATCGCCATGCACGGCGCCCCGGCCCTGCCTGCCAACTTTACCCATATGCCCTACGCCGATCCCGACGCGCCCAAGGGCGGCCGGCTGACCTGGGGCCTGCTCGGCACCTTCGACAGCCTCAATCCCTTCATCGTCAAGGGCATCCCGGCCGTTCAGCAGATCCGGGCCTATGGGTTTGAGCAAGGCTATACGGTTGAAAGTCTGATGGCGCGCAGCGCCGACGAGCCGTTCACCCTGTATGGCCTGCTGGCGAGGTCGGTGGAGACGGATGACGCCCGCGATTACGTGACCTTCCGTCTCGATCCGCGAGCACGTTTCTCCGACGGCACGCCAGTGACCGCCGATGATGTCCTGTTTTCCTGGGCGCTGTTGCGCGACCATGGCCGTCCGAACCACCGGCAATATTACAGCAAGGTGACAAAGGCCGAGGCGCCCGACCCACTGACCGTGCGGTTCGACCTGGCCGGCGCCAATGATCGCGAACTGCCGCTGATCCTCGGGTTGATGCCGATCCTGCCGCGCCATGCAACCGACGTCGACAGCTTCGAGCAGACATCGTTCAAGCCCATGATCGGCTCCGGCCCCTATCGCGTCGCAGCCGTCGACCCCGGCGTGAGCGTCACATTCGCGCGCAATCCGGATTATTGGGGTCGCGACCTGCCGGTCAATCGCGGCCTTTGGAATTTCGACGAGATCAAGTTCGACTTCTATCGCGAGGCCAATGGCCAGTTCGAGGCCTTCAAACGCGGCCTCTACGATTTTCGCGACGAGACCGAGCCGCTCCGCTGGCACGACGGTTACGATTTTCCGGCCGCGCAAAACGGTGCGGTGATCCGCGACACGATCAAGACCGGAATGCCCTACCCGTCGGAGTTTCTGGTGTTCAACACCCGCCGCGCGGTGTTTGCCGACGTCCGCGTCCGCCGGGCGCTGACGCTCTTGTTCGACTTCCAGTGGATCAACCGCAATTATTTCTTCGGACTCTATAGCCGCAGCGGCGGCTTCTTTGCCGGCTCGGAGCTGTCGGCCTACACGCGCCCTGCCGATCCGCGCGAGCGGGAGCTGTTGAGGCCCTTCACTTCCGACATCGCGCCCGACATTCTCGACGGAAGCTATCGCCTGCCGACAACCGACGGATCGGGGCGCGACCGCGACAGTCTGCGCGCCGCGCTGAAGCTGTTCGCCGAGGCCGGCTACGCGCTCGACGGCACGGTGCTGCGGCAACGCACCACCGGGACACCGCTCTCCTTCGAGATCCTGGTCTCGACCCGCGACCAGGAGCGGATTGCGCTCGCCTATGCAGGCAATGTGAAGCGCGCCGGAATCGACGTGCATGTGCGCGTCGTCGACCCCGTGCAATTCGACCAGCGCCGGCTCGATTACGACTTCGACATGATCCAGAACCGCTGGGACCAGTCGCTGTCGCCAGGCAATGAACAGTCGTTCTACTGGGGCAGCGAAGCGGCCGACATCAAGGGCACCCGTAATTACATGGGGGCGAAGGCTCCTGCGATCGATAGCATGATCGGGGCGCTGCTGGCCGCGCGCGGACACGACGCCTTCGTCTCGGCCGTGCGGGCGCTGGACCGGGCCCTGATGTCGGGCTTCTACGCAATTCCGGTGCTCAACGCCGGGGAGCAATGGATTGCGCGCTGGAATCGGATACAAAGGCCGGCGGTGACCGCCCTGACCGGTTATCTCCCGGAAACTTGGTGGCATGCGCAAGATTCGCGCGCACAAGGCTATAGTCAGGGAGCGAATCAAGGCCCGAACGCACCCGCGAAATGATCGGCCCGGCGGGGTCGTCATCCAGGCGGCTCAGGTGAATCAAACCACGTGAATCAGATCAGCGCATCACCCACCCTCGACGTCCTGTTCCAGCGCATCCTGGCGCGCAGACCCGATACGCTCGCCCTGGTCGATCCGCCGAACAAGCAGCGCATCACCGGACAGGCGCCGCGGCAGCTCACTTACGCCCAGGCCGATCGCGCCATCTCGGCGCTCGCTGCGCATTTTGCCGAGTCCGGCCTGCCGAGCCATTCGGTCATCGCGGTGCAACTGCCGAATACAGTCGAGTTCATGCTGACGCTGCTCGCCGCGCATCGCGCCGGCCTCGTGGTCGCCGTCCTGCCGCAGCTCTGGCGCCAGGCGGAGCTGGTGTCCGCGCTCAACCGCACCAGCGCGCGCGCCATCGTCACGTCCGGCAGGATCGATGGCGTGCTGCATTCCGACCTCGCCATGAATGCCGCAGCCGAGGTGTTCTCGATCCGCCATGTCGCGGGTTTCGGCAGCGACCTGCCGGAAGGCATGGCCTCGCTCGACCACGCGATGGCGCGGGACGCGCAACCGACGCGCCACGTCATCCAGGACGGCCGCAAGGCGGCCGTGATTTCCTTCGACGTGACGGCCGACGGCTTCCGCGCCGTGCCGCGCCCGCATCTCAGCCTGATCGCCGCCGGGCTCGCGATCTCGCTCGAAGCCGACATGGCGCAGGGCGCGACCATCATGTCGGCGTTCTCGCCCGCCTCGTTTGCCGGCCTTGCCGCATCGCTCGTGGCCTGGCTGGTGTCTGCGGGGACCTTGGTGCTGCACCACCCCTTCGACGAGGAGCTCCTGGAGCGCGAGATCGCGAGCCGGCGCTGCGATACGCTGATTGCGCCGGCGCAGCTCGCTCTGCGCTTGGACGAGCTCGATCTCGGCGCAAGGCTGCCGGACTTGCGCAACGTCATCGGCCTCTGGCGCGCTCCCGAGCAGGTGGCCTCCAGCCCGTCCTGGATGGCGCAGCACGTCGCCATGACCGATGTCTATCTGTTCGGCGAGGCCGGGCTGTTCGGCGCCCGCCGTGGCGATGACGGAGCGCCCGCCCGGGTCAAACCCGGGCCTCATGGGGCGCGAAGAGAGATGACGGGCTCCTCGATATCCGGCGAGATCCTGTTGACCCCGAAGGGCACGCTGGGGCTGCGCGGGCCGATGGTGTCGGTTGCGGCCTATGCCCCCCCCCCCCCGCCCAGCGATTCCCTGATCCAGCAGGCCCCGCGCGACTATGTCGACACCGAATATGCCGCACGGATCGAGCGGCAGACCGGCGCGATCAACATCACCGCCCCGCCCTCGGGGATCATGACGGTCGGCGGATACCGCTTCCTCGCCCAGGACCTGCAGGAATGGTCGAAGCGGCTCGGGCAAGGCGCCCTGCTCACCGCGTTGCCCGATCGCCTGAGCGGCCACCGGCTCGCCGGCCGTGCCCAGGACAACGCCCGCGCCCGCGAGGCGCTGACCGAGCTCGGCCTCAACCCGTTGATGGTGGAGGCATTTCGCGACCGCTCGGCCCCGGGGTGAGGTGCCCCCTTTTCAACCCGTCATCAAGACGCGAGCGGCGACGGTTCGACACCAGGACACCGTCATCGCCGGTTTCGTTGACACGGCGTTAACGCCAGGGAACTAGGCTTTCGCGCGCGCGTATCCGAGTTTGCCTGCCGATGTCCCAAGGTCCGATTCTGATCGTGTCGAATGCGGGGCGACCGATATTCGCCCGCGCACTCGACGAGGCGCAGCTGTTTCCGCTGATCGACGCCGGCTTTGCCGAGGCCGCCGATGCCGTCAGTACGATGCAGCCCGCGGCCGTGCTGGTTGCCGCGGCTCAGGTCCCAGACGACGATCTCGCCGCGCTCGCCGGCCAGATCGGCGCGCGAATGCCCTATGTTCCCCTGATCGCGCTCGATCCCTCCGGTCCGCCGCCGGAGAACGCGCTGCCGCTCTGGCGCTCCGAGACCAATTCCGAGCGCTTGGTCGGACGGCTGCGCGCGGCGTTGCGGGTGCGCGCCCTGCACGCCACCGTCTTGCGCCGGCTCGCAGGCGATTCCGCGCCGAACGCCCTCCCCGAGACCGACCCGACGCGCGATGCAACGGCGCTCCTGATCGGCCGCGGCGGCAACTACCCTGCTTTGTCGGTCGCACTCGGCGAGCGCATGGGCGTGGTCGGCGCGCTCTCGATCGAAGCGGCCGCCAACCATCTCAACAACCGCGACATCAACGGCGTCGTGCTCGCCGAGGGCTTTACGCCGCGCGTGGTCGACGCCTTCCTCACGGTGCTGTCGGAAGATGCGCGCTTTCGCAACCTGCCTGTCACGATCACCTCAGGACCGCAGGCGCGCGCTTACGATCTGCCCAATCTCGAGACGATCTCCGGAAAGCCCGCCGACATCGCGGCATCCGCGCTGCCCTTGATCCGCCAGCACGCATTCGAGGCGCAACTGAACCGTGCGCTGCAGGCGCTCGATGCCGGCGGCCTGCTGGACCCGCAGACCGGCCTGTTGACGAGCTCCGCCTTCGCCCGCGATTTTTCCAAAGCCGTGGCGCAGAGCCTGAGCGAGGGCGGCGGCCTGTCGGTGGCGCGCTTCGCCTTCGAACCCGGCAACCAGCGCGCCCAGCTCGACGGCGCGCGGATCATCAGCCGCCTCAAGCGCCGCACCGATTTCGGCGCGGCCCATCACGACGGCTCGGTACTCGTCGTGTTCTGCAACACCGATCTGCGCGACGCCCATGCCATCGCACGCCGCCTCTCCAGCGTGATGCGCCACACTTCTCACGGCCGCCGCTCACGCTCCGATGCAGTGGTGACGGTGGCAACGCTGATGCCGACGGATACGCCGAAGTTGCTGCTGTCGCGGCTCTACGCGGAGTCGCGGCGGGCTGCGGGATAGCCGCCCCGCTGAAAAATGCCCGCAGAACATGACGTCCTGCGGGCAAGTCGAGGTCAAAAAGCCCATCGCGCCCTTGCAGACGAAATGAGCACCCAAAGGGCTATTCCCGCTGCCGCGATCCGGCAACCGGCCTGCCGCGGACATATTGCCGCAACGCTGTTCCTCGCTCGTTCCGCCTTTGCCCGAGGCTGCCGACGATCAGTGCGCTCGCTTGCCGCTTCGTCCGGCGCTTGCATAAGCGTTGAGCGCATATCTAGAGCTTGTCACGCAGTAGCCCAGGCCGCCAGCTGCGCTCGCCTCGCATTGCGCGAGCGTTGCATAATCGCATTCCAGCGTATTGGCGGAGCCGCAGGCCAGGCAGACGGGATAGCTCTCGGCATGTGCAGGAGCGGTCGCGCCAGAGATGCACAAGGAAGCGAGAAGGGTGGCCAGAAGAATGGGAACTCGCCGCATTTGTCTCTCCGTCGGTTGTTGATGGCGCTCAACCTAGGAGTTCCCATTTCAGCGATCCAACTCATCGTTAGCGTCTTTCCAATCGACTAGATCGATTGGTCGCTGGCCGAGTGGGCGGCTACGTGTAGGGATACCTGCGCGACCGCTCGCGATCGACAAAGCCCCGCTCGTCCAGCCATTGATGCGGGCAGAAGTTCCAGGAGGCGGGATCGATTGCCAGCTTCTCCCGGCGGATGGCCTCGCGGGTTCCTACGCGCCCGGTCCAGATCATGTCGCCGGACACGAGGTCGAAGCGCATGGCGTCGAAGACTTCCGTGTCGTTGGTGATGTCGATGCTGTCGGTCATCGCGGCTCCATTCCAAATCACCCCGCGATCAGGTTCGCTCGCAATTCGCGTATCGTCCAGCCGTGATGACTACGGATAGCGCAAGACCGGAATCGAGTGTTGCGCCCGCGACACGCACAATTCGGCACTTGCGTATTAAGATGAACGTCTCTCGCAACCATGGAACCATCGCGGCCGTACGACGCCGCGCGCATTTCGGGGGCGACATCAAAGGAGATTCGCAATGCGTCGTATCAGCATTCTGTCCACAGTCGCCGGCATCGTTGCACTTTCCGGCATCACCGCGCCGGCACAGGCCGCCGGCTATTACGTGATCCGCTGGGAGAACACCGGCATCTGCCAGATCTGGAATGAAGATCTCACGCACAAGCCGTTGGAATGGCCGTCCCACTACAAGGTGATGAGCAAGCCGTTCCCGACCTTTTCCGACGCGATGGCTGTGCAGCTCCAGATGCGCGAGAAGCGGAGCTGCACCCTCTAACCCGCGCGGTCAGAGCGCACGGCGCGCGACGGCGTTTTCGAGCGACATGATATAGAACACGATATAGAAACACGCCGAAACGAAAGAGCTCAGGGCCCGGTTCTCAATCGATCAGAAACGGGCTCTGAGGTCGGCGTCATCGTCACCGCGGGCTACGCCGACTGTTGCGCGCGGCGCTGTCTGCGGCTCTGCCGCCAGCGCCTGGCACGATCGAGATAGAGATAGACGACCGGCGTGGTGTAGAGCGTCAGCACCTGGCTCAGGATCAGGCCGCCGAAGATGGCAATGCCCAGCGGCTGGCGGAACTCGCTGCCTTCGCCCATGCCGACCATCAGCGGCACCGCGCCGAACAGGGCGGCCATGGTGGTCATCATGATCGGCCGGAACCGCATGATGCAGGCTTCGGTGATGGCCTCCGTCGACGACAGCCCATGCTGACGCTCGGCCTCGAGCGCGAAATCGATCATCATGATGGCGTTCTTCTTCACAATGCCGACCAGAAGGATCACCCCGATCATCGCGATGATGTCGAACTCGGTGTGAGACAGCATCAAGGCCGCGACCGCGCCGACGCCGGCCGAGGGCAGCGTGGACAGGATCGTCAGCGGATGAATGTAGCTCTCGTAGAGCATGCCGAGCGAGATGTAGATGGTCGCCAGTGCCGCCAGGATGAGAAAAGGCTCGCTCGCCAGCGATTGCTGAAAGATCTTGGCAGCGCCCGCGAACCCGCCGTGAATGCTAGCGGGCATGCCGATCCGGCTCATGGTCGTCTCGATCGCCGTGGTCGCGGTGCTCAACGAGACGCCGGGCGGGAGGTTGAAGGAGACGGTCGAGGCGACGAACAGATCCTGATGATTGACGACCAGCGGCGTCTCGCCCTGTGCGAACCGGGCGACGCTGGAGAGCGGGATCATCGTCTCCGCGTTGGTCGACACGGCCGTTCCGGTGGAGGATGCGCCCTTTCCGGTGGCGCCGATCGAGTTGGTCGCGAGATTGCGCACCGCGTTCGCTGCGACCGAGCTGAACGAGGCCGCCTGCCCGGCCAAGGCGACCGTTCCGGCCACTGCGTTGGTGGTTTGCGAGCCGGTCGCCGATCCGCCTGACGTGGAAACATAGACCTGCTTCAATGTCTCCGGATTCTGCCAGTATGGCGGGGCGACCTCCATGATCACATGATATTGGTTGCGCTCGACGTAGATGGTCGAGACCTGGCGCTGCCCGAACGCATCGTAGAGCGTGTTGTCGATCTGGCTGACGGTGATTCCCAAACGGGAGGCGGTGTCGCGATCGATGATCAGGTTGGATTGCAGTGCCTTGTTCTGCTGGTCGGTCGAGACATCGGCGAGATCCGGCACGGCCTGCAACGCCGTGACAAGCTTTGGTGTCCATTCGTTCAGCTCTTCGAGCGTCGAGCCTTGCAGCGTGTATTGATAGGCCGCATTGCCGGACCGCCCTCCGGCGCCGAGATCCCCGATCGACTGCAGGAACAGCGTGGCACCGGCGACGGCTGAAAGCTCGCCGCGGAGCCGCTCGATCACCTTGTCGGCCGGCATGTTGCGCTCGCCCAGCGGCTTGAGCGACGCGAACACCGTGCCGGTGTTGACCGAGGCCCCCGGGCCCGGACCGCCGCCGCCGGTGAACCCCACGGCGGTGTCGACGGCCGGGTCGGCTTTGACGATCTCGATGAACTGGGTGAGCTTCTGCCGCATCAATTGATACGACGTATGCTGATCGGCCTGGATCGAGCCGATCAGCAGCCCGGTATCCTGCTGCGGAACAAACCCCTTGGGGACGACGCGATAGAGATGGAAATTCAGGCCGAGCGTCGCGACGAGGATCAGCATCACCAGGGCCGGATGACGCAGCGCGAGGGCAAGCGTCCACCGATAAAAGCTCAGCATGAGCTCGAAGACACGCTCGCTCGCCCGGTAGATCCGTCCATGCGCCTGGCCATGATTTGCGCGCAGCAAGATGGCGCACATCATCGGCGTCGTCGTCAGCGAGACCACGAGCGAAATCACAATGGCAATCGTGATGGTCATGGCGAATTCGCGGAACAGGCGGCCGACCAGGCCGCCCATCAACAGGATCGGGACAAAGACCGCAATCAGCGACACACTCATCGACAGCACCGTGAAGCCGACCTCGCGGGCGCCGAGCAGCGTCGCCTCCAGCCGCGACAGGCCCGCATCCATATGGCGGGTGATGTTTTCCAGCACGACGATGGCGTCATCGACCACGAAACCGGTCGCGACGGTCAGCGCCATCAGGGAGAAGATGTCGAGGCTGTAGCCCAGGAGATACATGACGGCGAACGTCGCAACCAGCGACACCGAGACCGCCACCACCGGCACCAGCGTCGCGCGCGTGTTGCGCAGGAAGGCGAACACCACCAGGATCACCAATGCGACGGCGATGAGGAGCGTGATCTCGACGTCCCGCAGCGAGGCGCGGATGGTCTTGGATCGATCGACCGCGAGATTGATGTCCATGGCCGGCGAGACCGAAGCCTTGAGCAACGGCATCAGCGCCTTCACGCGGTCGACCATCTGGATGATGTTGGCGCCCGGCTGCCGGTACACGATCATCACCACCGCCGGCTTGCCGTTGGAAAGACCGAGGGTACGGACGTTCTCCACGGAGTCGATGACGTCGCCCACATCCGTGAGCCGTACCGGCGCACCATTGCGATAGGCGACGATCAGCGACCTGTAGTCCTGGGCCTTCCGGGCCTGATCATTGGCATAGATCTGGTAGCGCTGGCGCCCCACGTCGATGCCGCCCTTCGGGCTGTGCGCATTGGCGCTGCCGAGCGCCGCACGAACGTCCTCCAGGCCGATGCCGTATTTGTAGAGCGCCGCAGGAATCAGCTCGACGCGCACCGCCGGCAGCGATCCGCCTGAGACGGAGACTTCGCCGACGCCTTCGACCTGCGCGAGCTTCTGCGAGAGCACGGTCGAGGCGGCGTCATAGAGCTCGGCCGGCGTCAGCGTAGCCGATGTCAGGGTGTAGATCAGGATCGGCGCCGAGGCCGGATTGAACTTGCGGTAGGTGGGATTGCTGCGCAGACTGCTCGGCAGGTCGGCGCGCGCGGCATTGATCGCGGCCTGCACGTCGCGCGCGGCGCCGTTGATGTCCCGCTCGATGTCGAACTGCAGGTTGATCCGCGCCGAACCGAGCGAGCTCTGCGACGTCATCTCGGTGACGTCGGCGATCTGGCCGAGGTGACGCTCGAGCGGGCTTGCGACGGTCGCGGCGACGTCGGCAGGGCTGGCGCCGGGCAAGGTCGCCTGCACCGAGATGGTGGGAATGTCGACGTCCGGCAGCGGCGAGACCGGAAGCTTGAAAAAGGCGATCGCGCCCGCCACCACCAGTCCCAGCGAGAGCAGCGTGGTGGCGACCGGACGGCGGATGAAGGGGCCGGACAAATTCATGACAATAACGGAACGATATCGTTTCGGGTCAGCTTCTATCCGGCCGCGGCCCGATACAAAAGCCCCACGATGTCACAGGGCCCCGCCGCACCCCTGCCCCGATCTTGTTGCTGCGGCCGCCTGAGAACACCTCTGCCGCGACGCACGGCGCCGATAAATAGCTATGGATTTGCTATGCCGACATCAAGCCGAGTTCTCGTAGAATGGCTGGCGCATTCGTCGCGAACCGGAAACATGGAGAAACAATTTGCGTCTCGGAAACTCTGCGTGCGGAATCGGCATGATCCTTGGTTCGGCCCTGGGCCTGCTTCTCTCCAGCCCCGCTGCCACTTTCGGGCAAACGCCGCCGCCCGCGCACGACGCCATGGTCAGGAACGGACCGCCGCCCTGGGACGCCAACCATGATGGGGTCTTCACCTGCGACGAATGGAAGAGCTTTGCCGACCGGATCTTCACCTCCGCGGATCGCAACCACGATGGCAAGCTCGATCCGCCCGAATTTGCAACGGTGCAAAAAGCGGACGCCGCGTTGGCGGATGCCGATTTCGGCTATTTCGACGAAAATCAGGACGGCAGGATCACGCGCAAGGAGTTTGTCGAGAAGCCGAGCGCCTTCATCTTGCGGTTCGATAGGAACAGCGACTGTCGCGTCACCGCTGCTGAGATAAAGGCGACCATCGACCAGGAAGGCGGTCCCAAGGGGCCAGCCGAGCGGCCGCACGACCGGTTTCACTGAGCTCTGAGAAGCGGCCGGCAATCGCGGCGGAAAACAATGACGGAAGGCTATGCCGCCTTCTTGTTCTCCGCGAGATTGGCGAGCTGCCGCAGGATCTCCGTGGTGCCGGTCAGCCGCTCCTCCGGCGTCTCCCAATCCTGCAGGAACACGACCTTCATGTCCGGCCTGACCTTGGCGGCCTTGCCGTGCTGCTTGATGAAGAACACCAGGCGGTCCGGCTGGGCGAACGAGTTGTCGCGGAAGGAGATCACCGCACCCTTGGGGCCGGCATCGACCTTCTCGACATTGGCGCGGCGGCAATAGCCCTTGATCGCGGCGACCTTGAAGAGATAGCGCACCTCGTCCGGCAGCACGCCGAAGCGGTCGCGCATCTCGGCGGCAAAGGTCCCGATCTCCTCCTCGGTCTCGAGATCGGCAAGCCGGCGGTACAGCGACAGCCGCACCGGCAGGTCGGCGACATAGTCCTCCGGAATCAGGACCGGCATGCCGATCGTGATCTGCGGCGACCACCGCTCGGCGACCGGCTCGGTGATGCCGGCCTTGAGATTGATGATCGCCTCCTCCAGCATCTGCTGATAGAGCTCGAAGCCGACCTCCTTGATATGGCCGGACTGCTCCTCGCCCAGAAGATTGCCGGCGCCGCGTATATCGAGGTCGTGGGAGGCAAGCTGGAAGCCGGCACCCAGCGTCTCCAGCGACTGCAGCACCGTGAGACGCCGCTCCGCCTGCGGGGTGATCTTCTGCTGCGCCGGCAGCGTGAACAGCGCATAGGCCCGCAGCTTCGAACGGCCGACGCGGCCGCGCAGCTGGTAGAGCTGGGCGAGGCCGAACATGTCCGCGCGGTGCACGATCAGCGTGTTGGCGTTGGGGATGTCGAGGCCGGATTCGACGATGGTGGTCGAGAGCAGCACGTCGAACTTGCCGTCGTAGAAGGCCGACATGATGTCCTCGATGGTGGTCGGGGCCATCTGGCCGTGGGCGACCGCGACCTTCATCTCCGGCACGGTCTTGTCGAGGAAATCCTTCACCTCGGCAAGATCCTCGATCCGCGGCACCACGTAGAACGCCTGTCCCCCGCGATAGCGCTCGCGCAGCAGCGCCTCGCGGATCATCAGGGGATCGTGGGGAGCAACGAAGGTGCGCACCGCGAGACGATCGACCGGGGGCGAGGCGATGATCGAGAGCTCGCGGACACCGGTGAGAGCCAGTTGCAGCGTGCGCGGGATCGGCGTGGCGGAGAGCGTCAGCACATGCACCTCGGCGCGCAGCTGCTTCAGCCGCTCCTTGTGGCTGACGCCAAAGTGCTGCTCCTCGTCGACGATCAGAAGGCCGAGGTCTCGGAACTTGATGGCCTTGCCGAGCAGCGCGTGGGTGCCGACCACGATGTCGATGGAGCCATCGGTCAGCCCTTTCTTGACCTGGTTGAGCTCCTTGGTCGAGATCAGCCGCGAGGCCTGGGCGACCTTGACCGGGAAGCCGCGGAAACGCTCGGTGAAGGTCTTGGCGTGCTGGCGCGCGAGCAGCGTGGTCGGCACCACGACCGCGACCTGCTTGCCGTCGAGCGCCACCGCAAAGGCGGCACGCAACGCCACCTCGGTCTTGCCGAAACCGACGTCGCCGCAGATCAGCCGGTCCATCGGCCGGCCGGCCTCGAGATCGGCGAGCGTCGACTGGATCGCGGTGAGCTGGTCCTCGGTCTCGTCATAGGGGAAACGGGCGCAGAACTCGTCATAGAGCCCCGCCTGCACCGGCAGTTTCGGAGCCTCATGCAGCATGCGTTCCGCGGCGATCTTGATCAATTCGCCCGCGATCTCGCGAATGCGGTTCTTCAGTTTTGCTTTGCGTGCCTGCCAGCCGCTGCCCCCTAGCCGGTCCAGCTCGACATTCATGCCTTCCGAGCCGTAGCGCGACAGCAGCTCGATGTTCTCGACGGGCAGGAACAGCTTTGTCTCGCCCGCATAACGTAGCTCGAGACAGTCATGCGGGGCGCCCGCGACGTCCAGCGTCTGCAGCCCGACGAAGCGGCCGATACCGTGCTCGACATGGACCACGATATCGCCTGCGGAAAGGCTCGTGATCTCCGCAATGAAATTATCGGCCTTGCGGCTTGCCCTGCGCGGCCGCACCAGGCGGTCGCCGAGGATGTCCTCCTCGGTGATGACGGCGACGTCGTCGGTCTCGAAGCCGGAGGTCAGGCCAAGCACCGCGAGCATGGTCTCATTGCGCGGGGTCGCCTGCACCGTGCGCCAGGCATTGACGCTGGTGATGTTTGCCAGCTTGTGGTCGCGCAGCATGCTCGTCATGCGGTCGCGCGAGCCTTCGCTCCACAGCGCGATCACGACCTTCTTGCGCGCGGCCTGCAAACCAAGCACATGGCCGACAACAGCCTCGAACACATTGACGGTGGCGTCGTTGCGCTCCGGCGCGAAGTCGCGGCCCTTCCGCGCGCCCGCGTCATACACGGCCGTCCCTTCCGGCACCGCAAAGCTGGTGAGGCGCGCCAGCGCAGCATCGCCTTCGCGGCGCGTCCATTCGTCCTCGGACAGATAGAGCCGGTCAGGCGGCAGCGGCTTGTAGACGGCGCCGCCGCCCGGATGCTTCAGTGCCTCGCGTCGCGCATCGTAATAGTCGGCGATCTGCTTGAAACGCTCGTGGATCGCATCTTCGGCTTGCGGCTCGATCGCGATCGGCGCGTCGCCGAGATAATCGAACAGCGTCTCCATTTTTTCCCAGAACAGCGGCAGCCAGTGCTCCATGCCGGGATGACGGCGGCCTTCGCTGACGGCCTCATAGAGCTGATCGTCGCGCTCGGGCGCGCCGAACTCCGCCACATAGCCCATGCGGAAACGACGGATAGTCTCGGTCACCAGCTGGAATTCGGAGATCGGCACGAGGTCGAGCGAGCGCATGTCGAGCAGCGTGCGCTGGGTCTCGGCGTCGAACGAGCGGATCGATTCCAGGCTGTCGCCGAAGAAATCGAGCCGCACCGGCTGATCGAGGCCAGCCGGAAACAGATCGAGAATGCCGCCGCGCACGGCATATTCGCCGGGCTCGCGCACGGTGGACGAGCGGGTGTAGCCATTGTGCTCCAGCCAGGCGACGATGGAATCCATCGGCACGACATGACCGGGCGCGACCGACAGCGCTTGGGCTGCGACCTTGTCCCGCGGCGGCACGCGCTGCACGGCGGCGTTGACGCTGGTGAGCACGATCAAAGGCTTCTCGCTGCCGGCAAGGCGCGAGAGCCGGGCGAGCGTCGTCATGCGCTGCGCCAGAATGCCGCCATGCGGCGAGACGCGGTCGTAAGGCTGGCAGTCCCAGGCCGGGAACTGCATCACCGGCAAGTCAGGCGCGAAGAATTCCAGCGCCCGCGCCAGCTGCTGCATCCGCGGCCCGTCGCGGCAGATCACGGCAAGGCTGATCGCGGGCTTCTTCGGCCGCGCGCCGACCGCGCGCGCCAGATCGGAAATGACGAGCCCCTCGGCACCTTCGGCGACGTTGGCGATGGTGAGCGCACGGCCCGGCTGCAGAAGGTCGGCGGGAGAAGCGGCCTTCTTCATAGGTCCCCGTCCACCGCGCGGAAGGCCTTGAGCCGGTCGAACAACGCGCCTGCAACGGCCGGCGGCGCCCGGTCGCCGGTCAGCGCGGCATAGAGGTCCGGATCCGGCACATCGATCAGTTGCTCGAGCTCGGCCAGCTCGGTCTCGGTGAGAGCGCCGATCTCCTTGTCGGCGAAGCGGCCGAGAATGAGGTCCATCTCGCGGGTGCCGCGGTGCCAGCAGCGAAACAACAGCCGCTTGCGGCGGTCGTCGAGGCCGACGCTCGATCGGGTGGTTCCAGTCATTACCTTAAATCCAGTCCAACGCCGAAAGCCCGGACGGGCCGGGCGCTGTCCATATAGCCATCGGAATGACCGCTGTCAGCCCCCATCGTTCTCCGCGCAAAAAAGCCGTGGATGCCGCGCTCAAAGCCGGGCAAGACGTGCATAATCAGTCCTAGATTCTCCTGATGCGCCCTTCCCTTCTCAATCCGCTGTTCGCGCCGGTCACCACCCTGCCCGGCGTCGGGCCTAAGCAGGACGGGCTGCTGCGCTACCTGCTCGGCCGCGACGAGACGCCACGGCTCGTCGACCTCGTGCTGCACTTGCCCTCCAGCGTGATCGACCGCAGGACGCGGCCGAAGATCCGCGATGCCGTTGTCGGAACCGTGGTGACGCTGGAGGTGACGGTGGACAGGCACCGTCCGCCGCCGCCGCGCAATGCCCGTGCGCCCTACCTGGTCTATGCCAGCGACGACACCGGCGATGTCGTGCTGACCTTTTTCCGCGCCAAGCCGGGTTATGTCGAGAAGCTGCTGCCGGTCGGCGTCAAGCGCTATGTTTCGGGCACGCTGCAGACCTATGACGGCATCCCGCAGATCGTGCATCCCGATCGCGTGGTGGACGAGGCCGGGTTTGCAAAACTCTCCGGCATCGATCCGGTCTATCCGCTGACGGAAGGGCTTGCGCTCGGCGCGCTGAAACGGGCGATCGCGCAGGCACTCGAGCGGCTGCCGGACTTGCCGGAATGGATCAGCGCCGACGTGCTGCGCCGTTGCGGCTTCCCGCCGATCCGCGAGGCGCTGACGCGGGTACATATCCCCCTCGAGATGACTGACGTGCTGCCGGACGGCCCGTTCTGGTCGCGGCTTGCCTTCGACGAGCTGCTTGCAGGCCAGTTGGCGCTGGCTCTCGTGCGCGTGCAGCTCCGGCGTCCCGCCGGCAACCGCCATGCCGGCGACGGCCACCTGCGCAGCAAGATCATCGATGCGCTGCCCTACGCGCTCACCGCCTCGCAGCGCGACGCGGCGTCGGCGATTGCCGCCGACCTGCAGCAGCCGGTACGGATGCTGCGGCTGTTGCAGGGCGATGTCGGCTCCGGCAAGACCGTGGTGGCGCTGCTGGCGGCAGCCGCCGTCGCGGAAGTCGGCAAGCAGGCCGCGCTGATGGCGCCGACCGAAATTCTGGCGCGCCAGCACGTGAAGACGATCACGCCGTTGGCCGAAGCCGCAGGCCTTCGGGTCGCCATCCTCACCGGGCGCGAGAAGGGCAAGGAACGGCGCGATATCCTGGCGCGGCTCGAAGCAGGCGAGATCGATTTTCTGGTCGGCACCCACGCGCTGATCCAGGACGACGTGATTTTCAAGGCGCTGGCGCTCGCCGTGGTCGACGAGCAGCACCGCTTCGGCGTGCGTGAACGGCTCGCCTTGACCGACAAGGGCGAGGCCGTGGACGTCCTGGTGCTGAGCGCGACGCCGATCCCGCGCACGCTGGTCTTGACCTATTTCGGCGACATGGACGTCTCGGAGCTGCGCGAAAAGCCGGCCGGCCGGCAGCCGATCGACACCCGCGCGGTGCCGGACATCCGCCTTGAAGAGGTGATCGAGGCGACCGGTCGCGCGCTCGCGGCCGGCAAGCGTGTGTACTGGATCTGCCCGCTGGTCGAGGAATCCGAGACCGTCAAGCTCACCGATGCGGAAGCGCGCTTCAAGAGCCTGCGCGAGCGGTTCGGCGACAAGGTCGGCCTCGTCCACGGCAAGATGCGCGGCGCGGACAAGGACCGCGTGATGGGCGCGTTCGCCGCCGGCGAAATCGGGCTTCTGGTCGCGACCACCGTGGTCGAGGTCGGCGTCGACGTTCCCGCCGCCACCATCATGGTGATCGAGAATGCCGAGCGCTTTGGACTTGCGCAACTGCACCAGCTCCGCGGCCGCATCGGCCGCGGCTCGGAGGCCTCGACCTGCCTGTTGCTCTACCGCGAGCCGCTGGGCGAGATGTCGAAGGCCCGGCTCAAGGCAATCCGCGAGACCACCGACGGCTTTCGGATCGCGGAGGAGGATTTGCGCCTGCGCGGTGAAGGCGACGTGCTCGGGGTGCGCCAGAGCGGCCTGCCCGGCTACCGCATCGCCCGCTCCGAGGTCCATGCCCAACTGATCACCCAGGCGCGCGACGAGGCGCTGCGCATCATGAAGGACAATCCGAAGCTGACCGGCCCGCGCGGCGAGGCGCTGCGCTGCCTGCTCTATCTGTATGAGCGCGACGAGGCGCTGCCGCTGATGGGCGCGGGATGACCTGAAGTCCCGTCACTCCACCTTCGCCGGCGCCGGCTGCAGCGGTGTGCCGCCGTTGGCGATGCGGGCGGCGTTGGCCATGCCGGCCAGAGCCGCGACCTTCTTCTGCTGGTCGGCCCCGGGCTGCACCACGCCGGCGGACATGATCAGGGTCGCCGCCTCTTCCGCAGTCATCTCGACCTCGATGATCTTGCTCCTGGGCACATAGAAGAAGAAGCCGGTGGTCGGGTTCGGCGAGCATGGCAGAAACACCGAGATGTGCTCCTCGTCCGGCAGGCTGTTGGCGACGTCGGCGCTCGGCGGCTGCGAGATCAGGACGATCGACCACATGCCGGGCGAGGGAAATTCGACGAGGCCGACGCGGCGGAAGCTCGAGCCCTGGCCTGAGAACAGCGTCTCGAACACCTGCTTCATGGCGCGGTAGATCGCGCGCACCGCCGGAATCCGCCCGAGAAACCGCTCGCCGATGTCGACCAGCGTGCGCCCGATCAGATTTGCGGTGAGGAAGCCGAGCAAGGTCAGCGCCACCACGGCCACGACCAGGCCGGACCCCGGCACGCCGAACGGCAGATAGGTCTCGGGCCGGTAGACCAGGGGAACGAAGGGACGCACCAGCCCGTCCACCCAGGTGACGAACCACCAGGTCAGCCACAGCGTGATCGCCACGGGGCCGGCGACGATGAGACCGGTCAGGAAATAGTTGCGCAACCGGCCCATCACGCCGGTGTGGGCGTGGGGCTCCGGCGGCGGGGCCGCAGGCTCGGTGGGGGGCAAATCGTCGCGGGAGGTCATTCGGGTTCCAGGTCAGTCGCTGCGTGGTCAGCTAGGGTCTTCTAGCAGGTTTTTGAAGACCATTGCCGCTCCGACTTTTGACCATCCGTCCGATCCGCCGGTTTCCCGTCGCTTCGCCGCCGACTGTCCGTTGCCTATTCGACGGTCACGGATTTCGCCAGATTGCGCGGCTGGTCCACGTCCGTCCCCATCACGACCGCGGTGTGATAGGCCAGCAACTGCACGGGGATAGCGTAGACCATGGGCGAAAACGTCGCGGCCATGTCCGGCAGCACGATCGTCACCAGGGAATCCACGGTGGCCTCCGCCGCGCCCTTGGCGTCGGTCATCAGGATGATGTTGCCGCCGCGGGCGGCGACCTCCTGCATGTTCGACACGGTCTTCTCGAACACCCGGTCGTAAGGGGCGATCACCACCAC
>Ga0209062_1000290_pt1 | contig 181833 bp, 163 predicted proteins | sample Coa_R2_2_FD_187158 | JGI IMG/M metagenome (GOLD analysis project Ga0209062, IMG submission 187158) | Surface soil microbial communities from Centralia Pennsylvania, which are recovering from an underground coalmine fire - Coalmine... | ecosystem: Environmental > Terrestrial > Soil >...
GCCGTTGCGGCGAGTGAAGAAGTGTTCGTCGATGCCCAGCACCTGCGGACAGCTCCGCGAGTGCCATTCGCCAAACTGGCGTTGGAGTCCGCGCTGAAAGTAGCGCTCCACCGTCGCCGCGCCGATTTCTTCCCGCCGTCCCAGCCGGCTGCGGTTGATGCCGTGTGTTTTATCAGTTCAGGGATTCAGGCCTGCCCCCATTTCTGATGAAGAGCCGTTTCGCGGCTCAACCAGGCCCACCGGAGTTGCTCTTCTAGTTGTAAGCGGGTGACGATGGGTTTGGTGCCGAAGGAATACGTAACCCTCAACCAAGGAGCATACCGGATTGCGGGCACTCGCGTGTCACTCGATTCGCTGGTGTATCTGTTTCGCGAGGGCATGTCGGCGGAAAGCATGGTCGAAAGCTACCCAGCCTTGACGCTCGAGCAGGTGCATGGAGCGCTCGCATTTTATCTGGCAAACCAAAAGGAAATCGACCAATACCTTGTCGAAGGTCAGCGCGCCGCGGAGGTTCAACACCGGCAGTCCAGGCAAATGAATGCCGAACTGAGATTGCGAAGCTCCAACGGGCGCGCAGTGCGAGTCAAATTCCAGGCTGACGCCGATCTGGACGGTCGCGTTGTGCGCGGGCTGCGACGGGCCGCACCAGAAATCGATATCCGCACGGCGGCGGATGCAGCCCTCGCGCGTTTAGAAGACCCAGAAGTCCTGCTGATCGCCGCCGACGCCGGGCGGACAAGGCTTGTACATTTCGCTCGTTTCGCGGCTATCACGAGAAGCCCCGGTGTAATCTTGCTGCGCGAAGCAATTCCTATCTCGACCGCGATCGAAGAGCTTCTTCTCTTGGAGTGCGAGCGATGCTGAGGAATGGAAGGGCCGACTCGTCTGGATTCCATTATGAAAAGAACGCACCCATTCGCTCACCCAGGAACGTGTTCAGGGCGCTTAAACTGCATTTTCTTGTGAAAATGTTGACCGTGTAGTCAAGGAGTTGAGGGAACGAACCAGAAGCTCGGTTTTCGAATCACTCGATGCTAACCACGAAACCGCAGCCGGGCAAGTTAGCTGTTTCTGCGCTGACGTTTCCTCAGCATCCCTGCGGGGAAATGCCACCGCCCCTGGATTCCCCAGCCTTCCCGACGGCGGTTGTTCAGACCGAAGCTAGGCAGCACTTCTATGCTATCCGGGTTGCCGTTCGCGCAACCGGTGATTGCTCGCACGTGCTTAGGTCGTTGCGGTCAGAAGGACTAGCACTCATCAGAGTGCGACGGGGAGGGAAGCTTCTCTACGCAACGCCCGGATGACCACGACGACCTCTTCCGCGCCTTCCGGGTCATTCTCGGTGGCGGTCTTGAGGTCCTCGGTAGTGACCGGCGGTTTGAGCACGACGCCAGCCGGAATTTGGTCCGCTGGCGTTTCCGTCTTGTCAGCCCTCTGCGGCATCTCGATTCCCAGTCTAGCTCAAAGGAGCGCGATGTCGATTTTTTCCCGGCTGCGCCCTGCAGTTCACGACTGCGCTCCAGGTAGGCCTAAAAGTATGCCCAGTCCCCACATATCGGAGCTGACCGTCGTTCATAAGTAACTAAAATGCAAGGTGGCGCATCATGTAACCTGAGCGGGCGAGGGTCTTCAGCGCGCGAGCCATTACCCGCCGGAGCCCCGGGGCTGTTACGATGCGATCCGTCTTCCAGAGGCGTATACTGAACAAACGAGGACGAATATGAAGCATCGATCTCTTTGTTTCGTATGCGGTATGGCGGCCATGATTGCAGCCGCGCAGGCACAAGTTGCCCCGCACACCGCCATGGCGAGCGCCAAGGCCGTCAAGGACACCTGGACGCCGCCTCGAACTTCGGACGGGCATCCGGATCTTCAGGGATTCTGGGCCAACAACAATGCCACGCCGATCGAGCGGCCCAAACAACTGGCGAACCGCGCATCCTTGACCGACGCCGAAGTGGCGGCGATGAGGAAAAAAGCCCAGGAACTCTACAACGGTAAAGGCGACGCTGCATTCGGAGACACCATTTTTGAGACGGTTTGGGACAGCCTCAAAGGTGGAAGTGCCGGTCCGCATAAGAAGGCCGACGATGAGTTTGACAGCGGTACGGGCGACTACAGTTCGGAGTGGATCGTGCAGCGGGTCTGGGATAACCGCACGGCGCTGATCACGGATCCGCCCGACGGCCGGATGCCGCCTATGACCGCGGAAGGGCGTCAAAGGCGCGAGGCAATGATGGTTGCGATGCGCCGTCCTGCCAGAGGACCGGAAGATCGAGGTCTGTCGGAGCGCTGCCTCACGTACGGCTCGCCTCAACTTACTGCCGGATATCAAAGCTATTACCAGGTCGTCCAAACCCCCAAGTCGGTGATGCTGATGACCGAGATGATTCACGACGTCCGCAGCATTCCTATTGATGGCGGTCCGCATCCGGGTTCGGCTGTGCAGGAGTGGCTTGGCGATTCGCGCGGCCACTGGGAAGGCGACACTCTCGTGATCGATACGACCAACTACAAGCCCAAGGCGTTCATGTCGATCTCCAGCGAGAAGCTGCACGTGATTGAGCGCCTGACGAGGACCGGTCCGGAGTTGTTGCGGTACGAGATCACAATTGACGATCCGGGGACTTGGACCAAGCCGTGGTCGCTCATGATTCCGCTGCGGACTTCTCATGAACCGGTATATGAGTACGCTTGCCATGAAGGCAATGAAGGTCTTGCTGGCATCCTTGCCGGTGCGCGTGCCGAAGAGGCTGCGGCTGCCAAGAAGCAATAGCCGAAGCGCGGCCGCCGCTAGTTGATCCAGATTGTCTTGATGTTCACGAACTCGCGGATTCCGAACGCGCCGAGTTCGCGTCCGTAGCCGGATTTTTTTACTCCTCCGAACGGGACGCGCGGATCGGATGCGACCATGGCATTGAAGAAGACCTGTCCGGACTGAAGGCCGTCGATGAAGAGGCGCTGCTCATCGCGGTCTTGCGTCCAAGCACTGGCGCCGAGCCCGAATGGCGAGTCGTTGGCTACCTCGATTGCTTCGCGCGCGTCTTGCACTCGAAAGAGCATGGCTACGGGTCCAAAGAACTCCTCGGAATAGACCGGTGACCATCGTGGAACATCGGCCAGCACGGTGGGTTCATAGGTTAAGGAGGTCCCACCGGCTCGGCGACCTCCGGTCAGGAGCCGGGCACCCGCGGATACGGCTCGCGCGACTTGATCTTCAAGATCCGCGAAAATCTTTTGGTTCGCTAGCGGCCCCAGCTCCGTAGAAGGGTCCATGGGATCGCCGGTCTTGAGCGCGCGCATCTGCTGAACGAACTCTCGCTCGCAGGAATCGTAGATTGCGTCGGCGATGATAAAACGTTTCGCGGCGATGCACGACTGGCCATTGTTGATGACGCGCGCTTTGACTGCGGTCGCGACAGCTTGTTCCAGATTGGCGCTGGGCATGATGATGAACGGATCGCTACCGCCCAATTCGAGGACGGTTTTCTTGATGTGTTGGCCGGCTTGGCTCGCCACGGATCGACCGGCCGGTTCGCTACCGGTGAGGGTGACGGCCGCGACGCGATCGTCGGCGATCACGTCCGCAACCTCACCGACCCCGATCAGGAGTGTCTGAAATACTCCTTCGGCGAAACCGGCCCGCAGAAAGATCTCTTCGATTGCGAGGGCGCATTGCGGAACATTCGAGGCGTGCTTGAGCAGCCCGGTGTTCCCGGCCATCAGCGCGGGCGCGGCAAATCGAAAGACCTGCCAGAACGGAAAGTTCCAGGGCATCACCGCCAAAACGGGGCCGAGCGGTTCGTAGCGAATGAAGCTGCGGGAGGCACTGGTAGGGACGTCTTCGTCAGCCAACGCTCGCTCGCCGGTTTCCGCATAGTACCGGCACACCCACGCGCATTTCTTGGCCTCGGCCTCGGCGGCGGAAATCGTTTTGCCCATCTCGATGGTCATGATTTCGCCAAAGCGCGATTGTTCGGCCTCCAGGATGGCTGCGGCTTTCATGAGCATGGCCGCGCGCTCGGCGAACGAGGTCTTCCGATGCGTCAGGAAGGCTCGGTGCGCGAGTTCGAGGCGCCGGTCGAGTTCCCGATCCGAAATGGGTTCGAACTGTTTTACGGTGACGCCGTTGTAGGGATTGATGGATGCAATCATGAACAATTGACCTCCTTTTGAAGGCCCACTAGCGAATATAGCCAAACCGCGAGATCAACGACCGCCAGGTGTTTGGGACGCGGCGGCGCCGCTGTGGGGTAATTATGTCACGAGGCGTGTAGCACTGCGTTGAGCTGTCCTTCCGGTAACACGGTTAGAATAACTCCATGACCTACTACGGAGCGAAAGAATTGGCTGCGAGTTTCCGCACTGTGCGGAACAACACTATCAAGATCGCAGAGGACATTGGCGAACAGCATTACGGCTTCCGGGCTGCGCCGGAAACGCGTACGGTTGCCGCCATCCTGGTCCACATCGCACTTACGCCGAAACTGCAGGAGCAGATCCATGCGGTAGAGCGGCGCAGCACGCTCGAGGGTTTTGATTTTCCGGGCTTCCTCACCAAGTTAATGGCCGAGGAGCAGAAGCCGCGTGACAAGAAGCAGATCGTTGCTCAGCTGAGAGAGGACGGTGAGCGCTTCGCCACGTGGTTGGATGGGCTCACGGACGATTTTCTCGGCGAACGGGTAGCGTATCCGGCTGGCATGACGCCGCCGTCGAAATCGCGCTTCGAGATGATTCTGGGCGTCAAAGAACACGAGATGCATCACCGCGGCCAGCTCATGCTGATCGAACGGATGATTGGAATGGTGCCTCACCTGACGCGCGAAATGCAGGCGCGGATCGCGGCGGCGCAATCGCGCCCCGCGTCGGCTTAGGGGGCGGCCAGGGCCCACATCCGGATCTGTTCGTCTCCATTGCCAGACGGCTCCGCCGGAGAGGGCCTCTTGCGGACAGCGCTCTGCGCGCGCATTGGCTCCGCGAGCAATCGATCCGTCAGCCGGCATGATTCCTCGATGAAATGGGCCAGGGCGGGATCGGCGGCTGTCAACGCCTCGAGCTGCTCGAATAATGCCGCTGGCGGCACGTAGGCGCGCCGTCCGCCGCGCGCGTAAGCCCGCAAGCCCTTGCTCAACTGTTTTTCCAGGATTGCCATTGACGCGGTAGGTGTGAGCCCGGCGGTGCGCAACGATTCGAAGGCTGTCATCATCAACGGAAACAGCAAGCTGCTTGTACAGGTTAGAGCCGTAAGATACAGCGGTTTGAGATCGCGCTCGATGGCAATACAATGCCGCTCGCGGTTCGCGACCAGGAGGTTGGTTTCGTGAATGGCGGGCTTATCGCCCTCCACCAGATAGCGTGAATCGTGGAAGCCCGGAATCGTGGTCAGGGAGGCGATTGAGGCGCCGCGCGCTGCGAGCACCGACAGTTCACTGCTGCCGCGCGACGCGCTGTAGAGGACGGCGGACTTGTCACTCCAGCACACTTCCGCTGACGCGAGTTCGGCCACGGTGCCTGGGATCGAGTCGTCCGGCACGCAGATCAAGATCAGCCGGCAGGCGTCGAATTCCCCGTAGTCTTTGACCGGATGTCCGGCCCGAAGCGTGTTGGCGATACGGCTGGCTAACCGGAAGGACGGCGCTTTCACGGGCCCCAGCATTTCGGACAGCGACGAAAATCGCGTCAACGGCGAGTGGCTAAGTTTACCCGCTGCGACCAGCGCTACCGATTTCGGCCTCTTCATAGATTTTGGGGGACTTGAGCATTTTGATGCGATCGCGCAACTGGGCGGCTTTTTCGAATTCGAACTTTTTCGCCGCTTCGCGCATGCTTTCCTCCAGGCCAGCGACGAATTTGTCGCGCTGCTCAGGAGTCATTTCCTCCACCGGGTCTTCCGCCTCGATTGGAACAGTGACATAATCGCCCTCGGCCACCGCGACCAGGCTCATATCGATGGGCTTGATAATTGATTGCGGAATGATATTGTGCTCTTGGTTATATTGTTCCTGTATGGTGCGGCGCCTGTTGGTTTCGCCGATGGCGCGCTTCATGCTGTCGGTATAAACGTCGGCGTAAAGAACGGCCCGGCCGTTCAAGTGGCGCGCCGCGCGGCCCATGGTTTGGATAAGGGAACCAGTGGAGCGCAGGAAACCTTCCTTATCCGCGTCCAGGATTGCGACCAGCGAGACTTCCGGCAGGTCGAGACCCTCGCGCAGCAGATTCACGCCGACCAATACGTCGATGTCGCCGCGGCGCAGATCGCGCAGAACCTTCATACGGTCCAGCGCGGCGATTTCCGAATGCAGGTAGGCGCAGCGCACACCGACCTCGGTGTAATACTCCGACAAGTCCTCGGCCATGCGCTTGGTCAGTGTCGTCACCAATACGCGCTCATTCTGCTCGACGCGCTTGCGGATTTCATTCAGAAGGTCGTCCACCTGGCCCTTAATGGGACGGATTTCCACCTGCGGATCGACCAAGCCCGTGGGCCGAATGATCTGCTCAACGACCACACCCGAGGACTTGGTTAGCTCGTAAGGGCCGGGCGTCGCCGAAACATAAAGTACCTGGTTCACGCGGTTCTCGAATTCCTCAAACGTAAGCGGCCGGTTATCGAGCGCACTGGGCAGTCTGAAGCCATAGTTAACCAGAACCGTCTTACGCGAGCGGTCGCCGTGGTACATGCCCTGCAACTGCGGGATGGTCTGGTGACTCTCGTCAATGAATATCAGGTGGTCATGCGGCAGGTAATCGAGCAAAGTCGGCGGAGCTTCGCCGGGCAGGCGGCCGGTGAAATGGCGCGAGTAGTTCTCGATGCCGTGGCAGTAGCCGATCTGGCGGATCATTTCCAGATCGAACATGGTGCGCTGATACAGGCGCTGCGCCTCGACGATCTTGCCTTGTTTTTCCAGCTCCGGCTGCCATTCTCCGAGCTCTTTTTCGATACTCACCAGCGCCTGGTCCCGGGTTTGCTGGGTCATGACGTAGTGAGTTTTTGGATAAACGGGCAGGCGCAGGTAGGTCTGGCGCACCTGACCCAGCAGCGGATCGATTTGGCTGAGGCTGTCGATCTCGTCACCCCACAGTTCAATGCGATAGGCGTAGTCCTCGTACGTGGGGAATACCTCGATCACGTCGCCGCGCACGCGGAACGTGCCGCGGGTGAAGTTGTGGTCGTTGCGGTCATAGAGGATCTCCACGAGCCGTGAGATGATGTGCTGGCGTGAGATCTTCTGGCCTTTTTCGAGCATCAGAAGCTGGCCGTAATATGCTTCGGGGGAGCCCAGGCCGTATATGCAACTCACGCTGGCGACGATGATGCAATCCCGGCGTTCGAATAACGAGCGGGTAGCCGACAGGCGCAGCTTATCCAACTCGTCGTTGATGGTTGCCTCTTTCTCGATATAGATGTCGCCCGAGGGCAGATAAGCTTCCGGCTGATAGTAGTCGTAATAGCTGACGAAATATTCGACCGCGTTGGACGGAAAGAAGGTCCTGAACTCGTGGTAGAGCTGCGCCGCGAGGGTTTTGTTGTGCGCCAGCACGAGCGCGGGACGGCCGGTCTTCTCGATGACCTTGGCCATGGTAAAGGTTTTTCCCGAGCCGGTTACGCCCAGCAGGACCTGGTGCTGTTCTCCGTCCACCACTCCGCGAACGAGTTGGTCGATGGCCGTGACTTGATCGCCGCGAGGACGGTAGTCGACCGCAAGGTGGAAACCCATGTACTTTCAGGATAGCTGGGCCGTGGAGAAACTGCCGGATGTGGGCCTGGACAGACGTTCGTGTCCAATCGCCTTTAGGAAGGATCGCGCGAAAACCAAATGCGGTCAAATCACTGCTTTTCCGCGCGGGGAGAAAACTCGGACGAAAGCTTCTGCGCTTGTGTGATCTGCGCCGGTTTTAGCTTCTTGGCCACCTGATCGCGTTGGCTGAGGCAGCCCGCATTGCCTTTAGCAGCGCAAATATTGAGCCACTTGTAGGCTTCCAGGTAGTCGCGGCGCACGCCCTGGCCGGAGCCATACATAGCACCGAGATTATGCTGGGCCTGTGTGTAGCCCTGCTCGGCGGCGCGGCGGAACCATTTGGCGGCCTCAGCGTAATCCTGCGGGACTCCATGGCCGTCCACGTACAGCAGTCCGAGGTTGAACTGCGTAGCGGCGTCACCTTCTTCGGCGAGAGGCCGCCATTCCTTGGCTGCCGCTGTATAGTCGCCTTTCTGGTAGGCGGCCAAACCAGCCGCGAAATCCGCCAGCGCCGGGATGGCGATGACCAGCGACAGGAGCATGCCGAATCGGAGCGAAATTTTCACGCGCACCCCCTCATTCCGCATCGCGCACAACGCAGCGGGTCCGCGATTGTTATGTTTGGTCCAGCGAGCGCGCCCCGCGCTGTGCGCTCCTATTCTCTATTGAAGCATGGGCGGCCGAAATGTTTCCCGGCACGGCAGCAAAGATCATTCCGCCAACAGGAACCGCAACGATTCCTCAAGGAACACGTCAAGCCGGTCGTGCTGTACCCAGTGTCCCGCGCCGGGGACCTTGACAAGGCGATGGTTCCGGATCACGGACGCCCGGCCGTCCACCTCCGGGTCAGGCGCCCAGCTTTCCATGCCCCAAAACAGCAGCACCGGGCAGGTAATCTCGCCGAGGATCGCGCGCATGTCCTCGATATTTTGGCCATACGGCGGGAAGATCCGCGCGTAGTTATCGAACTTCCAGATCAGTGAAGCGTCGGAGTTCCAGTTGGTCCCGTGCAGCGTCAGGTGGCGAGCCACTTCGTCGGAAAGATGCGGATTGGCCTCCTTCATCCGTGCCACGGCTGCGTCCAGGTTGGGATAGCTATGCGGCTCGCGGCGCTCGGTTTTGCGGATGGCTTCAATCCAGTTCCGCATGCGCTCGGGCGCGGGACGATGAATTTTGTGGCCAGCCGGCAGTCCCATTCCTTCGATGGCGATGGCTTTCTTAACGCGATCGGGGTAAATGCCCGAGTAAGTCAGAGTAATAATGCCGCCGAGCGAGTGGCCGACCAAATAGATGGGGAAATCGTCGATAATGTCGGCCAGCGCCGAGAGGTCCAGCGTGTGCTCACCGATGGTGTAGAGCGCGCCAGGGGCCCAAGCGCTGTTGCCGTGGCCGCGCAGATCCACGGCGTAAACGTGGAAATGCTTCCGAAATTCGCGAGCCACCCAGTCCCACATACGCGCGTGGTCCAGGCCGCCGTGCACCAGGAGCAAAGTGGGTTTTCCGTTTTGACCCCAATCCCAGAACTGCAACTTGAGGCGATGCGAATAGTAATAGTGGGAGACGGGTTCCAATTCATCTATTGTAAGTGCTTCGCAACGCTCCGGGCACCGAGGAACAATCAAAACTGCCCTGGTGTCTACTCCATTCAGGAGGCAACAATGCGCCTTTGTTGGTTGCTGGTCTTCTCCTTGGGCATCGGTTCCACGGTGCGGGCGGCTGGGCAGGGAGCTTCGCCAGATCTGCAGATCGCGCAGACGTTGATAGCGGAAATTCGCGAGCTAAGGCGCGACATCAGGAGCACGGTGGCAGGAATCCAGAGAATCCAGATCGTGATGTACCGTCTGCAGGCCCAGAATGGGCAGCTGGAAAAGGCCACACAGCGGCTCGATCAGGTCCGCGCGGAATGCAAGTCGGCCGAAATGCAGCAGCAATTCGCCGCGACGCAAATCGAGCAAGCCGAGGCGACTGGAAAAAGCTCACAGAACGTCAACCAGGAGAAAGTCGCGGAACAATTGATCTTCAGGCTTCGACGGTCGCTTCAACCGCTAGCTGACCAGATTCAGAAATGCCACGCTGACGAGATCGATGCGGAGAATCAATTTCGAACCGAGCAAGCCAAGATGAATGAGCTTGAGGGCCAGCTCGACCGGCTCGATACGCTCCTGGCCGGCAACGGGCAAAAGTAACGGGCGCGAGGGCCAGACGAAAGGGTTGGCCACGCTACCGGCGCGCGGCGGTCTCCCGGACCTCGGCATGATGGCGGACGTCGATGCCCTTGATTAGGAAGAGCACATCCTCAGCGATGTTGGTGGCGTGATCGGCGACGCGCTCCAGATTGTGCGCGATGAACATCAGGTCGACCGCGCGCGGAATCGTCGTGCTCTCTTCTTGCATGAAGGACACGAGTTCCTTGTAGACGGCGTCGCGCAACCGGTCTACCTCATCGTCGGAAATCAGGACGCTGCGAGCCAGTTCTTCGTCGCGTTTTACCAGCGCATCCAGGCTTTTGCGGACCATGTTTTCGGCGAGGCTCGCCATTTTAGGAATGTCGATCAGAGGCTTCACCGGTGTGTCGCGCATCAACTGCAGAGCGCGCTCGGTGATGTTCACAGCCAGGTCGCCCATCCGCTCCAGGTCGCCATTGATCTTGATCACGGCCGTAAGGAATCGCATATCGCGCGCCATGGGCTGATACAAGGCAAGCAGGCGCGTGGCGAACTCATCGATCTCAATATCCTTCTGATTGATGAGCGCCTCTTTCCACAGCACTTCCTTGGCGGCCTGCTCATCGCGCTGAACTAGCGCATCGACGCTCTGGTGGATGGCGGATTCCACCAAACCGGCCATCTCCAACAACCGCGCTTGCAGTTCGTCCAGCTCTTCTCTGAAATGAAGCAAGGATTTCCTCTTTCCTTCACTCTATCCGAATCGCCCGGTGATGTAATCTTCGGTTTCTTTCCGCGACGGCCGCTTGAAGATGACATCGGTCTTGTCGAACTCGATGAGCCGGCCCAGCAAAAAGAAGCCCGTAAATTCTGCCACACGCGCGGCCTGCTGCATATTGTGGGTGACGATGACCTGTGTGCATTGATCTTTCAGCGTGAACAGCAGATCTTCGATTTTGGCAGTGGCGATCGGATCGAGAGCGGAACAGGGTTCGTCGAGCAGCAGGACCTCGGGGTCAACCGCCAGCGCGCGAGCGATGCACAGGCGCTGCTGCTGGCCGCCGGACAAGCTATAGGCCGATTGATGGAGCTTGTCTTTCACTTCGTCCCACAGCGCGGCACGGCGGAGACTGTGCTCGACAACATCGTCTAAGGAACGCCGGCCGGTAACTCCATTTACCCGGACACCGTAGGCCACGTTCTCATAGATCGATTTGGGAAAAGGATTCGGCCTCTGGAAGACCATGCCAACCCGCCGGCGCAGGTTGGTGACGTCCATCTCGCGGACATCCTGGCCGTCCAGCAGCACCTGCCCCTTATAGCGCGCGCTTTTGACGGTTTCGTTAATGCGGTTGAGTGTCCTGAGAAAAGTCGATTTGCCGCATCCGGATGGCCCGATCATGGCCGTGATGCGTTTCTCGGGAATTTGCAGGTTTATATCGTGCAGTGCTTGGAAAGTGCCGTAGAAGAAGTTGAGAGAGATTGCCTGCAGTTTCGTGGAGGTGGGCTCGATCTCGGGAGCGGGCGTTTCAGGCGGCAATATGGTCTCATTGATTTTGGCTGGTTCCGGCATAGCTCCCATCACTCATTATCCTCTTTGGGCCGAAATTCCACGCGACAGAACCCATCGGGCGGCGATGTTAGCCACGAACACGAGCACCAGCAGCACCAATCCAGCCGCCCAGGCCTGCCGGTGCCAGTCGTCATACGGCGATATAGCGTGGGTAAAGATCATCACCGGAAGCGTGGCGGTTGGTTCGCCGAGTCTAGTGGCCCAGAATTGGTTGTTGAGACTGGTGAACAGCAACGGCGCTGTCTCGCCTGCGATGCGTGCGACTCCGAGAATCAATCCGGTAAGGATACCCTGCTTGGCGGCCGGCACAACGACCGAAGCAATGGTGCGAGCCCTGCTGGCTCCCAGCGCGAGCGAGCCCTCACGGAGCGAGTTAGGAACGGCACGCAAGAACTGTTCGGTAGCCCGCAGGCCGATCGGGATCATCATCAAGCTCAGGGCGAAGCCGCCGGCCCAAGCCGAAAAACGATGCATCGGCACGACAATGATCGTCCATGCGAAAATCCCAATCACGATGGATGGCACGCCGTTTAAAAGGTCCGCCGTGTAGCGGATCAGCATCGGCATCGTCTTTCCCCCGAACTCAGCGAGGTAAATCCCACCGAAAAAACCTACGGGTACCCCGATCGCAATCGAGATCAGGATGACGACCGCACTCCCAACAATCGCGTTTGCCATCCCGCTACCCAGTTCGCCCGGAGAAAGCGGCAGCTTGGTGAAAAAATTCAAATCGAGCGAGCGCCAGCCGTTCCATACCAGGAAACCGAGGATGATAAAAAGGACCGATGTCGTTAACAGCGTGCACACGCCGGTAAGGCTGAGCATGATGGTATTGAGGACGTTCCGGCGAGCCAATCGGTTCATCACGCCTGTTTGGATCCTTTCCCGGCAGTCGCGATGATCAGCAACTGTGCCAGCCCGTTGAGTACCATCGTAAGCGCAAATAAGACCAGGCCCAGCTCCACGAGCGAGCTGAGGTGCACATTGTCCGTCGCCTCGGTAAACTCATTGGCGATGACGGCGGCAATCGTATATCCGGGGGCGAGCAGCGACGCGTTAACGCTGGTGTTGTTCCCAATCACCATGGTTACGGCCATGGTTTCCCCCAAAGCCCGGGCGAGTGCCAGAAAAATAGAGCCGGTAATGCCAAGCCGCGCGTGCGGCACTATCACTTTCCAGGTGGACTCCCATTGCGTGGCGCCGAGCGCCAGGGCGGCCTCACGCTGTTCACGCGGCACGGCCAGCAGAGACTCGCGCGAAATGGAGATGATGAACGGGAAGGTCATGATGGCGAGAATCAATGCTGCCGCTAAGTAGCCCACTCCATAGGCCGGCCCTTGAAACCAGGGCAAAAATCCCAAAGTGTGCTTCAAAAACGGTTCGACCGGACTGCGCAGCAGCGGAACCAATGTGAAGAGCGCGAGCAACCCGTATATAACGCTGGGAACGGCGGCGAGCAGTTCCACCAGAAACGTGCAAGCGTTGGACAGACGTGGCGGCGCCAATTCGGCCAGGAAAATCGCGGCCCCCACTCCCAACGGAACGGAAATCAGGAGCGCCAGGATGGAGGTGAGCACCGTCCCGTAAATGAAGGGCCACGCGCCGAACTCGGCCGCCACCGGATCCCAGGTCCGTCTCCAAAGAAAGCTGAGACCGAACTTGGCGCGCGAGGGCTCGGAGTGAACCCAGAGCTCATAGACGAGCAGGGCTGTGACCAAGAAAACGCTAGCAGCAAAAACCAGGGTGACCAAGTGCGCGACCTGGTCACCATTGATCATCCGAAATAGGTACTTTCGCGCCCGCGACCGAGGCGGCGCGGCCATCACAGCCGTGCTCATCCGTAACCTACTTTATCAGAGCGACCTGTTTTTCTTCTTTGGTTGCGACCGCCTTCGGAAGCGGAGCATAGCTCATTCCTTGCGCGTCTTGCTGGCCCGCAGTCATCATCCACTTCAAGAAATCCGTGATGGCTTTCTTTTTTGCGGCATCGTCGATCTTGTCCGGGATCAGGAGCCAGGTGAAGGTTGAGATCGGATACGCGTTCTTGCCCGCGGCATTGGTAATTGAAACGCGGAAATCCTCGGGCATGCTCTTCGCCGCGCCTGAGGCAGCTTCCGTAACAGTATTGAAATCGGCCTTGACGAAGGTACCGGCCGCGTTCTTCACCGAGCCGTAACTCATCTTATTTTGGACGGCGTAAATCAGCTCCACGTAACCGATGGAATTAGGAGTCTGCTTGACCAGCCCGGCTACACCTTCGTTCCCCTTGCCGCCCAGGCCGACCGGCCAGTTCACGGACGTATTCGCTCCCACTTTACTCTTCCATTCCGGACTGATTTTGGAGAGGTAATCGGTGAACACAAAGCTGGTGCCGCTCGCATCGGAACGGTGGGCGACCGTGATGTCTTCGTTAGGCAGATTCACGCCGGGGTTATCTTTCTTCAGCGCTGGATCGTTCCACTTTTTGATTTTGCCCAGGTAGATATCGGCCAAAGTCTCACCGGTGAATTTCAGCTCGCCCGTAACGCCGGAGACATTATAGGTCGGCACGACACCGCCCAGCACCGTGGGAAAGTGGAGTGGCTTGAAATGCCGTTTCTGCTGCACCTCCGCGATCTGTTGGTCGGTCATGGGCATATCCGACGCGCCGAAGTCGACGGTTCCTTCGGTGAGCTGGCGAATGCCACCGCCCGATCCGATGGATTGATAGTTGATCTGAACGTCGGGATGCGCTTTGTGATATTCCTCGAACCACTTCTGATAAATGGGTGCTGGAAAGGTGGCCCCGGCCGCATTGATCGTTTCCGCGGCGGGCAGCGACATTGCCGTGCCAATCACCAGCAGGCTAGCGCCGAAAATTTGTTTAACCATAGAATTGTTCCTCCTTAAGAACGGGCCGTGCCTAAGTTTGACGCTTGAGCCGCACGTCCTGCACAGGTTAGAACGCCGGCATACTGCCGGGCAGCGTATAACGCAGGTTGAAATAGATGGTGTTGTCGTGCGTTCCCTCGGGAGCGCCCGCTGCGACATACCACGGAACGCGGCTTAGCCACTCGTATTGGGCCATCGCGTTGATGGCGCCGTAGCGTGGATTCGACCAGATGGTCTGATTCACGCCGAACGTGATCTCCTGGATGTTGCGGTTCTGGGTGTTGGGCGAACCAATGTAGCCATACCCCACTCTGGAGCCATTGGTGTCGATCGCGACATTTTTGTCGATCAGGATACCGCCATAGTAACCGTACAGCAGCCAATTCTTCACGCGAGCTTCGAATCCATCCACGGTGCCGCCGGAATGAACCAGGCTGAGGGTGCTATCGGCGCGCACCACAACGTCCGGAGCGTTGCCGAACAAGTAGCGGCCGCCGCCGTCGCTCCAGTAATTGGTGCTGATCAGGCGGAAATTCTTGAAAACCTCGGCGTTAATCCCCAGCTGAACGCCGCCGCCTGCCTTGGTGTCGTATTGCGCGTGTGTGAGATTGGCCGGATTTACGAGCTTGAAGGTCCGCTCGATGCCAGCCACGTCCATGTGGAAGCGCGCGCTCGGGTCGAAGGCGACTTTGGCAATGAAGTCGGGGTGTAAGGTGGGAGCGGAGAGCACGATATTGCCTTGATCCAGCTGCGTTCCTGACAGGCCCGTCAGCGCGGTGGGCAGAGTAATTACCGAACCGCCGCCGGAGCCGCCAATGTACTGGTCCGGGTTTTCGGCCGAGAAGCCGAATGTCCAGACATTGTTGGGATGGTACAGCACGCGCATACCCGGCTGCCGTGTCCAAGTCAACCCCGCCATGTAATTCACGTCAATGACCTGCGAATAAAAGAGGTCGCCTGGCAATGCCGAAATTCCTTTGCGATTAGGCGTGAGCATGCTCCAGCTTTGACCCGCCAGGAACTCCCAGGCTCCCTTACGCGCGTCCACCCAGAACAGCCTGAGGCGCGGAACAAAAGCGCCGTTGGTGACGGTGATGGCGGTGGATCCGCTCTGACCCAGGAAGTCAAACTCGTTATAGCCAATGAAATGCACGCCCTTCCAGTTGCCGTCAACGCGCAAACCCAGCCGGGAGTTCTGCGGGCTGAAGCGGAACTCCGACAGCTTTCCGTTCACCGTGTTGTTATAAGGAATGCTTCCGAAATTGCTGCCGATGCTGGAACCGGCGTTCTTGTCGCGCCACACCGCAGTGGCATCCATGAAGCCGACCGGGACGATGCACACGCTGCCGAGCCGCAAATAGGGCGGAACGTTTGCGGTATCCAGCGGCGCCTCGCATGGATTCGCGGGGGCTCCGGCCGGTTGCGCGGCGTTCAAAACCGAGGTAGGAATGGCCACCGGCACAGCTGGCGCGGACGGGATCACCGGCGTGGCGCTGGCCACCTGTCCCAGTGTCTTGCTGGGCAGCGAAAAATCGGTGCCTCCCGGCGAAGCCGGCGCCGGAACCGACGTCGTACTCATACGCTCCAGAGCCTTCTTCTGATCCTCCAATGCCAGTCTCAGCATCTCGATCTGCTTTTGCTGGTCGGCCAGCTGTTTTTTCAACGCTTGAACATCCGCAGAAGTTGCGTCTCCGGAAACAGTCTGAGCCGGCAGCAGGGCCGCTGAAGCCGCGAACAGTGCGGCGACACACCAAGAAACAGCTTTTCGCTTGTAAGCTTTCATCTTCTCCATCCCAAGTTTGGGTTCAGTTAAAGAATTCTCGCGTAAGTACAGGGTGTAGAGGAATCCCAGAAGGTTGAGGATAGCGTTGGTCAATTAGCGAAAAATGACGATTTGGTTAAAATCGCGTTACAGGCGACGGCCCGATGCGAAGGCTAGCTCGCGTTTTTGTCTTTCGCGTAACAGATGGGGTCAAGTTTGCATTCCGGGCATTTGGGTTTACGCGCAAAGCAGAGAGCGCGGCCGTGATAGATCAACTGTAGTGGAAAAACAAACCATTTCTCTGGCGGAATAATCTTCATCAGGTCTTGTTCGATCTTGACCGGATGTGTATTCTTGGTCAAATCCAGGCGGCCGGACACGCGCTGGACGTGCGTATCGACAACGATTCCTTCCGTCCGGCCGAACGCGCCGCCGAGCACCACGTTCGCCGTCTTGCGTGCGGCCCCGGGAACCGTCAGCAGTTCGTCCATCGTCTTTGGAACCTCGCCGCCAAAATCCGAAAGGATTTTCTTTGCGGCACCGATTAGCGATTTGGCTTTATTGTTGAAAAAACCCGTAGATCGAATATCCTGCGCCAGCTCGGCCTGATTGGCAGCCGCGAAATCGTGTATCGCCGGGTACTTGCGAAATAGCCCGGGCGTAACTTCGTTCACGCGCTTGTCGGTGCATTGCGCGGAAAGAATGGTTGCAACCAGTAGTTCCCAGGCATTTCGATGCTGCAACGGGATCTGCACGTCAGGGTACATTTCAGCGAGCAGTTCGAGGATTTTCCGTACACGCGCCGACCGATCCGCCGCAGTCTTAGGCCGCGGCACCAGGCGCGGCGGCGTCCCATTTCCGGCCAGCGGCTTCGTTGAGCTTTTTGGCGAGCTTTTTGCCGGCCTTTTTGTCAGACTGGGGGTATCGGCTTTCGAAGTTCTCGGCAGGGCTGGATTCTCCTCTTCGCCGCTATCATCGCATTTGGCGGATGCCTGTGGGGCTCATTCCATTTTGACGATTACTCATTATTTTCGGCCGACTTGTGGCGCCCGTTCGAGACCCGGCCTCTGACCTATCTCACGTTTTGGCTGAACGAGCAAATCGACGGCCACAATCCGGTCGGCTATCACGCTCTCAATCTGGGTCTGCATCTGATTGCGGTGTGGCTCTTGTGGGACGTTCTTAGGCGGATGATGCCTGAAAGAGCCGCCTGGATCGGCGCCGCAATTTTTGCCGTGCATCCCTTTCAAGCCGAGCCGGTGAACTACATCTTCGCGCGCAGCACGACGCTCGCTACGGTGTTGTGCCTGGCATCGCTTGCAAGCTGGATCCGTGGCAAACGCTGGTGGGCGGTGGCGTGGTTCGGATGCGCGCTGCTGGCAAAGGAGGAGTGCGTCGCCTTTCCGGCGCTCTTGCTGCTGCTCGAATGGTGGCAGACGCGCGCCAGACGCGGCGCTACGACGCTCGATTTGAAGTTCGCGCTGCGGCCGATCATCGTAATGTTTGCGCTGGCCGTGATGGCGGGCGTCCGCGTGCTGATTGCGAGCGCTCAAATTGAAGGCTCCGGTGCCGGGACACAAGCCGGAATCTCGTGGCGGGCGTACGGGCTAACTCAGGGGCTGGTGATTCTGCGCTATCTGCGGATGCTGATTCTGCCCTGGGGCTTTTCGATCGATCCCGCTGTCGCCATTCCTCCGCTCTGGTTGGGTGCGCTGGCTTGGATCGCCGTCGGCTGTCTCGCTGGAAGTTTGGCCTATTTCGCAATGCGCGGCCGGCCCGCGGCGCTTTGGTTTCTGGCAGGCCTGTTGCTTCTCCTGCCAAGTTCGTCGATTCTTCCGGCCGCCGATTTAGCGGCAGACCGGCGGCTGTACCTGCCGATGATCGCGATTGCCGCAGGCATCGGGCTGATGCTTCAGTCTGCGCGTCTATCGATCGTTGCCGCGATTCTGGTCTTCTTCACCGGGTTCAGTATCGCGAGGACGGCGACGTGGCGATCTGACGCGTCGATATGGGAAGATGCTGCTGCGAAGGCGCCGTCGAAAGTGCGGCCCAAACTCCAACTGGCGCGAGCGCTGGACCCGCAGCGCGCTCTCAAAGTTCTGGAGGTCGCACAGCGGATCGCGCCAGACGATCCGAGCATCCCTGCCGAACAGGGCCGCGTCTATCTGAGCTCCGGCAGGCCGGATCTTGCTCTGCTGGCGTTTGGCCGCGCTTTAGCCCTGGCGCCGCGCAGCTCCGTGGCCCTCAACAACCGCGGTGCGGCCTTGCTTGCATTGAACCAGCGGGATGCCGCCCAGGCCGATTTTGAGCGGGCTCTGGCGATAGATGCCTGTCAGTTCGATGCGCGCTTGAACTTGCAGCGATTAGGTGTCTCGGCTCCGCCGCCATCGCGCTGCAAATTCAGCACTGAGCAGGCGCGTGCGCTTCTGGGTAGATGACTAATCCCGGAGAATCTGAACATCGGTGCGGACGGATTCCCAATCGGCAAGGGCCGAGTCGGGCACTTCAGCATCCAGGTCGCTCTTTATTTCTTTCGACTGATAAGCTCCGAGTGAACGGATGGGCGCGCGGATAGTAAGAATCGGCGCGCCGCCCGCGGCTTCGGAAGCTCTCACTCCGACGTGTAGCGTGACGCCGGAAAGGTCGCGCGACGAGTGGTTGATGATCAAGAACCGGACTTGCTGTTTGCCGTTCCAGGTCTTAACCAGGCGCAATCCCGAGATTTCGACCGACTTGGCGAGCGCGTCCATACCGCCTGCCGCCACAACATGGGTGGCCTGAGAAACCGCCGGGGCCGCCGGCTTTCCGTCGCTCTGGTTGTTGAGATATTGCAGCGAACCCCCCGCCAGAATGACCAACAGCGTGGCGCCCATAAAGCTGGGAACCCAAGTGGGAAATGTGCGGGATTTGGCGGAGGCTTTGCGGGTGCGCGACTTCGCGACATTACGAAGTTCCGCAGTCAGGCAAGGACCAGCCAGGGTGGCAGGCTGTGGCCGTGGCGCGAGCGCCGCGAGATTCGCGGGCGGAGGCGGGAGCGGCGATAACGCTGGCCGGGGAATCCGAATGCGCTCGCAGATCGGAGGCGCGGGAGCGCTCACGATTTCGGGAGGCGGCGCCAGCAACGATTTTGACGGCCTCTGTTCAAATGACGCAACCACCGCCCCGATCGCCGCTTGCTCGGCTGCCGTGGCCGCAGCTAACTCGGCCGCGACGTGGTCCAACAGCACTTCGGCCTGGAGGTGGAGCGCCGAAGCAAGCGCGTTCGGGCCAGGCTCGCTCTCTGGTTCCGAATCGGCAGAGGGTGCAGCATCCCCCGGTGCGGCTGGTGCGAGATCGAGCGCCAACTGATTCTCGGATTTTTCGGGCGCTAGCAGCTCCGAAGAAACCTCACCGACTGCCGGGGCACTCGATTCTGGAACACCGGCCGTGAGTTCAAACGGCGGACCGAGCTCGTCCTGCGGCGAAGGTCCCGAGTCAGAGACGGGCTCTGATGCTCGGATGTCGGCGGCGAGCAGCAGCCGGTCCGGTTCCGGAGGCGCCGGGGCGAGGAGAAGCGGCTCGCGGCGATACGGCACGCGTTCTGAAAGCGGCGGGCACTGTGACGCAGGTTGCTCCAGGCCGCAGGCGGCTGGCTCGGGCGTCGTCTCAAGCTGACTTGCCGGTTCGACGAGCGCTATGGGATGCTGCTCCGGCTCGGCCGCTGGCAATTGCGATTCCAGTGCTGTCTCGCACTCGTTTCCTGGAGTCGCACCGTTTGGCGCGTGTGGTTCCAGCGATGTGCGCGCGGGCGGGTCGTCCAGCGGCTTTCCCAGGTCCGCTACCGGTGGAGGCGTCTGGGTTTCGTCTAGAGCAGTGCCATAGTCCAGCGCGGCCGCCGTTTCCAACTGGGAGCGTTCGGCCTCGACAGCCGGGACGTTAAGTTGTTCTTCGGCGGCGGGCGTGGTCTCGAGCTCTAGTGGATAGCGAGCCGGCTCAGTTTCGAGGACGGTCATCCGCTCTGCTGGCGCTATGGAGTCCGCAACGTTAGGCGCCGAAGCGCCTTCTGATTGAGACCAAGCCCGGTCCATGCCGGTCAGTGGCTCCTCTGCGGCGTACTGGTCGAGAGCAGCGGATTCCGCTACGCACCGATTTTCCTTCGTCGGGTGCGGTGCGGGCTGTTCTTCGGCCAAAACGGAAGAGGGCGATTCTTCCAGCACGGCTTGCGGCACAAACTGCTCTTCGGCTGGCATCGCGCCGCCCGGCTCGCCAGCGGACTTGCCTGTGGTATCAGCCGCAGACTCCTCGATCACCACATCAGGCGCGTCTGCCGCTTCGGGTTCCCATAACGACTCTGAATCTGGCCGCTCGAGCAGCATAGCCACAGGCTGCGGCGCTCCTGGTTCTGATGCACGTTCCGTTTCAGAAGCGACAGCTGATGACTCTGGCGCGGCAATTTCTTGTAGAGAGGGATCGGGTTTGGCCTCGGCCAGTGGCTCCGTCGCTACGCGGTCGTCAGTTTCTTGAGGCGAGAGCAGCGCCGTCCGATCCTGTTCAATGGACTCGACCAGCGGCCGGACAAGCGAGTCCACGGTTTGAGTCGCGGGGATCGCTAACGTTTCCTCGGCCAGGAGCAGCAATGCTTCCTCGGCGGGTGCCGCTCGATCCTCGATTTCGAATCCAGCCGAATCCAGGGATGGATTTTCTTCAACCAGAGTTGCAGCCGCGAAGGCGTTCCCCACGTGCCCATTTGCCAATCCCGAAGCCGCCAGCTCGACAACCGGTGCAACCCGCGCCATCGCGTGGATGGTCTCCAAGTTCTGCGCTAATGCTAGGATCCCGGTTTCCGCTTGAGTGGGCGCGAAAACAGGATCGGCCGCCTTACGCTGCGCCGGAGCGCAAGCCGGGCACTCTCGGACTGCGGGCGAACATTCACGGCCGCATTCCGGGCACGTCCAGTACAGCATATAGTACAAATTTAGGGCGAAAGCGTTGCCGGATCTGTCGGGGACTTACCTTACGTGTCCGCTTCACGGGCCTTAGGTTGCTAACCGACCGCACCTATGGCTCTTCCGCGCCGAAAGTCTACACCGGAGAGGGAGTGAAGTTCTACGCAAAAAGTTTCGGCCAGCCGCATCGTCTAGGGGTTCTAGCCGGTTCCTTCAATCCGCCCACTGCGGCGCACCTGCAGTTGGTGGACGCGGCCTTTGGCTATTACGTCGACGAGGTATTATGCGTCGTCCCGCGTGCATTCCCGCACAAAGAGTATTTCGGCGCCACGCTCGATCAGCGCCTGGAATTACTCCAGCGTGCGAGCGACGATCATCTGCCCTATTCGATTGCTACCTCGGAAGCCGGCCTATTTCTGGATATCGCGGCCGAGTGCCGCGCGCACTATGGGCCGGTCGAGCTGTCCTTCATCTGCGGCAGGGATGCCGCCGAACGGGTGCTGAGCTGGGATTACGGCCGGACTGGCGCTGTCGAGGAAATGCTGCGCGAATTTGAACTGCTGGTTGCCGCGCGCCAGGGCGAGTTCGAGCCGCCCGCCGAACACCGGCACCGGATCCGGAAATTACACTTGCGGGGCCGCTATGACGACGTCTCTTCGACAGAGGTGAGGAACCGGATTGCCCGCAGCGAACCCTGGGAACACCTGGTTCCGCGGGCGATCGTCGAGCGCATCCGGGCGATTTATTCGTGAAGGCTGGTGTCGAGGAACGCGCGCAGGCGATGACTGCGGCTGGGATGGCGCAGCTTACGGAGCGCCTTAGCCTCGATTTGGCGTATGCGTTCGCGCGTAACAGCGAAGTGCTGGCCTACCTCTTCCAGCGTGTGCTCGCTGCCGTCCTGCAAGCCAAAGCGCATTTTGATGATCTTTTCTTCGCGTGGGCTGAGAGTTTTTAGAACCTCGGCGGTCTGCTCGCGCAGGTTGAGATTAATCACGGCTTCCGACGGGGAAACCACGCGCCGGTCCACTATGAAGTCGCCCAGGTGCGATTCTTCTTCTTCGCCCACGGGTGTTTCGAGCGAAATCGGCTCTTGAGCGATGCGCAAGACCTTGCGAACCTTACCCACCGGCAACTCCATCTTGACCGACAGCTCCTCGGTGGTGGGCTCGCGTCCGAGTTCCTGTTGAAGCTGGCGCTGCATCCGAACCAGCTTATTGATGGTCTCGATCATGTGGACTGGAATGCGGATCGTGCGCGCCTGATCCGCAATCGCGCGCGTGATGGCTTGCCGCACCCACCAGGTGGCGTAGGTTGAAAATTTGTAGCCGCGCCGGTAGTCGAATTTGTCCACTGCCTTCATGAGGCCGATATTGCCCTCCTGGATCAAGTCCAGGAACTGAAGCCCGCGATTGGTGTAGCGTTTGGCGATAGAAACCACCAGACGCAAGTTGGCTTCGATGAGCTGTTTCTTGGCGGCCTCGGCTTCCTGTTCGCCGCGCTCGACGATCTGCAGGGTGCGGCGCAGTTCGGTGGTGGTGGCACCGCATTCTTCCTCGAGCTGTTGGATGCGCTGTCCGGCCTGGCGCAGCTCCTTGCGCAGATCCCGCGTCGGATTGCTACCGTGCGTGGGCTCTTCGAGCTTGCGCTGGATGCGAGCGATTTCGCGTTCAAGTGGTTTCAGCTCTTCCACCGCGCGGCGCAGACGTCCCGCCAGCGCCCGCCGCACGCTGGAAACGAACGCGATGTTGCGGATGATGCGCGAGATCGCCACCATGCTACGCGCCAATCCGTAGCGCAGGCTCCGGTGCTGCTTGGGCTTCATTTGGCGCGACACGGCCTGCAGCTTTTGCCGGAACTGCTGGGTCTTTTTGTAGTGTTTTTCGATATCCGCGATTCGTGCGAGAAGATCTTCCTGCTGCGAGGAAAAATCCTCATCGCTGACGACGAACTCGGGCAGGACCAGGACATCGCGCACCGAAACGGCGCCGCGTAGGATATCTTCGCCCAATTGGATGATTTCGCGAATTACCAGAGGCGAACGCGATAGGGCTTTGCGAACCGCCCACTGGCCGCGCTCGTTGCGCTTGGCGAGCTCAATTTCGCCTTCGCGCGTAAGCAGCGGAACCGTGCCCATCTCGCGCAGGTACATGCGGACAGGATCGTTGGTCTTGTCGCCGGCTTCCTGCGCCAGTTCAAGGTCAGAGAAATCTTCGGCTTCGTCTTTGGATTTTTCAAAGTCGAGCTTGGGCTCTTCCAGGATTTCGACGCCGGCAGTGTCCAGATCCGTCAGTAGATCGTCGAGCTCACGCCCGGCGGGAAATTCTTCGGCCAGCAGATCGTTCATTTCGTCGTAGAGGACGAACCCTTTTTCTTTACCCGTTTCCATGAGTTGCTTTAGCCGGCCGAACTTTTCTTCCGTTGCCACTGACAGCCGCGATTCCTGTGCCCTGATTCACTTTAGTGTACACCAACGCCTGCGGTTCTCCGGCCCGGCGTGCAACGCCTGCGATAGGCCTTTCATGCCTGTACGGAACTCCCCTGCGTCGAGGCTTGACCGCGAGCCTTGCGATCCAGTTGTTCCGCCAGCCGCAGTGCCTCCTCGATGTTCCCCTCCCGTTCAGCTACCTTGATTCGGGCTCGCAAGCCGGCGATTTCCGCCTTGGGATCCTGCGCCAGAAGGCTACGCAGGCAGGCCTGTGCCTGCTCGGGAGCCTTTTCTTCCTCAAGTACTTCATCGGCGAAAATAACCGCCGACAATAGATCGCGATCGGCCTCTGCCAGACGGCCTTCCAAGTCCGTGAAACGGAAAGGGCCGCTATCGTTTTCCAAGGCGAAAATCGCCTGAAAAACCCGCTTCGTCACAAACCGGTCCACGGCAGCCAGCGTGCTAAGGTGCGGGATCGTCTCCTGGCGGGCGGTTTCGCTTACCAGCAGCGCATTCAGCAGCAGACGCTCGTTGGGCGGCACGACCGGGCCTCGCGACACGGTCCGCCTCTCGGCCGAGCCCTGGCTGAAATGATCGCGTACCAGTTTCTCGTCCACCCCCAGATAATCGGCCACATCGTTGGCGACGGCGAACCGTTCCAGCCGATCAGATATACGTTGGATCGCGGGCGCGACAAACTTGAATCCTTGCATCCGGCCTTCCACCGTGCGCATGTCGAATTTCTTGCGCGCGCGATCCGCTAGCCAATGGAAATAGCTGGGTGCCTGGTCCAGGCGGCTGCGGTACACATCAGCGCCTTGTTCCTTAACGTACTCGTCCGGATCCAGATCTCCTTCCAACTCCAACACGCGCACTTGGAATCCTTCATCGAGGAGCATCTGAATGGATCGCTCCGCCGCATTCGCCCCCGCGGCGTCGGGATCGAAATTCACCACGATGCGACCGGTGTGCTTCTTGAGCGCGCGCACCTGGGTGTGGGTCAAGGAGGTGCCGCAGCTAGCCACCACGTTGTGCACACCGGCCGAATACACGCCGATCACGTCCATATAACCTTCCACCAGCACGGCGGTATCGGCCTTGCGCGCGGCGTCCTTGGCGCGATGCAGATTGTAAAGAACGTGGCTCTTGTGATACAGCGCCGTCTCGGGCGAGTTGAGATATTTCGGCTCATCACCTGACCGCAGTGCGCGCCCGCCGAACCCGATTATCTTTCCCGATTCATTATGGATGGGAAACATCAACCGTCCGCGAAAACGGTCGAAAAATCCGCTGCCGTCCTGGCGTTTCATCACTAAACCCGAGACCTCGAGCTGTTCGGCGGCAAAGCGCGGGCTGAGTATTCGAATTACTTGCTGGCCTGAAGCATCCGAAAGGCCGAGTCCAAATTCCGCTATCTGTTCTGGTGAGACGCCCCGGCCGGCTAGATAGTTGCGCGCCTCGGCGCCTCCAGACCCTGCGAGATTTTTCTGGAACGCGGCAGCTGCGATCTCATGCATCTCCTGCAGCGCGCCGCGCAGCTTGGATTCCGGGTCCGAGTACTCGCGTTTGGGCATCGCGATCCCGTTGCGCTCGGACAGGAGCTTCAGCGCCTCGACGAAGCTGATGCGCTCGATCTCCATGACGAACTTGATGACGTCCCCGCCCACTCCACAGCCGAAGCACTTGAAGAACTGGTGGCTCATGTGCACCGAGAACGAGGGAGTCTTCTCGTTATGGAATGGGCACAATCCCATGTAGCGGGGCGTACTGCCAACACGCTTCAAGCGGACGTATTCACCAATGGTTTTGATGATATCTACCGAGGACTTAAGCTGCTCGACGAAATCCATCCAGATTCCCTAACGCGCGGCGCTCTTGCCTAGACGGCCCATCCGAAGCTCAGGGGGAGTGCTCTTATAGTGACACACTGAAAGGGAGACGTGATGACGGTTCCCGATCCAGTGGTGCTCGATGCGGCTGAGTTGGACCAGACCGTCGCAGCGGCACCCAATTCCGACGCGGTATTTCTGGTCTGGGCGGGGGAACGTTCGGCTTATCTAGCCAAAACAAGCATGCTGCGGCGCCGCCTGCTGCGCATCTTGAAATCTTCTGAGGGGCTAAAGCGGTCGCTCAATTTGCGCGATGTCGTGAGGCGTGTCGAATACTGGGCCACCGGATCGCGGTTCGAGTCGATGTTGATCCATTACGCGCTGGCAAGGCGGCATTTTCCGGAAGAGTACGAGCGCTTAGTGAAGTTGCGTATGCCCTCTTATTTGAAGCTGATCCTGTCCAACGACTTTCCGCGTACGCAGGTGACCACGCGCTTGGCGGCCGGCCGCGCGCTGTACTACGGTCCGTTCCGCACGCGCGGCGCTGCAGAATTGTTCGAGAACCAATTTCTGGACTTTTTTCAGATCCGCCGCTGCCAGGAAAACCTCGAACCGAACCCGCAACACCCCGGGTGCATTTACGGTGAAATGAACATGTGTTTGCGGCCTTGCCAGCAGGCGGTGACACGCGAGGAATACCTCAGCGAAGTGACGCGTGTGGAAGAGTTTCTGCAAGGCGATGGGGCCACGCTCGTGAGCGTTACCGGCGCGGCTCGCGACCGGCTAAGCGAAGAACTGGACTTTGAAGCCGCCGCCCGTCAGCACAAGCGCCTGGAACGCATCCAGGAGGTTCTCGCGCTGCGAGACGACCTGGTCTGCGATATCGACCGTCTCTTCGGTATCGCCCTCGCGCCCTCCACGCGGCCGGGAAGCGTGCTGCTGTGGTTTGTATACCAGGGTGCCTGGCAGGCGCCTCGGATGCTCGCGCTCGATTCGCAAATATCGTTGGACGCGCGCCTGCGGGAATTGGTCGCATCGATCCAGCCAGAACCGATACCGCTGTCCGAACGGCAGGAGCATCTGGCGCTGCTCGCCCGCTGGCATTATTCGACCTGGAGCGACGGCGAGTGGATCGGTTTCCACGGACTGGACGAGGTGCCGTACCGTAAGGTGGTGCGCGCAATCTCGCGCGCCCGGCAGAAGACCGAGCAGACGGTGGCTGAACCGGCCCAACCCGCGAGTTAGAACCTTTACCAGCCAGATGGTCCGGCTACTTTATCGTGTGTTCTAAAAAGTTTCTGGCCACGTCCCGCACGGGCCGGTGCTCGGCATCCACGGCATAGTTCATTTGGCGCATGAGATCGTCGGTGAATTTTCCCGATAGCTCGGAAAGCGCCTGCCGCAGCCCGGCGTGCTGAGCGAGCGTATCATCACGCGCGACGATGCAAGCCTGGTAGGGCGGAAAAGCGTGTTTGTCGTCTTTGAGCACGCGCACGTCCAGCTTGCTCAGAAGGCCGTCGGTCGTGTTTCCGGCAGCGATGCTAACCTGGCGATCCATGAGCGCCCGGTACAGCAGCCCCAGGTCCATTGTTTTTTCGGCGGCTGTCCACTTGATCGCGTATTTGGAATTTAGGGCAGCGAAACCGTCCGGGTGCGTGAGAAACTCGTAGCCGCAGCCAAGCGAAAATCCGACCGGATCCGCCGCGGCATCGCTCAGTGTTGCAAGGTGCCGGGCGCGCGCATCTTCACCGCGCACGGTCATCGCGAACGAACTCTCGAAGCCCAGTGGGTCGAGCCATTGTAGATGCATACGCGCGTACACGGTCCGGACCCGCTGCAATATCACCGCCGGGTCAACCTCGCCGCTGGCTTTAACGATGTTCGCGAAGGCCGTTCCCGTGTATTCCGGATAAAGGTCGATCTGCTTCGACAACAGCGCTTGGTGCGCCAGCAGCATGCCGCCTAAATCGAGCTTCCGTTGGACGGGCAGGTGCAGCCGCGCTTCGATATGTTGCGCGATGATCTCGCCGAGGATGATCTGCTCGGTGAAGTTTTTCGACCCGACTACGATGCGCTGCTTGCGCGAGCACGCGGCGGACCACAAAAACGCGCTCAAACAGCCGAGAAACGTTTTTCGATCCAACCTAATCCTCCATCCGAAATCAGGGCCAGCAGAGCCGCAGGAATCGCACCCGCCAGGATTTGCGTCGTGTCCACCGAAGCGATCCCGCGGAAAATGAAAACACCCAGCCCGCCTGCGCCAATCGCCGCCGCTATAGTTGCAGTGCCTATGGTGGTGACCGTTGCGACGCGGATTCCCGCCAGGATCGTCCGCACGGCCAGCGGTAGTTCCACTTGGAATAGAAGCTGCCGGCCCGTCATGCCCATAGCCACGGCGGATTCCCGGACAGCCGGGTCCACGCCCAGGATTCCGACCAGCGTGTTGCGCAAAATCGGCAAAAGCGCGTACAGCACCAGCGCGACGATGGCTGTCCGTTTCCCGATTCCCCCGATAAACGGAATCGGAATTAAAAATCCGAACAGCGCCAGGCTGGGGATGGTTTGCATGACGTTGGCAAAGCCGAGCACCCAGCCGCGCAACGGCGCCTTGCGCGTGAGCAGGATGCCGGTTGGGAGACCGATCGCCACGGCGATGGCCATGGAGACCACCACCAGCACAAAATGCTCGGCAGTGAGACTCAAAATATCTCCCCAAAGGCCGGACCGGTTCATGTGTGCGATTGCGGCTCTTCGCCTTTCGCGCGCAGCTCTTGATCCAAGACGGCCAAAAACCCGCGTGTCTGTGGGCCCAGCGATTTCAAGAATTGGTCCGGCGTAGCCAGTGTTTCCAGTCTGCCACGGTCCAGCAGCGCGATGCGCGTGCCTAGCCGCAGCGCCTCGCGCACATCATGCGTAACGAAAATACACGTTTTATGCAGACGTTCGCGCAACGCCAGGAATTGGTTCTGTAGTTCGAGCCGCGTCACTGGATCCAGCGCGCCGAACGGCTCATCGAACAGAAGCAACCGCGGTTCGGCCGCCAGTGCTCGTGCTACGCCGACCCGCTGGCGTTGTCCGCCGGAAAGCTGGCGTGGATAACGGCCGGCGAATTCTTCCGGTGCCAGATCCACCTGGGTCAGCAGTTCGCGCGTGCGCGCCGCAATTCGCTCGGCCGTCCAGCTCTTCAAGCGCGGCACGATGCCGACATTCTCAGCCACCGTGAGATGCGGGAATAATCCAACCTCCTGGATTACATAACCAATGCTGCGGCGTAGCTCGATCAAATCCCAAGCCGTAGTGGTGCGTCCCTCTACCACGATCTCGCCAGTCGTGGGGAAAACCAAGCCGTTGACCATCTTAAGCGCCGTGGTCTTGCCCGCGCCGCTGCGTCCCAGCAGAACCAGCGTCTCGCCGGGTTGTACCGCCAGAGTAAACTGATCGAGGATTGCCAGCCCTCCGGCGCGGTAGGAAACCTGGCGGAACTCGACCGCCGTCATCAGTGAGCCGTCCAGAGGCTTTCCACAAACGGCCACTGGCGGTCGGTCCATTGCGCTTCCACACGGAAGCCAGAGCGTTCGGCTAGTGCGGACATTTCATCGGGATAGAATTTGTGCGACGACTCGGTCCAGATCGACTCGCCGGCGCAGAATGGCAACGTCAGGTCGCAAGCGCGGATCGACACCGTTTGGCGCACGCGCGATACCAGGTGCATTTCAATGCGGCGCTCGCGCTCATTCCAGCGTGCTTCGTGCCGGAAGTTGGCGAGATCGAAATCGCCGCCCAGCTCGCGATTTACGCGCCCCAGAAGGTTCAGATTGAAGGCCGCCGTCACGCCGGTAGGGTCGTCGTAGGCCGCCAACATCCGCAGCGGTTCTTTCACCAGGTCCGCGCCTAAAAGCAGACTGTCTCCGCGATTTAGCCCGCTGCGCAAATCGCGCAAAAACTCCAGGCTACAGGGCCGTTCGAAATTTCCGATCGTGCTACCCAGAAAGAGCACCAACATACGTTCATCCGGGGGGCACTCGCCCGCCACGCTGGCCATTCCGTCCAAATAGGATTGCAGGCGCGGATGCACTTCGGCCACATCCGAAAGTTCGCGTTCGCAGCGCGTCAACGCCTCAGCGGATACGTCAATTGGGAAATAGCGCACCGGCCTCCGGCGCCCAAGCGCGGCCAGTATGAAGCGCGTCTTCCGGCCGGTGCCGCTGCCCAACTCCGCCACACAGCTCGAACCAGCGCGGCTGGCGATATCGGCGGCGTGTTCGCGCAACAGGCGTTCGTCGGCGCGCGTCAGGCCGTATTCCGGAAGATATGTGATGGCCTCGAACAACGCGCTGCCAAGCTCGTCGTACAGATACTTCGAATGCAGCTCCTTCTGCGGCTTGATCAGACCCGCGCGGACGTCTTGCGCGAATGCCCAGACCTGCTCGTCGCTCGCCGCTTTAGTTTTCGGTAAGGCGGAAGGAGGCATAGACGTACGGATAATTGGGACGGAACCAGTTTCGGAAAGAACGCCGTAGCATGCAGGCATCCGTGCGCGGCGAGGCGCCCTTTATAACGTAATGCTCCTCGTCGAAGAAGTTTTTGGAATAGCCCGGATAAAATGCAAACGGCTCGAAACCGGGGAAGGGACCGAAAATCGTCGCGGTCCACTCCCATCCGTTGCCCACCATTTGCGAAACACCGAACGCGCTATCGCCGGCGGGCGTGGAATCGACGTCGATGGGATCCCACCAATGAAAATCGAAGTTGCCACGGCTCATATCCGGCGCCGCGCTGCCCCACGGATAGGCGCGTTCAGAGCCCTCGGGCGTGCCGTACGCCGCCCGATGAAATTGCGCTTCGGTCGGCAGCGCTCGTTCCGCCCAGCGCGCGTAATTGCAAGCTTCTTGGTGTGTTACGTAAACCGGCGCGTTCAGAGGCAGCGGTATTTCGGCGAACATACCTCTATAGAGCCATTCGCCTCCGCGTTCGATCCAGAAATTTGGCGCAGGCGCACCGGCGCGAACGAATTCCAGATACTGACCGTTGGTGACCTTGTACTTACCGATCGAAAATGCCGGCACGTGCACACGGTGTTCCCGGAACTCGTTATCCCAGCCGAATTCGCCGGCCTGCTGGCCCAAAGTGGCTTCGCCCTGCGGAATGTCGATCCTCTCCGGCCGCAATCCGGTCTCCGAATGCCGGACACCCGGCCCAGCCGGAGCGAGCTTCTGATCGTACGGCAAATTGTGGAAAAGATACGCTAGCGTCTCGGCATGCATGAGCCGATGTTCAATGGCGACATGCACGATCTGCTCGGGCGCGGCTTCAAGCAGAGTGTCGATGCTGGCGCGGACCCGGCCGTTGTAGTCAAGAACCTCGCGTACCGATGGCCAATCGGAGGGCTGATCCTGTGCGGCCTGACCCACCGGCGGGTCAATCCCAAACTCGAATAGCTTGTCGAACTCAGCATGCAAGGACGACGCCCCTAGCGTGTTTCGCGCGATCTGGTTCCAATCGAACGCTTCCAGATGTCCGAGATAGAAAATCAATCGGTGGCGTTCTGCGATAGGCCGCGAATAGATCGCTTTGGGTTTGAGCAGGTCGAAAAGCTGATCGGTGCGCCTTCGCGCCGCATCCATTCGTTCCGCAAGCGCCCGATTGAGCAACAGTGCAGCAGCCGACATGAGGCCTCCCCGCTACGGCACTTACAGGCTAGCATTGAACGTACGCGGCGGGAAGTTAGCTGCTAAGTTAGGTGACTAACAAAAAAAGCGGCATGGGCGGTAACCCGTGCCGCAGAAGACCTAAGTCAGGGGGGAACTTTGTTTCGTTACTTGGTAGCAGGAGATGCCGATTGGCCGGGTTGCGCACTCTGCGCAGTCTGAGTGTCCCAGGATTGTTTGTTGCGATTCGTTTTCCAGTACCGGTCGCCCCACCAGTCGTTCGAGCGTGCGTCCGCATCCGCCGCGATAACTGCCTTCTTCGACGCTATATCGCTGCGCACTTGCGCCGCCTGCCTGGCGGTCAGCGAGAAAGTCAGGCTGCCCGCGGTGCCTGAGGCGTCCTTATAACTGATGGTCAAGGTTTCCTTGTGGTTGGGCGAAAACGAGGGCACCGGGATCTTCCGCAGGACATGGTGCATTTCGCCCGGGCCAGTCTCGGTGTCGGTGATCTGTTCATACGGGAGCGCGTAGGACGCCTTACCGTAATCGAACTTCAGTTGTTTGGCATCTTCGAAGTTGAACATGCCGGTGGAATTGGCCGGAATCGATTTCACCGACCCCTCGATATATTCAACAGCACTGGTCGCTCCGCTGAGCACGAATGGCGGAATCAGGACAAACAGTAGCGTGGAAAACACCAACTGACGGCTTTTGAACATCAGTACCTCTCCTGATGAGTACTATCGGGCGCTGCCGCCGCAGACTTTAGCGCGCCGGCAACTTACAATGGAGGCGCATGTCTGTTTACAACGAGCGCCGCGAGGAACTGGAGAAACAAGAATTCATGATGGGCGTTGAGCGGGGGCGCTTGGCCGTAACCCTGGACCTGCTGACGGACGCGTTAGTCCTCGTGGGACAGCACGGCGTCTACTGCCAAAGCGCGCGCCAGGCGGGCAAGCCTGCCATGGACATCCAAATGATTTCCAAGTGCCTTACCGACGCCAAGGAGCTGGTCTCAGACGTAATGGTCCAACTCAAACGGAAGACTACCCAGCCCGATTAGGCTAAGGCTTCTGCAGGGAGAAATAATAGGTCCAAACCAGGATCAACCCTACTATGCATAACCCCAACATGAAGAGCTTACGCCCGAGGGTCGGCTGGTAGCCTTTGGGCGGATCGTCTTGGGCGGGTGTTCTATTGCTCGGTGAACTACTCACAAATTTCAGTATAGCGGCCCGTGTTGGCGCGCAGCCGTTCCGAGGACCAGTGTGCCGCGGACCAGTGCCGCGCACCGATGCTGCGCAAAGGCCCCAGGGAAGGCATCCATTCGCGCTATAAACCTTACCTCTGAGACCCGCAGCCTCAGCGAATCTCGCCGAGCAACTTCTTCAAGGCGTCGACGCACAGGACCGCGGCGTGCTTCGACTCCGGGATCAGGCCTCCCACCGCAGTCTCGATCGCGTCCTTGGTCAGCACCGCAAGCTCGGCGCGCGTTTTTCCCTGCATCAGCTCCGTCAGCGCCGAACCGCTGGCGATAGCCGCAGTGCAGCCACGAACCTTATAACGCACCTCGGCCACGCGCCCATCCTCCAGCCGCGCCGATAACCGCAGAATATCTCCGCACACCGGGTTCTCGATCTGCACCGTGACGGCGCGGTCCTCCAACTCCCCCACGTTGCGCGGATTTTTGAAATGATCGAGAAAGGCTTCGCTGTACATGGGCCTCAACTCAATTATGATCATCTTCCTCACGGGGGCGACGGGCTACATCGGCAGCGCCGCGGCCGGCGCGCTGCAGAAGGCCGGCCACTCTGTAATCGGATTGGCGCGTTCGGATGAGGCAGCGGGACAGTTGCACTTGCGCGGCATCGGCACACATCGGGGGGACCTCACATCGCCGGCGACGCTGACCAACGCTGCAGCAGCCGCCGACGGCGTCATTCATACCGGAACCACGAACGACGGGCCGTCAGATCAGGCGGCAGTGCGAGCCATGCTGGATGCGATCACCGGCTCAGGAAAGACATTCATTTATACGAGCGGTGTGTGGGTTCTGGGCGACACCGATGGCAGGGTCGCGGATGAAAGCTGGCCCACTCGCCCCGCCGCCCTCGTGATGTGGCGCCCGGCTGTGGAAGATATGGTCCTGCAAACGTCAGAACGGGGCATCCGCTCGTGCGTCATTCGACCGGCGGTAGTCTACGGACGCGGCGGAGGGATCCCGGGCGGGTTGGTCGAATCCGCGCGAGACCACGGTGTCGTGCGTTACGTCGGCTCTGGCGAGAATCGCTGGCCCGTGATTGACGTGGACGATCTGGCCGATCTTTACGTCCGCGCGCTGGAGAAAGCGCCTCCAGCAACGTTGCTCCACGCTGGGGATGGCTCCAGCCATCCCGTGAAAGAAATCGCGCGAGCAGCCAGCATTGCTGGAGGCGCGATGGGCCGCATCGAACCCTGGCCGCTCGAAGACGCCCGTAAGACACTCGGACCCTACGCCGACGCGCTGGTGCTCGATCAACAAGTCTCGTCGCTGAAAGCCCGCACGCTGCTGGGATGGCAGCCGCGCGCCGCGGACATTTTGGAAGATCTGCAACAAGGGTCCTACCACGCGTGACCACGGTTGTGGCGGCAGTGATCGAACGCGGCGAGCGCATCCTGATCGCGCAGCGAAAAAACAGCGGCCCTCATCCGTTGAAGTGGGAGTTTCCCGGCGGCAAAGTGGAACCCGGCGAAACGCCCGAAGCCGCACTCGTCCGCGAACTCCAAGAAGAGCTTGGAATCCAAGCGCGCGTGCACGGCGAGATCATGCGCTACGAATACCAATATCCCGGACGCGCGCCCATTTTGCTGATTTTTTATCGCGTGCTCGAGTTCCAGGGCGAACCTGAAAACAAGGATTTTGAACAGATCCGCTGGGAATCCCCCGGCCGGCTCGCAAACTATGGCTTCCTGGAAGGTGACGCCGCCTTCATCGACAGCCTCACGGCTCGCGATCCACGGTCACGTACATAGGCCCGGCCCCCAGGGCCGCCACCAGAGCCCAGGTCAGGCGCCCTGTCCGATTCACCACCTGAAACTTCACGTGCTCGCCCGGCGCCGCCTCGAACGACTCCGTCTTCTTCTTCCAGGTATTGTCGAATCGCAATTCATGCTGGCCCGGCTGAATGCTCCGAGTAACGCTGCGGCCGAATAACAGGTCTGCGATCCACTCGCCGTCCAGCTTGACGATAATTTGCCGCTGCTTCACGTCCTCGGGCGAGGTGCGTGAAATGGTGAGTCTGGTTTCGTCCAATTTCCTCTACCGCGCCGGCGGCAGCCTGAACTCAATGTTTCGCTCGCTATTGAGCCGCTGTGACAAATCCCGATCGATAAGATCCAGGCTGACCTGATTAACGTCGTGATCCAGCGTCACGTAGTGCAGCGTCGAACCTTCCATCCAATAGCCCAGCGCCTGCACGATCGTGTGATCCTTGAAGGCGATCAGATACAGCGTCGCCTGGCCGCTACTGGCCGGGTATTGTGCTTGCGAGGTCATCTGGCCAGGGGTTGGCGCCTGATACATTTTCAAGCTGGACGACTGCTGCTCGGCTCCCCCTTGATCGCTGGGCGCATACTCGCGAACCACTGGATTGGCCTGCGGCGGAGCAAAGTTTTGATTAATGATAACCGGCGGTATCGATCCGGCGTTCACTACCGGCGGCTGGTCGCCGTAGCCCGGCGCGTACCCGAGCGAAGGGTCATATCCGTATCCTGGACCATATCCGTATCCGGTGTAAAAAACCGGATACGGCACGATAGCGGTGCGGCGATGCTGCGGATGAGCAGCGGGTACGCCGCCGAATCCGGGCCGGCCTGCAAAGCCGTTCCGTGCTCCGCTGAATCCGAATCCACCCGGAGGCGCGGCGGCAGGCGCGTGACCCGTTCCCGGATACACAACATTGCCGAAACCGCCCAGCGACCAGTATTGGCCGCGTCCTTGCGCAAACGCCGTGCAAACCAAGGTCAAACACGCACCGGCCAAGATCAAGGACCGCATATGACCTCCAGAAGTTAATTGTAACCCAAGGCGCGAACTACTAACTATATGACGTTTGTCGTATGCCCTGCGTTTAGCTACTCCGCTTCAGCCCAGACCAGCTAGACTGGACTTAAGTGCACAACCAGCGCATCGCTGCTTTTCTGTCGGGAGCCTGGATTCTGGGGAGCCTGTTTATGATCTTTGTGGCCACCCAGAACTTTAAGATGGCGGACACGATCGGCAACGCCGAGACGCGCGCCACTCTACGCGATATGGCCGGACGCTTGAACCAGATGTTCTTTGTGAGCTGGGAGCGCGTCGAGTTGGTTTTGGGAATCGCACTGGCGGCGATCCTGTGGTTCGGTATGCGCAGCCGCGGATTGGCCGGCCTCGCGATCGCGCCTCTCGTGCTCGTAGCGATCCAGCATTTCCTGGTAACGCCGCGTATGCTGGCCCTTAGCGCGCATCTGGACGCGGCCGCAGACGCCAGCCAGTTCGCACGGCTGCACGCGTTGTATGGAATCAGCGAGGTGGTGAAATTACTGCTGGTGGTCGCGCTGGCGGGTCTACTGCTTCCCACCTGGCGCCGTGCCGCCGCTTCCGTCGAACGGGTCCAGCCGGTCGATTACGCCCACCACGGCCATATCGATCGGTGATTCGGGCCGTCCCACGCTGGTCATGGCACTGAATCCCTCCGTCACCAGCAGCACGCGATCGCCTACGCCCGCATCCACCGCATCCAGCGCAATCACTGGATCCCCACGATTCGAACCGTCCAGATCCAGCGGCTGGACCACCAGTGCCTTACGGCCTTGATGACTCGAATGTTTGTGGGTCGAAACCAGCTCGCCGATGACCCGCGCGATCAACATCTATCCGCCTTGTGGGATGTCAACATGGTCGACGATGCCGACGATCGTGTTGTCGGCAGGGACCTCGGCCGGCAAAAAAGGAAAGCTGGCTTCTTTGCCACGGCACCAGTAGATCAGCTCGCCCGCGCCGGCGCCCACCGAGTCAAGCATGACGAGCTGTTTTCCCGTGGACGTGAGGTCTGGCTTGACGGGTTGGACGATGAGCAAACGCTGGCCGTTCAGGCTCGCGTCTTTAATTGTAGAGACCACTCGGCCGACCACTCGTCCTAGAAACACGGCAACTCCCAGCGGGTCATTTCAAGCTCACGGTATCCACGATACCTACAATGCTGGAATCCAGCGGCTTGTCTTTACATCCATCGGCCATGCGCGCGGAGCTGCCGGAAACCACCAGGACCGTTTCTTTGAACCCGGCGCTGACGGTATCGACAGCCACCAGATAGCCCGGCTCGTCCTTGCCGTCGGGCGCGATGGGTTTCACGATCAGCAGCTTGAACCCTTCCAGGCGCGGATCTTTGCGGGTGGCAACCACCGTGCCCACGACGCGGGCTAGAATCATGTCGCCCTACTTGGCGCCGGCCGCAGCTTGCGCCTTGCCGATGGGCAGGACGTCTTCCAGGCTGGGATGCGGGCGCGGGATCACGTGTACGGCGATGAGTTCGCCGACGCGCCGCGCGGCCGCCGCGCCTGCATCGGTAGCAGCGCGAACCGCGGCCACGTCGCCGCGCACCAGCGCGGTCACATAGCCGGAGCCGATCTTTTCCCAGCCGATCATCCGAACGTTGGCCGCCTTCACCATCGCATCGGCTGCTTCGATCATGGCCACGAGGCCCCGCGTCTCGATCATCCCTAACGCTTCACCCATTCCGCCTCCTGGACTACGTTACGTCAGTACGCCCCGCGCCCGCAATGCTTCGTCGATGAGCGCGATCAGTTCTTCGCGCGTCATCTGGATGCGCTCTTTACCGCGATCGACATCTTCGGCCACCAGCGGCCGGCCCGGTTCGAGTCCGGCGCGCTGCTTGATTCCATAGCGCGTACGTGAATCAATCAGTTTATCAACCTCTTGCTTCGGCAATACCTTGGGCCCGCCCAGCAGCTCCGCGACCAGCGTAATTCGCGCGAAATGCTCCACGGTTTCCATCTTGAAAAACGCTTTGTAGACGTCCTCGCCATAACAAACCAGGCCGTGGTTGCGCATCAGGATCGCATCGTACTGCGGAATGTAGGGCAGCATGCCTTCGGTTAATGCCGGCGTTCCGGGCGTTCCATATTCGGCCAGCGGCACGCAGCCGAGACCAATAATCACTTCGGGAAGTAAGGCCAGCGTGAGCGGTTTCCCTGCGACTGCGAAGCCGGTGGAGACCGGAGGGTGCGCGTGTACCACGGAAAAAATATCCGGCCGCATGCGGTAAATCGTAAGGTGCATGGCGATCTCGGATGTCCGCTCGCGCGAGCCCTCCAGCTTGTTACCATCCAGATCGCACACGATCAGGTCGTCCGCCGTCATCATGCCCTTGCTGATGCCCGTGCAGGTGCAGAGCACGCGCGTAGAATCGAGCCGGACACTGATATTTCCATCGTTCGCCGCGACCCATCCTTTTTGATAAATCAACTTACCCACGCCGACCACGTCCCGCCGGGTCTCGTTCTCTGTTTTAGGCATACACTAAACCTGCTACTTCTCGCCGGAACAATTGGATTTTCAATTGTAGCAATCCGGTTCGCCGGATTCAGCCTGTACAATAAGGGCAGTGGACAAGAGAAGAATGTGCCCGAATTGCCGGGCCTTTGTAACAAGCAGCGATCGCGTGTGCCCGTATTGCGAGGCGCCGCTGGGAGCCCGCGCAGTCGATCGCAGGAATCCCGGCGAGATCCTGGGCGGCCTGATCCCGCATGCGCGCTTCACCACGACCATGATCCTGCTGGTGAATTTCGTGCTTTTCGCCGCCGATTATTTCGCTCAAGGCACTTTGGAGCGATGGGGCGCCAGCATGCCCGCCTCCATGATGGATGGCCAGTGGTGGCGCTTGATCACCGCCGGGTTTCTGCACGGCGGTATTATTCACATCCTAATGAATTCCTGGGCACTGTATGGCCTCGGCGCGGAAGTGGAACAACTCTACGGTACCAGCCGCATGATCGTGTTTTACTTCGTGTCCACTGTCGCGGGATTCTATGCCAGCTCGCACTTCGGCCACTTTTCGGTGGGTTCGTCGGCGGGGATCTTCGGTCTGATCGGCGCGATGATCGCGTTCAGCATCACCGATAAGTCGCACATCGCTTCCATGATCAAAGGCTATTACACGCAATGGCTGATCTGGGGCGTCATCATCAGCTTCATGCCGGGTGTCGACTTCATGGCGCACGCGGGAGGCTTTGCGGGCGGATTCGTAGCCGCCTACTTGGCCAGCACTCCGCGCGCGCGCTTGATGTGGAAAGAGCCGCTCATCCGGACCGTCGCCGGGATTTGCATCGCGCTGACGGTGGCCGCGTTCGGCATGTTGTACATCGCCGTTTCCCGGGCCTGAGCGGTCGCGCTACTTACGCGCTATTTCAGCGACAGAGTGCTCTCCGGATCGGGCCGGAAAATCAAATACCGCAGATCCCCATCCTGGCTGCTGAACCAGTGCGGAGTGCGGCCGGGAATGATCACGACGTCGCCTTTGCCGACGTGCCGGCTTACTCCGCCGTCGATGCGCGTGCTCTGAAGCGTCGTGCCGCTCCCGCGCAGCGGATGCGGATCGGGAAGCGCGCCGCCCGTGACGAGCGTCGCGTTGCCGTCGAGAATGTAATAGATTTCCGTCACTTTGGTCTGATGCAGATTGGCTTCCTGTTTGATGGTTTTGGGGCGGAAAACGCCGTAGACACCGACGTGATAGCCTCCAACATCGACAATCCGGATCGGCTTGTCGCTGACGACGTCGCGCGGCAAGGCATCGATAAATTTCTGAATATCGGCATTGCTGACGTCGGTCGCCGGAAGCGGTGGAGTTTGGGCCAGCATCGCGAACGCAAGCAGCATCGCCAGAGCGCAAAGGGCAGTTTTCAACATGGACTCCTCCTTGAATCCTGCCAGTCTAGCACCGTCGCGCGCCCGGCTACGGTCAGAACGACAAACGGGCTGAAAACTGTAACGAGCGCGCGGGAAGCTGGTTCGTGACTCCTGCCAGCGGGGCGCCAAAACCGAGGCCCGGCGCTGCGCCGTTGCCGTAGGTCCCGCTGTAACCCACGAAATTCGCGTGGTTGAGCGCGTTGAATGCTTCAGCGCGCAGGTTCAGATGCACGCGTTCGCTCCCGAGCGCGAACGGCCGCTCGAGAAAAGGCGATACTTCGTAGATCGGCCGCCCGCGGCCGGTGTTGCGGCCCACAACCACACCGCCGATCACGGGCCGATCCGTCGTAGCTCCAGTGTCGCCGCTGTTGTTCACGCCCGTAACAATGTTGTACGGGAGCCCTGATGCCAGTGTTGCAATGCCGCCGAATTGCAATTTCCACGGCGCGACAAAAACGCCGCTCAACACGAACCGGTGCCGCTGGTCGAAGATCGCGTTGCCGTTCTCAATATGTCCCGTAAAGTTGGGATCGTTCGGATTCTGGCCCGGAACGTCCGGATCCACGTTGTCCGTAGCCTGCGACCAGGTATAACTCGCCAGCAAGGATAGCCGCCGGCTGACGCGATGGCTTAAGTTCACGTCCAGCGCGTTGTAGTTCGCATAACCGTCGTTCACGTCGCTCAAAATCACGGCATAGGGCGGTTGAGGATTCGTGGCCGCGGCGGGGTTGCACGTCATCCCATGTTGGCCGTACCACCAGATCCAATACGGGCGCGTGCAGTTCGCCGCTTGCGCCGAACGCACCTGGCCGGGCACCGTACGGAGGAACGAAGCGGGCGGGTTCACATCGCGCGGACGGTTAATTCGCGTGGTGTGCGATCCAACGTAATCGACGCTAAGCACCCAGCCTTCGGTTAGCCGACGCTCGACGCCGAAGCTCCACAGCTTCGTATACGGATTCAACAATTCATCCGAATACCCAACTAAAGTAGAGGCCGGAGGCAACTGATTCAGGAAAGCGCTATCTCCTGGCCGTATGTACAAAGTCCGCAGTGGCGGCTGCGCGCCCGCGGGAAATGCCGGCAGAGGCGCCGCGGAGATGCTCGCAGGAAACCCGATCTGGTCCGGCGTCGCCGTGTAGTTGAAAACGCCGGTGGGGCCGGTTAGCGCGTAATTCGCTTCTGAATTATCGACGATCTGAGAATAGTAGATGCCGAAGCCGCCGCGTACTACGGTCCTGCCTTGCCCGCGCAAATCGTAAGCAAATCCCACGCGCGGGGCAAATCCGAGGCGCGAATCCGCAAAAGTCTGCTGCTCGTAGCGAACACCGAGATTGATAGTGAGATCGCGCCGCAGGTGGTAATCATCCTGCACGAAGAGCGCCCAAACCGCGTCGTTAACGGTGTAATTCGCGTGTCCATAGCTTTGGGTATAGCTCTGAACATTGGCGATGTTGTTGAGGTAAGCGCTGCTCTCGCAAACTGCGGCAGCCTGCGTACAAGCCTTGTAGAGGAACTGGCCTAGATAAATTGGCCCGCCGAACTCTTTGCTGTTTCCTCCGGTGTGCGCCACGATCACATCGGTGCCAAACTTCACCTGATGGCGTCCCCAAACGGCCGACAGAGTGTCGTTGGCCTGGTATTGCCGATTCATCAATAGCGCCGACTGCGACGTGCCGGTAGTGAACGTTCCTCCCGAAGAGATGGGCACTTGAAACTGAGTCGAATAGATCACCGGATCTAATTCCGTGATCGGGGAGGCAAGCTGGAATTGCAGGCGAACGCTGTTCACTACTGTCGGGCGCAGGACAGCGGTTTCGCCCAGTTCTTCGGAATAAGTGCGCCGGCGGAAAACGCGGTCCACGGTCGGCAGAGTGTTGCCGCCGATCGCACCGTTGGGATTGGTGTCGTGAAAACCGTCGACATCGCTTCGGAAGAAGAGACTATTGTGATCCGTCAGTTGGCGGTCGAGCCGCAGAAAACCGAGCCAGCCGCGATAGTGTCCCATGAAAATCCCCGGGGCCAGCGGAGAAATGACCGGTGAAGCCCGATCTTCACGGCTGTACTCACCGGCCGCAGCGAGATGCGTGCCGCCTGCGGACCCGATCGGGCCAGAAACATCAATGGCGGATTGGCCGAGCGTGTCGCTGGTGAGGTCGTTCCCGCTGGCTGCATTCGTCGTGCTGAACCCGGCCAATGCCGCTGCGGTTGCCGCTGGACGCCAGAGTTCTAATACATCGCCGTGCCACTGGTTTTCGCCGCTCTTCGTTACGATATTCACGACACTGCCGGTACCGCCGCCGTACTCGGCGGAGAATGCATTGGTAAGCACCGTCATTTCTTGCACGGCATCCAGCGGGATATTGGTGAACATCGTCTGCCGGCCCCAACTGTCGTTGTTTGTCGCGCCATCCACTTCGAACCAGGTTTGGCGCCGCCCGGCGCCGTTGGTTGTGAAGAGGTTTTGGTTCATGAACACGTCGCCCTGGTTGATCGCGGGACGGTTCGCCGCACTTAGCAACGGCAGATAGCTCACCCGCCGATTCAGCAGCGGCGTGTCTTGCACTTGCGTTGTACTCAGTTCAATACCGAGCTGCGGCTGGTCCGTTCGTATCTCGCCTGCAACACCGGTAACGGTGATGCTTCCGTGTTCTTCACTTCCCACGTAAAGCGTAAGAATCACATCCGCCGTTGAGCCGCCTTTCAACGTTACGGTGACTCGCGCACGCACAAAATCCTGTTTGACCGCAACCAGCTCATAACTCCCGCCGACAGGCAGCCCCGCCATTACGAAATCGCCCGAAGCATCGCTCTCGGCAGTCCGCCTGAAGCCGGTCAGCGTATTCGCGACCGAGACCTTAGCGCCCGAAATTACCGCGCCCGTCGCATCGATCACCCGACCTCGTATGGTCGCTGTGTCTGGGGTCTGGGCAAGCGCGGAGAAAAGCACTCCGGAACACAAGACGATAAGGGAGCGGCGCATGAGCGAGACAATTCAGCGTACTTCGCCCAACCGCGCTACTACCAGACGTCGTAGTTACACCGTTTCAATACTCAAAGGCTCGGGCGATCTCCCGTCGATGTCGACCACGCCCAACTCGCGCGCTACTGCCGCAGCAACCAAGATCTTTCCCGTGCGCGCCATCACGTCCGGAGTTTGAGCGAGTGCAGCAATTACCCGTCCGCTGAACTCCGGACTCTCGCTGTTCGATAGATCGAAAGCGGCCGCGGCCTGCATGACGAGCTCTGTGCGAACCAATCCGGGGTAAAGCGAAACGACTGCGACCCCCTGCAGGTTCAACTCGTGTGCCATGTCTGATGTCATTTTGTCCATAGCCGCTTTCGAGATGCCGTAAATAACGTTGCCGATGTATTTCTCGGCGGCCCAGGAGCTGATATTAACGATCAGCCCGCGACGCTGCGGAACCATTAATTGCGCCGCATGCACGGATGCGACGAACGCGCCACGCACGCCGACGTCCATCATGCTGGGCCAGCGATGTTCAGGCTGTTGCCAAAACGGAAGGGGCCACGTAAAGCGGCCATTCTCAACCATGCGCTCGTAGCCGCCCCACGCGGAGTTGACCAAAACGTCCAAAGATCCGGTCTCATTCGCCACTCGATCGAACGCTGCGGCGGTTTCTTGATCCTGGAGATGGTCGCACCGGATGCGGACTACGTTCTCGGGAAGGTCGGCGTGCGAGATATTCCGGCCAGTCCCAAAGACCTTGAAACCCGCTTCGCACAAGCCAATGGCAACGCCTCGCCCGACTCCCCGGCTGGCTCCCGTGACTAACGCGACCGGCATGGTTCAGCGAATGAGGCTTTCGAGCAGTTCGTGAACGGCCCGCAGCACCGCTGGCCCTACGGCGATCGCAGCGAACAGTCCGACACCTAACCAGATCGTCCTCCGGCCCGACGGCCCAGCAACTGGCGGGATCGGCGCTGGATTGACAAGGCGGTCCACCCGCGCGTGCAGTTCGCGGGCGTCGGCCAGTAGAGGCGCAGTGAGTGGGGACGCATAAGCGCCGCCGATGCGCGCTACCCGCACCAAGGCTTCCGCCAATAGCAGTGCGCGTGCGGCTTGGCCTGCAACCGCCCAGTCATCGGCGGCACGTTCGGCAAATTTCATCCAGGCGTGCTCAATGCGTTCCATCCCACCGCCAAATGGCACAATTCGCGGAATCGAACGTAATATCAGCCGCTTCAGATTATCGTGCGACGCCTGATGCGCTGCTTCGTGGCCCACCGCCGCGTTAAGCTGACCAGGCGACAAAACTCGCACCAGGCCACGCGAAGCGATCAAACGCGGCTGAACGATTCCTGCCAAGGCCAAGAACGGCACATCGCTCCCGATCACCCAAGCGGGAGTCGAATTCTCGCACAGTTGCGCACGCCGGCCTTCGTGCGTCCATCGCGCCATGTACCGCCGCGAACGAGCCAGGTTCTGCAGCAGACGTCCGGCACAAACCAGCCATACCAGCCCGCCCCCGCACCCCGCTCCGATGCAAAGCCATCCCACGTGTTCCCTGCTACCGGATGCCTCCAGCCATACATAGCTCGGCATGCAAACAGCGGCGATCGCAGCTACCGCAAGGACGAGTGGAGACACGCGCAGCCAAAAAAGCATCCGAGCCGCAGATCGCGGCGCGAACCGTTCTGCGAGTCGGACCACCCTGCATGCCGCCCCCGCCAGGAGAGTCTCAGCGGACAAATAAATCAAGAAAAAGCACGCCAGCTCGATCCAGGCTAAACGGGCCCAATAGGATGCGATCATGGCTTGCCCCGCCGTTCCAATTCGCGCCTCTTCTTGCGAATCGTCTTTTCTAGTTCGTCCAGCAGCGCGCGATCCTGTTCGCCTACCGCATCGACGAGGCAGGAAATCAGTGCCTGGCCGGAATTTTTAGGCTGGTTTAGGAAGCCAGCGATAAAGCGGTCCGTGCGCTGCTGCTCCCATTCGCGCTGCGAAATGCGAGCGCTGTAGACGAACGCCCGGTCCGATTTCCGCCTCTCCAGAATGCCTTTCTTGAAGAGCCGGTCGAGCGTCGTCATAACAGTCGTGTAGGCGAGCGGGCGCGAGATCTTACTGGCGACGTGATTAACGGTGCTGTCGCCTTCCCGCCAAATGATTTCCATGACCTCGGACTCTAGATGACCTAGTTCCGAGGCGCGGTTCTTCCACAGACCCATGCTTCATGCTAAATGTTAGCAGCCCGCGGCAATCTGACGCCCAGGTTAGCTTGCGCCGGCGAACGGTTACCGCGACGGAAGCCCCACGCGCCACAATTCAACGCCGGATTGCGTCTACCAACGGAGGTACATCTGTGTCCAGCGAACCTATTTTGGAGGCGATCGATCGACAGCAGTGGCTCGAACCGGTTGCGGAGGAGATTCAACAAGCGGTACATCGAACCTTTGAATCGGCGGGAGAATCAGGCCGAAGCGTTAAAGACGCACTACATGGGACGTGGCTCGGGCATCCTGTCCACGCAGTTCTCACAGATATTCCCGTGGGCGCGTGGACAGCTACGGTTGTGTGCGACGCGCTGGAAGATATGACCGAGCACGATGGCTTCGCGAAAGCGTCGGACCTGGCGCTGACCGTCGGACTAATTGGCGCGGTTGGATCGGCCTTGACCGGGTTAACGGATTGGTCGGAAACCGACGGCCGGGCGCGGAAAGTAGGGCTGGTGCACGGGCTCATGAACCTCGGCGCGGCTCTGCTGTTCGGCACGTCGTTGGTATACCGAACTCGAAAGCAGCGCAAATTCGGCCGCAGTCTGAGTGCCTTAGGGTATGCCGTGGCATTTGGCTCGGCGTATCTTGGTGGCGAACTTGTATATAACGAGCAGGTCGGGGTAAATCACGCGGCCGGCGGCCCGCCGTTGCCCGAGGACTTCGTAGGAGTCGGTTCCGCCGCCGATCTCGCCGAAGGTGAAATGCGGAAAGCCGACGCCAACGGCGTTCCTGTGTTGCTGGCGCGCGTCAACGGCGAAATCCATGCCATTCACGCCACCTGTTCCCATGCCGGCGGCCCTCTGGCCGAAGGCAAACTGGAGGGCAATGCGGTAACGTGCCCTTGGCATGGATCGGCGTTCGACGTACGGAACGGTAAAGTGCTGAACGGTCCGGCAACGCACCCGCAGCCTTGTTTTGAAACGCGCGTCCGCGACGGCCGGATCGAAATACGTCGCGTCCGGCCAAGTCGTATCGCTACCTCGGAGCCGCCGCGGCTGGTCACCGCCGCGAACTCGGGCCAACTTGCTTTGGAAGGCATAGGAGAAACTCGAAATGGCTAGAAAAAATAAAGACGAAGGCGGCGCAAAGGCCAAGCCCCCGAAGAAACAGAAGAAATCCAAATAGCGGACGTGGACCCGCAACAACCTAGGTTGTTCGATTCAGAAGCGAGCACTCCCGCTGCTCTGCCACCCGGCCTCGTATTCGTACCGGAATTCTTAGCAGACGAAGAGCAGCGGCGGCTGCTGGCCTACGTTCGAACACTCGACTTCAAAGAATTCGTCATGCATGGCGTCACTGCCCGGCGGCGGGTTGCACACTTCGGATTCGGCTATTCGTACGGTTCGCGGCAACTGACAGGGGCGCCGCCGATTCCGGAAGAGCTAGAATCGCTGCGCCGGAGCGCGGCATCTGTCATAGCAATCGACCCTGAATCGTTTCGGGAAGTGCTGGTCACCGAATATCAGCCCGGCGCCGGGATCGGCTGGCACCGGGACGCACCCTCGTTTGGAATTGTGGCCGGCATCTCGCTAGCGAGCGCAGTCCGCATGCGATTCCGGCCGAGAGAGGATCACGCGCAGGTGCTCACACTCGATCTTCCGGCCGGATCCTTCTACGTTCTGGACGGCCCGGCAAGGCGCGATTGGGAACATGTGATTCCGCCGGTTAAAGCCGCACGATACTCGATCACGTTCCGGACGCTCAAAAACGCGAGCCGGCCCGCGCGCCACTGAGCGCGCGATTCGCAATGACACCCTGACCGAGCGCGATGCCGCCGTCATTAGGCGGGACTTGGGCGTGCAGGAACACCTCAAATCCGTCAGCACGCAGCAGCGCCACCGCCCTCTCCAACAAAAACAGGTTCTGAAAGGTCCCGCCGCTAAGGCATACTTGACGAATGCCGTCGCTACCGCGCAACCGGCGGCAGACCTCAAGAACGACCGCCGCGACGGTATTGTGAAACGCCGCCGCGATCCACGCGCAGGGTCTTCCCGCGATCACGTCCTTTACAATGGCTTCGATCGCGGGCCGCATATCGATTTCCGCCGGCTCGCTGCTCGAAATCGCGAACGGATAGGCAGCATCGACGCCCCGAGCGGCGCTCATTTCCAGCTCGATCGCTGCTTGCGCTTCGAAATTGACGTGGTCCCGGACACCGGCAATGGACGCCACGGCGTCAAACAGCCGCCCGCAAGCCGACGTCGAGATGCTGTTTATCTCACGCTCGATCATCGCCCGAACCGCCGCGACCTTCTTGGCCGGGACACGCCGGAACAACGGCAAGTCGAGTGAATCGATGCGCGGCCCATACGTGTCCAACAAATAACTGAGGGCCAGCCGCCACGGTTCACGCACCGCGGTGTCCCCGCCCGCCAGCGGAACGTAGCGCAGGTGAGCCCGCCGCTCGAATCCCGCATAGTCGGCAACCAGGAATTCCCCGCCCCAGATCTTGCCATCCGTTCCGTAGCCGGTTCCGTCAAATGCGACCCCGATAACCTTTTCTGTCAGGCCGTTCTCGGCCATGCAACTGGCGACGTGCGCATGGTGGTGCTGCACGCCGATTTTCTCCGCGCCCTCGATCGCCAGCGCCAACTTCGTACTCAAATACATCGGATGCAGGTCGTAAGCCACCGCCGCCGGCTCGATCCGAAACAATTCCTTCATTCGCTCCAGTGTCTGCTGGAAGAAGATCATTGTTTCGTAGTTTTCCAGATCGCCGATGTGCTGGCTCAAAAAAGCGTGACGCCGCTTGGTCAGGCAAAACGTATTTTTCAGCTCGGCGCCGCAGGCCAGAAGCTCGAGCACCGGAAACTGGAGCGTCACGGGAAAAGGCGCATAACCGCGAGATCGCCGCAGCACGCGCTCCTTATCTTCAAAAATGCGCACTACCGAATCGTCCACGCGCGTGTGAATATCGCGATTGTGAAACAGGAACGCATCCGCGATGCGGTTCAGCCGGGCGGCAGCTTCGCGGTTGCCGGTCACGATCGGCTCTTCGCTCAAATTGCCGCTGGTCATGACCAGCGCTGGGAACTCCGGCGGCCGGTCCCGCGAATCGCCGAACAGCAGATAATGCAGCGGCGTGTAGGGCAGCATCACACCCAGTGTGTTGTTGCCGGGCGCGAGTTCGCGCGTGAACGCCGCGTCATCGCGGCGCGGCAAGATCACGATCGGCCGGCGTGAGCTCACCAGCGCCGCGCGCGCTGCATCTGAAATGACACAGAACCGTTCCGCGCTTTCAATATCCGGCACCATCAATGCGAAAGGCTTGTCGCTGCGCTTCTTTCGCTCGCGCAACAGCCGCACAGCCGCTTCATTTGCGGGATCGCACGCCAGGTGAAAACCGCCCAGTCCTTTGATGGCGACAATCCGCCCTTCGCGCAGCAACCGGCGAACCTCGCCAATGATCGCCAGACTGTGCCCTGGAACGAATTCGGGCGCCCGCTCTAGCCCATCGGCCAGGGCAAGCGAGAGCGACGGCCCGCACTGCGGACACGCGTTCGGCTGCGCATGAAATCTCCGGTCGCCCGGATCCTCGTACTCAGCCAGGCAGCGCTCGCACATGGCGAAGCATGCCATCGTGGTCAGTGGCCGGTCATAAGGAATCTTGCGCGTGATCGTATAGCGCGGACCGCAATTCGTGCAGTTCGTAAAAGGATACCCGTGCCGGCGATCGGAAGCGGTTCGAAAGTCTCGCATGCAGTCGTCGCAGGTGGAAACGTCGGGCGAAACCGGAACCAATTCGCCGGGTTCGTCCAGGCTTTCTCGAATCACGAAATCCGTGTACCCGGCCGGCTCCAGCGCTGCAACATCGAAATTTTCGATACGCGCCAGTGGCGGCGCCTCGCGATTCAGCGCGCCTACGAATTGCTCCAGCCCGGCTTCCGGCCCTTCGGCTTCGATCACCACGCCAGCCGACGAATTCAGCACATAGCCGCTAAGTTGAAGCCGCCGCGCCAGGTTGAATACGAACGGCCGGAAGCCCACGCCCTGCACGATCCCCCGAATGTGGATGTGCCTTCTACCGATACCACTGCGCGCTTTGCCGTCAGGAAACATTTTTCCGCTGCGCTGTACTTTCGAGTGTAGCGCTCCGAAGGAAATTGACCGCGAAACCGGCGGCGCGAGATAAGCCGCACGCATGCTACGCTGGCCTTTTATGCAGCTCTGCGAGATTTTCCTTGGCCTGGGCCAGCCAGCGTTCGCTCAATTGTTACGCAGCATCTCCCTCGGCAAGCTGAAAACGTACCAGTTATTCGACCGGATCAAGGCCCGGCTGCACCTTACCAAACTCAATTCCGAACACATTCGCAAATCCGAGCCCAAACTGTGGGTGCGCCTTTCGGAGCGCGACGAGGATTTGGCAACCGATATTTCCCAGGCCATCCTGGTTTCGCATATGGACATGATCAAAGCCGTGCTGGATCACCTCGGCGTGCCCAACGAGGACGGCTTCTTTGCCAAGGACATCGACGGCTCGAAATACCTGACCGAGGGCTGGCAGCAGAAAGCGTATGAACAGTTCAAGGAAACGTACCCCGTTCCGGTACTGCTCTTCTACATCAATCATCTGGATTGGGAACTTACCAAGGCGGAGAAGGTGTTCCAGCCAGCCGCATGAGCCTCGACGATCAAATCCAAAAGCTCGCCTCCGACGCGCGGGCGCGGATTGAGCAAGCCAAGGACTCGGACTCCCTCGAAGCGGTGCGCATCGATGTGCTCGGCCGCAAAGGTTCGCTCTCCCAGTTCAGCAAGGAATTCGGCAAGCTGAGTCCGGAAGAGCGTGCCAGCGCAGGCAAAGCGCTTAATGCGGCCAAACAGCAGCTCGAAAGCGCGTTCGATGCGCGCAAAACGTCCTTCGCAGATCAGGCGCTGAACGAACGCCTCCGGACGGAATGGGTCGATCTGACACTGCCCGCACCCGGACCGCGCCCAGGCAGCCTCCATCCGGTCACGCAAATTCAAAACGAAATCGAGGACCTGTTCACGTCCCTTGGTTTCGCGGTCCTGGATGGGCCTGAAGTGGAAACCGAGTATCACAACTTCGACGCGCTGAATATTCCTCCCGAACACCCCGCGCGCGACATGCAGGACACCTTCTGGCTGGAAGGCGGCAATCTTTTGCGCACTCACACTTCGCCCGTTCAGGTGCGCGGGATGCAAAAGCTCGGACCGCCGCTGCGCATGATTGCGCCCGGCCGCACGTTTCGCAATGAAGAGGTGGATGCCTCCCACGAGCACACTTTTTATCAAGTGGAAGGCATGATGGTGGACCGCGACGTTTCGGTCGCCAATCTGATCTACTTCATGAAAACGCTGCTCAGCGCGATCTTCCGCCGCGACGTCACCGTGCGCCTGCGTCCGGGTTATTTTCCTTTCGTCGAGCCCGGTTTCGAGCTGGACGTGCAGTGCCTGATCTGCGGCGGCCCCGGCTGCCCGGTCTGCAAACAAAGCGGCTGGGTGGAACTGCTGCCCTGCGGACTGGTGCATCCCAACGTGCTGCGCATGAGCGGCATCGATCCGGATCAATGGGGCGGTTTCGCGTTCGGCCTGGGGCTGACGCGCCTAGCTATGATGCGTTACGGCATCGATGACATCCGGCTGCTGCTAGGCGGCGACCTACGCTTCCTCAATCAATTCTGAGCGATGAAATTTTCCTATAACTGGATTCGCGAACTCGTTCCGGCACTCGATCAGAATCCGCAAGAGCTGCTCCGTCTGATCACGATAAAAACGGCCGAGTGCGAGGGATTGGAAGAGGTTGGGGCCGTGCTGGCTCAAGCCTCGGTGGCGCGCGTCATTAGCGTGGAGCCCATCTCCGGTAGCGGCCACAACTGCAAGGCTGTCGTCGAGACCGCGCGCTACGGGACGAAGTTCGTGGTCTGCGGCGCTCCCAACTGCCGGCCCGGCCTGGTTAGCGCCTACATCCCGGCGGACGTAAAGGTCATCGACGGCGTCGAAAGCGACGGCATGCTGGCCAGCGGCCTCGAGCTCGGTATTAACACGGATCACAGCGGGATCATCGAGCTGTTGAAGGAAGAGCTGTTCGCGCCCGATACCATCATCGAAGTCGATAACAAATCGCTCACACATCGCCCCGACCTGTGGGGACATCACGGTATGGCTCGCGAGGTGGCTGCCATCACCCGTCATTCGCTGCGCGATCCGGTGCGGCTCGGCTTGCTGCCCGCGGATCCGGCGCCCATCGCGGTGGAAATCGAGAATCTAACGCTCTGCCCTCGTTATAGCGCGCTCGTGTTCGAGAACGTTACCGTTCAGCCGTCGCCGCTCTGGCTGCAATATCGCCTGGAAGCAATCGGGTTGAATGCCATCAACAATATTGTCGACGTCACCAATTACGTCATGGCTGAGTTGGCGCAACCGATGCACGCCTTCGATGCCGACAAATTGCACGGCGACACGATCTTCGTCCGGAGCGCGCGGCCCGGCGAACGGATTACCGCGTTGAACGATGAGAAATACGATTTGACGCCTTCCAACCTGGTGATCGCTGATCGTGAAGGTGCTATCGCTATTGCCGGTGTCATCGGCGGCCTCCACAGTGCCATCGGGCCGGAAACCAAGCGGCTCGTGTTGGAAAGCGCCAACTTCCAAGCCGCGAGCGTCCGCAAAACCTCTGTCGCCCTGAAGCTGCGTACCGATGCGTCGATGCGTTTCGAAAAATCGCAGGACCCGCTCAACACGGTTCGCGGCCTAGCGCGCGCCATCGAACTCCTCCAAGAAGTCTCCCCGGGGATCCGCCTGGTGGGCGGCGTCGCCGATCGAAAAGCCGAACGGAAAACGCCTCCGCCGATCGAGCTCAAGGCCGACTGGCTCAGCCGGAAACTGGGACGCCCCCTGGCCGCCGGAGAGGTCCGCTCGATTCTCGAGTCGCTCGATTTTGGCGTTGCCGAACCATCTCCCGGCCATTTTTCCGTTACCGTCCCTAGTTGGCGGGCGACAAAAGATATCTCGATCAAAGACGACCTGCTCGAAGAGGTGGGCCGCATCGTCGGCTATGAATCCATCACGCCACAAGCCCCGCTGGTCGCAGCCGTCGTACCGCCCGAAAATCCCGCGCGGCTGTTCCAACGCCGCCTCCGAAACTTGACGGCCGCGCAGGGATTCACGGAGGTCTATAACTACTCGTTCGTAAGTGAGGACATGATCCGAGCGTTCGGATTCCCAGCCGAAGATCACATCCGGGTGATGAATCCCATCGCGTCGGACCAGACCATGCTGCGCACCAGTCTGCTTCCGGGAATCCATAAGAACATCGTCGACAATAGCCGCCGCCTGGCTTCGTTCCGGCTGTTCGAGATCGGCCGCGAGATTCATCGCCGCGCTGAAGGCTTGCCGGATGAAATTCCCCATCTTGCTGCAGCCATTTACCAGCGCGACGGCGACGGCGCTGCGTCGTTATTCGAACTCAAGCGGCTGGCCGAATGTCTGATGCCCGGATGCGAATTACAACCCGCATCCGCGCGCCCGTTCGAGCATCCCGCGCGTGCCGCGAACGTCAGCTGGCGCGGTGAGAATATCGGCCGGCTATTCGAGTTCTATCCATCGTTAGGCATCGATGGCCGCGCCGACGTGCTCGACCTAGACCTCGCCGTGATGCTGCGGCTGCAACCGACGCAGCGCCGTTACCAGCCGCTGCGCCGGTATCCTACCAGCGCGTTCGATTTATCTGTCGTGGCAGGCCTGCGCGAGCCAGCGGGCGAAATCCAGCGCCGTCTGAAGGCCGCCGCGGGTAACGATCTGGTCGACATCGAATTTGTCCGCCAGTACACCGGCGCGCCGTTGCCCGAGGATCGCAAGAGCATTTCTTATCGCCTGACCGTGGGCGCGAACGATCGAACGTTGTCCTCCGAGGAAGTTGCTACCATCAGAAACCGCGTCATCGAGGCTCTGAAGCGCGAAGGCCTCGACCTCAGGATTTAGGCGGATCAGTGGACGTGCATCGCGTCGCCGAAACGTCCGATGATCCGCTCGGCGCATAACCGGCACGCCTCATCTTCATCCGGATCGCGCCCCTCCGAGACCAACACCTGCTCGTCGTGGACGGCCATGCTGCGGCCGCACACCCAGTCCTCGCCGTCGCGGGAGTGAATATGGTTGAAGTCGGTCAACTCGGAAGTCCTTCGAGTGGGATGATTAGCCCAGAATATCACGCGCACTCCTAAATCTGAGGATGCTGCGTCGCGCTGTACGCAGTCGTTAGCGGCACGCTTGTACACCTTCGGGGCTCATGATATAGTTGCCCATCAAGGAAGGCGCCCCATGAGCAAACGCAAAACGTCCCGTCGCGAAGCGCTGTTCAACTCCGCGTCTGCATTTGGTTCGGCCTGGATTGCCACCCACTGGAGCGGAATTCTGGAGGCACAGGAGCACGCCGCACGCGCTGTGAAATCCGCCCAGCCGGGCAAGCTCCAGTACTTCACACCCGAGCAAGCCGCGGAGATCGAAGCCGTCACCGTCCAGATCATCCCCACCGATGACACGCCCGGCGCGCGCGAAGCCGGCAGCGTGCATTTCATCGACCGCGCGCTTGCCACCTTTGATCGCGAAAAGCAGCCGGTCTACGTACAGGGCCTCAAGGATCTCCAAACGAAGACGGGCGAAATGTTTCCGGGCACGGCGAATTTCTCGGCCTTAAATGCCAACCAGCAAATGCAGCTTCTTAAATCCATCGAGCGTACGCCCTTCTTTCAGCAGGTTCGTCTGCATACCGTCGTGGGGTTCTTTTCGAATCCCGAGTACGGCGGCAATACAGAGAAAATCGGGTGGAAGCTGATCGGGTTCGAGGACACTTTCCATCATCAGCCGCCTTTCGGCTACTACGACGGCAATAAGCAGGCCTGACGGGAGCATTACCCATGACAAAATTCAAGCCAAGCACTCAAGTCGATTTCGTCATTGTGGGAGCGGGCGCGGCCGGCGGCGTTATGGCCAAAGAGCTTTCCACAGCGGGATTCCAGGTGGTGGTGCTGGAGCAGGGCCCATACCTGCGCGAAAGCGATTTCACCTACGACGAAAAGCGCGTTCGCGATACGCCGCAACTGGTCAATGATCACGCGCTGCAGCCCAACACATTTCGCAAAACCGAACAGGAAAAAGCGGTACTCGCGCCCGCCATCAGCTACGGCCGTTGCGTTGGCGGAGGAACGGTACACTACACCGCTACACACTGGCGCTTCCGCGAGATCGATTTCATCGAGCGCAGTAAACTGGGGCCAATCAGCGGGACGGGATTGGACGATTGGCCGATCACCTATGCCGATCTGGAGCCCTACTACACGAAAGCCGAGTGGGACATGGGCTATTCCGGCCTGAGGGGCGGAAGCCCGTTCGAGTCCTCCCGCAGTAAAGACTACCCGCTGCCTCCGTTTCCAAACAAGTCGTCGGGCGTTCTGCTGGACCGGGCAGCGGCAAAACTCGGCCTGCACACTTCGCCAATTCCCGTCGCGATTCTCTCTCAACCCTATAAAGGCCGGCAGGGATGTGTCCACTGCGGCTTCTGTGAGTGGTTCGGATGCAAGGTGGGCGCGAAATCCAGCTCGCTCGCGGCCCTGTTCCCGGTGGCCGAGAAGACCGGGCGCTGCGAGATCCGGCCGAACTCTTACGTCCGCGAGGTTTCCGTCGATAAGAGCGGGCGTGTGAACGGCGTAGTCTATTTCGATGCGCAGAAAAAAGAAGTAATGCAAAAGGCAAAAGCGGTGGTGGTCTGCGCCAACGGAACCGAAACGCCGCGGCTGCTGCTGATGTCGAAATCGAGCCAGTTCCCGAACGGGCTGGCGAATTCCAGCGGTGTGGTCGGAAAGTATCTAATGTTCGGAACGGGCGCGAGCGCGCACGGGCTGTTCGAGCACCCTTTGAACGAATACAAGAGCATTCAGGCAACCCGCTCGATCGAAGACTTTTACGATTCCGATCCCAAACGCGGTTTCTACGGCGGCGGCCGCATCGACGCGCGCTACGGCTTCTCCGGGCCCATCGGCTTCGCCCTCGGCGGTTTGCCGCCCGACGTGCCGCGCTGGGGCGCCGAGTTCAAGAAGGCCTGTAAGGATGCCAATCAGACGCTGACCCTCCAGGTTTTCGCGACATCGCTGCCTCTGGAGACCAACAACATCACGCTGGACCCTGACGTGAAGGACGCCTGGGGATTGCCCGCCATGCGTGTCACGTATCGCGACCATCCCGACGGCATGAAGACCAAAGAGTTCTTCCGGGCGAAAGCGCTTGAAATCCTCGACGCCGCCGGCGCAACCAAGAAATGGGCCGGCCCGGTGGGCGAGACCCGAAATGGCGGCCATTTGATGGGCAGCTGCCGCATGGGTAACGATCCGAAAACCTCCGTGATCGATAAATTCAACCGGGCGCACGATGTTCCCAACTTATTCATCGTGGACGGCAGCAGTTTTGTTACAAGTGGCCGTAACCATCCCACCTGCACCATCGAGGCACTGGCCTACCGCGCCGCTGACAACGCAATCAACATGGCGAAAAAGGGAAGCCTGAAGGCTCCCGTTTCGTAACAATTCGCTGCGCTCCGGGGTCTACCAGTTTTGCGGCCGTTTTTTCTGCAGCCGCCAAACGATAAGATCGGGAGAAATCATGCGAAACCATTATGGGAGATCTCTGTCCGGGCGTGTGCTCGCGGCGCTCGGTGCGCTATGCGTATTCGGCGCTGCACACCGCGCTATAGCGGCAACTGTATGCGTTAATCAGAGCGGAAGTTCCGGCTGCCAGACAACTATCGGAAAAGCCATCGCTACAGCGGCATCGGGCGACACGATACAAGTAGCAGCCGGAACCTACAAGGAAACGGTCACAATCAAAACACCGGTGTCATTGATCGGCGCCGGAAGCGGAAGCACGATCATCGACGCCACCGGACTCGCCAACGGCATCGTTATCGACGGTACCGGCATCAACGCCTTCGGCAATGTCGTGGTATCCGGCTTCACGGTTGAAAACGCAAACCAGCAAGGGATTTTAGTGGAAAACGCCAGCAATGTGACCATCTGGGGCAATCAGGTATTGAATAACGATCGGGCATTGACCACCTCCGCCACCGGCCAGGCGAGTTGCCCCGGCTTGCCATCCGCTCTGCAATCCGGCGAGAATTTCGACTGCGGCGAAGGAGTGAATCTGACCGGCGTGGATCACTCCGTGGTGTCCAACAACGTAATTCAGAATAATTCCGGCGGTATCCTGCTGAGCGACGACATTGGCCCGACCTTCGGGAATCTCGTCAGCGGCAACCTGGTCAGCAACAATCTGGAAGAGTGCGGAATCACGCTCGCTTCTCATAGCGGCAAGGGCGTTTATAACAACACGGTTACAGGCAATCAGGTGTCTAACAACGGAACCAAACTAGGCTTTACCGGGGCCGGCGTAGGCCTCTTTGCCCCGGGGCCTGGGGACAAAACATACGGCAATCTCATTTTGAATAACACGCTGACGGGCAACGGCCATCCGGGCGTCACTATCCACAATCATGCCGCGCCTCCCGGGGCGCCCTCAGTGGACCTGAACGATAACGTAATCATCGGAAACACCATTGCCAACAACGCAGCGGACACGGAAGATGCCGTTACCCCAGGCACCACTGGCATCAACATCTTCAGCAACGCTCCCATTACGGGCACTGTCATTTCACAAAACACGATCAATCAGGAAGAGCTGGGCGTCGTGTTTAATGCTCCTGGCGGGCAAGTATCGGCGGCTCTCAACAATTTCTTCACCTCCGTCGGCATACAGAACCTCGGTTCGGGCACAATCACCGGCACTCAGAACTGGTGGGGCTGCACTGGCGGCCCTAACACGCAAGGATGCGCGCTCTCGCGCGGCGCCGGCATAACGTCCGCGCCTTTCTTGACCGCGGCCTTCAACAATGGGCAACTGCCTGCCGCGCCCAGCAGTGTTACGCCGCCTCCGCCTTCTGGATCGGGTGTAACCATCGTAATCACCGGGCCAGGCGGCGCTACATCGTCAACCAATACGTTCCAGGTGTTCTCGAATTTCGTAACTCTGGATGCATCTAAGTCCACCTCGTCGAATACGGGCCCGCTGACGTATTCCTGGGCCATTGCTCCTGGTTCGCCCACGGGCGGCGGAATCGTCGGCGCAAATACCGCCACTCCCACGTTCCAGCTCACCAGTCCTCAAACGTATCAGTACATCTTGACCGTCACCGATGCTACCGGCGCAAAAGCTACCGCCACGGTCACGGTCCAGTACATTTAACGTGAGTTCTAGCGAGTGCGCGGGCCCGTGCCGGCCGCCGCGCGGCAAGCACGCGCGTTTCATTTTCCGGCAAGATGGCGGCGCGCCAGGCCGCTGAAATTGAGTGGGAGCACCTGGTCGCAACCAAACTTGATCGCCAGATCGACGGTCGTTCCGTAACCCGGGTCAATGTTACGGTACACCGCACCCGGGATTGCAATGGCGATACGCAGGCCGGCGCCAGCGAGACGCCCAGGCCGGCTGCCACCAGGCGCACCAGCGTCGGCCACTGCGGCGCTTCTTGCACGATGTGGGGACGAAATCCGTGCGCCTCGCAACAGGCCATAGTTCGATCGAACGCCAAAGGCCCCATGCGCCGGGCGAAAAATACGAATGGCTCATGGCGCAGATCGCTGACGCGGAGCCGCCGTTTTCCACCGAGTGGGTGTTTTTCTGGAAGTACGGCCACAAACGGTTCTTCGAATAGTGTTGTTACCTGAACGCCTTCGGTAGGACCGCCGTCGCGCAGAAATGCCAGGTCCAGCGTGCCCTCCAGAAGGCCCGTAATGAGCGCCGAAGTGTACATCTCGCGCAGACGCAGTTCCACCTTCGGGTACCGGCGCCGGTACGCCTCAATGGCGGCACGAAGCTCAGTAAACATCACGGAACCTGCGAAACCGACCGTCAACGTGCCTTCTTCGCCGCGGCCCAACCTGCGCACCTGCGCCAGATCGTCGTGCACTTTTTCGATCGTGCTGCGGGCGCGGTCTGCCAGCAACTGGCCGGCAAGAGTCAACTTCACACCGCGGGTAGTCCGGTCGAACAGCCGGTGCCCGATCAGTTGCTCTAGTTGTTTTATCTGCTGGCTTAAAGGAGGTTGAGCAAGACCCAGCCGCTGCGCCGCGCGGCTGAAGTGCAGCGTTTCGGCGACTGCCAGGAAATAGCGCAGGTGGCGCAGTTCGATTTCTTCGCTCATATGTATCGTTTATAAATAAGCATATTTCAAATATTGGACATCTAGAGACGCTGGGCTTAGCGTGGGTACATGATCTCGGCGGAAATGTCGGCGGCGAACGAAGTCTCCATCCGGGAGTTCATGCCGGGCGATGCGGCATCCTTCCGGCGCTTGAATGAGGAATGGATCGAGCGCCACTTCGCGATCGAACCTAAAGATGAAGAAGTTCTCTCCGATCCTGAAGGCAAGATTCTCGGCCGGGGCGGCAAAATCTTTCTCGCAGTAATAGGCGGCCAAGCCCTCGGCTGCTGCGCGCTTGTGCCCTTGGAGGACGGCGAATTTGAGATTGCCAAGATGGCTGTAACTGAATCGGTCCGGCGGGCTGGTATCGGGCGGAAGTTACTTCTCGTTGCGATTGCGGCCGCGCGCTCAATGGGTGGAACCCATGTGTGGCTCGAAACGAACCATACGATGACTCCGGCAATCCGCTTGTACGAATCGGTTGGTTTCCGACACATTGCGCCCGAGCGCTTCAAGCCGTCGCTCTATGCACGATCAGACGTCCAGATGGAGTTCAAGTTAAGTAACCGCTAGCGCACCTTGCGTGCTCTGCTCGTTCTAGGCTGGGTGATGCGCGGCCCGAGGTAGCCGGGCACGTACAGGATTATCGAACGAAGGTCCTGGTTGCCGCGGTGCCCGGCGTGCCGGCAAACGCGGGCGGAAGTGGAGAATCTGCTGGACGACACCGAAATAGTGGACCAGATGAAGGTGTTAGGCAGTGGGACGATTTCAATCCCGGGAGGCGCGCGCTGTTCTAGCAAGCCGCTCAAGCTTCTGATGCACGCGGCGGGGAAGCACGAGCGCGGAAACGAGGGCGGAACCGAGGAGCCAGGTTCGCCGATCGCTCAGCAGAAACATTGGCGCAGTGCGCAGGGCCTGCTGAAATAAACGGAGAGCGTCGTCGCTATCGCCATTTTCATACGCGGTAGCGGCCAGGGCCCGGTGGATGCCCGCCCCGGCAAGGCGTTCCACCTGCGCCAATTCTTCCGGACAGATGGCGCGCATTTTCGCCATGATCCTCATCCAAAACTCCAGCTGTTCCTGCCAGTCAGCGCTGATCTGGCCTGGATGCCTCCGGTACAGAGCTGAAACCCTGGGCACACCGTACAGCCTGTTCGGCCGCAGTAGCGCCGCGCGCAACCAATAGTCGTAGTCGGAACCCGCTGGCATGCTCTCATCGAAATCGCCGATCTGCTCCACCGCTTCGCGACGCATTAGCACCGTGGGGGTGCCGATAATGTCTTCAATCAACAGGTCGCGAATCGTGACGGCGCCAGACCATTTCCGTATGGTTCGACCCAGACCGTTGCCGAATTCGTCCACGATGCGCATGGAAGAAAAAACCAGATCGGCTTCGGGATGAGCATCGAGAAAAGCGACGTCCTGCTCCAGTTTTCCGGGCAGCCACAAGTCATCTCCGTCCATAAAAGCGATATAGCGTCCCCGCGCAAGCCGAAGGCCGGTATTCCGCGCCGCGGCCGGACCTCTGTGCTCCTGCCGGATCAACGACGAGCGGCAGTCGCCCGCCTGCTGGAATTCACACGCGCTAGCATCTTCTGAACCATCGTCGATCGCAATCAGCTCCAGGTCAGTCCAGGATTGGGAAAGCACGGAAGCGACAGCCTCGCGGACGAACCGGGCCGCGTTGTAAATCGGAAGAATAACCGAGACCTGAGGATCAGGCACGCGTGGTTTTCAGCGCCATACCGGTAATGCGCCGGTGCAGTGGTCCAGGCAAGAGGAAAGCGCTAAGAGCCGCCGCAGTCATCTCCCAATTGCGGCGATCCGCGCAAAATAATCGTGGAGCCCGGCGTAACGAGCGAGCCATTGCGCCCAACGACCGCCCGTACAAGCCAGCCTGATACCACCCATACGCGCAAAAGCGCTGCATGTTTGAACGGGCCTGCTCTTCTACGGCCGCAACAGCGCGCGGAGCAAACCAACCCGCCTTCCGCAGCAGTTGATCGAAGCTCCGCGCGATGAGATCGACATCTTCGGTCAGTTGCCCCGGCCGCCGCCGGTAATACGTGAGGAATTCAGGAATTGCCCAGAGATTGCCCGGCCGCAAGGCGCCAATCCGGAGCCACGCATCCAAGTCATGACAGGCGCTAAAAGATGTATCGATTCCGCCAGCCGCCTCCAGCGCCGCCCGGCGGAACACCAGCGCAGAGCCATTGCCGATCACGTTGTCGGCCAGCAATTCCGAAAACGAGATCGGGCCGTCCCACAATCGCGACGTCAGACCCGTATCTTGGCCGTCTCGGTCTATGATACGGGACCACGAAAACGTCAGATCGGCGCCGGGGTGCACGTCGAGAAACTTGACGTGATGCTCCAGCTTCTTCGGACTCCACAGGTCATCCGCATCCAATAGGGCGACATAGTTTGCCGTCGTCCGCTCGATTCCCGCTTTCAGCTGCACCGCCGGCCCCCTGTGTGCGGACCGGACCACGCGCACGCGCGCGTCTTTGAACCCCTCCGCGATCCCTTCCGACCCATCCGTCGAGCCGTCATCCATCACGATCAGCTCAAATTCGCCAAAGGTCTGTGCCAGGACGGAAACGATGGCGGGGCCAATGTAATCGGCCACGTTGTAGGCCGTCATTACAATGCTGACTTTAGGCGAATTGGCCATGCCGTATTCAAATCATACCTTCGATCCACGCGACCGTTCGGGTCATCTTGGCGGCCTGCTTGCGCTTGCCGCGGATGCCGGCCTAAGGCTCCCGCCAACATAGCGCGTCTTCCGCATAGAATCGAAGGTGGATGAAACCGGTGTCGCCGCGCCTGTACCTCGAACGCCCGGGTCCGTTGATGCTGTTCTGGGGCGTGTTGCACCAGGCCTCAGTTGCCACGTACGAAGATAACTGCTTCGGCATCGCGAAAGGGGCGGCGTATTCGACGCTATTAGCGTTTTTCCCCGTACTGGCGTCCATCGCGGCCGTGCTGGCCCGCGTGAACGCCGAGTCCGTCGCTCGAGTTCTCACGCGGCTGCTGTTTCAGGTGGTCCCGCCGGGGTCCGAGGAACTGGTCCGCAATCAGTTCCTGGATCGCGGGCAGCGTCCGGTCTGGTTGATTATCGCAGCCGTCTTGCTGGCCACGTGGGCCGCATCCGGCACCATGATGACCCTAATGGAGGGCTTTGAAGCCGCATACCGGCTTCCGTCCGGCCGGCCATTCCTGAAACAACGAGGTATCGCGATTCTCTTGGTGTTCATAGTGGCGCTACCGGGCATCGGCTCTTCCGCGTTGATTGTGTTCGGCACGCGCGCCGAACGCTGGATGTTCGGATGGCTCGGCTTACCGCCCGATGCCGAACTCCGGACCGGCATCGCCTTGCTTTTCGGCGCGCTGCGGTATCTGGTCGCATTAGCGACCACGGTGCTCGTCACAGGCATGCTGTATACGGTTGGCCCGAACCGTCCCATCAAGCTGCGCAGCGCATTGCCCGGCGCGCTCCTGGCTACCACTCTCTGGTTGTTGGCAACCTCCGTCTTCGCCTGGTACGTGCGGAACGTCGCCAACTATAGCGTTCTCTATGGCAGCATTTGGACGGTGATCGCGTTGTTAGTCTGGATGTATCTGCTGGCGGTGATCGCGTTATTCGGGTGTGAGTACAACGCCGTTCGAGAGCGTGTACTCCGGCAGATGCGATAGTCGAAGTCATCCGCAGCCCATCGGGGGACCGCTCTCTTTACCGATGGCTGAGCGCTGGCTAAGCCATCGACGCGATATATCGGGCGTTGAGAGCGAACCAGTCCACTTGGCTGGCGTTGTAACGTGGCGTCGAGAACTCAATCCAGCGGTTCCAGTCCGTATTGATGAGCGGCGAACCGGAGGTCACAAGATGCTCAACGCCGCGCGCATCCAGAATTTTACTCCTAGAATCGCATCCAGCGCGGCCTATTAAAAGCCGCCCGAATGGGTTGAGCGTCACGGCCGCGGCTTCGGTTTGTAATCGACGAACAGTTCGGGAAATTGCTGCTTTAAAGCGGCGATCTTTGGACGATCGCAGACTTCAATGTAAGGATTGTTCGGATTGTAGAACGCGTAGTCCTGATGATAGTCTTCTGCCCGATAAAAGCCCTTCAGCGGCGTGAGTTCGGTCACGATCCGCCCGTGGAATATTTTCTCTTGCGTAAGCTGCGCGATATACGCCTCCGCAAGTCTCTTCTGTTCATCGTTGGCATAGAAGATAGCCGACCGGTAGGACGGGCCAACATCGGGACCCTGGCGGTTCAACTGCGTAGGATCGTGCGCCACCGAGAAGTAAATCCGCAGCAATTGGCCGTACGTGATTTTGGAGGGATCATAGACGACTTCAACCGATTCGGCGTGGCCGGTGGTCTCGGTAACCACCTGGTTATACGTGGCAGTTTTCGCCGAGCCGCCCGCGTACCCTGCCGCGGTCGAGATCACACCCTTCACCCGTTGAAAGACCGCCTGAACGCCCCAGAAGCAACCTCCGGCGAACACGGCGGTTTCTTTGCCCGAATGAGGAGCAAGCGGAACATCGGTAGAGGGCCCTGGAATGGGAGCATTGGTCGCGAACGCGGTGCATGCAGTCAACATGAGCGCGAGCGCAACACTCGACAGAACGGCGGAGAGCGTCATAGTTAGTCCTCAATTCCACAATACGTCAAATGAGTCAAGACCTGCAGTGCATCGAGCAAATCTAGCTCTCACGGATCTGAAGGCCGGAAGAGGAACTGGAGTACTTTGTTGCTGCGGACGGGCTTTCCGTCTTGGCGAGCCGGCCGGAAACGCCAGCTTTTTGCCGCCTGGACCGCCAACGGAGCTAACGATGCAGCCATTGGCCCGCTCGTGGAAACCACCTGCGCGCCGGTGACTTTTCCCAATGCATCGATCTCAACCTCCACGTTGACGACGTTGTCGCTGCTCATGCTGGATTTCAGACCGCTCGGAACCAGAGGCCGTTGCGCTCGAATCGGCTCCGCAGCCGTTACAGTCCGAATCCTTTTTTGCCCCCCTGCATAACTCTGGGGCTTCTGTGGTTTGGGTGAACGATTAACGGCTGCAGCGTCGCCACCCTGCTGGGGTAGTTGTTCGGCTTGACCTTCGATCGGCTGTGGCTGCGGAGGCTCGGCTTGTGGAGAAGGCCGTGGCGTGGGACGCGAGGTAATCGCCGCGCGCCATGCGGCTTCAATCGTATTTGAGAAGCGCGGCCATGTGATGACAGCGGCAATAATCCCTGACAGCGCTAGCAGTCCCAAGATCAGTTTTCTAGCGCGATTGACACCGAGCTTTCCCTCTGAGCCCTCAGCCGCTTGGGGACGAGATGTTGTGTTGAACCGCCAGATCGGTACGTGTCCGCGGTACCTGCATTCACGGCACCGGTACGGGCGCAGGAGCAATAACCGAAGCGGCCAGTCCCGAATTCGCATGCGGGACCGGCGGACGGACGTAGAGCCACACCTCGAGCACTGCATGAAGGCCGTCAATCGGGGGTAGCAGTCATTCCTGGTTACAAAAGGGAAAACAGGCTGCCTATGTCAATTCGGGGTCAAACACGGCTCTGGGCGGTGTCACTTCCGCGTCACTTTTCTGGGTTTTAGCTGGCCGGTGTGAATACTCCTCCTTAACCGATCCTTCCCACCAGAGGCTAGGGCTAAAACGGTGCCGTGAAATGGCGCTGCGGCGAACAAATCAGTGAGATCGAGTAAGAACAGAGCAACGGCCGCGGAGTTCTGGATTCGTTTTGGCCGCACGCCAGCAGGACTTCAGATACTGCTGTCGTCACCTTACCAGTACTCTCAGTTCTCGTCAATAAGGGTAATACCTTAAGCCACGCGCCGCAGTGCGGCGGGCGGATGAGGAAACGCCGTCGATGGAAACTTAGGCCAAGGCCTTGCCGTACAATGCCAGCAACCGGCTCCAGGCCCGTTCGGCTTCTTCCTGGTTGTAAACCTGCGTGTCGGGCGGGCACCAGCCGTGCGCGCCTTTGTACACCTCGACTTCCGCCGGCCGGTTAGCCTTTTCGAACGCCTCTTTAATCGCGTCCTTGTCTGTTGGCGAACGCTGGTCATCGTTGGTCGCGATGGCGATCAGGAACTGTGCCTTGCTCTGGGCGGCCTCCAGGTGAGGGCTGTTCGGTCCTTTGGTCACAAGCCCGGCGCCGTGAAATGAGGCCACGGCTCCAATGCGGTCGGGCAGCGCGTACGCGGTACGAAGCGCCATCGGCCCTCCCATGCAATAACCCTGCGTGCCCATCTTGCGATTCTTGTCAACCGACGGCTGCTTGTCCAGCCAGCCAATAAACGCCTTGGCGTCCGTAACCTGCGTCGTTTCGTTCAAAGCCTGCATAAGAGGCATCAACTGCTGCAGTGGCGTGGCCGCGCCTTGATCGGCAGTTGGAGCTTTCTTTACGCGGTAGAACGGATTGATCACCAGCACCGAATAGCCCGATTCGGCGAGCCGTTTACCCATCTGTCGAAACGCTGGCCGCAGGCCGAAAATGTCGGGCCAGACCAGAACGCCGGGGGCGGTGCCGCTAGCCGGATGCACGAAGTAGCAGTCGGCCGTTCCGTCCGGCGTGGTGATGTTCACGTCCGATTCGGCCACCGCAACCGCGTTCGCGACCTTGGGCAGCATCATCGCAACGCCGGCTCCCAACATCATCCCGAATTGCTTCCGGGTCACGAGACCGAGAGCTTCGAATTTCTTTATGTCGTCTTCAAAATGATCCTGATCGCACATAGTCGCTCCTTATTACGCCTGGTTGCGGTGAAGACCGCGCGCGTATTGGATTATTATATACATCCGGCCGCGGAACGTCGAGCAAGTCTTTGACTGCTGCCACTCTTTGATTGCTAGTTGGCGTGAGCGGGCCCGTAAAGGATTCGGCCGGCACGTTCGCCGGTTAGCTTGCCATCGCGCAACACCAGCTTCCCGTTGACGATCGCGTCCTGAACGCCAGCGGAGTACTGGTGAGGATTTTCGAACGTCGCCTTGTCGGCGATCGTGGCCGGATCGAACACAACAATGTCGGCCTTAAAGCCGGGACGAAGAATCCCTCGGTCCCACACTTTTAGTCTTTGGGCCGGCAGACTGGACATTCTGCGGACGCCTTCTTCGAGCGTCAGCACGTGCTGTTCACGAACGTAAGCGCCGAGCACGCGGGCGAATGTCCCGTAGCTCCGCGGGTGCGGCGCAGCCTGGCCGAACACCGGAATGTCGCCGTCGGAGGCGATCATCGTGAATGGATACCGCATAATCCGAACCACGTCCTCTTCGGATATGGCGTGGTAGATGGCGCCGCAATTGCCTTTCTGCTCGAGCAAAATCGCGGTCTCGGCGGCATTTTCGATGCTGGCATCCACACCGCGAACCTGCGTGATCTGAGCAAGGTTCTTGCCCGCCAGCGAGGCATCGAATGGGCAGTTTGAAATCACGACATTCTTGGGATCGCCCGCTCCGCGGTCGTGTTGGATAGCTTCGACGATTCCGGCTTTGATCCGCGCCCGCTGATCGGGCGCGTTGAGGCGTTCCAGCACCGCGCTGCGGCCGCCTTCGAGCGACCAGCGCGGAAAGAGCGAGTTCAGGGAGGTGCTGGAGGCGGTGTATGGATATTGATCGAGCGTCACGTCCACACCGCGCGCCCGCGCCGCTTCCACCAGCTTCAAAGTTTCGACGGATTTTCCCCAATTCTCTTTGCCGATGATTTTGTGATGCGTGATCTGGGTGGGCAGGTGGCCTTCTTCGCCGATCCGTATGGTTTCCCTGACGCTATCGAGCACGTGCGACGCCTCTTCGCGCATATGCGAGCTGTGATAACCCCCCATCGCTCCGGCGACCTTGGCGATTTCGATCACCTCTTCGGTCGGTGTGAAGTTGCCGGGAACGTAAAACAGCCCGGTGGAGAGGCCGAAGGCGCCGTCCAGCATCGCCTGGCGCGCCAGTTCCTTCTGTTGCTCGATTTCTTGCGGCGTGGCTTTGCGGTTCACAGTGCCCATCACCTTAGCGCGAATGCTGCCTTGGCCTACCATGGATCCGAAGTTGATAGCTGGTTTGGCAGCAGCGACGCGCTTGAGAAACGGACGGAGAGGGACCTCGGAAGATCCATCGGGTCCGCCAATAAACGTCGTAACTCCTTCGCGCAAGTAATTCTCCGCCGTGGGCGTCGCGAAAATTCCGCGATCGCCGTGTGAGTGGACGTCAATGAAGCCGGGCGCCGCGATTAAACCGCGGGCATCAATCTCCACCGCAGCCGTGGCGTCTCGAAGCAGACCAATGGCTGCGATGCTGTCGCCGTTGATGCCGATGTCGGCATAGAACCACGGTGCTCCCGTCCCGTCGACAACCTTGGCGTTCTTGACGATGGCATCGAAGTGGGCGGGCTGAGCCAGCGCGGAGGCGAGCGCGCAAAGCGTAACGGCAAGCTTTCGCATACGTCGATCATAGCCTGATCGGCGTTAGCCTTTTGCACGCCGTATGCCAGCCAGCAGAACAACGCGCGATTTATGTAACATGATTTTCGATCAGTAAATCACTTCAAGCGATCGCGGTCTTAAGCCTTACCCGCAGTGACCAGTCCAACCAGTTCTAACGGCCTGATGGTTTCACGGCTCAATGGCATGCCGGTGAGTTGGAACCCGAACGGATGCACCGGGCACGTGGAAGTGGTTGTGGCAAGCGGGACTGTTCAACCTCGGCGTTATCGAGTTGGACCTTTTCTTGAATGACAACGGTGTGGGATTTTACTTCCAGCTCGGCGATACGGCGCGTGACTTCCGTGTCTTTCCGGGCTCCGGGTCTGGATGTAGGCTTGGCGCAGACCTTTATCGATGAAACCGCCTTGTCAGGATTCACCATCGCAAATTAGCCAGTGTCGATCCGACGAACTGAATGCTGGAATATCTGCGCACCAATGGCTAACGCCTCCCGGTCAACAGTAGCTATTGCGCGCTTCGTGCAGCCTGGGATCTCGCACCGGGGGGCGCGCTGCGGCCGAGAAATACCAGGCGGGGGCGTAACACGCGATTCCACCACATGATGGCGCCCGTTATAAACATCAGCGCGGGCGTCATCCCGAACATCGCCCAAATCGCCTTAATTGCCTGGTCGCACAGCCCTGGACCGCTGCACGCAAAACCGATGCCGTTGACGCGGCCGAAATGCAGGTAGGCGAGCCAATAGATGATTCTGTCGCCGATCCGAGTTCCGGCGTTGGCGGCCGTAAGCGGCTCCAGGCGATCCGCTAGGTCCTGAAGCGGCTGGGGATCGCTCAAATAAGCTCCGCTCAATGCGAAAAGCAACGTGAATCCGATGCACCACAAGCCGATCATGCCGTGCAGCTCCCAGACCAAGCGCTTCCAACCTACATCGCGATGCACCCTAAGACTGCGGCGCCACGTTTGCACGCCCGGCCACCAGATGACCAGGCCCGTGAGCGCTAGCACCAGCGTGGCAAGCGCCCCAAGCCCGTTCACCCTTCGGCCGGTTGGTCCGGAAAACAAATTGTCGTGCAGATCGATGAGTTTCGAAATCAGTCGAATGCCGGCCGGCACCGAATCGCCCAGATCCGTGCCCGTCCGGGCGTCGAACAGCCGGTTCTTGGTCTTGCTGCCGCGCTGGAGCCAGACATCCACCGCTTGGTTCGGATTCAAGGCGCGCCCGATGTGGACCACGCGGTAGCCGGGATAGAGGCGCAGCGCGGCTTCGGAAAGTTGCGCATCCGTCAGCGTCGGCCCTGAGGCCTTCGAGATGACCGGCACGGGTGTGGCGGCCCGGTACAACTCGTTGCTGTACACCAGCACGCTCCCCGTGATACTGATCGTCAAGATATACAGGCCGGCGGCAATGCCGGTCCACAAATGCAGTTGGAAGAGCGCTCGCCGGAACCACAATTTCTGCGGATGCCTTAGCCAGCGCTGCCACAGGGTTCGCGAACGAATCGCGCTCACAAGCGAGAGGCTACAATACGAGCCGGATTCTGTCAAACGAACACAGAGACCGGCCTTTCAAGTTCCGGCGTTGCGCTGAGTCGAGCGAACGGCGAAACACGTCGCATGAGCGCCGCTCATTCCGCCCGCAACGCTTCCATCACATCCACGCGCGCGGCCCGCAGTGCAGGCCACGCGGAAGCGACCACCGCCGCCGCCAACAGCGCGAACGCGGCGCCGATCACTACCCAGGCGCCCGGCAATTCTACTTTTTCGAAATAACTGCCGGCCAGTCGCTGCAAAGCCAGGCCGCCCGCCAAACCCGCGCCGATGCCGATCGCTGTAATTACGCTGCCTTCCGCGATCACGCGGGTCAATAGATGTCTGGGCTGCGATCCGATAGCCAACCGGATACCGAATTCGCGCGTGCGCGCGCTTACCGAAAACGCCAGCACGCCCGCCACCCCGACCACGGCAATTAGCAGCGCCACGATGGCAAATCCGCCGAACAAGATCGTGTTCAATCGATTGGGCGTCAGCACCTCCGCGCGAACGTCTTCGAGCGTGGCCGCGCGCTCCACCGGCTGATCCACCGAGAGACCACGGATGGTTCTCGTAATCGGCCCGATCAATGCGTACGGATCCGAGTGAACGTGGACAAAGAGGCGGCCGGCAATCAGCGGTCCTTGCCCAAATGCTTGATAAATGGTCAAGGTAGGACGCGGCACCAAGTGCTCATCGTCAATATCGGCGGCAATTCCCACCACGCGCATTGGAGCGGGTTTCATGCCGATGAACTTCAGCAAAGGATCCGTATACGTCACGTGGCGATTGAGCGCCTCGCGGCCAGGAAACATCCGCTGCGCCAAAGTTTGGCTGATAATCACCACGGGCTCGCCGGACTTGCGGTCGAGCTCATTGAAATCGCGACCGGCGACCAGCGGGACCCCCAGCGATGCAAAGAATCCGGGCGATATGATGCGGAACTGCGCCCTGGGATCGTCCTCGCCGTTTCCGCGAGGTAGGCCTTCGGCAGTGAACTGGAATCCGGGGCCGAAGTTACCCGCCTCGCGCCAAGGCGTAATGGTACCGACGGCGACGTCGTCCACCCCGGGCAATTGGCGGACTTGGCGCATGGCCTGTTCGTAGAAGTCCACCACTTGCGAACCGGTTTTTCCGTAGGAGATTACGGGTACATTGATGGCGAGGACGCGCCGCGTGTCGATCCCGGTGTTGACGGCCTGAAGTGCGAGTAAAGTTTTAAGCAGCATGGCGGCGCCGGCCAGCAAAACGAAAGATGCCGCGATCTGAGTGATGGCGAAAGCACGCAGGCGGCGGGCGGACGCACTCGTCATACGCACGCTGCCGTTAGACAGACTGATTCCGTTGGTTCGATCGCTCGAAGGCAGGCGTGGAACGTAGGCCAGGAGTGCGGCCGCGATGACCGCGAGCCCGGCTCCCACCCACAGCATGCTGGAATCCACTTTCAGATCCAGGGCGCGCACCGAGAAACGCGCCGCGTAGCGAGCCAGGATAGCGACCATGGGCCGCGCGCTCAGTACGCCCAGCACCGCCCCGGCGCCGCACAGCAGCAGGCTCTCGGCCAAAAGGACACGGCGCAGAGCGGCCGTGCTCGCGCCCAGCGCCGCCCGAACCGCCAGTTCACCTTCGCGGCGAATGGTACGCGCCAGAATCAGATTCGCCACGTTCGAGCAGGCAATGATGAAGATCAAGCCTGAGGCAGCCAGCAACACCCACAGCACAGTTCTGGCCTTGGACGTAATCTGGTCGCGCAGAGGCCGGGCCTCGATGCGGAACTCGGATTTGGGAGGATAAGCCTCCGGGTGTTCCTTGGTCATCGCGCCTTCCGCCGCTGCGAGCTCAGCGCGGGCTTGTTCTAACGTAGCTCCAGGCGCCAGTCGCCCAAACAGTTCCGTCATCCGATGAATGCGGCCCGTGACCATCGTCGCCGAGAGGTGGTGCGGGCTGGTTACTACGTTGGCGATGATCTCGGTATCCGCGGGATAAGGTACGGAGGGCTCCAATACGCCAACTACAGTGGCCGTGCGTGAACCCAGGCGAACTACCTTTCCGATCACCGACGGATCGCGATTCAGAGCCGTGGTCCAGAAGCGGTACGTCAGCACAACCGCGCCGGGGGCGTTGGGGCCGTCATCCCGCATGTCGAGGAGCCGGCCAAGCACCGGATGCAGGCCCATGACATGGAAGTACGTGCCGCCGACGACGCCCGCCTGAACCTCCCGCGGCTCGCCCAGCCCGATCATCGTGAAGCCGATGGTGGAAAAATCGCCGATTTCGCTGAACGATTTCACACGCTGTTTCAGATCCTGGATCTCGGGAACGGAAAAGGTCGCATTGTCCATTCCCATGCCGGGCGCGCTCTGCCGGATGTAGATCAGCTTGTTTTCGTCGCGATTGACCAGCGGCCGCAGCAGAATCCCGCGGACCAGGGTAAAGATGGCCGCGTTGGCCCCAATCCCGAGCGCTAGCGTAAGGATGACCGTAATGGTCAAGCCTTTCGCTGTGGCAAGCGAGCGCAACGCATACTTTACATCGCGCCAAAACATTCCAGCGCTTTCGCGGAGATCCAACGGTCCTGCGGGCATGTGCCTCACCCCCTTTTCAGGATTCTTCTGCAATCATACGCGAACGCGGCTGCCGATGTTCCATCCATTGTAGGGCCGCCCCATGCCGCCCTGGGATACGCTGAAAGTGGATTGATGTCGACGGAGCCGAGCGGCTGATCATGGAAGGAATCGCGCGCGCGCAAATACGCTGAACGGCAACTGCGTTTCGAAATAGCAATTCCCACCGCTACTTCTTGATCCCGAGCGCATTTACATATTCGTCGTACTCCGGCCAATTCACGTCCAGCTCAGCCGCGAACAGCCGCTCGAGATTCGTCGCGAATACGTGCTCGCGGTAATAGGGCGCGTCCGGCTGGTCGCCGGGCTCGCCCTGTACGAGTCCCGATTCGCGCGCTCTCTCGAACGCAATGTCGAACGCAGTTATGTCTTGCTCAGCGATCCCACGGTGCTTCGTGATAGCCATCTCGATGAGTTCGTGGACCGTCACCAGGATCTCGTAGCGCCAGTCCGTCATCTTCGAGACTCGGACCTGCTCGGTGCCGTCCTCGTGCCAGTAATCGCCTACGGTCGGATATCTCTGGTCCTGATGAGGAATGGTTTCTACATGAATTTTCATAATCGATCTGGCCTCGCGCGCCTAGATGTAGCCCATCGCCTTCAGTGCTTCATAGCGCCGGATTGGCGAGGAAGGATAGTTCGTCTGATCGCCGTCGGGGCGGTAATGGCGATAGGGGAAGTGAACTTGGGCGGCCTTCTTCATCACGGCTTCCCACGCGGTTGGCATCGTGAATCCGTATCCGTTCACCAATAGAATATCGCCGTTCGGATCGTAGCCCGCGGTCAGGTAGACGTCGTCGCGGCGGTACGCGTCATACATATATAGGTCGCTGGCGATCTTATCGGGGAACATGATCGCCTTTCCCGGCGGAGCACTCTCCTTCGTCGACATCGTCACGGATGCTCCGAACCCTTCGGCGAAATCCGGCGTGAAATTCCCATCGATTAGCGACGCCATAATTTCACCCGTACCCCGCTGGGCCAGATTCCAAAAAAGATTCGGATGCGCGTTATAGCCGAAGCGTTCGCACTTTTCAAGAAACCAGACGCCATCCTTGGCCGCTACGAAATTTGCGTCCGCAAAACCCGTGTAGTTCATCTGCTTGTATGCGGGAAACAGTTTGCCGACGGAGGAACCGACAGCCCGGCTTTCCAGCGGAATAACGAAATCGTAGTCAAAGGCGCAGCCGGCCAGCTCGCCCAGATCCAGCACGTACTTCCTTTTGCACTCCAGCGTCATGAACGCAAACACGGGCTCGCCGCGAAGAAGCCAAACCTCAACGTTGGTCTCCACGCCTTCCTTGCGCTCCTGAAGAAGAAAGCTGCCGTTCACACACCCGTTTTCCGCCAGTGAGCGTAGGTGGATCTGGATCTCGCGATTTGCCTCCGCGCCATCTTCAGACTCAGGCAGGAAAGTTTCGAAATTCAGTCCTGAATCCGGCTTGTACACATAGCTGGTCTCTGGATGTTCCGCGCAAAAGGCGATGGCCTTCTCGATGTTGTCGAACGGAAATGAAGGCGGCGCTTCCAGGCCGTACTTCTGAACAAAATCCAGGCAGGCCTGGCGATCGTGTTCCATCGCGTAGGCGTGCCGGCCACCGCCCAGCACCCGGAAGCCCTCGCTTCGGAGCAGTTCGTTTTCCGTTACTGAATGGTTCAGGTCCCAGATCCAATATGCGTCTTTGTAGCGGGAGCGCTGCCGCATTAGGCTGCTCAACGGAACTTTCTCGACCATGTCTTGTCCGACCTGGGAGTATCGCTGGCAGCGCTCTGGATCGGCTTGTACGGATTCAGCCGGATTCGTGGCGAGAAGTACCTCATGCCCTTCATCCCGGAATCGAACCGCGAAGCCGAGGCCCGCGTAGTCTTCGGTTACCACGATGAATCGCATTCAGTGCCTGTTTGTGAGATTGCTACATAGCTGGAACGTTACACGCGCATTGCCGCTGGCGGCCGGCAAACAGTTCAAAAACTTACGCGGATGCCGCCGTTGAAGACGCGGCCATCCAGCGGCGCCCACGCATCCACAGTCCATCGGCCGTCCACGCCTTCCGTGAGCCGCAGAAGCGGGTCCCAGTTGGTTTGCCGCACATCGGCCAGATTCTCTGCGTTCAGAAATAACGTAAACTTCCGCAATCGCCGCTGGATCAGAAATCCCTCCAGCGTGTACGGCTCTGAATGGGAGCGGTACGGGTTGTCCTCCAGGCGTTGCGTACCGGTGTAGTAACATTCCAGGCCGATTCGCCAGCCCTTGTCTTCCCACATCCCGTAGAGGTTCAAACTATGGCGCGGCGTTAAAGGTGTCGCGGCACGGCCCCCCGGCTCTGGTTCGGTCGAATTAACGAACGTATAGCTCGCGGTCGCGGTGAAAGGCTCTTTGCGCCAGGTGGCCAGGAACTCCGCGCCTAAATTGCGCGCCGAACCTGTCAAATTCAACAGTTCATAGCGGTCCCTCCGATCCACATAAATCGGGTGCTCGATGCGAGACCCGAACAACGTCGCTGTGTAGGTAAATGGCCCCGTGGTACGCGTTAGATCGAGCGAAGCGCTGCGTCCCTTTTCGGCAGCCAGCGGCGAAGGAACAACCAAGCGCGTCAAGCCTGCTGCTTCGGTTTCTTCCGTGAGTGGCGTTGGGGCGAAGAATCCTTCGCCGGCCGACATGCGGCTGGTCCAACCCTTCCAATGGATCAGCGCCGAGACTCGCGGGCTGAAGAAGGTCCCATAACGATTCTGAAAGTCGACCCGGCCACTGGCTGAAACCGACAGCCAGCGAGCCGCCGCAAAATCGTCCTGAAAAAACAGGCCCGGCGTGTCATAGGTATACCCGAAGCGCGGTACGTCGTGAGGACGATAAGCATCGCGGTCCACCGCAACACCAGCCACCCAGGTATTATGCCGCCACGTGCCACGCGCCGACAGCTCGCCGAAAATCGTCTCCTGCCGGTCGCGCTCCCGTACCTCTCCGAAATGTTGATCGCGCAATTGTTCCGACGCGGCAGCGCGGCCGGTGATCACGTATTGATTCGCGATCAGGAATTGATAGCTTCCGCCCAGCTCATACCGCCGGGTCAACAGCGACTCCACATAAGGCTCGCCGGTTTGGGGCAGCACCGATCCCGGCAGCGTGCCTCCGGTTCGATTCTCATAAGTGAACCCGCCGGTGATGAACGCGGCCTTTCCGCCGCTTCCATCCCAGAAAAACCGCGGTTTTACGACGCCGCGAGAGTATCCGGCCAGATCCGCCCAGCCGTCCCCATTGCGGTCCGTTTCCTCCTGCCAATATCCGCCGCCGAGGAATGACGCCTGCCAGCGCTCGCTCAGCCGTGAGGCAACGAAGAGAGACGCGTCGGTCGCCCCCAGCGTCGACCAGTTCACCAGCGCTTCGTAGACCGGCTTGGCTTCCGGCCGGCGCGAGATCAGATTCACGACGCCGGCCATGGCATCGGCGCCGTACAGAGCGGAAGCGACGCCTTTAATCACCTCGACCTGCCCAAGATCCATGGGCGGGATTTGCAACAGGCTTAGGCCTCCCGCTTCTTGTCCGAACAGCGGCAGGCCGTCAGATAGAAAGCGCGTATACCGCCCGCGCATTCCCTGGATGCGAACCGTCGCAGCACCCACCGACGGCGAGAGCGTTTCCACATGCAGCCCGGCCATTTCGTTCAACATCATCGTGATGTCGCCCGGAGTCATCATGGTTTCTTCCTGGATCTCGTCGGAGCCGAGCACCTCTACCCGGGTCGGCGAATCTTGCAGGCGAACGTCAGTTCGAGTCGCGTGAACGGTGATTTGCTCCTCCACCTCTTCCTGCGGCCGAAGCTCCAGATTCACTACCCAATCGCGAGCCTCATCGATGGTGAGCGCCGCGCTGGCGGAGAAGAAGCCCTCTTTAGTCACTACAATCTTGACCGCGCCGAAACTTACCGGGCCGGCCGCTACACCGCTGGCATCGGTCTTGAGGTGCTCGCCATTGACCGCCACGTCGGCGCTGGCGACCGGAGCGCCTTGCGTCGTTACCTCGACGCGAATTGTTGCATGCGGCTCCTGACAGAGCGCTGGCGATACCACGCACAGCGACAGAAGCGTCGCGCAGACATTTTGGTTCATCCTGTTGATTTCGACCCGCTGCTCATGAGTGTACAGGACCTCCACGACACAATTCTCGCGCCCGGACACCCGCATGTGTGAATACGCCGCCGCACTCGCGATAGACTGGTCACATGCTTCGGACCCGACCCGCTGTACTTGTATTTGTTGGCGCCGCCCTGTGCTGCGCCGCCTCTTTCGCGCAACCGCTGCCGATGGCCGCTCATCCGGAGGATGTCGGCTTTTCTTCCAAGCGCCTTGACCTCGACCGCGGCGTGCTGAAAGCGGACGTCGACGCAAAGCGTCTGCCGGGCGCGGTGCTGCTGATCGTACGCGACGGCAAGATCGCCTTCTACGATTCCGTGGGCTATCAGGACCGCGCCGCGCAAACGCCCATGAAGAAGGACTCAATTTTCCGCGTCGCATCCATGTCGAAGCCGATCACCACCGTGGCCGCGATGATCCTGGCCGAAGAGAATAAGCTGGACGTCGGCGCGCCGGTAGCGCAATATCTGCCCGAATTTAAGGATGTGAAGGTCGGGCCCGAGGGTGTACCTCCCAAGCGGCCGATGACTGTACAGGATCTGATGCGCCATACCTCGGGGCTAACCTATGGCCTGTTCGGAAATTCGCCCGTGGATCAGATGTACCGCAAAGCCGACATCTTTAATTCGAAATCGCTCGCCGACATGGTGAAGACCATCGCCAGCATGCCGCTTCTGCATCAGCCCGGCGAGTTTTGGGAATACAGCGTATCGACCGACGTTCTCGGGCGCGTCGTGGAAGTGGTGAGCGGCATGGACCTGGACACCTTCGTTCGCGAGCGCGTCACCGGCCCGCTCAAGATGAACGATACCGGATTTTGGGTAAAACCTGAGTCCCTCTCCCGCCTGGCCAAGCCGGAAGGAGCCGCCAACGCACCGTTCGAAGATGCCACCAAGAAACCCAACGTGTTTTCGGGCGGCGGCGGGATGCTCTCCACCGCCGGCGATTACGCGCGCTTCTCTCAGATGCTGCTGAATGGCGGACAACTGGACGGCGTGCGCATTCTGTCGCCGAAGACCGTCGCCCTCATGACGTCCGATCAACTTCCGCCCAATACCGAGCGCCACACACCGGTGGCAATCGCGCTGGGCTCCTTCGGCCCGCTTCCGGAAATGGGCACCAGCTTTGGGCTCGGTTTCGCGATTCGCGTCGATCCGGGCCGCAATCCCATGGCGGGCTCGGTCGGCGATTTTTCCTGGGGCGGAATCACCGGCACATTGTTCTGGGTGGATCCGCAAACCAAACTGGTCGCAGTGCTCATGGCTCAAACTCCCCAGCTGATGCTGAATGTCATCTGGCGGCAAACGCGCGAGATGGTTTATCAGGCCATGACAAATTAGGCTCGCGCCCACCGCCGCGCCGGGGAACTAACGCCCGCGATGCAGACGCTGGCTGATCCACCCGCACAAATCCGGCCAGAATTCCGGGAACAAATTCGCAAATCCTGAGCCTGCGATGCCGGCCGCCCAGTTCGCGGTCGTGATGCCCACGGTCCGGTTCGCGGGAGGATAGTACGCGTTGGACAGCGTCGCGCTCATTCCGGTCCCCAGAACGTTGGACCAGTTGAATGTAGTCGCTCCCGAATCTTTATGCGTAACTACCGAGCGGCTGATCGCGTACCCAACTCTCGACCAGAACTTTAGACCTGGTCCGCGTCGCACGTAGCGCGTATCCTCATGCAGCGCGGAAGCCATAAGAAAATCGCCGAAGAAGTTCTGGCTTCCAATGTCTCCGATCCCTGCTCCGAAACGCTCGGTGTAGCCAGGCCAAATTCCGTGCCCATATTGCGGCGCGGAGTTAGTTGCCTGTGAGATGCCCGCGTTGAATGCACCCCCAAGCAAGGTGATCGGCGCGAAGGTCTCCGTCTCGAAAAGATTCCACTTCTCTGAGACCGAAGGCGAGGCGGGAGCCGGTGTTAACAGAGATCCGTTGGCGTTTTGAGCACTTACAGCCGAAGTGATAACCAGAGTACAGGCAAGCCCGGCAGCCAGGAAACGCACTCAAGAATAGGACGCGTCGCACCGGAAACGGTGTCCGCCCGCCGAGTCTTACGAGCCGCGGCATAGGAGTCATAGAACGAATTACCATTAAAAAGTTGCGTTGAGAAATGGGTATGTCGGATAGCATAGAGTCGGGGCGGCATGCTGAAATCCTCTTTCCTCCGAGTGGGATTGCGCGCGCTCTTCGCGCTTACCATCGCAACGCTGAACGCTCAGACGGTCTCGTTCGTTCAGCAGAACCAGATTGCTAGCGGCGGCAGCCCGAACGCGCTGGCGCTCGCCGATGTCACCAATGACGGCCGGCTCGATCTGATCATTGCCAATCAGAGCTCAGCCTCCGTCAATATTCTTCGCGGATTAGGAGAGGGGTTCTTCCAACCTATTACGACCCAGGCTACAGGCGCCGGTCCTCGCGCCATGGCCCTCGGAGACTTCAACCGCGACGGTAGGCTGGATGTGGCCGTGGCGAATCTCGCGTCCAATAGCCTGACCATTCTCTTGGGCAATGGCAACGGAACCTTTTATACGTTAACTACGCTCGCGGTCGCCGCGCCCACCACAGTCATTGCGGCCGATTTCAACCGCGACGGCAAGCTCGACTTGGCTGTCACCTCCGGCAAGTCCAACGCCGTCTCGATTTTCCTCGGAAACGGAAATGGAACGTTTATTCCGTTCTCCAGTGCGAGCACCGGAAATTATCCCGTGTCCCTTGTGCTTGCCGACTTAAATAGCGACGGCCAACCGGATCTGGCGGTCGCCAATGCCAACTCGAACGATGTCTCCATTCTGCTCGGCAACGGCAATGGAACTTTTCAGAGCGCACGGACCTTTGCAGCCGGGCCCTCACCCACCTATCTCGCATTGGGCGATTTCGATAGCAATGGCTTTCTCGACCTTGCTGTCGCCAACGGCGCCGGCAACGCCTTCAGCTCTGTCTCGCTGTTGCTCGGTTTGGGCAACGGGGTGTTCCTCGCTCCTAGAACGTTCGCCGCGGGTGCGCATTCGTCCTTCCTGATTAGCGGCGATTTCAATCGGGATGGGAAAGTCGACCTGGCGGTCGCCAACACGGGCGCCAACACGGTTTCTATACTGCTCGGCACCGGCACTGGCAATTTTCTTCCGCCGCTGGACTTCGTCTCGGGAACCGCCCCCGCTTGGATCAGCGTCGTGGATCTAAACGGCGATGGCAAGCCGGATCTGCTCGTCGCCAACAGTGGATCGAATACCGTAACGGTGCTGATTAATCGCACCGGAATTCTGCCTTCGCCAGCCGTAACTTCATTTGTCAGTGCCGCGGGTATTCCGACCGGACCGGTGGCACCAGGGGAATTGATCACCATCTTCGGCTCGAATCTCGGACCGGAACCCGGTCTAGCCGCGCAGCTCGGCACCTCCGCATTTTTGGCGACGCAGTTGGGTCCCACCCAGGCCTTTTTCGACGGCATTGCTGCCCCTTTGCTGTATACTGCCTCCGGACAGGTGAGCACGATCGTCCCCTTTGGTCTCGGCGGCCGTACAGCCACGCAATTAATGGTCAACAACGGCGGGCAGTTCTCCGCGCCCATGACCATTCCGGTTGCCGCCAGCGCCCCCGCATTGTTCACCGCCGACGGAAGCGGCCAAGGACAGGGAGCAATTCTCAACCAGGATGGATCAGTGAACGCGCCCGGCAATCCAGCCGCGCGCGGTTCAGTGGTTGTGCTGTATGCCACCGGCGCGGGCGCAACCAACCCGCCCGGTATTGACGGCATGATCGCGTCCAGTTCCTTAGACGCGCCGATGCTCCCCGTGTCTGTCAGCATCGGCGGCGCTCCCGCGCAAGTCCTCTATGCCGGCGCGGCCCCTGGTCTTGTTTCCGGCGTTCTGCAGATCAATGCTCGCGTTCCCGACGCGTCGAACTCGGGCGCCGCGTCTGTCGTATTGCAGGTCGGCGCCGCGCTGAGCCAACCGGGCGTCACGCTGAGCGTACAGTAGCGCCGCACGCCGCTGCAATGCGCGCCCGGTCATAATAGTTATTTCATGATCAGATCGCTACCGGCCGCGATGCGCGCCAGCACGGTCATTGAACCGGGCCTCGAAGACGAGCGCGGCGCTCACGATCGCCAAGGCAACTCCGGCCCGCGCATCCGCTGCCCGTTGTGTGCGTGGCCGCCTCGTCCCGACACCCTGTGGTCGTGCACGTGCCGCCACGCCTGGAATACGTTTGACACGGGCGGAGTGTGCCCTTCCTGTCTGCACCAGTGGACATCAACACAGTGCCCTTCCTGCGGCGGATGGTCCGCGCATTCCAGCTGGTATAACCAATGATCGGCTCACAAGGCCCGGCCTAATCCGATGCTCGACTTGCTACAGGTTTGGCCCGAGATCTGGACGCACCTGGGACAAATCGCCGTCACGTACCTATTAACAGCCCTGATCGGATGGGAACGTGAGCGGGAAGCGCACAGCGCCGGCCTACGAACGTTTCCGCTGGTCGGCATCGCAAGCTGCGGCTATTTGATGATTCTCGGTGGCCACGCAACCAGCGCCGATCAGTCGCGCGTCCTGCAAGGCCTTATCGCCGGAATTGGATTTGTCGGCGGCGGCGCCATCCTGAAAGAAGGAACCACCGTAAGGGGCACCGCGACGGCAGCCAGCGTTTGGAATGCCGGCGTCATCGGTGCGTCCGTCGCCATGAATCACTATGGCATCGCGATAATTTTGGCCCTGCTGAATCTGTTCACCTTGCGCGCCCTGCTCCCCATCAAGCACCGGCTCGAAGCCGTGGCTGACCGGAGCGCCGAACTGGAAAAACAATCGAACAACGCTTCGGCTCCCAAGTAAATTGCGAAACAATCGGCCAAAGAATCAGCGGGCCGGCATCAGCGCTCCGTAAACGGGTTTTTGCCCACTAACTCGACGCCGCCTGGCCAGCGCGCTCCCTCCGCGATCCATTTGCGAAGGGTTTCCAGCTGCGCGGCCGTTAATTTCTGCGGGCCTGGCGGCATGGCTCCGATCTTCACCACGTTATATAGCAAGCTGTCATCGGGTTTGTTCTTGACCACGCTCATCAGCGCGCGCTGTTTTCGATCCAGCCGGATGCCCCGCATCGCGCCCTCCTCACCGTGGCAGCGCACGCAGTGGTTCTCGAGAATCGGTTTGACGTCGCGGACAAAATTGACGCGGCCGTACACAGGCGCGGTCACGACCGCTAGGAGAAATAAAGCGCGCAGCATCGCCTCATTCTATCCGCTGGGCGGAAGTCGAGCGCGCCGAATTACTTTTTGGGAGCGGCGGCAACAACCGCTGCAGGCGCGGAGTTTGGCGCGCCGCTCGATGTCCCAGGGTTGGACGCCTTCGTCGCGCTTGCCGCCGGCTGTGCCGCTGGAGACGGCTTCGTGCCAGTCTTCTGAACTTCGGGCTTGGATTGCGCCGCAGCTTCTTCCTGTTGGTCCAGCCCGACGTTTCGCACAATGATCGAGATGCGCCGGTTGGATGGATTCTTCGGTTCGTTCTTAAACAGCAACCTTTGATCGGCAAATCCGCGCACCTGGCTGATCCTCGATTCGTCCATGCCGGATTCGAGTAGGATACGTCGCGCCGAGTTGGCGCGATCCGCCGACAACTCCCAATTCGAATAGTCCGCGCGCCCATACGGCGTCGAGTCCGTATGGCCCTCGATTGCCACCTTGTTCGGCAGCGTCAACAGCTGCCGGCCTAATAATTCCAACAGTTCCCTGCCCGCTGTAGTTGGCGTCGGAATTCCGGTTTCGAAGAACAGCCCGCGCTTGGTCTCGAGCAGGTCGATTCGCAAACCTTCGGCAGTGATCGTGATCCGAATCTGGTTCTCCAGGTCTCGAAACGCCGGAACCTGCCGCATGGCCTGCTCGATCCGCTCTTTCAATTTTTCCAGCTCGCTCTGGTTCAGCGTCAGTGTCTCCCCGACGCCGGCCGTGGTGGTGCCCGTTTGGCGCCCTTTCCCGGTCGGGTCTTGAAAGTAGCCGCCTACCGCCTTCTGCACCTTTTCACTGGCGCTCAGCAGCCACAAAACGATAAAGAGGGCCATCATCGCGGTCACGAAATCCGCGTAAGCGACCTTCCATGCTCCGCCGTGCTCTTCGTCGTGGCCGGCCGCGACCTTGCGAACGACAATGATCTTGGGATGCGCTTTGGCGCTCACGCCGCCGCCTCAGAAGCGGCTGCCGGTGCTTTGCGGCAGGCCTTGTCCATTTCCTGGAACGTGGGCCGCACGTGGTGTGGAATGGCACGCCGCGCCGCCTCCAGCGCCAGCAACGGCGATACGCCTTTCATGTATGCCAGCATGCCCATGCGCAGCGCGAGAAAATACTCGCTCTCCGCGTCGGTCTGTTTTTTCATATTGGCCGCCAGCGGCCCCACTAATCCGTAGCACAACAACACGCCCAGAAATGTTCCAACCAGCGCGGCCGCCACTTTATGTCCGATTTCTTCCGGCGGTCCGCCCAGCGCGCCCATCGTGATGACGACGCCCAAAACCGCGGCGACAATTCCCAGGCCCGGCAGGCTGTCCGCCATTGTCGACAGCGCTCCGGCGGGCAGTCGGCTCTGCCGGTGCAGTACTTCCAGATCGGTTTCCATCACGTGATCCAGATCGTGCACTTCCACGCCGCCGGCCAGCAGGGTTCGCATCGTATCGCAAAAGAAATTCATCGCCTCTTTGTTGCCCGCGAAATTGGGATGGCGCTTGAACAGCGCGCTCTTGTCGGGCTCGTCCAAATCCTTCTCAAGGGCTGTGAGGCCGTTCTTTCGGCAGGTGCCGAAAAAATCGTTCAGGAATCGCAACGTATCCAGATAAATCCCGGAACTGTAGCGGCTGCCCTTCACTACCCCGAGTATGCCGCCTATGATCCCTTTGAGCAGGTACGGCGGATTTCCAATCAATACCGTTCCAACCGCGGAGCCCAGAATGATCAAAAGCTCGGCGGGCTGCATCAGAACCAGGAGGTTACCCTTTTCGATCAGATAGCCGCCCACAATACAGCCGATGACTACCGCGATGCCTATGATCGGAAACATTCTTAGAGCAATCTCCTACGTATACTTAGTAAGGCGCACTTAGGTTGCCCGTTTAATCGGCATTCAAACGTGTCTTCTGTAGTGAATCGAGAGGAGCAGACAATCCCCTCAAATGCGGGGAACGGAATCCTGCGAATCGCCGCCTTACGCCAGCCCGTTCGATTGATGCGCGTCAGGCAGGCTGTACCAGTTGAACCGCGTCTGAATCTTCTCGCGCATGTGTTCCTCGCCGTATTGCCAGTTGTCCAACACCTTCCAATGCTTCCATACTTCCGGGAAACGACCCAGGATCGAGCGGATATCCGCGCGCGGCGCGGCTTGCAAATAGCCGAACCCTAACGAGTGCGCCAGGCGCGTTCCCAACCGGATGATTGACACCAGATTGGCGTACTTGCCCTGCGCCTGGTCGTCGAACTTTCCCACCATCGCCCGGAGCCAAGGCGGCAGATTCCATGCCTCCGCCACCCACACGCCGGTGGCAAAATGGTCCAGCCCGAACAGCAGGCGTTCGTGCTCTAAAATGTCGAACGGTTCACCGGAGGCGAACATGCGGTTCGTGAGCGTCAGCAGATTTGAGTAGCGATCGGGATAGGCGGCGGTAAGCGCCAGTCGTCCGATGTCGTGCAGCAGGCCGGCCGCGTAAGCCAGCAGACTGCCATCTTGGCGGGGACCGGCGACCTGCTCGCAACATAGCGCGCAGGCCAACGTGTAACGCCAATAGCGCTGGTCTACCGAGCTGATGACCGCCCGCCGCATATAACCGCGCACCAGCACCGTGATCGCGATCTCGGCCAATTCGGCGGCATCGATGCGCTCGATCAGAGCTTCCAGATCCGGCCGTTGACCGCCCCAGCCCCGTCCCGCCCGCAAGGCCACTTCGATCATTTGCTCGACGAGCTGAGGTTCAGCTTCGAGCAAATCTCTCAAGCTAGGCATTTCAGCAATGCGTGATGGAATCCTGTTCAGTAAGGCAACTGCAGTTTCGGGGAGCGGCTCAAGGCGCTCGATAGAACTTGGAACTACCACTCCCCGTCAGAGTATCAGTCTAACCGGCGTGAATGCCACAGAACCAAGGTACTCTTGGCGCGCGGCATCAAACTCCCAGAGCCGCGGTTCTCCTGTCTATCCGGTACAACGAGCCCAGAAATTGTACTAATCGACATGGGCGTGGTCCTCTTTTCCGGCTGCCGATCGCTGGATCGATCTAGTGATCTTCTATCTCGGTTTCGGCGACCAGTTTGTCTACCACCATCGCGTACAATGCCATTTTTCCATCGCGGTCGCTTTGGAAAAAAATCCGCTGGCTATTGGGCGAGAACACGGGATTTACTTTCGCCGGATCGCTGGCGCGGTGTTCGCATAAAGTTAGCTCGCGTTTCACCGAGCGAACCAGCAGCAGCAGGTACGGCGATGCCTTGCTGCCGCTGGCTCCCACGAACACGCTTGAATCCCCATTCCCGCCGAATGCGACAAACTGAGTCGTCGTGGCAACCAGGCGATCCTCATTGGTGTCCGGAATGTGCTCGCGAATTGCGTGCAGTTGCTTGTTGTCTTCCGGATAGTTCAGGTACAGCACGGCCCGCCCATCTGCCGACCAAAACGCCGGACCCACCGCTCCGGGCGCGAGCCGCAGCTTCCGGTTCTGCGCGCCATCGAAATTAATTACCCAAAGCTCACTGTTCCCGCGGCGATACAAAAGCCCGGCACGGCGTGGACGCGGCATGGGATCGGAAATCGCCTCTGCGCCCTCCAGCACGGTCTGCGCGCCGCCGGTGCGCATCAGAACCAAACGCACTCGGCTCGTGCCGGATTTCTGCTCCATCAGCGTGGCGTACAGCCCATCCTCTGACAAATGCAACGTCCCGCCGGGCTGGTATCCGGAAGGCGTCCGGTACACTTCACGCGTCCGGAGATTTGTCAGGTTCGCCTGCGTCAATAGCTCGCCATCCATGTAGCAAAGACCCCGCTCGTCGGGCGTCAGGGCGAGCGACTCAGGCACCAGCTGATCGGCCGCGGTGAGCCCGTGCGACTGTCCGGTCTTCAGATCCAAGCGATACGCCTGTACCGGTCCCGAACGGTCGCTCGCATAGATCACGAGCGTACCGCGCCTGGAAACCGCGCGGCCCGACGTGGGGAGCCAGCTTCGATGAGCAGGATCGGTCAGCCGGAAAACGTCCAGCTCCGTTGCCAGGTCGGAAAAGCGGTGAATTTCAGACGGGTAGATCTGCCCGCGATCCACCGCGCACGTTGCGCTCGCGGCGGCTAACGAACACAGAAATGCTCGACGGCTCAGACCCAAAGTGCTACCGGTGGCTCGTTTGGTAATGCTCTTTCAGCAGGTCCAGCCCGAAATCGCCCTCGAAATCGCGCCAGACGCTGTGGATGTGGTTGGCGTTGTCCTGCGTGTCGTCGAACTCGATCAGGAACGCCGCTGTCTGGATGCGATAGTAATGTGGATCGCGGTATTTTTCGCCGCCCGCCCAGGCAAAGTAAATGTTGTTTCCTGCTTTCTTGATCTGTTCGTGACGAAGCTGCGCCACCTGTTCGGGCACATTGTTTACGTACTCGTCCAGGAGATTATTCAGCAGTTCACGCTGCTGCGCATTCAGCTTGGTAGCCTCCAGGCCGCTGGGCTGGCCATTGAGCGCTGCCTTTCGGGACGCCTCCGTAAGAATATCCTTGGGCGCTTCTTTGCTGGTCACGGCGGCCTTCTTCTGCTCCGGCGCAAGCGAAGCAATGAACTCGCGCCCCAGATCGTCCTCGCGCGCCAGCGCGCGCAATCCCTTGCGCGGTCCATCCAGCACCTCCGCCGGATTCGATCCAAAGAAACTGGGCGCGTCCTGCACCTTGCCGTTCACCACGGTGAAATTCTGGCTGATATGATGCCCCTCGATACGATATCCCCAGTTTCCGGTTTCAGACGGTTCGCCGAAGATGGTGAAGAAATACCCTTCCGGATCGCGCCGCGGGCCCTTGCCGTTTTCCATGATACGCAAGACCTCGTCCAGACTCATGATGGTGGTGGCCTTAATGTACCCGCGCTGGCTCAGCCCCGCGGCTAGGAGCGCGTGCGCCAGTTGTTTCTGCGCCGGCGTCATGTCCCGCAACGCGAGCCCGTTGCGCGGCTTCGGGATGTAATGCCAATCGAAACGCTCGCCGTTCTGCAGCGGGAAAGTAGCTTGCGCGCGCTGCTCGGGTGTAAGCGAAGCCAGGAAGGCTTTCGCGCTCTCGGTCATAATGGACGCGGTCTGGAGCCGCGAATAAGCCGAGGTCAGCAATGCGGCACCGATTCCGATCGCAAGAAAACGCAGGACAACCGTCTTCATGTGAGCCTCCAGCGTTCTCTTAGAGTAGCTTATTTAAAACGCCAACGAACGTAGAGACGCGCGGATATATGTCTGGGTGTTTCCGCGTTTTATTCGCGACTGCGCAATCTTCGTGCGATCAGAACCCGAGATCCGTCTGCGCGCGCGCCGGCATGCTCATAGCCGACCGTGCTAAGAACGGATACGGGTTGACGGGCGTACCGCCCATGCGTACTTCGTAATGCAGATGCGGCGAGGTCACGCGTCCGCTTGCGCCTGATTTGGCGACTACGTCGCCGCGCCGGACCTCTTGTCCCTCCACCACATCGAACTGCGACAAGTGCCCATAGTAAGTCTGCAGTCCGTTGCCGTGGTCGATGATCACTAGGCGCCCGTAGCCGCTGCGCCACTCGGCGTAAACCACGATTCCGTCCGCTGCCGCGCGCACCGGCGTCCCCATCGGCGCTTGCAGATCGACGCCCGTGTGAATCGCGCCTTCACCCGAAAATGGATCCGTACGGCCCCCGAATGGGCTCATCAGCCGCCCTTCCACCGGCCACAGGCTCGGGCGAACGTTCACCTGCCAGCGCTTAGGATACGCCCGGTACACCGTAGAAATCGAAGCCGATTGCAGGAAGTTGTACTCGTTCAGCGATTGGGGAAAGTTTGGCGTCAGCGCGCGCCCGTTGGAAACATCCGCTGATGTTTCCGGCCGCCGCTTCAGCCCGTATGCCACCGATACTTCGCTGGCAAATGTCTCTAACGTCGCCAGCTGCTCGTTTTTCTGATTCGTAACGCGCTGGAGTTCCTGATATTTCAGCCGCAATGAGTCCACTTCCTGGCGCAACGAATTGTAATGCGCCACTTTCCAACTCATCCGCAAGTAGCTGGATAGAAAGCCGAAAATCGTCAAGAATCCGACCAAAACGAAGGCGAACGCAGCGTAGATGGCTTTGTGCGGAATGTGAATGCGGCGTAGCCTGCCGTGCAGAGAATGCGCTAGCACGAGGACGAAATAAGGCTGGTGTTGCACGGATCTCCTCAGATTGATTCGGCACGGCCCAGAAATTACTACAGACGCGGTGGACCGTAGGCCGGAGAATACCCGCGGGAGTTCAGGCTCCCGACGCAGTTGATTAGAACGAAGGCTAAGGATACTTCATGTGAACGAATGGTGTCAAGCCAAGACTTGGTTGTATAGCTTACTGTATTAGCCCGCCACCAGCTGTTCCCTTGCGCCGTACGTCAATATTCAACCGTTTGATCTTCTGGTTCAGCGTAGACAGAGGAATTCTCAGCCGTTCGGCGGCCTCGGTCTGGCTCCAATTCGCAGTTTCCAGCGATTCGATAATTTTGCGGCGCTCGAAATCCGCGACCATTTCGAACAGAGAAGCGTCCGATGGAAGACCGCCGCTTTCGTCCTGACGGATACGGACGCCCGCAGCTTGCAGAATCGAGTCTGGCAGCACGTCGACAGACACGGTCGATTCCGAGGCAAGCACCACGGCACGCTCGACGGCGTTCTCCAACTCACGCACGTTGCCCGGCCAGTTATATTCCATGAGCAACTGCAATGCGTCCGATTCGAAACGAAGCAAGCTTCGATGCTGCGAGTCCAGGAATTTCTCGTTCTCCCGGCTGTACTTGTCAAAGAAGTGTTCCACCAACCGGGGGATGTCTTCCTTGCGCTCGCGCAACGGTGGCAGAGTCAAATTGATAACGTTCAAGCGATAGTAGAGATCCTCGCGGAACTTGCCTTCCTCCACGAGCTTTTTGAGATCGGCGTTGGTGGCGGCGATGATTCGCACGTCCACCTTAATCGTCTCGGTCGATCCTACCGGCATAAACTCGCGCGCCTGAATGACGCGCAGCAGCTTCACCTGTGTTTCCGGACTTATGGTGCCGATCTCGTCAAAGAAGATCGTGCCCTTGTTCGCTGTTTCAAAATAGCCTTTCACGCTCGCAATCGCGCCCGTGAACGCGCCTTTGACATGTCCGAACAGCGCCGACTCCAGCAGATCGGCAGGAAAGGACCCGCTGTTCACCGGCACGAAAGGATGATTGGCACGCGCCGAGTTAGCGTGAATCGCCTTGGCGATCAGCTCCTTCCCGGTCCCGGTCTCGCCCGTGATCAAGATGTTGGCCCGGCTGGGCGCAACCTGCGTTACCAGGTCCAGCACCCGCAGCATCCGGTCATGCTTGGCGATGATGTTCGGAAAACTATATTGCTGCTTGAATGCGCGCTTGAGCTGGACGTTCTCGCGCTCCAGCCGCGAGTGCGCAATCATCCGGTCGATCTCGATCAGTAGCTTTTCGTTATCCCACGGCTTTGAGAAGTAGTCGTTCGCGCCGGTCTTCAACGCGTTTACTGCCACCTCCACCGATCCATACGCCGTGATCATGAAAATCGGAGTTTCGTGATCGCGCTCGCGAATTTCCTTCAGCACTTCCATGCCGGAGCGGTCCGGCATCATGAGGTCCAACAGGATCAGGTCGTAGTTGCCCGTTTCGGCCTTACGCAGGCCGTCGGTTCCACTTTCCGCCAGGTCGACACTGTAGCCGTCTTGCGTCAGCAGCGCGTCCAGGCTCTCGCGAATATCGGCCTCGTCGTCTATGACCAGGATTCGTTTGGGATGTAATGAAACAGGTGAGTCGGGCGGTAGCGAATCAGGCATGCACCGTCTTTCTAGCTAAAGGAAGTTCCACTTGGAACCGCGAGCCAGCGCCGAGCCGGCTGTCAACTTTGATGTTACCGCCGTGCTCGCGTACGATGCCATATGTGACAGCTAAACCCAGGCCGGTGCCCTTCCGCGCCGCCTTGGTCGTAAAGAAAGGATCGTAAATCCGTGCTAGATTTTCCGGAGAAATACCTTGACCGCTATCGGCTACCTCGATGCGGGCGAACCCTTCTTCGCACCGGCTGGTCACTTTCAGCGTGCCGCCGGACTCCATTGCATCGCGCGCGTTCAAGAAGAGGTTCAGGAACACCTGCTGCAACTTGCCCGAATTCCCGCGCACTGTGATGGCGGCCTCGTCCAATGCAAGCTTCACCTCAATTGAGGACTTCTGCAGTTGGTGCTCGATCAAACCGAGCGTGTCCTGGATTACCCGGTTCAGGTCCACATCGGCGTGCGCGGTTGTTGACGTGCGCGAGAAATTGAGCAGTGAGTTGACGATCTCGCTCGCCCGGAAGGTCTGTTTGGCGATCTTATCCAGAAGCTTGGACTTCTGTTCGTCGCCCGAGATCTGCTTGGCCAGCATCTGGGCGTATGTGGAAATGACCGCCAGCGGCGTATTCACTTCGTGCGCCACGCCCGCCGCCAATAAGCCGATAGAACTGAGCTTGTCGGCCTGAACCAGCTGCCGCTCCAGCTCATCGCGATCCGTAATGTCGTCGAAGATGATGAGCCGCCCGATCTGCTGCATATCTTTCGAAACCAGCGGCGCGATGGCGATGTTTAGCGTGTGGGCCGGGTGCGCGGACCCGTTTCCGCTCCCGTTGCCATTGCCATTCCCATTGAAAGCCTTGGGCGGCTGCAACACGAACTTATAAATGTTGTGAACCCCCGACGAGTCGCGCGCTTGCTCGAATTTCTCGCACAGCTCGAACGGGAAAAGCTCCGCCAGGCGCCGGCCCACCGCGGACTGCCGCGGGATGCCCGTCAGCCGCTCGATCTGCGTGTTCCAGCTTTCCACCCGGTCCTCGAGATCGGCCGCGAGAATACCGACATTAATCGACTCGACGATGTTCTCGCTGAACTCCTTGAGCCGCTCATATTCATCCACCTTGCGTTGCAACGAGCGGTACAACCGCGCATTTTCGATCGCAATACTCACCGAGCCGGAAAGCGTGGTCAGCAGTTCCACATCGTCGGTGGAAAGAAAATCGCCCTTATCGGTCCGGCTTAGGCCGAGGTAGGCTATCGTGCGGCCGCGCACCGTGCACGGGAAATAGTAGGTCAGGTCCAGCTCCGCGATCGTGCTGCGCACCGACATGGGCCATTCGTGCGACACGACGTCCAGCAGCCGCCGCGTTCGCTCGAAGAATAAGTACGGTTTGTCCGGACGCGCGCTCAGAAAGCTAAGGTCGAGTTCCTGAAACGCCTTCTGCCCCCGGTCTTTCCGGGTCCCTAACGCCATGCTCAAATGGAAGCGATCCTCGTTCTCGTCCAATAAGAAAAACGCCACGTGTTGGATCGAGAGCGTGTGCACCAGGCGATCCGCCACCGAACGCAGCATCTCGTCCAGATTTGTTTCCGAGCCCAACTCGCGCGCGAATTCGATCAGCGTCCGCCGGTAGTCGTAGCGGTCTTTATAAAAGAAATACCGGTCAAGCTGCTCCTGCAGCCAGTCTCGAATGGGCTGGAAAATAAATGTCGCAAACAGGATCAGGCCTACAATCGCGGCCGGGCTGATGTCTTCCGGCCGCGTAAACGAGAAGATCAGGCCGTAGAAGATGCCGAGTACCACTAGCGTGGCCAGGGTGTAGACATATCCTTGCTGGAAGATAATATCCACGTCCATCAAGCGATACCGCAGGATCGCGTACGCCCAGGTGATCGGCACCAGGATCAGGGTCAGAACGGCCATTTTTTGATAGTGGTTCGGGAGCGCTCCCAGAATGTAGGGAATCGAGTAGATTGCCGTAAACGGCACAATGCCGAGCAAAGCGCCGTTGCGCAAGTACTTAAGCTGCCGCCGCACCAGCGGATCGTCGACCCCCGGCGCTTTAAGCGACAAAACCAACGTCCCCAGCAGATAAATGGCGCTCAGGAACAGCAGCGAGGCGCGATCCAGAAACCAGTTGACCTCAATTGGCGACGCCGCCACCCGCAGCATTCCCTTGGCGACCAGAACATAGACCGCCAGTAGTACAGCGCCGGGCGCGTATACGACAAAAACGCTGGCACGCCGCGCCAACCATTTCGCTCTTTCGGGGAACACCAGACAGAAGTGCAGGAAAACCGTGGGCGCGAAAATCGAAGCCACCACGTTGCCCCAATAGATCGACTGGTCGAACGCGTTCAGCTTTCCGGTGTAGTGGAAACACGACAGAACAAACGACAGCAGGCAAAGGACGTAGAAATGAACCGAACGCGGCGCGCTGACGCGGCGATAGTAGACAAACAACCCGATCATCAGATAGACCGCGCCCACCGCGTACTGGTAGTACACCGCGCGGTCTGGCACCCGCTCGCCCACGATTACTTGCGCCGGGAGCTGCACGTTGCCCCGCCGCAGTTCGTACCGGGCTTGGCTCCAGGAGCCAATCTGCTGGAGAACTCGCGGTACGTCCGTGCTCTTGTGGATGGCGTTGCCTGAGATCTCGAGCAGAATATCGCCGGCATGGATGCCCGCGTTCTCGGCTTCTCCGCCGTGCGTTAAGTGCAATGCCTGCACTACATCGCGTCCATCTGCTAAAGTGCGATCCACCCAGATCGCGCCGTCTTCCGGAACCGTATCGATCTTTTGATGACGGAAATTGATCGTGGCGCAGCACACCGCCGCCACTGTGAGGATGAACAACAGCGCACTCACGAATTGGGTCTTGAGGTCCCTCAAACGGCCAACTCCGTCATGCGAAGCTCGAAGACACCTTGAGTTCGCCTTTTCCTTTAGTATGGAGCACTTGGAATGCCAGCCGAATCGTTAGCGCTTATTCATGAGAATACAGGATTTGTGCTTCGAGTACAAACCCCCCGCAGGCGCCGATTCGCTTTTTGGGATACGCACTACAGGAAAGTGTATTAAAGCCGCGTCTAGCAAATGTTCCAAGTGCGAATCCCTCTGAATACTATTGACAAGTCACTTAGTTCGGCCTTAAGATTCTGTAACTGGATTTCAGCCGGACGCCTAACAGGCCGGCCCGGTGTAAGGGTCAGCGTATGACCTTGTTCCGCATTGGCGAAAAAGTCGTTTATCCCAATCATGGGGTTGGGACGATCGAGAACATCAGCAGCCGAAGCTTCGGCAGCCAGGTGGAACGCTTTTATCTGCTTCGCCTTACCTACAACAGCATGACCGTGATGGTGCCTTTCTCTCACGTGGAGGAGATTGGACTACGCAAGGTCACGCGCAATGGGGAAGTGGCGCGCGTCCTCAATTTTCTGGCCGAATCGCCCAACAAGCTTAACGCCGATTGGAAGGACCGCTTTAAGGAAAATTCCGATCGCATGCGGCACGGCAGCCTTCTTGAGATCGCTGAAGTGCTCAAGATGTTGTTGCTGCTGCAAAGCGAGAAGCCCCTGTCGTTCCGGGAAAAGAAGATGCTGGACCGTGCCCGGCACATGCTGATCACCGAGCTTTCCATCTCCCGCGACTTGCCGGTAGTCCAAGCGGCCGAACTGCTGCAAGGTGCGCTGACCAAAGCCTCCCTTTCGCTTCCCGCGACTGCCTAAAGCGCTCAGGACGGCGCCTCGAGCCGATGAACGGGCTACGGAAGCATTCCGTTGCGCGTTTCTAGAGACGGTGTTATCGGCGGTATAGATCTGGCCGGCCCGTACGGGTAAATCCTTAGCGTCCCTAGGGCTTTTCCTGCGTGGTATTTCCCCCCCTTTCGCCCCTAACATGGGAACAACGCGCACAGGACGCAGGATTCGTCTTAAGAAACGCGCTGCTGCGGCGTTTCCGTTCTGCGCGTTCTGGAGAGTTATTCGGCCGATGACGTGTAAGTATTGCAACGGCAAGCTCGCTCCTCTTCGCAGCCTTACCGATGGTGAGTTTTGCAGCGATGACCATCGGCATGCGTATTTCGACGAGCACCCGGCTGAAGCGGTAGAGGAAGCCGAATTTCCCCTCACGACGGCGTTCGACGCAGGGCTGGCTCCGTTCGCCCCACCTCCGGCAGAGTCTTCGGCTCCATCCGGCTACCGCGTTTCCTTCGCGCCCCAGGAACCAGTACCGCCAGTAGCTGCGCCCCCTGAGGCCGTCGCCAGCGCCGCCATGCTCGCCGACGTCCAGCCATCCGCCGCCGAGCCCGTCGAGCCGCCCCGTTTTCTCACAGCGGACGCGGAGCAGCGTTCGGCTCGCGAGGGCAACTTCTTCCAGAAAATAGGTTTTGCCGCCAAACGGGAAGTCTGGCGATCGGGAAACTGGTTGGTGACCGCCTGGAAAACCGCGCCCATCGAGCTCAAGGCCATGGCCCTGCTGCTGCCGGTTCTTCTGGCCTTGGCTTGTTCCCCGCTCATGCCCACGCTGCGCGCCCACGTTAAGGCGGAGCAAGCGAGTGCGCTCCGGGCGCAAACCCGCGAGGCTCTCTCGAATCAATGGAAGGTCGTGTCGGAGCGCATCTCGGATCGCGCAGCGATCGCGATCACGGACGATTTCCGAGCTGGACTCGACGCTTGGGAAAGCCGCTCGAACTTAACGACCTCCTGGTCCTTCGATACCAATGGGTTTGTTCAGCCAGGTCCCCTCGCCGTTCTCAAGCCCACCCGCGAACTAACGGATTATAGTTTTGAGTTCCTGGGCGAGATCCAGCGCAAGGCGCTGGGCGCCGCATTTCGCGCGCGCGATCTCGAGAATTTCTACGCCGTCAAATTTGTCCAGGACGATTCCGGCCCGCTGCCCGGTATGCGGCTGATTCGTTATGCCGTTATCAATGGCAGAGAAGGACCGCATGTCGAAAGGAAATTGCAGTCCTCCATTCGCTCCGACATGTTCAATCGCTTCCGCGTGGAGGCGCACGGCAGCGATTTCACCATCCTGGTGCAGGATGAAGTGGTCGACTTCTTCTCCGACCAACGCTTGAGCTCGGGCGCGGTCGGCTTCTTCTGCAGCCGCGGCGAGAAGGCGCGCCTGCGATGGGTCGAGGTTTCGCATCAATACGATACGCTAGGCAAACTGTGCGCGTTCTTCTCGCCGGTCAACCTGGCAGGAGTGAGCAAACAATAATGGGTCAAGGCAAATCGAAAAATTCCGGTGATTCAAAAAACGGCCGGCCTGCTTCACTGGCGCAAGCCGTTTCTCTCCATCTGGACGGCAAATTGGATAAGGCGCTCGAGGAAGTCAATCGCGCGCTCCAAAAAGACGAAGGTAGCCTGGAGCTGCTCTCCGCCAAAGCTCAGATCCAGTTTGAGCTGGAGCAATATGAGGAGGCCGCCAAATCGTACGCTCGCGTCCTGGGTATGAACCCGCGGCACGCCCACGCCAACTTGAACATCGCGGTGTGCATGGAGCGGATGGGCCGTTGGCAGGAGGCCGCGGAATTTTTCGAGAAGGCCGTCCAAGCCGAGCCGGATCGCTTGGACGCGCGGCTGGGCCTCGCCGTCACGCTCCTGCATGTTGACAAAGTAGAGGCTGCGGCCGAAAAGTTCGACCATGTGCTGGCCGCGCAGTCCGATCACCCCACCGCGCTGTTCGGAAAGGCAGTGACGCTCCAACTCCGCTCTCAGTCCGAGGAAGCGGCCCGGATTTACGAGTCCCTGCTGGATCGGAATTGCAATCCTGAGGAGTGCCTGGCCAATCTGATTACCATCCGGCAAGCGGCGCGGGATTTCGCGCGCGTGGCGGAGTATTCGGAAAAATTGCTGACCCTGCGGCCGAATTCGCAGGCCGCGCTGGAGGGTTTGGCGGCGTGCGCCTTTGCGGCCGAGGATTATCGGGCCGCCCTCCGGTACTGCCAGAAGCTCACCGAGTTTGCGCCCGCCAACTTCGACCGTTGGTTCAACCTGGGCGTGGCGTATCAAAACACGGGCAAGTTGTCCGAAGCCATCAAGGCGTACACGGAAGCCGCGTCTTTGCGGCCGGACGCAAAACAGGCTTACGTCAACCTCGGCGCGGTTCACCAGCAATCCGGGGAACTGCCTCAAGCCCAGGCCGCTTATGAGCGCGCGCTCAAGATCGCTCCCGATCTTTTCGAGGTACAGCAGAACCTGGCATTTGTGCTCGATAAGCAGGGCGCCAAAGACGAGGCCGAGCGGCTTTATACCAAGCTCCTGAACCGCAATCCGGAAAGTGAAGAGCTATGGTTCCGGCTCGGTTATTTACGCATGCAGCGCGAAGACCATCGCGGGGCCGTGGAAGCTTTCCTCGCCTGCGTCGACAAACGGCCCGATTGGCTGGAAGCGCAGTCCAACCTGGGCTTGGCGTGCTGGAACAACGGCGACCTCGACGGCGCAGCCAAGGCGTTTGAAACCGTGCTCGCGCTGAATCCCGATTCCGTGGATGCCCTGCGCGCGCTGGCCGCGCTCGGAGTCGAGCGCAATGACTTCGAGCAGGCTCTCCAGCATCAGGCCCGCCTCATCGACAAAGGCGAGCGCAGCCCGGAACTCTTCTACAATACCGGCCTCATGCTGCACCAAACGGGCCAGTTGGACGATGCCGAGCGCCTGTACCGCGAGGCCCTGAGCGAGCGTGCTGAGTTTCCTGAGGCCCTGCTCAATCTAGGCCACGTGCTCAAAAGCCAGGGCAAGCAAGACGAAGCGCGCGATTGCTGGAAACAGGCCGTCGACCAGCGGCCGGAATTCGCTCAAACCTATTTCGCTGGAGATTGACGCGGACGGCACTAAGGCCACAGCAGCAGGCCCAGAAACAACGCCAGCCAGAGAACCGTTAGAAAGTGCCAATACAACGCCGTAATCGCCGTGCGGCTGCGCTGGCGCAGAAAATGAAATCGCGAGCGGTCCGGCAGCCGCAGCGCGCATAGCAGCAGGTACAGCAGCGCCGCAATGCCGCCCAGCAGGTGCAGTCCGTGCGCCCCGGTGAGGACGTAGAACAACGAACTGTGCGGGTTGTGGCGCAGGTACAATCCCTGGCCGGCCAGTTCGCGCAGCGCGAGTACCTGGCAAGCGAGAAACGCCAGCCCCCCGGCGACCGTGAACTCGAGCCGATGCATGTATCGCACGTTATTGCGCCGCTCGAAGGCGCTCCGTGCCGCCTCCAACATCCAGCCGCTGGCCAGGATCAGCGCCGTGCTTAGCCACAACATATCGGGCACGCGGATATGCTGCCAGTTGACCGGAGATTTTGCTCGTTCGTAATACGCGAGGCCGACGGTGATGAATAACGTGGTGATGGAGACCAGCACCAGGCGCATCGCGAGCAGGCCTGCGCCCGGCACGTAGCGCGGGTCTGGATTACCGTCGCCATCGCCGCCCCTGCCATCGTCGCCCCGTCCTACGCGGGGAGGTCCGCCGCCACCGATGTCGGCCAGTTGCAGTTCCTCGGTTTCAGACACCGGGACCATACCTATAAGATAAACCCGCGCGCGGAAGTTGGCACTCGCTCCAAAAGGTCTGACCCGAAACTTGCCCGCGCGGTCGATGACCCTGCTCAGCGCGGGCGCAGCGTACCTGAAACGAGGGGTTCAGGCGTTTGCGATCGCTGGGACGGGATCGGGAAACATTGGGTGCCGCGCCTTTTCTAGTCGCTTGACTTCGGTCGCGAGAAGCAGGACGATCTACTGCATGAGCGGCGTGATCCGCGGCATATTCTGCTTAGTTTCGGCGACGCTTGTCACCCTGGGCGCGCGCTGGTCGGACGTTAGCGGCGGCTTGCCGCCGACCGTAGGCGGCTTACGCGCACTCATCGTTGATAACGCCGGTTCGAACCTCTATGCATTGACCACGGGTAGCTTGCTGTACAAGAGCACAGACGCCGGCGCGAGTTGGGCTGCGGTGAGTACCATTGCGGACGTATCCGCTGTGGCGGCCGATCCGACGACGCCGTCCACTGTGTATGCCGGGCTGCGCCGGGGTATGTGGAAGAGCGTCGATGGCGGCGCGACGTGGCGAGGCGCGGGCCTCTCGGGTACGTGGATAACGACCGTCATCGTCCATCCAAGCAACCCGTCGACACTGTACGCTAGCGACGGCTACAAACTGTACAAGACCACGGACGCCGCCGCGTCATGGGCTGAGATGCCGGTCGTACTGCCGAGTCTCGCGCCGCAGCTCCCGCCTCCATTAATTTGGAACTTTAGGATCGATCCGCGCGATTCATCGACGCTCTATTTAACGCAGCTCGGGCCGGCGGGAGGTCCGCTGTTTAAGAGCACGGATGGCGGCGGAACGTGGAGCCAGATCAACTCCGGGCCATTTGCGTCACTGCTCGCCGTGAGCCAGGACTCGAAAATATACGCCCTGCGAGTCGATCAGAACCTCGTAGTGAGCACCGACGGCGGCGTTACATTCACTGCTACGGGCTTCCAAACCAGCTTAACGTCATTCGCTATCGTTCCGACCGACTCGAATACTCTCTACGCCGGCACGTATGGACCGAATCAATCGATTATCAAGAGCACGGATGGCGGGCGGACCTGGAATACGGTGGATACGACCGCGCCGCCAACTTCGGCTTTAGTGGTGAATCCGGCGGATTCTTCCGTGGTATATGCGGCCACCTTTGTGCGCGGCGTTTTCAAGACATCCGATTCGGGGGCAACTTGGAACCCCACGAACAGCGGGCTAATCGTGCGCAATCTGTTTGTACTCGCGGCCCATCCGACTGACTCTGCGACCGTATATACGGGCGGGGATGACGGATTGTTCAAGAGCGCCGATGGAGGAGCAAGCTGGGCCAACCAGTCCGTCCCGCCAATCGTTCTGAATGTTCCGCAGGGACCCAATGGTTTGCCTCTACCGCCCTCGGCCATTGCGCCGTTCGATCCGGTTGCGCCGGCGAGCATCCGATCGTTGTTGATCGACCCCATGGATCCGCAAACGATTTACATCGGCACGCACAGAACGAACGGCTGCTTCTTTATGGACATGCTCTTGTACAAGAGCACCGATGGCGGAGCCAATTGGGATAATACTGTCACGCCGAAGCAGAGCGGCTGCCTGGCCGACGCGCTGCTCGCGATCGATCCGATAAATTCGGGCACGCTATACATGCGCTGGGGCGACGATTGGGATGGGTTTGGCCTAATCAAGACCTTGGACGCAGGCGCGAATTGGACATTTGGATACGCACCGCCGAACGGCGCGATGTTCAACACGCTCGTGATTGATCCGAAGACTTCATCGACGATTTACGGCGCGACGGACTTCGGTGTATTCAAAAGCACGGACGCGGGTGCGCACTGGTCTGCGACCAGCCTGGCGAACAAGAACATAACTGTGTTGGCCGTTGACCCGCTGGACACGAGTACGATCTACGCCATCGGTGATGACGTATATAAGAGCACTAACGCCGGCGGGACTTGGTCGGTGGTCAACCGCGGTCTCGAAGACGCAATCGCGCGCGTCGCATCCATCAATGCGGTTGCGATCGATCCTGTTCACAGGGGTACGGTTTACGCGGCAACATCCGGCTTCGGCGTGTTCAAGACTGTAGACGGCGGCCGCACATGGTCGCCATACAGCGACGGGTTGACGCATGTCGACGTCCGGCTTCTGGCGATCGCCAACAGCGATCCGGCAGTGCTGTACGCCGCCACTCCGGCGGGCATTTTCACGCTCGTGGAGGACCAAGACATATTGTCGCCGCCCACTTCGGCCGCGCTACGCTAATCCATTCAAAACGAATTGATTTCACATTATCGCCTGGCAAGATGCCTCAAGCGTGTTAACCTCTGAATCTCCACTCGCGCCCCAAATAAGCGAAAATGAACCCCATGGAGGAACCGGCAGCCGCGAGCTCGCACGGCATGGCGCTCGCTCGGGATGCAACTCGCGATTACCGGCGGCTGCTGAATGCATTGGCATCGCGAGCCCGGTGGCTTGGCTCGCGCGACCCGGAAAGCGCCGCTCAGGAAACGCTGGCCCGTTCGCTTCACAACCAGAATTCGCAGGCCGCCATCGAATACTATTTTGCCGAGGAGTTGTTGCCCGGTACGCTCGCCCCCGCCTGGCCTCTGGACCACCTTATGGCGTGGCTGCATGGGGTGCTAAACTTCGTGGTCCGGGAAGAACACAACCGAGCGAGCAGCCGCCGCGAAATCTTCCTAGGCGGGGCATCTCCTGCCGGCTCGGAGTGGAGCGCTCCGCTCGACCCGCCCGACCCGGCACCCGACCAGCTCCACAACCTCATCCAGAAAGAGCTTCAGCAGATCGTCGTCGACTGCCTACCCAGGCTTGACCCCGAATATCGCGCCGTCCTAAAAATGCGCGCGCAAGGACTCAAATACGAAGAAATCGCCACGCGCCTCGGAACCAATGAAAATACGGTAGCCACGTGGGTCAGCCGCGGCATCAAGACTTTAGGACAATGCGTGCGGCGGCGCACCCAGCAGCGCGCGCGCCGGCGGCAGGCCACGTGAGGGAACATGTCTGGATCTGAAGAGCGCCAATTCGATCGATATCTCCGGGGAGACCTGACGCCGGCCGAAGCGCGCGAACTTGCACGGAAAGCGCTCGACAGCCCCGCGCTGTTCGAAGAACTGACGTTAGCCGCAGTTGGTATCCATGGCACAAATTTAGAACCGTCTGCCGGCCGTCCCGCTAACATCGCGCGGTTCCCCCGGCGATTCCGCACCATCTCCATCGCTGCGGCAGCAGCGGCCGCGCTCGCCGTCGCGGCGTATCTGTGGAAACAGGCGCCCAGCACAGGGCAACCGGTTCACGCGCCGCAGCAGCCAGTTCTAACCGCCAGTCTGGACCCGGCGGCCGGCGAGCCAACGCTCCTGGCACCGGATCTCAGTTCGACCCCCGCTCGCGCGACAACCGTTTTCCGCAGCGCCGATTCGGACACACGCGCGCCGCAGCCCGAAGGTACAGTCATCGTCCTCGACAATCTGACCGCTACCGTCAGTCTTGGGGCGATCGACGGTCTGGAAAAAGGAATCCAACTCGAGGTTTCCCGCGGCGCTTCCAAGCAACCCATCGGACGCATCGAAATCGAAACCGTTTTTCGTGACCGCGCGCGCGCCACGATCCTTAGCGGAACATCCATCCATCCTCAAGATCGCGTTCAAGCAAGTCCGCCGGTATACTTGGCCGCGGTGCTCGATCGCGTGGAGTCGCTCGCCTCCCGCGGGGATCTAGCGGGAGCGCGCAAGACCGCGCGCGAGGCACTGAACTGGTCCGATCGAAACAGCGTTTCTCCCGGTGCCACGCGGCAGATCCTGGCGCGACTCGGGTCGTTCGATTACCAGAGCGGCGACATCACCGCCGCCGTAGCGGACTATCGCTCGGTAATTGAAAACTTCAATTCGCCGCCAGCTGCGAATCCGGCGGAGCGGGCCAGAGTCCTTAACGATCTGGGCGTTCTGCTGTTGATGGGTGGCGACGCCACAGAAGCGGAAGCACAATTCCGGCAACTCACGCCTTCCGCCGCCGAGGCCCTGAACAACCTGGGCGTGAGCGCCGAAGTGAGCGGAGATAGGCAAGCCGCGAAAGCGCTGTATGCCCGAGCACTGAGTGCGCTAGACAGTTCTCCCATCGCGTCCCCCAGCGACCGGCGCGCCATTCAAACCAACCTGGCTCGCGTTTCGGGGGCCACGCATGAGAATCGTTAGATCCGCGATTTTTTTCGGGTGCGCCCTCGCCGTTTTCGCCCAAAATACTCCCAACAAGGACTGGGATGCTCTCGACCAGCAACTCGAGCAGGCCTATCTGAAAGGCGATCTCCCGGAAGCGCTGCGCGTCGCGAAACTGGCGGCAGCTGCCGCGTCCACGCCGCAACAGTCCGGCCGCAGCCTGGATCGTCTTGGGTATCTCTACTACGTTTCCGGCAACCTCAAAGACGGCGAGAAGCTGCTGCGCCAGGCGCTCGAAATCCGCCGCAATCAAGTCGGCCCCGACACAGCGGATTACGCCGAGAGCTTGAACGACCTCGCGCTCTTTTGCCGCGATACCCGGCGTCTGGACGAAGCCCGCAAATTCGCCGAAGAAGCCGTTGCGGTTCGGACACGCGTACTGGATGCCAAAGATCCGTTGCTCGCCGAAACCATGGAGACGCTCGGCTCTATTTACGACGCCCACGGGGAATACGAGCTGGCGGACTCCGTCTTTTCTAAGGCGCGGGCCATTTATGAGGCGCAACTCGACCCAAAGAGCCCGCCCGCTGAATACGGGACACTGCTCATCAATATCGCAGGCAACGACCAGCGGCTCGGGAGATATCAAAAAGCCGAGGCAGATTTCCAAACCGGCCTCGATGTGCTGAGTAAAAACCCGGGCGTGCAGCACCCCATCTACGCCACCAGCCTGACCGGACCGGCGCTGCTGGAGATGGAACTCGGCCATTACGCGCTTTCCGAGAAGTATTACAACCAGGCGGCAGAGCTTCTGAAAAAAGAACTGGGGGAACAGCACCCGATCTACATCCAGGTGCTGGATCACCGCGCGAATCTCTACCAAGCCATGGGCAACGTCACGGCCGCCGAGGCTGACTTTACGGCCGCGCTTGCCGCGCGCAGAAAGATCTACGGTCCAAACCATGAGCTGGTCGCGGCCACGCTGCGCAACTATGGCAGGCTGGTTTTCGCGCGCGACCCAAAGGCAGGCGCAAACCTTCTGCAGGAATCTGTCGAAATTTTTTCCAAGTCCTCGGACCATCCTCCCTTCGAGTTTGCCAGCGCCCTTCTCAGCCTGGCGGAGTCGCAAAGAAAGCTCGGGAATCTGGCGGATGCCGTCAAGAACCTGCAGCAGGCTCTCGATGTTGCCGAAAAGGGACTCGGACAAAAGCACCCGGTTTATGCCAGCCTTTTGGAGAATCTCGCTCTGGTTCATCAAGCCGCGCATGAGTATCCGCAGGCCGAGGAACGGCTACGGCAGGCCATCGCGATCGTTACGGAAACCCAGGGAGCCAATCATCCCGACGTGGGCCGCTTCGACCATGAGTTGGCGGCGCTGAACGATGAACAAGGCAAATATCGAGAGGCCGCTGCGCTCTATCGCCGTAGCTTCGAAATCAACGATGCCGTGCTCAGCGATATTTTGGACACCGGATCCGAGACAAGCAAGCTCGCTGAACTCGCGACCCTGGATGACCCCATCCCCGCGCTGATCTCGTTCCAGCAAAGAGCAGGTGATCGAGTCCCCGACGCCGGGGCTTTGGCCTTCGAAGCCGTAGCCCGCCGCAAGGGCCGGGTGCTGGATGAGGTGCGCGATTGGCGCGAGCGGCTGCGTGTCAGTTCCGATTCCGCTGTCTTGAAGCGATTCAACGAATGGCAAGAGGTGGTCGAATGTCAGTCGTCCATAAGCATCGCTCTCGGATATCGGGACCTGAAACCCGCCGTGGTGGGCGGCTGCTCACTGCCTGACACGCAACTCGCGGGACGTTACGAGCGGCTGCTCGCGGACTTACGGACCAAGTGGAGCGCGGAATCAGGTAAGGACGCTGTAGCCGCGATTCAAGTGCTACAACAGCGCCGGGACGCACTGGAGACCGCGCTCAGCCGGGAGGCGCCGGGATTGGCGGGCGGGTTCAAGCCGGCCCGATTCGAGGATATTCGGGCGCACCTCGCGCCGGACGAGGTTTTCGTCGAATTCGTCGCCTACCAGCCAAGCACGCGCGAGGCTCGTTCGCCGGCGCGCTACGGCGCGTTCGTGATGGATATCGCACGGAATGTGCGTTGGGTCGACTTAGGTCCCGCAGCACCGATCGATCAGGCCGTGTGCGACCTTTCCGAGGCTGTACACGACTGGAGCGATGCGCTGAGCGGCGGCGAGCGCAGTCCCGCCCGCACTGCCGAACAAACCGCACAAAGGGAGCTCCAGCAGTTGTCCAAAGCCGTACTCGCTCCCCTGGAGCCTTGGCTCGCCAGTCAGACAGTCCACCGCATTCGCGTCGCCCCCGATGGCATGCTCACGCTCGTCCCCTTTGGTGCGCTCACGGATGCGCATGATCATTTCCTTATCGAGCGGTTTGCGATCGGCTATGTCCCGGCTGGCCGCGACCTGGTGGCGCAGCATTCAGGTACCATTCCGCTTTCGACACCCGTGATTGCGGTTAGCCCGGGCGCGGCACGCACCCGAGCAGCGAGCGCTGCACCAATCGCCAGCGTGTTCCGCGCCGAACGCCTCAGTCGCCTGCAAGGAGCCACAACGGAAGCCCACCGGCTGCAAGGCATCGTTCCCTCGGCGCGCTTGCTGGGTGAAGGCCAAGCCACCGAACAGCAGGTGAAGCAGCTTCGAAGCCCAGCCCTGCTGCATGTGGTCGGGCACGGCGTTATTCGAGGAAACGAAGATTGCCGGAGCGATCCGAGCTCTCCGGGCTGCGCCGCGGGACTAGATCCGGCGGCGCGCGTGATGAGCCTTTCCGCGATCGTACTGGAAGAAGCGTACGGACGTGGCGGCCCTTCGACGCAGGACGGTCTGCTCACCGCATCGGAATTAGAAAACGTCGATCTCGAGGGAACGGAAATGCTGGTCCTCTCGCAGTGTCAAATGGCGGGTGGCGTACCTTCGTCCGGCGAAGGCGTCTACGGCATGCAGCGCGCCGCCGCAATCGCCGGCGTCCGAACATTTGTAGCGCCGCTCTGGAACGTGGCCGACGCTCCGCAGCGTACGCTCATGGAGCGTTTCTACAAACAGCTGGCAGCGGGCATCGATCGTGCCGAAGCGTTGCGCCAGGCTCAGTTGCAACTGCTCAAGACGCCGGCGACACACTCGTTTCTGTACTGGGCGCCCGTGATTCTGTCGGGCGACACCGGCCCGCTGCCGCATGCTATTTTCGCGCGCTAACCGCTACTTCTTGATCGTCAGCAGCGTGGTCGACGGCGAAGACACACCGCCTACATCCACGACCACGGGATAATCGCCGTCGCTCAAATCAGGAATCTGGATCGCAACCTGCACCAGCGCGGCAAAAGCAGGAGCATAAGCTGCCCCATACACGGTCGCGTTCACGCCGCCCACGCTTACGTGAACTGGGTTGGCGACATTGTAGGTCCGATCGCTGGGCACCTGATGGCCAGCCGGAACCTGGGGGCTCGACGGACCGAAACCAGTGCCCCAGAGGATCAGGACATCGCCGGGTTTAGCGGGGGTCGTCGTCACTCCCGAGAGTGTTCCGTTCTTCACCCGAAGTTGGAAATTCTGATCGGTCGCCACTGCGTAGCCGCCCGGCCAAAGGAAAAAGGCGGGCGCGAAGGCTTGAACCGAAACTGAGACGGGTGCGCTGGCCACCCCATTGTTCGTCACAACGACCTGCGCATTGCCGGACGGCAGATTGTCTGGCGAGACGACGTTCAACTGCCCAGGGCTCAAGTAATACAAATACGCGGGCAAGCCGCCGATGCTGACCGTTACGCCATTGAAAACGGTTGGATACGAGCCGTTAGCGAAACTGGCGATCGCCGGTTGAAGGTTCGCCAGGTTGTTGCCCTGAATCGTCACCCATTGGCCGGACGAGAACGCCGGCGCAAAGCTGGCCCCGTGTACTGCGGACGTGATGGCCACGCAGGTTCCGCCGCTGCACGAGCAATTGTTCAACAGGACGGAGATGTCATTTGAACCCCCATTGGCGGTGACCAGATCCGGTTTGCCATCGCCGTTCAGATCACCGGCAACAACGAACGATGTGCCGTTGCCCGCGCCATACGGAAACGGCGCCGCAAGGGTGCCGTCGCCGTGATTCAGCAGCACGGAGACGGTCCAAGGCAGGAAATTCGTCACCGCCACGTCAGCGAAACCGTCGCCGTTGAAATCCGCGATTGCAACCCACTGTGGCTTGTCGCCGGCGTTGTAATTGACGGGGCTCTGGAATGTGCCATCGCCGTTTCCCATCAAAACGGCGAGATTGCCCGTGATGCTGGCATCGCACGAATTACACCCGAAGTTCGCCACAACCAAATCCGGTTTGCCATCGCCGTTCAGGTCGCCCACTGCCACTGATTGAACGGACAATTTAGTGTCGGCGGTCACGTCCATGTTCGCCTTGAATGTTCCGTTGCCATTACCCAGAAGCACAGAGACGGTGTTAGAGCTGATGTTGGCGACGACTAGATCGAGGTTGCCGTCTCCATTGACGTCCGCGGCCACGATGTTGCCGTTGCCGGAGCGCGTGCCCGCGGTCACCGGCGCCTGGAAGGTGCCGTCGCCTTTACTGAGCAGAATCGTCACACCGAGCAGGCTGACCAGCGCCACATCGGCCTTGCCGTCCTTGTTGAAGTCCCCCGCGGCCAGGCCGAACGCACCAAATGTGATCGTGGTGTCGATCTTGGGCTTGAACGTGCCGTCGCCATTGCCCAGAAGCACCGAGACCGTCCCGGCTCCGACGTTGGCGGTTGCAATGTCGAGCTTGCCGTCGCCGTTGATGTCGGCGATCGCGATCGAAAAGGCGCCTTGGCCGGCTGGATAACTTACCGCGGGCTGAAACGTGCCGTCTCCTTTTCCGAGAAACACCGTAGCGGTGTTCGAACCGTTGCTGACCGCGGCTAGATCGGGAATGCCATCCCCGTTCAGATCGCCGATTGCAACGCCTTGCGGAAAGCTACCGGCCTTATATTGCGCGGCGGTTTGAAACGTGCCGTCTCCATTACCAGGGATAATCCAAACGCCGCCTGGCAGACCGACGAGCTGCGATACGGCGACCAGATCGAGGCGGCCGTCGCCATTAAAGTCCGCCATCGCGAGCCTCAGGACCGGATTTCCACTAGGGATGTAGTTCACGGCGTTCTGAAAAGTTCCGTCGCCTTTTCCGAGCAACATAGCGATCGCAGGAGCCGTCCCGTCTCCTCCCGCAACGGCGAGATCTTGCCGCCCGTCGCCGTTGAAATCGCCGACGACCACGCTGGAGGGCAGATTCGACACGGTGTAGTTGGTTGGTAATTTAAACGTGCCGTCGCCGTTCCCTAGCCAAACTTGGATATAGTTACCGCTGCTGTTGAGAGTGACAACGTCGAGCTTCCCATCGTGATTGAAGTCGCCGAGTGCACTCAGAAGGAAGCTTGCGAACAAGGTCTGCGTTCCGGAAGAAACAGCTTCAAACGTTCCGTTGCCCGAGTTCAGCCAGGCCACGATATTGCCGGTTGTTGCATCCGGCGAGACGATGTCCGGCCTTCCGTCGCCATTGATATCGCCAATGGCCATTCCCGGGCCGCCTTGGCTTGGAGAAGTGACTCCGGTAGGTGATTTAAAAGCGCCGTCTCCATTGCCAAGAAGCAGTTGAGCCGAGCCTGAACCGAAGCCGGCGACCAGCAGGTCCTGCTTTCCATCCCCGTTAAAGTCGGCGACAGCGACTGTGCCGGTGCCGCTCGGGATCACGTTTACGGCCGCCCGGAACGTGCCGTCCCCGTTGTTCATCAATACCCAAGTGCCGCCGCCTAAAACTCCTGGCTTGCAGGGAGCGCAGCCGGCGCTCGCGACGGCTAAGTCAGGCTTTCCATCGCCGTTGAAATCGCCTACTGCAACAACATTCGGACCCGCGCCGACCGGGTAAGTGGCCGCCGTCTGAAGAGTCGCATCACCGTTGCCTAGCAGCACCGACACAGTATTCGAGGTTTGGTTCGCCACCGCGACGTCGGCTTTGCCATCGCCATTGAAGTCGGCGGACGCTACGTACCACGGGCTGTCGCCGTGCGCATCGAACGAGCGTGCGGCGGCAAACATCGGGATGCTGCATTGCGCCGCGATAACGTTCGGCACCATGCTGATTGCCAGAACACAGGGCGTGAGGCGCCGAATGGTTCGGGCCAGCGCGGCGCGCGTACTCGTGCCAACCATGGAACGCCGCGGCAGCGCGATTTCCGTGGACGAGCACGCCGCGCCGTCCTGTGCGCTCGCGTGAACGCTAAGTCTGCAACCACGCTCAAAGTGTTCGCGTGAGTCCGAACACGGCACGCAGGCGTGCGCACGCCACAAGCTGATCCGCTTCATGTTGCTCGCTTTCGTTTTTAGGACGCCGAACTAACCGGCGATTAGGTACTCAGACACGAATGGAGCAGACTGGCGGAAACTTTCAAATTTCCGTGTGGCTATTTCCAGCCCTTACGGTCGCGGAGGTTTGTAATGTGCGCCACGTGATGACGGCCGTGCCATGCGTAAAGCGCCGCGTTCTTATCGAGAGTCACAAGTCCCAGATCGGGGTGGCGGAACGTGCGTTTCCATTGCTCGCCGCTGAGCGATCGTAGCAGGCCAACCCAGCGAGAGTGGAGGCATTCCAGCAGGCGCAGAGAGACCTCAATGGGGGCGGTGCGCGCATCGGCAAGCTCGGCCCAGCGGCCTTCCTCGTAGGGCTTGATCGTGGGTTGATCCTCCGTCAGAGCCAGGCGAAAACGCGTGTAGCTGTTGATGTGGCTATCGGGCACATGATGGACCACCTGCCTCACTGTCCAACCGCCCGGACGATACGGCGTATCGAGCTGCGCATCGTTTAGCCCGGCTACTGCCGCCCGCAGGCGTGCCGGAGCTTCCGCGATTTGTTCAACAAACTTACTCCGTTCTTCTGGGGTAACCGAGTCAGGGAAATGGAATTTCCCGACGGGATATCGCAAATCCTCATTTTCCATGAGTCATCCGATTCGGAAACGTCTGTTTGGGATTCAGCTATTTTTCTAACGGAGATAAGGGTTGCGCGCATGTTATGCTGTGTTGCGGAATGTTCAGCCGGCATTACCGGAAAGTCAAGGCGATCTTCGGACTTACGGACATGATGCTGGTATCGTTGGCCTTCGTCGCCGCCTACCAGACCCGAATCCGGCTGCATTTCGAGCATGACTTCTTCATCGACGCTCCCGTTGCGGCAATTCTTCTGATCGTCTCAGCGCTATGCTGGGTGTCCATCGGTTACTGGTTCAATGTTTACGAGAAATTGGATTCGGCGCATCCGCGCGTAGTATTGCGCGACACGTTCCAGCAGTGCCTTGCCGGCGCTGTAGCGGTGGTTATTGCCGAGTTCGCTCTGCGGCTCGACCTCAGCCGCTTCTTCGTGGCGCTGTTCGCTGCATACGCCTGGATTCTGCTGTGCCTTTTCCGGCTGAATGCCTCGCGCGTGATCGGCGCGGTGCGGCGCGAATTCGGGGCGGCGCATTACGTGATGGTGGTCGGCTCGGGCGACAACGCGCGCAAGCTGGGCCATGCGCTCGAGAAGTCGTCCGATTACGGCATCCGCCTGGTCGGCTTTCTCGACGATGAGCCCGGCCAGATCGAGTTATCGCGGAGCTACCGCCGGCATCCCTTGTCCGATTTACCGGCATTGCTGCGCCAGCACGTGATCGATGAGGTCATCTTTGCCGTCGACAGCAGCCGTCTGGGCGCCATGGAAGAAGTGTTTCTTCGATGTGACGAGGAGGGGGTGCGGACGCGCGTGGTAGTGGACTTTTTCCCCCACGTCAACAGCCAGGTTTATCTGGACCGGCTAGGTGCTACACCGCTGCTGACGTTTTCGGCCGCGCCGCACGATGAAATCCGGCTGCTGGTCAAGCGTGGTATCGATATCGGCCTGGCCGCGGCGGCGCTGGTTTTTCTGTTCCCGTTCATGGCTCTGATCGCGCTGCTCATCCGCATCACGTCGCCGGGCCCCGCTATATTCCGCCAGGAGCGCTGCGGGTTGAACGGACGCCGGTTTGTTTTTTACAAGTTCAGGTCGATGTGCGACAACGCGGAACAATTGAAATCCTCGCTGGAGCATTTGAGCCACAAATCCACCGCGTTCAAAATTCCCGACGACCCCCGGCTGACGCGCATCGGGCGTTTCCTGCGGAAATTCTCCATTGACGAATGGCCGCAACTGTGGAATGTGCTGAAGGGTGACATGTCGCTGGTCGGCCCGAGGCCGGCTGTACCGGAAGAGGTGGATCGGTATCAGACCTGGCAGCGGCGCCGTTTGCGCATGCGGCCCGGGCTTACTTGCTTGTGGGCCATCATGGGCCGTGACACGCTGGATTTTGAGACGTGGATGAAAATGGACATGCAGTACATCGATAACTGGTCCCTGGCACTGGACTGGAAAATTATGCTGCGCACCATTCCGCGCGTGCTGACTGGAAAAGGCGCTTACTAAGTATCTCCCAGGCGTCATTAACCACGAGCGGATCGCCAGCTACAGCGGATAATAGAAAGAGATATGCATCTTGTCCCCACGCAAGAAGAAGTGGTCGGCCTGCTGCGGCGCACGGGTGCGATTCGCGACGGCCATTTTGAGTATCCGAACGGTCTGCATGCCACCGAGTACATGCAGGTGCAATTGGCGATGCGTTATTACCAGCACGCCAAGGTACTCAGCGTCGGCCTGAGCCGTTTGCTGCGCGCCAATTCGGAAATTCGCGCCATGATCCCGGAGCTGTCCATCGTGTCGCCCGATACCGGCGGTCTACCGGTGGCATACGGGGTGTGCGAGGCGTTGCGCGCCCATCAGGTATATTGGGCGGATCGCAAGCAAGAAGGCGGCCCGATGCATTTCCGCCAATATCTGGAGCAAACTCCCGGAGAAAAGGTGCTGCTGGTGGACGATATCCTCCGGTCCGGGCGAAACCTTGCAGAATTGAAGCGGCTCGTAGAATCGACCGGGGCGCAGGTGGTTGGGCTGGCGGTGATCATTTATCAGCCAACCCCGAAGACGGTGGACTTCAGTCCCCTGCCCTTCTACTATTTGGCGAAATTAGACGCGACTTACTACAAAGACGCCGGCTCGTGCGAGATGTGCAAGCGCGGCGTCCCCGCCGAAAAGGTTTGGATTTAGCCAGTAATTAATGCGCTTGCGGCGATTCCTCGAGGTACGCCGCAGCGAGTGTGCCCTTGGCTTTGGCGACCGGCAGTAAGGTCGGATAGAACTGCACAAAGGTATTATCCACGGCGCCTTTGCTGGGATGACAGGTGTAGCACGACGCGGAGCGCTGGATCATCTTGGCCGTCTTGGCATCACCCAGCGCGAAAAAGGCCCAGCCATTGCCCGGGAAGCGGGAGCTGTCCTTGACCTCGGCCTCAAAGCCGGCGCGCTCGCTCTGATAGTGGCCTCCGTTGTTGATCGAACCCTTGCTGATGCTCGAGCGCGCCTCCAGCACGAACATGGTCTTCTCCGGCCATTTGCCGGTCGCCATGAACGCGCGATAGGCGGCGGGCGCGACGAACACGTTGTCGAACAGTAGAGGACGGTTGCCATTGGCCTCCCCTATGGGACCGTATGTCATCCCGAGCCCGGAGCTGAGGAAGATCCACTCGCGGTAATCGCTCGGCACGACTAATTCGTTGTTAGCGGTGAATTGCGGCTCGCCGGGTGCGGTGGAGCTTTGTTGGGCGATCATGACGGCAACGGTGGCGGCAGCGAGAAGAACCGCAAAGAGAGGGCGCATTTATCTATTGTCCGAGACCGGCGGCGCCGCTGCAATATTGGGATATTAGCGTTGCTAAGAAGAAATTCACATAACGTCGCGTGGCGCTTCAACGCGGGAGAACGCCGTCCGCACCAGTGCGCGCCGCGATTCAGCGGAAAGTGACTTCGCGCAGGTGCGGGGTGGTGTTGAAGCGGTCCAGCGATACGCGATCGCGCGTGAAGACCAGTTCGGTGATGGAGCAATTGCGGACACGCCAGTGCAGCTCGATTGCGGTCTGCTCCGGGGCGCACAAGGCAATTTGAAGCATGACGCCGATGGGTCCGGCGGAGGTGAACACGACGACGCGCCGGCTCGGCTTGTCGGCATCGATGATCTGACGGAAGCCACGTTCAACCCGGCCGTGAAAATCGGCCCAGCTTTCCACGCCCGGAGCCTCGAGCTTAGCGGCGATCCACTGCGGCAGGGCGACATCGAACATTTTTTGCAAGTGCCGGTTGTCTGTGGGGGGCGCCCAGTCGGGGTGCGCGCGGAGAATTGCTTCGGCGTTGTACTCGTTGAACTCCGGAAGCGCTTGGTAGTCTTTGAATCCGGCCGCTTCGGCGGTCTGGCGATGGCGCAGCAACGTCCCGCTGTACACTTCGTCAAACGCGATGCCATGCTCGCGCCAATATTCGCCGAGCTGGATGCCCTGCTGAATGCCGGTTTCCGAAAGACAGTCTGAGTTTGGCTGAAACGGCCGCGCCTGACCGTGGCGGACCAGAACCAGAGTGCTCATCGGGCCGAGACGGTAGCCCCAGCCTTGCCGAGCACCTTCTCGAGTTCGAGTTTGGCAACGCTTTCGCGGTGCACTTCATCGGGGCCGTCGGCCAGGCGCAGCGTTCGAGAATTGGCCCAAGCCGCGGCCAACTGCGTGTCCTGACAAACGCCCGCGCCGCCATGCGCCTGGATGGCGCGGTCAAGAACGCGCAATGTCACGTTGGGCGCGACGACTTTGATCATGGCGATTTCGGAGCGCGCGGCCTTGTTCCCAACCGTGTCCATCATGTAAGCGGCCTTGAGCACCAGCAGGCGCGCTTGCTCGATCTCCATCCGAGAGTTGGCGATGTCGGCGCGAATGGTGCCTTGCTCGGCCAGGCGCTTGCCGAAAGCGACGCGCGCGCCGGCACGGCGGCACATAGTTTCAAGCGCTCGCTCCGCGACTCCGATCAGCCGCATGCAGTGGTGAATGCGGCCGGGCCCCAGACGGCCTTGCGCGATCTCGAAACCTCGCCCTTCGCCCAGCAGGATGTTCGAGACCGGCACTCGCACGTTTGTGAAGCTCACCTCGCCATGGCCGTGCGGAGCATGGTCGTAGCCGAAAACCTTCAGCATGCGTTCGATCTTGACGCCCGGCGCATCCATCGGAACGAGAATCATGGACTGCTGTTTATGTTTCGGGCCGGCGGGATCCGTTTTGCCCATGAAAATCGCTATTTTGCAGCGCGAATCGCCCGCGCCGGAGGACCACCATTTGCGGCCGTTGATCACGTACTGGTCGCCGTCTCGGACGATGCTGGCTTCAATGTTGGTGGCGTCGGAAGAGGCCACGGCGGGCTCCGTCATCGCGAAGCAGGACCGGATCTCGCCATTCAGCAGCGGTTTCAGCCAGCGCTCCTTCTGCTCGGGCGTGCCGTAGCGCGCCAAAACCTCCATGTTGCCGGTATCGGGCGCGGAACAGTTGAACACTTCGGGCGCCATCGGCGAGCGGCCCATGATTTCACATAGCGGCGCATATTCGAGGTTCGTGAGCCCGGCGCCGTGCTCATCCTCAGGCAGGAAGAGGTTCCAGAGCCCGGCCGCGCGTGCCTTGGGTTTCAGTTCCTCAATGATGCGCGAGGGCTGCCACCGGTCGTTTTCTTCCGCCTCAGCGAGATAGCGCTGCTCATTGGGGTAGATGTGCTCATCCATGAAAGCTTGGACCTGCTTTTGGAGAGACTTCACTTTATCGGAAAACTCGAAATGCATAGGAATGGAATTTCCTTACCGGCCGGTAAAGGCAGCGGCTCTTTTTTCTAGAAAATGTGCAACGCCTTCCTTGAAATCGTCGCATTGCAGGCTCTTCAGCATCTCCTGCTCGGAGCTATCGAAGGCCTCGGACAATGTTTCAAACATCGCGTTGTAGACTTGCTGCTTCATCACGCGCATCGATCGCGGGCTGACGCTATAGGCGAGTTCCTTGGCGTAAGCCAGAACACCATTCATGAATTGATCCTGAGGGAACACCCGGCTAACCAGGCCGATGCGCAGGGCTTCGTTGGCATCCACCATTCGCGCCGAGAAGAGCATATCGAGCGCATTGGCAGGTCCGATCAGGCGCGGCAGCATCCAGGCCAGGCCATATTCGGCGATCAACCCGCGCTTGGCGAAAGCGGTTCCAAAGCGCGCGGCATCGGAGGCGAAGCGCAGGTCGCAATAAAGCGTGATCACAAAGCCCAAACCGACGGCCGGTCCGTTCACGGCGGAAATTACAGGCTTCTGAATGGAAGGAAAATACGAATATTTTTTCTGAAAGTCCGGACGAACCCCGGCGCGTTGGCCATTGCCGGTATTCGCGAGCGCATGTTCCCGGCCGGCTACACCCTGCTGCGCAATATTGCTGAGCAGCGACATGTCGGCGCCCGCGCAAAATCCGCGGCCGGCGCCGGTCAGAATAATGACGCGAACGTTTTCGTCCCGCTCGGCTTCATGGATGGAGGCGCGAACCTCCTGCTCCATGGTTCCGGTCCAGGCATTGAGCTTGTCGGGCCGGTTTAGAGTGATGGTGGCGACGCGGTCAGAGACTTGATAAAGCGTTTCCTGAAGGGCCATGCAGTTCGGATTATATCAGCGCGGCAGCCTGATCAATCAGATTGTGAACGCGCTTGTCGAAATGACGGAAGCGCTCGTCTTGCGTTTGGCCGCGATGAAAACGAACGTAGATCTGCTGCAGAACGACAGCGAGTTTGAAAATGGCGAAGACTTCGTAATAGCTGATGAGCGACATATCGCGGCCGGTCTTTTCGGCATATCGGCCGATCAGTTCGCCGCGAGTAAACCAGCCCGGTTGAGCGGTGATCGAGGCCTTGGTACCGCCCGGATCGCTGGGCTGCGCCCAATAGCACAGGATCAGGCCGAGATCGACCAACGGGTCGCCTACCGTCGCCATTTCCCAGTCGAGCACCGCTTCGATGCGGCCAGGATCTTGCAGGTTGAGCATCACGTTATCGAGCTTGAAATCGTTGTGAACCAGCGTGGGAGGCGGCGATGCGGGCAACCGGTCGGTGAGCCACTGGATGATGCGGTCCATCAGCGGGATTTCTTCGGTCTTAGCGCGGTTCCAGCGCTCGAACCAGCCGCGGACCTGGCGCTCCAGAAAGCCCTCCGGCTTGCCGAGCGCCACCAGGCCGTGTTGAACGATATCGATGGAGTGCAGCGCGACCAGGCAATCGACAAAGCCGCGGCTTACGCGCCGCGGGTAATCGGGGAAGACGGCTAATTCGGGCGGGACACGATCGCGAACCACGATCCCATGCCGGCGCTCCATGATGAAAAAGATGGCCCCGATGATCGAGGGATCTTCGCACAGGTGGAACACTTCGGGCGCGGGCGGAAAAAAAGGATGGACAGCCTTAAGGACCTTGTATTCGCGCGCCATGTCATGGGCCTTCGGAGCTACGGGCCCGAGCGGGCCGCGGCGGAGCACATATTCGCGCGCCGGGGTGCGCAGCAGATACGTGAGATTAGAGTGGCCGCCGGGGAATTGCTCGATCCTGAGATGGTCTACGTCCTCGAGCTTGCCGTGCAGGTACTGAATCAGCGCCTCATGGTTCAGTTCTTCGCCGGCGCGGACGGCGGCGGTGTCGAGCATGCGTTGTCGGTTCCTTTTTTTCTTGGCCTACTGGTTATCATACGGAACTTTGGGCATTCACAAAGAGTTTCCGTTCGCGCCGCGGCAGGTGCCGCGTCCGCGAGGATTCCCATCAACTCCACCTTGCCGCCCCCGAGCCGATTACGCTCCGCGCACTAACTCCAAAAACGCCCGCGCCGCATGGCTCAAGCTTCGCTTGGCCGGATACACCAGACGGATCGGCCGATCCATCGCAAGCTCGGTCACCTTGATTTCCCGCAGCGCGTCCTGCTCGACATCCTGCGCCACGGTCATGTGCGGAAGGAATGCCACTCCTTCGTTCCGCTGCACCATCTTGCGAATCGTCTCCACGGTCGGCATCTCGACGTCCATGTTGAGCGGCACTTTGTGGCGCTGAAACTCTTTGATCACCACGGCGCGATAGGGCGACAAAACGTTGTGTGCTATGAACGTCTCCATCCCCAGCTCGTTGATGCTTACCTGCTTCCGCCCGGCAAAGCGATGCTGCGGCGAAACCACGAACGCCAGGTGATCCGTATAGATCACGATGCTCTGCAGACGGTCGTCTTCAGGATCGTAGCTAACGACCCCCAGCTCCAGATCCCCATCGATCAGCTCGCCCGGAATCTTGCTCGACAGCGCCCGCCGCACCTGCACCTTCACCTTCGGATACTGCCGCCGGTACCGCTCGATGTGCCCCAGCAGATACAGCGAAGTCGATTCGTTGGCCCCCACCACCAGCCGCCCTGCCGAATTGTCGCGCAATTCGGCCAGCGCGTTCTCCAGCTCGCCCTCCAGATTCTCGAACCGCCGCGCGTATTCGTAGACGATTCGCCCGGCATCGGTCAACAGCAGATCCTTCCCCGACCGGTCGATCAGTTTCTCCTGGAAGTCCGATTCCAGCTTTTGAATCGCCAGCGACACCGCCGGCTGGGTTCGCAGGAGCTTCTCGGCCGCGCGGGAAAAGCTCTTCTCGTCAGCCACCGTGAGCAGAACCTTCAAAGGATACAGTTCCATAAGCGCCATTTATAACATTATCATTACTTATGATGCTGCGCAATATTATAAATTTGCTAAATCCGCGGCTGGCTTCGATAATGAAAGCGAACCCAGAGAGGACTCATGACCAATCGCGTCTATATCTTCGATACAACCCTCCGGGACGGCGAACAATCGCCCGGCTGCAGCATGACCGTACCCGAGAAGCTGCGTCTGGCCCGAAAACTAGTGGACCTCGGCGTCGACATCCTCGAAGCCGGATTTCCGATCGCCTCCGAGGGAGATTTCGAGGCTGTGGATGCGATTAGCCGTGAGTTCTCCTGGGCGCAAGTCGCCGCTCTGGCCCGCGCCAACACGCCCGATATTGAGCGCGCCATTGCGGCGCTCAAGCACGCCCGCCGCCCACGTATACACACCTTCATCGCGACCAGCGAGATCCACCTCAAGTACAAGCTAAAGAAAAGCGCTCAACAGGTTCTGGATGAAGCAGTTGCCGCGGTCGAACTGGCCCGCCATTTTACCGAGGACGTCGAATTTTCCGCCGAAGACGCCACCCGCACGGATCCCGATTTCCTGGAGGAAATCTCGCGCGCAGTGGTCGCGGCCGGCGCCCGAACCGTGAACCTGCCCGACACCGTCGGCTACTCGGTTCCCGAAGAATACGCGGCCTTGATCGGCCGTATGGTCCGCGCACTGGGCGACAGCGCCATCATCAGCGTGCATTGCCATGACGACTTGGGCCTTGCGGTGGCCAACTCGATCGCAGCGGTCCAGGCCGGAGCGCGACAGATCGAGTGTACCGTGAACGGAATCGGCGAACGCGCAGGCAACGCCTCGCTCGAAGAGATCGTCATGGCGTTCCGGACCCGGCAGGATAAGCTGCCGTTCGAAACCAAGATCGTGACTGAGCAGATCTACTCGACCAGCCAGCTTTTGGCACAGACCATCACTTTCGGCCCGCAGCCGAATAAAGCCATCGTCGGCGACAACGCGTTCGCCCACGAAGCGGGGATCCATCAGGACGGCTATCTGAAAGAACGCACCACCTACGAGATCATCGAACCGCGCACCGTCGGAGTGCCGGAAACCAAGCTGGTGCTGGGCAAGCATAGCGGCCGGCACGCGCTGAACAAGCGCGCCGCCGATCTGGGTTTCGACCTGAACCGCCCAGAACTGGACGCGCTTTACGAGCGCTTCACCGCCCTGGCCGATCGCAAAAAAGGCGTACGCAACGAAGAGATCATCGCGCTGATTCACGAGATTCTGGGCCAAACCTCTGTGGCAGCCGCTTTATAGCGCACCCACTCGCGCATGCCGCGTTCATACTGGTGCGAACGCTTTGACTGTAGTTGCAATTCGAGCTGTTCCAAGTTTGAATAGCCTGGCAAGTGATACTAAGAACATAAATGCAACTCAACGTCCTCATCCTCCCCGGCGACGGCATCGGCACCGAAGTGACATGCGAAGCAGTCAAAGTTGTTGAAAAGATCGCTAGCCGCTTTCATCACGAGCTGAAACTGACCGAAGGCCCGCTCGGTGGGATCGCGATCCACAAGACCGGTAACCCGCTGCCGCAGGAAACTGTCGACCGAGCCCTCGCCGCCGACGCCACCCTCATGGGCGCTGTCGGCCTGCCCGAATTCGACAACGCACCGCCCGAGAAGCGGCCCGAGCGCGGCCTGCTCGGTATCCGCAAAGTCCTGGGCGTCTACGCCAACCTCCGCCCGGTCCGCTCCTACAAAGCCCTGCTGGACTCTTCACCACTCAAGAACGCATTGGTCGATGGCGTCGACATGATCATCGTGCGCGAACTGACAGGCGGCATCTATTACGGCACCCCGCGCGGCATTTACCAAAACGGCGAAGAGCGCGCGGTCAACACCATGGCCTATACACGCTCGGAGATTGAACGCGTCACGCGCATGGCGTTTCACCTGGCGCGCAACCGCCGCAAGAAAGTCACCAGCGTCGACAAGTCCAACGTGATCGAAACCTCGCAGCTGTGGCGCAAGGTGGTGGTGGAAGTCGCCCAGGAATTTCCTGACGTGGCACTCGACCACCTGCTGGTCGACAATTGCGCCATGCAGCTGATCCTGAATCCGCGCCGCTTCGACGTGCTGGTGACCGAAAACATGTTCGGCGACATCCTGAGCGACGAAGGCGCGGTCCTGGCTGGCTCCATCGGCATGCTTCCGTCCGCCTCGATTGGCGACCGCAAGCCGTCCGGCGCGTGGGTCGGCTTATACGAGCCCGTGCACGGCTCGGCGCCCGATATCGCCGGGAAAAACAAGGCCAACCCCTTCGGTGCCATTGGATCGGTCGCCGCCATGCTTGAATATAGTTTCGGGCTTAAAGAAGAAGCCGCCGCGGTTAATCGCGCGGTCGAAGAGGTCTTGAACTCGGGCCGGGTCACGGCGGACCTCAAACCCGCCGGCGCACCGGCCAGCACGTCGCAAGTCGGAGACGCCGTAGCGAGCGTAATATGAAACCCCGCACGATCATCGAAAAAATCTGGGACAACCACGTTGTAGCGCAGCAACCCGATGCGCCCGCCCTTCTGTTCATCGACCTGCACCTGACGCACGAGGTCACCTCGCCGCAGGCATTCGAAGGACTGCGGAAGCGCGGACTCAAGGTCCGCCGGCCCGATCTCACCATCGCCACTGCCGATCACAGCACGCCCACCACGCCGCGCTCGTTTCCCATCGTGGACAGAGTCGCAGCCGCACAGGTCGCACAGCTAGAGGCCAATTGCCGCGAATTCGGAATCCGCTGCTTTGGCCTGAACAGCGACAACCAAGGGATCGTACACGTCATTGGCCCCGAACAGGGATTGACGCAGCCCGGCATGACCGTGGTCTGCGGCGATAGCCACACCGCTACGCACGGCGCGTTCGGCGCTCTCGCCTTCGGCATCGGAACCAGCGAAGTGGAGCATGTGCTTGCCACCCAGTGCCTGCTCCAGAACAAATCGAAAACGTATCAGGTGCTGGTGGAAGGCTCGCTGAATGCCGGTGTCACCGCCAAAGACATCATTCTGGCCCTGATCGCGCGCATCGGCATCGGCGGCGGCACGGGTTGCGTTTTCGAATATTGCGGCCCGGCCATTCGCGCCCTCTCGATGGAAGAGCGTATGACGGTCTGCAACATGTCCATCGAAGCGGGCGCGCGAGCAGGCTTGATTGCGCCCGACGAGACCACCTACCAATACATGGCGGGCCGGCACTACGCGCCGAAGGGTGCAGACTGGGATGCAGCCCTGACGCGCTGGCGTACTTTGCCCAGCGATCCGGGCGCGACCTACGACAAAAGCATCACCATCGATGCCTCTTCGCTTCAACCCATGATTACCTTCGGAACGAACCCGGGCATGGGTATTCCGATCGGCGCGCCGGTTCCCGATCCTGCCGGCATTTCCGATCCGTTGGAGCGCGAGTCGCTCGCCAAGGCGCTGCGCTACATGGACCTCGCGCCCGGTAAGCCGCTGCTCGGCCATCCGGTCAACGTTGTATTCATCGGAAGCTGCACCAATTCGCGCATTTCCGACCTTCGCAACGCCGCCCACCTTTTGAAGGGCCGCAAAGTCCATCCCGGCGTGCGCGTCATGGTGGTTCCAGGCTCGCATCAAGTGAAAGAGCAAGCGCAAGCCGAGGGCCTCGATCAAATCTTCCGCGATGCCGGCGCCGAGTGGCGCGAAGCAGGCTGCTCCATGTGCATCGCTATGAACGGCGATCAGCTTCAACCCGGCCAGTACAGCGTTTCCACCAGCAATCGCAACTTCGAGGGACGGCAAGGCAAGGGTGGCCGGACGTTTCTAGCCAGTCCGCTTACCGCGGCCGCGGCCGCCATTACGGGAACGGTCTCCGACGTCCGGGAGTTACTGCCATGACCAAGTTCACACCGTTCGAAAGCCGCATGGTTCCGCTGCCCATCGACAATATCGATACCGACCAGATTATTCCGGCGCGGTTCCTGAAGACCATCTCTAAAGAGGGCCTCGGTGACCAGCTCTTCTACGACTGGCGCTACGATGCCGGCGGCAACCCCAACCCCGAATTCATTCTCAACACGCCCGCCGCCAAAGACGCCAAGATTCTTCTTGCCGGCGATAACTTCGGCTGCGGCAGTTCGCGCGAACACGCGCCCTGGGCGCTCACGCAATATGGCTTCCGCGCCGTGATCAGCACTTCTTTCGCGGATATCTTTCGCCAGAATTCGTTGAAGAACTCCCTGCTGCCGATCGTCGTCCCATCAGATGTTCACGCACAACTGCTCGCGAACCCGGATGCAACGGTGAAAGTCGACCTCGCCACACAAACGCTGACCCTGCCGGGAGGCCGCGCCATCGAGTTCCCGGTCGATAGCTTCGCCAAGCACTGCTTGCTCGAAGGCATCGACGAACTCGGCTACATCCTCCAGCAGGAACCGGCCATAGCGGCCTACGAAAAAGCCCATCCAGCGGCAATCAATACCCTGGCCTGATCACAGCGCCGCGGCCGCGCGCTGCGTTTGAACATTACCCCCGCGCGCGCGCCGCCGAAACCGCCTCCGCTGCGAGCAGGCGCCCGGCCTCTTCGCGGTGCAACATCCGCCCGAACAAATGCCCCTGCGCCATATCGCATCCCAGCAGCCGGATCAGCTCCAATTCCGCCTGGGTCTCCACTCCTTCGGCCACTACCGCTAGTCTCATTCCGTGGGCCAGGCGAACAATACTTTGCACCACCGGAAGCGAACCGTCCATTTGCGCTATCCCCCGCAGGAACGATTGATCGATCTTCACAGTGTCCACCGGCAGCTTATGCAAGTAGCTCAGCGACGAGTATCCCGTGCCGAAGTCGTCGATCGCGATGCTTACTCCCAGCTCGCGAAGGCGCGCCATCCGCCGGGCCGAAGCGTTTACATCACGCATAATGCAGCTCTCTGTCAATTCCAGCTCGAGCGAGCGTGCCGGAAAGCCACTCATCGCCAGCGCGGCCGAAATTGCGTCCACGAAGTCGTCCCTCTCGAACTGGCGCGCTGACACATTGACGGACATCCAAAACTCAGGGCCGCCGTTCTTCCGCCATCCAGCGCCCGCCAAACAGGCCTGCTCCACTACCCAACATCCGATGTCGGCAATTATTCCTGTCTGTTCGGCAATCGGAATGAACTCACCGGCGGCAAGCGCGCCGCGTACGGGATGATTCCAGGTCAGCAGTGCCTCAAATGCTTGCACCTTCCCAAATAGACTGACCACGGGCTGGTAAAGCAGCTCCAGTTCGCCATTTTCTATCGCGCGCCGCAGCGCGTTCTCCAATCGCAGCCGCTCCATCGCTGCGGCATGCCGCGCGCTGTCGAACAGTATCGCCGACCTCGTTCCCGACTGGTGTGCGTCGCGTAGCGCCCACTCGGCATGCCGCAATAGATGCTCTGCGCTGTTGCCATGCTCCGGAAACATCGCTATCCCAACGCTAGCAGTCAGTCGAACTTCTTCGCCCTGGATGCGGTACGGCTCGCTGAGAGTATCCCGCAGGCCGCGTGCTACGCCGAGCACGCTGTCAGGGTCCGCCGTCCCGGTGAGGATTGCCGCGAAATTGTCGTACAGCCGCGCTGCGGAGCCGCTTGCGCTTGACAGACCGGCCGCTAGCCGGCTGCTCGCCTGTTCCAGCAGTTGATCGGCTGCGCCATAGCCCAAGAGTTCGCCAATTTCGTGAAACCGATTGAAGCCGATGCTCAAAACCGCCGGAGTGCCTGCGCATGGGTCGCATCGCAAAGCTGCCTCGGCCGCTTCGAGAAAAGCATTTCGTGGATCCAGGCAGGTCATGTCTTCAAGGTTTACCCGCGACCGGCCGGATTCGGGCGACGCCAATCGGGCGAGTTAAAGGCCAGATCACTGTAGCAGGTTTTGACAGATTTGAAAATGCTATGCAGGGGAGCCGTACCGTACTGAGCAGTACCGAGCTAGCTCCCAGGCGCGCCATTTCCCTCCAATCACCCAAGTGAGCGGCCCGCGCTCCGTTTTTGGGTTGCTTCTAGAAGAACAGATCGCTCTGGCGGCCGGTCTCCACCGCTCTACCGGCATCCCTGTGTGGCACCGCGGGCGATCCCAGTTCCGTCCTTGGCTCCTCGGATACGCTCTCCAGCCGCTTGGCCCGGCGAATCGGCGCGTGAAAAATGATCGATAACAACGTGAAGAGCAGCGAAGAACTGCGTACTACAACCTTCATCTGGGGAGGTGTCCTGCTACATTCATCATAGCTTCCTATGAAGGAGTATCATCCGTCCCTTGCCAGTGCGCCGGAAGTCCGGCAACAAACGGATAACGAGCCGCGCTGGCCCGCCGTTCTCGCGGTGCTCGCCACCGCCGCTCTGCACTTTGCTCTGCCTGAGCCTTTTCGTTTTGGCCCTGGCTGGTTGCTCCTGGTAGTCGTGTCGCTGTTTCTGGTTCCCACCATTCTGGCGCATCGCGCCGGACGTCTGGTCCTCAATCGAGTGCTCGGACACATCGTTCTGGGCAGCTTGACCGCTTCCATGGTGTGGTCGCTGTCTCTGCTTATCATGCGTCTGCCCGCGCATCGCGACACGCCGCAGGTGCTCCTGCGTGCCGCCGTCACGCTCTGGGTTGCGAACGTGCTGGTCTTCGCTTCCTGGTATTGGCGGCTCGATGCCGGCGGTCCTAATGCCCGCGATTTACGCCGCACGCATACGGAAGGCGCATTCCTCTTCCCCCAGATGATGATCCCAGGCAAGCACGATGGCAGTTGGCGTCCCGGCTTCGTCGACTACCTGTTTCTCGCGTTCAACACCAGCACGGCCTTTTCGCCGACCGATGTCCCCGTGCTTTCACGCTGGGCCAAGCTCATGATGATCGTGCAAGCCTCCATCTCGCTCGCAACCGTCGCGCTCATCGCGGCGCGTGCCGTCAATATTCTGTAACGGCGGGATTGGACCCGAGCCAAGCCTGCACGGCGCGAACCGCACCGCAACCCCACGCGACTGCCGTGAAAACCATTGGCAGGACTCTTACACTGGCGCCGTCCTGACCCGGAAGCGCACGCCCTCCCGCTGCTGCAGGAAACTGACAATCTCGAAGAGATTGCCGGCGCGGGGATTGCCTGCAGGGCCAAGCATCCGCATGAGGCTTTTGGAGGGAATGTGCGTGCGCTCGGCAAGTTGGGCGAATCCGACCGTGGCATTGATGTAGTCGCGAAGAATGGTCTTCGCAGTTTCGATGTCGCCCGCGAGCATGCACTCGACACCTTCTCGCAGAAGCTCCTTGCGGAACCTTGGGTCCCGTTCTGCACGGGCGCGGATGGTTTCCTTAAAATCGCGCGTCAAAGCCATGGTTGTCCTCCTATTTCCTTCGTTCGGCGCACACTCGTAGGGCGACGGGGCCACTCGAAGCTGGTGGACCAGCTGGAATGCGCCCAGGACGACCAGCCATCTCATCTGCTCGGAACTCGCGTTGCCCGGCCCCTTCCGGCAGCCCGCCCTCAAAGCCCCGGACCCGCCGCTGCCCTTCGAGTTAATCTAGCGAATCGCCGCCCCCGTCGCATACACTGGTATTTCTTATGAAGCTTCCGAGTCATACCATTACTCAGGGCAAGGAACGCGCTCCTGCGCGCGCATTCCTAAAAGCTATCGGCCTCACCGACGACGACATGAAAAAGCCGATCATCGGCATCGCCAATACCTGGATCGGCACCATGCCCTGCAACTTCAAGCTGCGCGAGCTGGCTCAGGACGTCGCGCGCGGCATCCGCGAAGCCGGCGGCACACCGATGGAGTACAACACCATCGCCATCAGCGACGGCATCACGATGGGCACCGAAGGCATGAAGGCCTCGCTCGTCAGCCGCGAAATCATCGCCGACTCCATCGAGCTGGTCGCGCGCGGCCACATGTTCGACGGCATCGTCGCGCTGGTGGCCTGCGACAAAACGATCCCCGGCGCCATGATGGCCCTCATGCGGCTCAACATCCCCGGTTTGATCCTCTACGGCGGGTCCATCCTGCCCGGCCATTACAAAGGCCGCGACCTGACCATCCAGGATGTCTACGAAGCGCTGGGCGCCAATGTTGCCGGCAAAATGTCGGACGAGGAGTTCCTCGCTATCGAGAACTCGGCCTGCCCCGGCGCAGGGGCTTGCGGCGGCCAGTTCACCGCCAACACCATGGCTACGGTCCTCGAATGCATCGGCCTTTCGCCTATGGGCACCGCATCGGTCCCCCAAGTGGATCAGCGCAAGCACGATGTCGCGGCGCGCTGCGGCCGCATTGTGCTGGACCTGGTTAAGAACGAACTGCGCCCGCGCGACATCGTGACGCGCAAGGCCATCGAGAACGCTATCGCGTCGGTTGCAACTACCGGCGGATCAACGAACGCCGTTCTGCACCTGCTCGCGATCGCGCGCGAGGCCGGCATCCCGCTGCACATCGACGATTTCCAAACTATCAGCGAACGCACGCCGCTGCTGGTGGATCTGAAACCCGCCGGCAAATTCGTCGCCGTAGATGTGGACCATGCCGGAGGTATTCCCGTCATCGCCAAGCGCATGCTCGATGGCGGCTATGCCGACGGTTCGGCGATGACCGTGACCGGCCGTACCTTCGCGCAAGAAGCCGCGCAATGCAAGGAGACGCCGGGCCAGCAAGTGATCCGGCCGCTGTCCAACCCGATCAAGAAATCCGGCGGCCTAGTGATCCTGCGCGGCTCGCTCGCCCCCGAAGGTTGCGTCATCAAGGTCACCGGCATCGAACGCACCGAGCAGCGTGGACCTGCCCGCGTGTTCGACTCCGAAGAGGCCGCCATGGCGGCGGTGCTCGGCGGCAAAATCAAGGCGGGCGATATTGTCGTGATTCGCTATGAAGGCCCGCGCGGTGGCCCCGGAATGCGCGAAATGCTGGGCGTAACCAGCGCCATCGTGGGCGCCGGCCTCTCCGACAGCGTCGCGCTTCTCACCGACGGCCGGTTCAGCGGAGCTACGCGCGGCTTCTGCGTCGGCCATGTCGCGCCTGAAGCGGCCGTAGGCGGCCCAATCGCCGCCGTCCAGGAAGGCGACAGCATATTCATCGATATCGCCAACCGCACCATCAACCTGGAAATACCGGAAGCGGCAGTGCGCGAGCGGCTCAAACAATGGAAGGCTCCCGAGCCGCGCTATAGCTCGGGTGTGTTTGCTAAATACACTGCTCTAGTGGGATCCGCTTCGGAAGGAGCTCTGACCACGCCCGCGCTCGGCGCGCTCACGACGCGCGCCTGAGGCGAGCTGCAATTTGAGAGATTACGCGGTCTTCTGCGCAGCGGCGCCGAGATGCGTCTCAATCATCTTCTGCACTTCGACCTTGCCCACCGCGCCGACCTTCTGCTCCACTACCTGGCCGCCCTTGAACAACAGCAGGGTAGGGATTCCGCGAATGTTGTACCGCATGCCTGTCGCGCCGTTCTCATCCACATTCAGCTTGCCGACTTTTACGCGCCCCTGATAGTCGTTCGCGACGGCGTCGATCGTTGGCGACATCATGCGGCACGGCCCGCACCACTCTGCCCAAAAATCCACCAGGACGGGAACATCGGAATTCAGCACGTCTTTGTCCCACGTGGCGTCCGTGAAAGTCAGTGTATTCGCACCAGCCATAATCGGTTAATCTCTCCTGTTATCTGATGTTTTGACGGCTAAAAGGATTCAGCCCACCACCAGCCGCCGGTACAGCCGCATGTATTCCGCCGCCGAAGCGCTCCATGAGAAGTCCTTGCTCATGCCAACGCGCATCCGGAGCACCCACCGGTCCGCATCTCTATATGCCTTAAGAGCTAACCCTAAAGCATCCAGCAGCGCGCTCCCGGAATACTCCCGGAATTTGAACCCGGTTTCCTCATCAATAGTATCATCCAGGCCCCCAGTAGCGCGGACCACTGGTACGGTTCCGTAACGCAGGCTATAGATCTGGTTCAAGCCGCACGGTTCGTAGTAGCTTGGCATTAGGAACAGGTCTGCCCCGGCCTCGATACGGTGCGACAGCGCGTTATCGTACCCAATCCGGACCGACACCTGGTCTGGATAAGCTTGCGCCAGGTCGCGGAAAAATGCCTCGTACGGCGGATCGCCCGAACCCAGCACCGCCAGCGCCACGTCCTGCTCCAGCAAGAGCGGCGCAATCTCGGCGATCAGGTCGATGCCTTTCTGCGCCGCAAAACGGCTCACGATGCCGAGCAGCGGCCGGTTCAGCGGCTGCGCTGGCAATCCTACTTCATTCAGCAGAGCTCGCTTGCAATCCTGCTTGCCGCTGAGATCGCCGGCCGAATAGTTGCGGGCGATAAACGGGTCGTGCTCCGGATTCCACTCGCTGTAATCCACCCCGTTCAGAATGCCCTGCACCGGGCCATGTCTCCGCAAAAAACCGTCCAGACCAAAACCGTACTCCGGCGTCTGTATCTCGCGCGCGTAACCCTTGCTGACGGTGCTGATCGCGTCGCTCCATGCGATCCCGGCTTTCAACAAATTCACCTTGCCGAAGAACTCGAGCTGATCCGCATTGAACAGCGCGGGATCGAGCCCCAGCGGGCCCAGCACGGACGGAGGAAACAACCCCTGATAGCCGAGATTGTGAATCGTGAGTAACACTTTAACGCCGCCAAACGAAGGATCGCCGCGAAAGTGCTCACGCAGGTAGACCGGTACCAGGCCGGCCTGCCAGTCATGACAATGGATGATCTGCGGAAAAACCAGGTATCGCGCGACACCCAGCGCCGCCATTGAGAGCACGCCAAACCGAAGATAGTCGTCGCTGTGCCCATAAATCCCGTCGCGGTCGAACAAGGCCGGCGAGTTGACGAAGTAGTAGTCGACGCCGCGTTCGGTAGTCTGCGTAATCTGGACCGCGTATCCGGTCTCCAGCGGAATCCAGAGGCTGCGATATGCCTCGCGCGGAGGACTCGGATAGATGTTCTCGCGATAGGCGGGAAGCACTACTGAAACGCGCTCGCCGCGGGCCGCCAGAGCCGCGGGCAACGCGCCCAGCACATCCGCCAACCCGCCGGTTTTCGCAAAGGGCGTGGCTTCGGAAGCCACCATCAGCACATTCATTCGGATGCGCTGCGCCCCGCCGCCTCCTGCTCTCGATGCACCGCGTCCAGCACCGCGTTGATGAACGAGACCGATTCATCGCCGGAGAACTGCCGCGCTAACTCCAGCGCCTCGTCGATCACAACCGCGGCCGGCGTATCTTTGCGGCTCATCTCGTAGATCGCCATTCGCAGAATGTTGCGATCCACCAGCGGCATGCGGTCCAGCTTCCAATTCTCGGCTTTCTCCGTGATCTGCCGATCGATGTCGGAAGCCATTCCCGAGGTCCCTCGGGCCAACTCCTCCATGAACTCGTCGCGCTCCGGCCGCCGCGGCTGCTCTTCCGAATAGAGCGCATCGTAAAAAGACGCGATCGCATCGTCCATGGGCTGCTTGCGCAAGTCCCATTGATACAAAACCTGCAACGCCCTTTGCCGGGATCTATGACGCGCGGCCATGGTTCAGTTCTTATTTTCGTAGACGCCGCAGCAGGTCCGCCATTTCGATCGCCGTCATGGCCGCATCGTGGCCCTTGTTGCCGCTCTTGCCGCCCGCGCGGTCGATCGCCTGCTCCATGGTGTTCGTGGTCAGAACGCCGAAAGCGACCGGTACTCCAGTCTCAAGCTGCACGGCCGCCAAACCGCTTGCCGCCTGGTTGCATACATGATCGAAATGCGGCGTTTCGCCTCGAATCACCGCTCCCAAAGCGATAATCGCGTCGTGCCGCTTGAGCGCGGCCAGCGCTTTGGCAGCCAGGGGAAGCTCCCACGCTCCGGGCACCTTCACCACTTGTACATCCTCCGCGTTCGCGCCCGAGCGCTCCAGCGTGCTCACCGCCGCGGCTAGCAGCCGGTCCGTGATGAAGCTGTTGAATTTCGCGACCACAATCGCAAACTTCAACCCGCTCGCGCTCAGATTTCCTTCTGTCGCTTGGGACATAAGCTAAACTGGGTTCAGGTCCCCATTTTACCGCATGGATCCCCAGTTCATACGCAATTTCTCTATCATTGCGCACATCGACCACGGTAAGTCGACGCTTGCCGACCGCTTGCTCGAAGTGACTGGCGCGCTTTCGCAGCGCGAAATGATGGAGCAGGTGCTGGACTCCATGGATCTCGAGCGCGAGCGCGGCATCACCATCAAGGCGCACGCGGTTCGCTTGAATTACACCGCCGAAGATGGCCAGACCTACCAGCTCAATCTGATCGACACGCCCGGCCACGTCGATTTTACCTACGAAGTCTCCCGCAGCCTGCAGGCCTGCGAAGGCGCGCTGCTGGTGGTGGACGCTTCGCAGGGCGTCGAGGCGCAGACGCTCGCCAACACTTATCTCGCGCTGCACCACAACCTCGAAATCATCCCGGTCATCAATAAAATTGACCTGCCATCGGCCGAACCTGAGCGCATTCGAGAGCAGATCGAGCAGGTGGTCGGCCTGCCGGCTAAGGACGCTCTCCTCGTGAGCGCCAAGCAAGGCGTAGGTATTAAGGACGTCCTCGAAGCCGTGGTGCACCTGGTTCCACCGCCGCCCGGCTCGCCCGATGCTCCGCTGCGCGCCCTCATCTTCGATTCCTGGTTTGACCCTTACCGCGGCGTGATCATTCTGGCGCGCGTCGTAGATGGCCGTATGCGCATGCGGCAAAAAATCAAGCTGTGGTCCAATGGCACGGCGTTCGAAGTCGAGGGCCTCGGTTACCAATCGCCCAAACCGATCCCGTGCGACGAACTGGCGGCCGGCGAGGTCGGCTATCTCTTCGCCAACATCAAGACCGTGTCGGACGCCAAAATCGGCGACACGATCACCAGCGCTGAGAATCCCGCCGCCGAACCGCTGCCCGGCTTTGAAGAGATCAAGCCAATGGTGTTCGCCGGCCTTTACCCGGTGGAGTCGCACGAGCACGGCCGCCTGCGCGAGGCGCTCGAAAAGCTGCGGCTCAACGACAGCGCGTTCAACTTCGAGCCCGAGAATTCGGTCGCGCTCGGCTTCGGCTTCCGCTGCGGCTTCTTAGGCCTGCTGCACTTGGAAATCGTGCAGGAGCGGTTGGAACGCGAGTTCGAAATCGACCTGATCACCACCGCTCCGGGCGTCCGCTACAAGGTCACTGCCTTGAACGGCGATGTGATTGAAGTCGACAATCCCACCAAGTTTCCCAATCCCGCCGAAATCAAGCACATTGAAGAACCGATCCTGGACGCCACCGTGATCACGCGCGAGGAGTACGTCGGCGAGATCCTCAAGCTGCTCGAAGAAAAGCGCGGCACGCAGAAGAAATTCGAATACATCGGCACCGGCCGCGTCATGCTGCAATACGAACTGCCGCTCAACGAGATCGTGCTGGATTTCTACGACCGGCTGAAGTCGGCTTCGCGCGGCTATGCTTCCTTCGATTACCACCTGTCCGGTTACCGGATCTCGCCCATGGTGAAGCTGGACGTGCTGGTGGCAGGCGACCCCGTGGACGCGCTGACCATCATCGTTCACAAAGACTTCGCCTACGAGCGCGGCAAAATGCTGATCGAGCGCCTCCGCAAACTGATCCCGCGCCAGATGTTCGAGGTCGCGCTGCAAGCCGCCATCGGCACAAAAGTGATCGCGCGCGAAAACATCCCGGCCATGCGCAAAAATGTGCTGGCCAAATGCTACGGCGGCGACATCACCCGCAAGCGCAAGCTGCTCGAAAAGCAAAAGGAAGGGAAAAAGCGCATGAAACGCGTGGGCCGCGTCGAGATCCCGCAGGAAGCCTTCCTGGCCGTCCTAAAAGTCAGCGGCGAATCCGAGTAGCTACCTCGCCCGCCGGAGCCATAAAACCTGACTGCCTCCCGCAACCCAGCCGGGCCAACGACCAGGCGATTTTCAGCCTTAAGCCAATTTGCCAATCCCGATGTTCCTCAGAAAATCGTCGTCCGACTCCGTCAGAAACAACGGCCCGTCACGCCTGACCGGCTCGATCGAAGCCGCCTCCTTCTCCGCGGGGAGCGACACATCCACCAATAACGATGGGCAATGGCCTGCGCGTTCCAGCTCCGCCATCGCGGCCGCCACCCCGGCCGATTCCCCTAGCGCATCATGGATGGCGTCCCGCAACGTCTGCATCAGTCGCTCTATCTTGCGATTCATCAAATGCCGAACCTCCCAGTTGACTACGCCGGGGGAAACGCATTTGAGCTGCCAGAGCATTTTCCGGCTCCGTCCAACGCTCTAGCCCATTGCCTGCTAGCAACGGTGGGTGAATTGCCCCAATCGGACCGGCAGCATCAACTTCCACGACTAACGTTAGCCCCAACGTTAGCCGCCACTCCTACCGAACGCCCCAGTCGGCATGATGCTCGCGGAAGTCGCGCATTCGATTCAGGTCATCGCTCAGGACATCCCGGTCGCGCGGCGCCAGCCGGTTATCGCGCAGAACCCGTCCCAGCGCATCCATCACGTCGTTGAGTTCGCGTTCGTCGTAATAACGGCGAGCCATCTTGTCTTGCAGCTCATCCAGCTCTTGCAGGGTGCGAGCCAGCCGGTATTGATCGCCGCCGAACGGGAAGCTCACGGTACGCACGTGTTCAACATCCTCCCGGACGTGTTGAAAGAACCGCTGCCGCCACTCATCGCCCCGGTAGAAACCCTCGCGCTCGCGGTGATAGGCCTCCTCGCGATCCCCGCCCCGGTCGGCGTCGCGGTCCCCACCCCGGTCAGCGTCGCGACCCCGATCCCGGTCAGCGTCGCGGTCCCGGTCCCGATCGCGGTCAAAATCGCGATCCCGATCTGGCCGGCCTGGATTGAAGCCGCTCCACAGCAGATCGAACTTGTATCTGTCTGCCCCGCCTTGGGGGTCTTCAATGCGGACCACCGCGGATCCACCGCTGCGCGGATCGCGAACCAACTGCTGCCGCCCCCTGCCGTCGACACCGCGAAAGCGGAAGTCGGCCGGATTCGGCGGCAGTGGCGACGTGCACTCAAAGCGGCGCCACTGCGGAAGCTGGCCACCGAGATTGCGCAGCACTGCGTTGTCGCCGCGAACCTCCACCTCGGCCGTCCCGTCTACAACTACCTCGATCGTGCACCGCCCGCCGGGCCCGCCCCCGCCGATGATGCCCGCTCTGCGCTCCATCGGTTGTGCCGCCGCGGGTACTGCCGCGGCCACGGCCATGAGAATTAGCAAAGATCGCTCGTTCATTTCCCCGTACCTCCTCAATCCCTCTCGGCGCTCAAGCGCCTGCCATCTTAGACGTATCCCGTGGTTCCTTCTTTACCACCATAGCGCTCTGAGCCGATGAATTCCCGTTCATGCGCGCTCCCGTAGCAATCGCTGCCTAAGCACGTACCACACTGCACTTGGAATTTCGTAGGCGCGTTCGGGCACTCGAACACAGTAAACTCCAATTAGGAGGCACCTATGCCAGATCTCCTCGCGTCGGTCGACGGCCCAATCGGCATCCTTACTCTCAACCGGCCCGACCGGAGAAACGCGCTGTCTTTGGATCTGATGCTCGAGTTGATCCGCGCTCTCGATCGCCTCTCGTCAGACAGCAACGTGCGCGCCGTGATCCTCGCCTCCACCGGGAAGGTCTTCAGTTCCGGTCACGACCTTAGCGAAATGACCGGCCGTACGGTGGCCGACTACCGCCGCATCTTCGATGTCTGCACGGAGCTCATGACGAAAATCCAATCCATTCCGCAGCCAGTCATCGCTCAAGTCCAGGGCGTCGCCACGGCCGCGGGATGCCAGTTGGTCGCCACCTGCGATCTGGCGATCGCCAGCGATCAGGCTCAGTTCGCTACTCCGGGTGTGAAGATCGGACTCTTCTGCACCACGCCCATGGTCGCCTTGAGCCGCGCCGTGGGACGTAAGCGCGCCATGGAGATGCTCCTTACCGGCAGACTGGTGGAAGCCGCGACCGCCGCGGATTGGGGACTGATCAACCGCGCCGTCCCAGCCGATCAGTTGGAATCGGAAACGCGCAAACTGGCGTGCCAGATCGCGCAAGCCAGCAGCTTCACCGTCGCACTCGGAAAGCAGGCCTACTACGCTCAAGTCGATCTGGACCAGCCCAAGGCCTACGCCTATGCGAAAGAAGTCATGACCATGAACTCGCTTTCGCAAGATGCGCAGGAAGGCATCACAGCGTTCCTGGAAAAACGCGCCGCATGCTGGACGGGCCGCTAACGCCTGCTACTGCGACTTTTAAAAATTCCGGCACCGCGTGTCCTTTGGCCCAACGGGACAAAAGACGCGCTCCAGCGGCTACGCGCGGCGGTGATAGAATTGCTCTACCTATGGCCACGAAGCCGGTCCGTTCTTCCGCCGCGCAACCAGCCGAACCACCCTATCCTTCCCCACGTTATGCCTGGTACGTCGTTGGCGTCCTCACGCTGATGTATGTGTTCTCGTTCATCGACCGCCAGATTTTCTCCCTGATCGTCGCACCCTTGCGACGCGATCTCGGCATCAGCGATACACAGGTCAGCCTCCTGCAAGGATTCAGCTTCGCCTTGTTCTACACCTTTTGCGGAATCCCCCTGGGACGCCTAGCCGACAAGTACAGCCGGCGCGGCATTATCGCCTGCGGCCTGGTCGCCTGGAGCGCGTTCACGTCCATGTGCGGCCTGGCCAAAAGCTTCGGCCAAATGCTGTTCTGGCGCATGGGCGTGGGGGTTGGCGAAGCTGCCCTCTCGCCCGCCGCCTACTCCATCATCACCGACGATTTCCCAAAGGAAAAGCTGGCCACCGCCATCAGCGTATATTCAATGGGCATCTATATCGGCAGCGGCCTTTCGTTCCTGCTGGGCGGCCTCGTCGTGCGGTTCGCCTCCGCGAAAGCGCTGTGGACTCTGCCGCTGGTGGGCAATATCCGGCCATGGCAGCTCATTTTCCTGGCGGTCGGAATTCCCGGCTTGATCGCTACCGTGCTGCTCGCCACCGTGAAAGAGCCGTTTCGCCGCGGCGTGACTGCGGCCAACAAAACTACCGCGGCACAGTCCACCGCCTACATCTTCAAAAACAAGAGTACGTTCCTTTGCCATAACGCGGGATTCGGTCTGCTTTCGCTCGTTTCCTATGCCAGCGCCGCCTGGGTTCCGGAGTTCTTCCGGCGCGTCTACCACTGGGATATCCCAAAAATCGGGTTAGTCTACGGCACCATGGTGGCCATTTTTGGCGTCCTGGGAATCGTGGGCGCCGGCCGCATCGCCGATGCCGTGCGCGCCCGCGGAACCCTGCAAGCCAACATGCTCGTTGGCGTATTCATTGCGCTGCTCTGGATTCCCGTGCACTTTCTGCTGTTTTTGGCGCCCAGTGCCACCTGGGCAGTGGTCTGGCTCGCGCCCGCGTGCGTGTTTGCCGCCGCTCCGTTCGGCATCGCGCCGGCCGCCATACAGCAAATGATGCCGCCCGCTATGCGCGGCCAAGCTTCGGCAGTCTATCTTTTCATCCTGAATCTCATTGGGCTGGGACTGGGGCCAACCGCCGTCGCTTTCTTTACTCAGCACGTCTTCGGACGCGACGAAGCCGTGAACTATTCGCTGCTGGTGGTCGCCGTTTCGGCATCGCTGCTGGCGGCCGCGCTGCTGTGGGCCGGCGTCAAACCCTTCCTGCGAAGCCTGGACCGGCTGAATCTTTGGATCGCCGATGAGCGAGCTTGAATCGGGGCTGGACCGGCTCCCTTTCCAAGCTACCCTGCTGGGTGCTGCTTACGAATCCATCCAGCACATACCGGTTTCGATTTTGCTCGATAACGTTCGCAGCCTTTACAACGTCGGCGCGTTCTTTCGCACCGCCGACGCAGCCGGATGCGAAAAACTGTTTTTGTGCGGCATCACCGGCCGGCCCCCAAAGCCGGCACTCACCAAGACTGCGCTGGGCGCCGAAGAAACCGTAGCGTGGGAGTATCACCCACACGCGATCGCCCTGATCACGGATCTACGCCGCAGGGGATTCGAACTGGCGGCCATCGAAACCAGCCGCCGCGCAGTGGACCTGTTCGACTGGCAGCCGAGCTTTCCCGTGTGCCTCCTGTTCGGCCACGAAACCGACGGCTTGCCCGCCGAAGCGCTCGCATTGTGCGACACCCATGTGCGCATTCCCATGTTGGGCCGCAAGCATTCTTTGAATGTCGCCACCGCGGGCGGCATCGTTATTTACGAATTGCTCCGGAAGTACCGTCGGATGTTTGAGAGTGCAACAATAGTGCGATGAAACCAACCCCGTTCCGTTTGCCGATTCTGGCGCTTTTGGCCCTGCTGACGGTGTGGGTCGCCGTTGCATCGGCCCAAGAGCATCCAACCATGTTTCCGCCCGTGCGCGGCATTCACGAGATGGTGGGTGCCGCGAACAACTTCGAGGTCGAGGCCGGCTACCGTCTGCTGACCCAGGGCGGCAACGCCATTGATGCCGGGGTGGCCAGCGTGCTGGCGGCGGGCGTCACGGAACTCAGCCGTTTCGGCCTGGGCGGCGAAATGCCGCTGCTCATCAAGATGGCAGGCAAACCCGTGGTAGCCATCAGCGGCGTAGGTGTGGCGCCTGCGAAAGCTACCGTCGAGTTCTATTCCAGACGCCCGCCGGAACCCTGGGAAGAACCTGCCCATATGACGCCGATCCCCGGCCAGGGCATGCTGGCCGCGATCACGCCCGGCGTATTCGACGGTTTGATCCTGGCATTGGATAAATACGGAACGAAGTCGTTTGCCGAAGTCGCCCAGCCCGCGCTCGAGTATGCCGAGCAAGGCTTCCCGATGCCGGAAGAATTCGGCGGCATGCTGCGCAGCTATCAGCGCATTCTGGCGCTGTGGCCGGCATCCACTAAATTTTTCTATCCGGATGGAACGCCCACACCGCGCGGCGAAATCTTCCGTGAGCCCGCGCTCGCCAAAACACTTCGCGAGCTCATTGCGGCCGAGAAGAAGGCGCGCGGCAAACGCTCTGCCAAGCTGCAAGCCGTCCGTGATCTCTTCTACAAAGGTTCCATCGCCAAAGAATTCGCGAGCTATTCGGAGAACAATGGCGGCCTGATCACCCTGGCGGACCTGGCAAATTATCACGCCGATATCGAGCAGCCGCTGGTCGGCACGTACCGCGGCTACCAGATCTATAAGCCCGGCTTTTGGACCCAGGGCCCGGTGATGATTGAGGCGCTCAACATCCTGGAAGGCTATGACCTGAAAGCCATGGGGCACAACAGCCCGCAGTATCTCCACACCGTCATCGAGGCCGTGAAGCTGGCCTTCGCCGACCGCGACGAGTACTACGGCGATCCGAAATTCAGCAAGATTCCGGAAGACATTCTGCTGTCCAAGGAATATGCGGCCGAGCGGCGCAAGCTGATCGATCCCGCGCATGCCTCGCTCGAGTCGCGCCCAGGCAGCTTCGGACGGCGTATCAACCTGCCCTCGACCACGGCGTCCGCCAACGGCGTGGCGGCAAATGACACCACCTGTGTAAACGTCGTGGATCGGGACGGCAACGCCTTCAACGCCACTCCTAGCGGGGCTTGGTTGCCGTCCGTCATTATGGGCGACACCGGTCTTCCGCTATCCAGCCGCCTCCAGTCGTTTGTGACGACGCCGGGTCATCCCAATCAATTGCAGCCCGGGAAACGCCCGCGCGTCACGCTCAGCCCAACGCTGGTTACCAAAGATGGAAAGCTGGAGCTGATCATGTCCACGCCCGGCGGAGACAACCAGGATCAAGCGCTGCTGCAGGTGCTACTCAACATGCTGGATTTCGGCATGATGCCGCAGGAAGCTGTGGAAGCGCCGCGCTTTCAGACCGAGCACTTCTACAGCTCGTTTGCCGGACACGAGTTCACCCCCGGCAAGCTGAGCCTGGAAGGCCGGTTCTCGCAATCCACGGCGCAGACGCTATCCGCGCTAGGACATCGAGTGTCGCTGAGTGGTGACTGGAGCAACGGCTCTGCACCCACCGTCATCTGGCTTCATGACGGAGTGCTCAACGGCGGCGCCGATCCCCGCCGCGCGCGGTTCATATTCGGCCGGTAAACGGGTCTTAGCGCGCGTATTCGCGTGTGCCCGCTATGGCGCCTGCACCGCAATTGTGACGATATTGCTCGTAAACACGCTTTGCGCGATGAACAGTTGCGTGCTCGGATTCGTCGGCAGCGTGGTCGAAATCTGGAATGTCACTTCATAAACGCCGGCCGTCCCTGGCAGCAAACCCGCGCTCAAAACGTTCGCGCTGGTGGTTCCAACCTGCGCGTTATCCACGGCGGTGACCGGTACGTTGAAAGCAGGCCCGGTGTAAACCTGGCCGGTTGCGCCGGCCGGCGTACTTAGATCCGCCAGCGTTGCCGGCCCGATCCCGGCGGCGTACAGGGCCAGCACTTCACCGGGAACCGCTGGATTGTCCGGCGTAACGCGCGCGCCCGCGACGTTCGCGCAGCAGGTGGTCGGGTTCAACGCAGTTAGCAGAATCAACGCGCTGCTATTTTCAGAAACGCTGACCGGTATGCCGTTACCGTCCGGGCCGGCGACTTTTGCGGTCAAAATGATGCGCGTGAACTGGCCGCTGGGCGAGGCCGTCACCTTTTCGTCGGGATTCGCATTGATCAACGCGATCAAACCATCTCGAATCGTTGTAAGGGAGTCGGTGGATTGAACCGTATAGGTGTAGCTGCGGTCTTCAATCGTAACCGTAGCGACGTCATTGGGCAGAATGCTTCCGTCCACCGATACCACGGCGATCGCATTGCTGGTCGTGTGATACACCAGGCCCGGCCGCGGATCGGTTCCCGGGTCGGCGAAAATGCCCGGATGCTCGGGTACCACCGGGACCGAAATAGCTGTCGTGCTGGTAACGGAGCCGTCGCTGTGCACCGTCCGGACAAATGCCGTCACTCCGTTCGAGCCTTGCACCTCAAAGGGCAACTGCGTGTTGATCTGCGTCGGCGACACGAATAGCAGTGGCGCTTTGATTCCGTCGAAGTACACCTCGACGCCGCCCAAGCTGGTTGGGTAGTAACCTTGAGCATCCGGTGTCCCGCTGATGCCTTGCGCCGGAGCGTCGCTCAGATTCGTTCCGGTGATGGTGACGAGAGTTCCCGGCCCCATTTCGGCCGCACTGGCTCCGCCATTCAGACTGACGCCGATGGCGGTCGCAGTTTCCGTCGCCGTGGCTGTACTGCTCGCAGCGGCCACGCTCGCTGAGTATGTGATATTGTCGCCGGCCGCGCCGGGCGTCCGCGCGGTCACAATGATCTCGTTGGCCGCGGTGTTCGCTGTGGCCAAAACATTGGGATCCGGTGTCCCGCCGGTTTTACCGTTGATGATGTCCACCAGCTTTTGCACAATCGACTTCAGGCTGTCGCTGGCCAACACGGTATAGGTATAGTTCGTCCCGTTGATCGTGACTGTGAAGATGTCGCCGGCCGTGATCGTGCCGCCGATGTCGATGGTTCCGATTGCGTACACGGCTTGGCTGGCGGCATTATTTATCCCGTTCAGCGGAATGTTAGACTGGGCCGGAGTGAACACCAGTACCCGTCGGTCGAATGGATCCGTCGCATAAAGGTTGGTTCCGTCCCACGCCAGAGCCAACGGTGTGCGAATCGTATTTGGGCTCGAGAACAGCAGATTGTTTTCCGGCGAAAAAGTGTTGCTCGTATCGGTAATCTGGTCCGTGAACTCGTCCACCTGCCCCAGAATTTCGTCGGCCGCCTGCCCGTTCTGCGTGGGAATGCTGTTGTAAACCAGGATGCGATCGTTGCCGCCGTCGGCGATATACAGCCGCTGCCCGTCCGAGAGCGCGAAACGCGGAAAATTCAAAGTTCTGCCGCACATTTGCGGGTACGTCGGATTGTTATCCGAATCCATCCCCCTCGCCGGGCAAAATGTCGTGCAGCCGGAAGGGTAAGTGGGATTGTTGTCGCTGTCGGTGCCGTTTGAAACGCACGAGCCGAGTACGTTGTTGGCGGCTTCGCTGGTCATGTCCGGCTGGCCGACCTCCACATCGGCCGCCTGCTGATTCTGCGTGGGAATGGAGTTCCAGATCAGCACGCGGTTGTGCGCTAAATCCGTCACGAACAGGCGCTGTCCGTCCGATGTCACCGACACAGGCGAGAACAGATTGTTGGCCTGCGCCGGAATGTCGCCCGCGGTGATCGGTGGCGCCGACGTGAGATTGGGCTCGCCCAGGACGAAATCGGCGGCTTGGTTGTTCGAGGAAGGAATGCTATTCCATACCAGCACGCGATGATTCTGGGTGTCGGCTATATACAGACGTCCAGCTTGAACCCACACGCCCTGCGGTCCGCGGAGAGACGAAGCGGTGGGGGCCGTCGGCGGCGGATTCGCCGTCGTGAAATTCGGCTGCCCCAAAACGATATCGGCCGGAGCGTCGTTACTGGTGGGAATCGATTTCCAAATGAGAACGCGATTGTTATCGGTATCCGCTACTACCAATACTTTGCCGTCCGAGGCAACGGCCGTGGGTGTCCGAAATCCGGTTTGAGACACGCTCGAACCGCTGCTCATGAAATCCGGCTGCCCCAGCACAAGATCCGCGCCGCGCTGGTCGGGACCGATACAAACTGGGCAGCGAAGGCCCTGCGGAATTTCACTGGCAGGAGGCAGAATGAAGCTGGAAACGTTGTGGTAGATCAGAACACGATTTTGAACCGGAGTCGCCTGGATCTTGTTGGAGTCCACCACGAACAGCGTGTTGTTCGCGAACGCCACGCCGTCCACCGCCCCCAGAAGCGATCCGGAAGTCGCCGCAATATCGGCCGAGGTAAACGTCGTTTGCCCGATCATCATCCGCGCCGCCTGGCCGGTAATGAATCCTGGAGATTGCGCCTGCGCGGGCCTCGAAGTCTTGGGCGACTTCCGTACTACTCGTTTGCTCGGCCGTGCTTTCGGCAGAACGGGGCAATCCACGCCCGCCGACGGATCGCACGCCGCCGCGGGCGCGACCGTAGCGCCGGGGGCCGCGCCGAAAACCAACAAACTTGACAGGAAAGTCAGGGCAAGGTACTTCATGAGACTGAACTTATGGGCAAGGACCCAGTATAACAATCTGGGACGGACCCAGATCCGTTCCCGTTGCAATTGTTTTGGCCGGCGGCGCTAGGGATGCGGCGACAGAATATCGCCCCAGATCACCTGTGACGCTTCGGTATTGCCGCGGACGTTTTCGATCGCGCGGATGAATACCACGGTACTGTTCTGGAGCGCCGTGCGATCGGTGGCCTGACCGTCGTGCAGGTAGCGCGTCTCGGCGCGCAGCTGGATCACTTTGTGCTCGCCGGACCGCTGCCTCAGGATTAGCATTTCCGGGCTGATGCTGACCACAGCGCCCGTCACCGTGAATGGCTGGCTCCAGCTATCTACCGCGACGGCGTCGGAACTGCGAGACCTGGCGCGGCCCCGCGCAGGCGTGATGCTCTGAACGGCGCGCGCATAGCAAACTCCCGTGCCGGACTGCCGGTCGGCAACCACCTCCAGGTGCTCGCCTTTGTCGAGCCGGTCCATGCTGATGGCCTGACTGTCGCGCTCCACGTACGTTCGCTCATCGTACGAGCAGACGTAAACATGATCGGGCCAGACCAGAAACTTGAACTGCCCCTGCTTGGGAGCACCTTGCGAGCTGATGAGATCGCCGCGGAGCAGGCCCGGAGGAGCGTTCTCCTGCCCCATTAGAACGCCAGCGGCCATAATCAAAAGCCAGGCTGGGGCAGTTCCCCACATAGTCTCAGTATAAGTCCGGCCCTGCAGAATTGCGGTGCTACACTGCGCCTATGAGGATTCTCACTGCTGTCGTTGCTCTCGTCTTTTCCATCCTGACGCTCGCCGCGGCCGATCTGTCCGGCACGTGGTCGGCGGCCGTCACGCTAGATGCCGGAAGCGGCACAGCTACGTTCGCCTTCAAACAATCGGGGGAAAAGCTAACCGGGACCTACACCGGGATTGCCGGTACGGCCGATGTCGCGGGAACGGTAAACGGCTCCGACGTCGAGTGGTCGTTTGAAGCGCCCCAAGTCGGGAAGATCAGCTATAAGGGCAAGCTGGACGAGAGCGGTAAGATCACTGGGTCCGTGCAATACGGCGAACTCGGCAGCGGCAAATTCACCGCCGAAAAACAGAAGTAGCTTCTTACCGGGCGTGCGCCACTGCGTTCTGCAGCTCGCGCGCGTATTCGTCTATTTCTTCTAGGGAAGGCGTGACAAGCGTCTTTTCCAGATCCTCGCCGCTCTCGATCATATGCTTCAGGTGCAACGCCGCCAGCTTCAGACACCACGCGTCCGTCAGCATATGCCCTGACTTCTTGCTCACCGCGAGCAGTGCCGGATGCGGAAGCGCGATAATGCGTTCCTCGAAAGGCTCGCCGCCGTTCGAGACTCCGAACTTCACGTCTACGGTATCGGCATGCCGGATCGAGATGCCGTTTTGCAGCCAGTCGAAATGGATCTGCCACGCGCGGCCGAACGGGTCCACGGCCTGGAACTCCCGGAAATTGTCGAGCATCTTAGCCGATTGTAGCGAATGCCCATCGCGCCCGCGCCCCGGCATCGCACGAACCGGCGCTATCCGAAGGGATGGTTCTTCTGCGATACCAGCGACAGGAACTCGTCGCGCGTCTCCTTGCGTTTGCGGAACGCGCCCAGCATCGCGCTGGTTACGGTGCCCGAGTGCTGCTTTTCCACGCCGCGCATCATCATGCAGAAGTGCCGCGCTTGGCAGATCACGCCCACGCCTTTCGGTTGCAGCACCTGCTCCAAAGTCTCGGCGACTTGGTGCGTGAGACGCTCCTGCAACTGAAGGCGCCGCGCGAACATATCCACGATGCGTGGAATCTTGCTCAAACCGATTACCTTCTCGCGCGGAAGATAGGCCACGTGCATGGTGCCGAAGAACGGCAGCAGGTGATGCTCGCACATGCTGTAGAACTCGATGTCGCGCACCACCACCATTTCATCGCACTTCTCTTCGAATAACGCGCCATTGACGATGCTTTGGACGTCGGTCTGATAGCCGCTGGTTAAAAAGCGAAGCGCCTTCTCCGCGCGATCCGGCGTCCGCACCAATCCCTCGCGGGAGGGATCTTCGCCGATTTTCACCAGTAGATTCCGCATCAGGGCGGCGATCGAATCGTCGTCCAACTTGGGTCGCATTACCTTCACTGCCGAATTATTGTGCTTCATGTCGGTTCAATTGGGATTCAAAGCTGTTGCGCCGCGTCTCCCGCAGCCGCACGGCATCCAGTCGCGGCCACTCACCGGGAAACGCCTCGCGCCAATGCCGCGCTAGCCGCTCTTGGATCACGCGGATAATGTTCTCTGAAGTTGGGACGAGGTCCTGGAACTCGCCCAGATCGGCGTTCACATATTTGTGGTCGAAGTCGCGCAGCACACACTCGCCAACCAGACGGTCCAAAGCCGGCAGCTGAGCCACCAGCCCAGTCGACGGATCTACTGGCCCGCTCGCGGTCACCTCCAGCACATAATCGTGACCGTGGCCGTGCGGGTTGTTGCATTTTCCGTACAGCTCGCGATTAAGCTGCTCGGAAAAATGTGGCGAATTCAGCCGGTGCGAAGCCGCGAATTTGTACCGCCGCGTCACGCGGGTCATTTCGAATCTCCCGAGTAATCCACGTACAGGTCTTCGGTCTCGTACAAGCGCACGTTGTGCAGCCGCGCCCGTTCCTGCTGGAAATAAGGCGCCAGGCGTCGCCAGATCTCTGCGGCTAAATTCTCCGCCGTCGGCACCATTGTGTCGAACGGCGGGACCTCGTAGTTCAAGAACCGATGGTCCATCGGCTCGATGACCTGCTGTTGGATGATTTCCTTCAGGCGCTTGAGATCGAAAATCATGCCGGTGGCCGGGTCGGCCTCTCCGTCCAGAGTCACCTCAAGGACGTAGTTGTGGCCGTGCCCGTTCGGATTAGCCGCTTTGCCGTAGAGTTGCCGGTTCTCTTCTGCTGTCAGCGATGGCTGGCAACAAACGTGCGACGCAGAGAATTCAGCTCGGCGAGTAATCAGCATTCAATCCTTTTATTGGATGTCCGGTCGATTGGCTGGGATACGCTAATATTATAAGAGAACGGGCTGGCAAGGAAGCAGCGAAATGACTCATTCCAAAGTGGATCAGGCTCTCAAAGTGCTAATCGGAGGGCTACTTGTGGCACTGGCCGCCCTGATCGTCTACACGATGCAGGACCACGTGGTCGCAGTGGGTGATAGTGCCCCAAATTTCACCATCACCACCGCCGATGGCAAGAAGGTCAGTCCGGCCGATTTTCGCGGGAAAGTGCTGGTCCTGAACTTCTGGGCCAGTTGGTGCCCGCCCTGCGTCCAGGAGGCGCCTTCGCTGAATGAGTTCGCTAAGACGCTGGCGCCCTCGGGGGTCGTGGTGCTGGCCGTCAGCGTGGACAAAAACGAGCAGCAGTATCGCGATTTCCTGAAGAAATTTCAGGTCAGCTTCCTCACCGCGCGCGATCCGGCGCAAGACAGCACTTATCGCTACGGTACTTACCAGTTCCCCGAGAGCTATATCATCGACCGCAATGGCAAGGTGGTTCGCAAGTTCGCCGGGCTGCCGGACGATAACGGCCGGCCGATTCCCTGGACGGATCCTAGCCTGATCAGCTTCGTCAAGTCGCTCGCGTCCTAAGTGCCGCAGCACGGCTGGTACTCAAGACAAGGCGCGGGAATCGCGGCACATGGAACTGAGACGGTCGCATTGACGACCTAAGGACGGCGGGTTGCTTCGCAATTTCACACTACGCTACCGTAGAGCTGTTGAGAACTTGCCACAGGAGGCCGCGCTTGAAGAATCTGATCGCTGCTCTTGCTCTTTCTGCTGTCGCTTGCGCCACTGCAATAGCTGGTGAGATGACCGGCTATATCTCCGATACCAAATGCGCCGCCGAGCACGCCAAATCGCCTACCGCCGCCGGTTGGATTCACCCCAAGGTGTTTGAATCCTGCGCCAAGATGTGTGTCAAGGACGGCTCCGAAGCGGTATTCCTCACCGAAGACAACAAAGTGGTCAAGGTGGACACCGGCTCGATGGAAAAGGTCATGCCCCATCTGGGTCACAAGGTGAAGCTCACGGGCGCGATCGAAAACGGCCAGCTCAAAGTGGACAAGATCGAAACCGTGAGCTGGAACTGACGCCCGGGGCGTCATGCTACAGAGCGCTACGCTGGAATCCGTCGCTAAGCTAGTTGGGCCGCGCGGCTATTTGTGCCGGCCCGAAGACCTGGCGTTGTACGAGTACGACGGCGGCGTGGACAAAGCACGGCCAGACCTGGTCGTGTTTCCCGAGTCTGCCGACCAGGCCGCGGCCTTGGTTAGGATCGCAGCGGAGCAGAATGTGCCCATCGTTGGCCGCGGCGCGGGCACCGGACTCAGCGGCGGCGCAATCCCGGTGAGCGGCGGCATGATCGTTTCCTTCGCGCGCATGAACCGCATCCTGGCGATCGATCTTCCCAATGAGCGCGCCGTGGTTCAGCCTGGTGTCGTGAACCTGGAGATCACGCAAGCGGTCGAGCGGCAGGGGTACTTTTACGCGCCCGATCCGTCCAGCCAGCGCGCCTGCACTATTGGCGGCAACGTGGCCGAAAACTCGGGCGGCCCTCACACTCTGGCTTACGGCGTTACGACCAACCACGTTCTCGGCTTGGAGGCCGTGCTGCCGGACGGCACAAAGATCGAGACGGGCGGGAACGCTCCCGACCTGCCCGGCTTCGACTTGACCGGCCTGCTGACCGGCTCGGAAGGAACCATGGCGCTGGTCACGAAGATCACCACCCGCCTCATGCGCCGGCCGGAAGTAGTGAAGACGCTGCTCGCGATTTACGACCGCGTGGACGACTGCGCCGATTCGGTGGCCGAAATTACCGCGCGCGCGATCACGCCCGCCGCGATCGAGATGCTCGACGGCGTCATGCTGCGGATGGTGGAAATGGATACGCATGCGGGCTATCCGATGGACGCGGCAGCGGTCCTGTTGATCGAGTTAGAGGGTTTGCGCGAAGCGGTGGAGGAGCAAACACTGCAAATCCAGGACGTGTGCAAAACCTGCCGCGCGCGCGAAGTACGCGTGGCGCGCTCCGCCGCCGAGCGCGAACTGCTCTGGAAGGGGCGCAAGAACGCCTTCGGCGCGGTCGGGCGCGTTAGCCCGTCTTACTATGTTCAGGACGGGGTAGTGCCGCGGACCAAGATCGCGCCCACCCTGCGCTATATCGGTCAGGTTTCCGAAAAGTACGGTTTGACGATAAGCAATATCTTTCATGCCGGCGATGGCAATCTGCATCCGATCATCTTATTCGACCGGCGTAAAGCAGGCGAACTGGAGCGCGCTAAAGAAGCAGGCGACGATATTCTCCGGTTCTGCATCGAAGCCGGCGGGTCGATAACGGGCGAGCACGGCGTCGGTATGGAGAAAAAGGAGCTGATTGGCGAACAGTTCTCCGACGACAGCCTGGAGATGATCCGGCGCTTCAAGACCCTATTCGATCCGGTCTGCCGGTTCAATCCCGGCAAGGTCCTGCCTACGGGCAAAGGCTGCCTGGAGATCCGGCAGCCGGCGGCGCTGGTGGTCTAAGGCTTGTGAAACTCGGCGGTGATGAACTGCTTCACGCCATCCTTACCGGTGAGCGTCAGCGTTAGGCCGCCTTCTCCCGCGCCTTCCAAAGCGATCTGAAAATCGAAAAACGGGCAGCACCGCTTTTCCTGCTGAACCCATTCGGCGAGTTCGAGCAGCGATACACGGTTGGAGTCGATTTGGAACGCGTAACCGCTCGGCAGTTCGCGGTGATTTGCGATGGCAGCCATCACTTCATGCGTCAGTTTCGCGTGCTGCTTGCGTTCCTCGGGTTGGAACACTTTCAGATTGCAAGCGAACGGCGCATCCTGCGAAATGGCCACGGATGCGAGAATCAGAATCAGGCAGATCAGTTTCATGCTGCAATGTTAGGGGTTGAATCGCGGTTCAAGTCAACAGAACTGGCGCATTTGACTTAGAGTGCGCTTTAAGTCGTACGGTAATAAGATGCGAAGCTTGACGATCGGGCAGGTGGCCAGAAAGGCCGGATTGCGTGCGTCGGCGATCCGCTATTACGAGCGGGCCGGGCTGCTCCCGAAGCCGCAGCGTGCCGGCGGACAGCGCCGCTATAACAATCAGATTTTCGACCGGCTGGCGCTAGTCGAGTTCGCCAAGGAGTGCGGGTTCAGCTTGAGCGAGATACGCGCGATGTTTGGCGGCTTCGAGGACGACGCGCCGCTTTCCGTGCGGACGCGCGATTGGGCTGTGCGGAAAGTGGAACAATTGGACGCGCTCAGCAAACGCATCGACGGCATGCGAGTCAAACTTGCCCGGGCGGCGCGGTGCCGCTGCGCCGATCTTGGCGAGTGCGGGCGGCGGCTGCGGGCAGATTCAGCGTGCCGGTAAGCCTGTGCGAGTCCCTCGCCGCACATCGGCAGGCGTTGATCGACTTTACGCGCGATCTTGTGGCAATCCCGACCGAGAATCCGCCGGGAAACGAGTACGCGCGGGCGGTCGAGGTGATTTGCCGCCAGCTTAATCAGCTCGGGTTTGAAGATACGCGAGTCGAAGGCGAGTGCGTTCTCAGCTTCGTTGGCAGCGGTGAACGCACGGTTTATTTCAGCGGCCACTATGACGTGGTGCCGGCGCAGAACGCCTCCCAATTCGAACCGCAGTTGAAAGGTCCGAACCTGTTTGGCCGCGGATCGTCGGACATGAAGAGCGGGCTGGCGGCCATGACTTATGCTGCCGCGGCGCTGCGCGATTCGGGTGCTTTGCGTGACGGCAGAATCGGCCTGGTGTTCGTGCCGGACGAGGAAACCGCCGGCCCGCGCGGCTCGCGTCATCTGGTCGAACGCGGTCTGCTGGGAACGAATGGAATCGCGATGTTCACACCGGAGCCCACGGGGGGCGTGACCTGGAACGCGAATCGCGGCGCCATAACGCTCAAAGTCACCGTGCGCGGAAAGGCGGCGCACGTCGGGCAGCAATATCGCGGGCTGAACGCGTTCGAGCGCATGCTAGCGGTCGCGCAGGCGCTGATGGAGCTGAAGCGCGAAGTCGTGACGCGGCAGACTTCATTCCGGATTCATCCAGAGGCGGCCCGGCGCTCCATCCTCATGCTCGGCGGGCAGGCTTCCTCGGGAGCGAATTTCAATGTCGTTCCGGAGGTATGTTCGTTCACGGTGGACCGGCGGATCAATCCGGAGGAGAGCTTCGAGGAGGAGAAGCAGCGGCTGTTCGAAGTGCTCGATGCCGCGGGCGCCGAAGCGGTAGTGTTGCAGGAGGGGGCATCCTGCGGTGTCGATGAACACTGTGAAGCTGGGCGAGCACTCGCGTCGGCGATCGAGGCGGTGACCGGGAAAACGGCGGCGTTCGAGCTGTGCCCCGGATTGCTCGAGATCCGGTTTTACGCGGCGTGCGGGATTCCGGCGTTCGCGTATGGACCCGGACTGCTGACCGTATCGCACGGCCCGGACGAGTTTGTGCCGGTGGAGCGGATCGTCGAGTGTGCGCAAGTCTACGCGATAGCTACCGCAAAGTTACTGGAGCAGCGCGTCTAGCGCGCGACGTTAGCGGCCTGGCGATGAATTTCCTGCAAGCTCCAGACGCGGATCGGATCGCGGCGGCGCGAACCAATGGCTTCGACCGATGCCTTGGCGCCGCTCATAGTAGTGATGCACGGGACGCGGTAGGCGACGGAGGCACGGCGGATGGCTTGTTCGTCGCTGAAAGAGTGGCCGCCCGTGGTGGTATAGATCACCAGCTTCAGCGATCCGGCCTTCAGCAGATCCACCGCGTTCGGGCGACCCTCGTTTACCTTGAATACGGTTTTCACCGTCAGGCCTGCGGAACGCAACGTAGCCGCCGTGCCGCGCGTGGCATATAGGGAGAAACCAAATGCGGCGAACTTTCGAGCCACTTCGACGGCTCCCGCCTTGTCGCGATCGTTGACGCTGATGAACACCGCGCCGCTCTCAGGCAGCGGCGTGCCCGCGCTTAACTGGGCCTTTCCGAACGCCTCGCCGAAGTTCTCGCCGACGCCCATGACCTCGCCGGTGGACCGCATCTCGGGACCCAGCGCCGGATCCACACCCGGGAATTTCGCGAACGGAAACACGGGCGATTTGACAAAGCACTGCGTGACCGAAAGCACTCCGGAGGACTGGCCGCCGGTCAGCGCGGCGAAATCTGAAATGCTTTTGCCGAGCATCAAACCGACAGCAATCTTGGGGAGCGGCACGCCGGTCGCCTTGCTTACATAGGGAACGGTGCGGGAGGCGCGCGGATTCACTTCCAGTACGTAGACTACGCCGTTCTGGATCGCATACTGCACGTTCATGAGCCCAATGACGTGCAGAGCACGCGCGAGCTTCGCCGTATAATCCTGAATAACGCGAAGCACGCTCTCGGAGAGCCCTTGAGCAGGCAGAACGCAGGAGCTATCGCCTGAGTGCACGCCGGCCTCTTCGATGTGCTCCATAATACCGGCGATCAGGACATTTCCATTCTGGTCGGCGAGGGCGTCGACGTCCACTTCGGTGGCCGATTCGAGGAATCGGTCGATGAGCACCGGGCGATCCTGCGAGAATACGACCGCTTCGCTCATATAACGGCGGACCATTTCCTCGTCGTAGGCAATCACCATGGCGCGGCCGCCGAGAACGTAGCTAGGCCGAACCAGAACCGGGAATCCGATGCGGCGGGCGACGGCGCAGGCTTCGTCGGCGCTGGTCGCGGTGCCGTTCTCGGGCGACGGGATCTGCAGCTCATCGAGCAGCCGCCCGAAAAGCTTGCGGTCTTCGGCCAGGTCGATATCGGCCGGGTCGGTGCCGATGATCGGGACACCCGCGGCTTTGAGCGGCAGCGCCAGATTCAGCGGGGTCTGGCCGCCGAACTGTACGATGACGCCATCGGGTTTTTCGACATCGAAGATGTTGAGCACTTCCTCGCGCGTGAGCGGTTCGAAATAGAGCCGGTCGCTGGTGTCGTAGTCGGTAGAAACCGTTTCGGGATTGCAGTTGACCATGATCGACTCGTAGCCGAAATCCTGCAGCGCGAAGGAGGCATGACAGCAGCAATAGTCGAACTCGATTCCCTGGCCGATGCGGTTGGGCCCGCTGCCCAGGATCATGACCTTCTTGCGGTCCGAAGGAGTAGACTCGTTTTCCGATTCGTAGCTGGAGTAAAGATACGGGGTGAAGCTTTCAAACTCGGCGGCGCAAGTATCGACGCGGTTGAATACGGCGGCGATGCCGAGTTCCTTGCGTTTACGGCGCACAGCCATGGCATCGGATTTCCAGAGCTGGGCCAGGCGCGTATCGGAGATGCCGTCGCGTTTGGCTTGGTACATCTGCTCGCGCGAGACCGCATCGAGGTTGGTCTTGGCGAGCGAGGCTTCCAACTGGATGAACTCGTGCATCTGGGTCAGGAACCAGAGGTCGATTGCGGTGATTTCGTGTACCTGATCGACAGTCCAGCCCTGCTCGAGGGCGAAACGAATATAGCTCAAGCGTTCCGGATTGGGAGTGATGAGCCGCTTGGGGATCAAGTTAGGATCGAACTTTTCGCTGCCGGCGGATTTGCCGGTTTCCAGGCTACGAATGCCTTTGGCGAGCGCCTGCTTGAAGGTTCTGCCGATGGCCATGACCTCGCCGACGGACTTCATTTGCGTGCCGAGCACCGGTTCGGCGCCGGGGAATTTCTCGAACTGCCAGCGCGGAATTTTGACCACGACATAATCGAGAGTCGGCTCGAAACAGGCGGGCGTGACTTTGGTGATGTCGTTCTTGATCTCGTCGAGCCGGTAGCCGACTGCGAGCTTGGCGGCGATCTTGGCGATGGGGAATCCGGTGGCTTTGGATGCCAGCGCAGAACTGCGCGAGACACGCGGGTTCATCTCGACGATGACCATGTGGCCGGTCTTAGGATCGATCGCGAATTGCACGTTCGACCCGCCGGTATCGACGCCGATCTCGCGCAGGCAGGCTAGCGCGGCATCGCGCATCATCTGGTACTCGCGATCGGTGAGAGTTTGCGCGGGCGCGACGGTAATGGAGTCGCCGGTGTGCACGCCCATGGGGTCGAAATTTTCGATCGAGCAGACGATGATGGCGTTGTCGGCGAGATCGCGCATGACTTCCAGCTCGAATTCCTTCCAACCGAGCACGCTCTGCTCAATGAGGACCTGGTGCACAGGCGACAGGTCCAGCCCGCGCTGCAGAATCTCGTGCAACTCCTCCCGGTTATAGGCGATGCCGCCGCCTGAACCGCCGAGTGTAAAGCTGGGCCGGAGAATAACCGGATAACCGATCCGGTTGGCAAATTCTTCGCCGTCCTCGATGGTTTCAACCAGGCGCGATTGCGGCGTATCCAGGCCGATCCGGCGCATGGCGTCCTTAAACAGCAGCCGGTCCTCGGCCTTTTTGATGGATTCCACCTTGGCCCCGATCAACTCGACGCCATACTTTTCGAGTACGCCGGCTTCGGCCAGATCGACGGCGAGGTTCAGTCCCGTTTGTCCGCCGACCGTGGAAAGTAGGGCATCGGGGCGTTCCTTGCGAATCACTTCTTCGGCAAACGCGACGCTGAGGGGCTCGACGTAAGTGCGGTCGGCCATTTCGGGGTCGGTCATGATGGTGGCCGGGTTGGAATTGATGAGCACGACCTCATAGCCGTCGGATTTGAGAGCCTTGCAGGCCTGCGCGCCGGAATAGTCAAATTCACAGGCCTGGCCGATGACGATCGGTCCGGAGCCGATGATCAAGATGCGGTGGATGTCGTTGCGCCGGGGCATTAGGTGATAAGAAGCCGGGTGTTCACACGAGCGCAGAGGACGCCGCGGCATCCTCGTCCAAAGAAAACGCGCTGCCGCGGCGTTGCATTGTGCGCGTTCCGGAAAGTGTGAACGCGGCACGCATGAGTGCGTGCGCCACGTGTCATTGGCTAAATTCCTTAATCAATTTCATGAAATCGCCGAACAGGTATTGGGAGTCATGCGGGCCTGGGGCTGCTTCGGGATGGTATTGCACGCAGAACACTGGCTCGCTGCGGTGGCGGAATCCCTCCAGCGTCTGATCGTTCAGGTTGATGTGGGTCAGGTCGACGTCGTTTTGGTTCAGAGAATCGGGATCCACGGCGAAGCCGTGATTGTGCGAGGTGATCTCGACCTGGTTGGTGACGCGGTTCAGCACCGGGTGATTTGCGCCGCGGTGGCCGAATTTCAGCTTATACGTTTTGCCGCCCAGCGCCAGCCCCAGGATTTGATGGCCCAGGCAGATTCCGAAAATCGGTTTTTTTCCGATCAGTTTTCGGACCTGCTGGGCTTGGAATTGCAGCGGTTCGGGATCGCCGGGGCCGTTCGAGAGGAAGACGCCGTCGGGGTTTAAGCTCAGGACATCTTCAGCGGCCGTCAGTGCGGGCACCACGGTGACGCGAGCGCCTACCTGGACGAGGCGGCGCAGAATGTTGCGCTTAATTCCGAAATCGTAGGCCACTACATGGCAGAACGGCTGTTCGGGCGCGGGGGCCAGCTCAGAAGGCGAACACGGCACGACAGGCTTGTTCCACTCGTAGCGCGAGGGCGTAGACACGCGGGTGGCGAGATCCAGGCCCGCCATGGAAGGCGCTTGCCGGGCGCGCTCAATCAATTCTTTCGGGTTACCGCCCTGGGCCGAGAGAACGCCCCGCATTACGCCGCGGGTGCGGAGATGGCGGACCAGCGCGCGGGTGTCGATTTCGGCCGCGACGGGAATGCCTTGATTGGCCAAAAAACGATCGGCGCTTTCTTCCGAGCGCCAGTTGCTCGCGATGGGCGAGAACTCGCGCACCACCAGACCCTCAATGTAAGGCCGCGCGGCTTCTTTGTCGTAGTCGTTCGCGCCGTAGTTGCCGATTTCGGGGTTGGTGAGGACGACAATCTGTCCGGCATAGGAAGGATCAGTGAAAATTTCCTGATAGCCGGTAATGGCGGTATTGAAGACGACTTCGCCCAGAGTATCTTTCGGCGCACCAAAGCTCTTGCCCTCGAAGACCGTCCCGTCCTCCAGGGCGAGTATTGCCTGATTCAATTCGGATTGTCCTCCAGCAATTTCCGGGGAAGGAGTGTAATTAATATTGAACCACGGAGTGCTGCTCTGCTTCAACGGCAGATGAGGCCAAATAGTGAGGTCTGCCCGCTAACGTGCTTTGGATCTGCACCATGCCAGGGCAGTCGCGTTAGCCGCTCGGGTTCACATGAGTGGTGTGAACGCGGCTGCTGGCGTGCGCCACACACACGGTACCATTGAGTTCGTGACAAGAGTTGGGGTCTTCGTGGCCGCAGCTTGCTTCAGCTTGGCGGCGCAAACGCCTATCGTCAATACCGGCCAGCCGATTCGGGTGCCGTTCGAGTGCACGGAGGCCGATACGGTGGCAACCGGGATCACGTGTTCCGAAGAAGATCCGTGTCCGGTGTACCTGGAGCTGGCCAATGTGGAAGCGGTGGGCGACAAGCTGTTTTTGACCGGCAATCTGCACACACCGACCAACACACTGTACTCCGTTCTGCTGGCGACTGAGGACGCCGGCCAGAACTGGAACGAACCGCTGGCGCGCATTCGGGCGTCGGGGCTGGATCAGATCCAGTTTTTCGATTTTCAGACCGGCTGGATATCGGGCGCAAATTTGCAGGGGGCGCCGCGCGATCCGTTTCTGTTGATCACCACGGACGGCGGTAAGACGTGGCGGCAGAGGGCGCTGTTCGAGGAATCGCGCGTCGCTTCGGTGGAGCGCTTTTGGTTCGAATCGCGCCAGAACGGCGCGCTGCTGATGGATGCGACGCTGGACAACGGGAAGCACGAACTGTACGAGACCCGCACGGGCGGTGAAAGCTGGGAAATGCGGCAGGCGGCGGAGAAGCCCATCAAGTTTCCGCTGAATATGGAGCGCGGGCCGGCGGGCTGGCGCTTGCGGCCGGACGCAGGCTCGCACAGCTATGCGGTGGAACGCTCGCAGGCCGGCGGCTGGCATCGAGTGGCGAGCTTCCTGGTAAACGTGGGGGCTTGCAAGGAATGAAGACGGACCCGATCGAACTGGAGCTGTTCCGGCACCTGCTGGTCTCTATCGCCGAGGAGATGGGCGCGGTTTTGCGCAAGACCTCGTATTCGGCGAACATCAAGGAACGCCGAGACTATTCGTGCGCCGTGTACGACGCGGGCGGTGAAACGGTGGCGATGGGCGACCATATGCCGGTTCACCTGGGTGCGATGCCCTTATCGGTGCGGTACGCGATGGAGGCGTTCGACCTGGGGCCGGGCGACGTGGCGATCTTGAATGACCCTTTCCGCGGCGGCACACACTTACCGGACATTACAGCGGTGTCGGCCGTGTTCGTGCCCCGCAGCCGCAAACCCGCGTTCTTTGTGGCGAACCGGGCGCATCACGCCGACGTGGGCGGCATGAGTCCCGGGTCGATGCCGTTGGCGCGCGAGATCTATCAAGAGGGCATTCGGATTCCACCGATTTTGCTGGCGCGCGGAGGGCGCTTCGACCGCGAACTGATGCGGTTGATCTTGTCGAATGTGCGGACACCGGTAGAGCGGGAAGGCGACCTGCTGGCGCAGTGCATGGCGATCCGGCGCGGAGAGCAGCGGCTGCTGGAACTGGTGGCCAGGCGCGGCCTGCCGGCGGTGCAGCGCAACATGACCGCGCTGAAGGATTACAGCGAGCGGATGATGCGGGCGGCCATTCGCAGGCTGCCTGCAGGACGGTATTGCTTCGAGGACGTGCTCGACAATGACGGGATCAGCGACCGGCCGGTGAAGATTGTAGTGGCAGTGACGATTGAGGGCGATCGCGCGACGGTGGACTTCACCGGATCGGATGCGCAGGTGGAAGGATCGGTGAATGCGAACTACGCGGTGGCAGTTTCGGCCACCACGTACGTGTTCCGCTGCCTGGTGCGCGAGGACATCCCGTACACGGCGGGTGTGATGCGGCCGATCGAAGTGATCGCGCCGCAGCGTTCGGTGGTGAACGCGGAGCCGCCGGCGGCGATGGCGGCGGGAAACGTGGAGACGTCGCAGCGGATCACGGATGTCGTGCTGGGAGCGCTGTCGCGGGCGGCCCCGGAGCTGATTCCGGCAGCGAGCTCCGGCACCATGAACAACGTGACGTTCGGCGGGTGGGATCCAATGCGGCGGGAATCGTTTGCCTATTACGAGACGATTGCGGGCGGCATGGGCGCTTCGGCGGTTTCCGAAGGGCCGAGCGCCACGCATACCCACATGACCAACAGCTGGAACACGCCGGTGGAGGCGTTCGAGCATCAATACCCGCTGAGGATCCGCGCCTATCGAATCCGGCCGCGGTCGGGAGGTAAGGGCAAGCATCGGGGCGGCGACGGCATTATTCGGGAGTTCGAGTTTTTGACTCCGGCGCAGGTGACGATTTTGGCCGACCGCCGCAAGCGCGGACCGTATGGCCTCGAAGGCGGTTCGCCCGGCGCACCCGGGAAGAATCTCTTGATCCGGAACAAGAGCGTGAGCGCGATGGCCGGGAAGGTGCGGTTCGAAGTGCGGGCGGGCGACGTGCTGCGAATCGAATCGCCCGGCGGAGGCGGTTACGGCGAGCCCGCCTGAGGCGATCACTCCCTGGCCGCCGCGAAAGCTCGAGCGCGTCGCGATGCGGCAGACCTGGCGGCGGCTCACGTTCCTGCACTGGCCCTATTCACCCGACGCGGTGCGGCCACTGCTGCCTGGCGGACTAAAGCTGGATACGTTCGACGGCAGCGCCTGGATCGCGCTGGTACCGTTCGAGATTCACAATCTTGTACCGCTGCCGCATTTTCCCGAGACCAACGTGCGGACATACGTAATTGGGCCGGACGGCGGCCGCGGGGTGTGGTTCTTCTCGTTGGATGCCGCGCGGCTGCTCGCTGTTGTGGGAGCGCGAGCCGGTTACCGCCTTCCTTATTACTGGGCGTCGATGCGAGTCTTGTACGAGGACGGCCGGATCCGATACTGGACCCGGCGGAAATGGCCTCACGAACCGAGGTCGCTCGAGGCAGTGGTTGTTCCGGGTCAGAAGTATGCGCCGGAAGAACTCGGCGAGCGGGATCACTTCTTCACGGCGCGTTTCTGCTTGTACACGACGGTGCGAGGCCGGATGTCGCGGGCACAGATCGAACATCCGCAATGGCCGCTGGCGCGGGCGGAGTTGGTTAGTTTGAAGCAGGACCTGGTTGAAGCGGCCGGGCTTCGCGAGCCGAGCGGGATGCCGATTGTGCATTATTGCGAGGAGATCGAGGTGAAGATCGGGTTTCCGGAGCGCGCCGACGGTTGACGGGCACATCACGTGTGAACAGGGCACGCAGGAGTGCGTGCGCTAGAGGCGGAGGCCGAGGAGTTTGGCGAGCTGATCAAATTCGGCGACCCAGTCGGATTGGTTTGCCTGCTTCATTTCGGGATAGACGTTCTGCAGGATGGCATAGCAGAGGTTTTGAATGGACCATAGCTTCACGGGCAGCGGGATATCGGCCGAGGCCTGCACGGCCCGGCGGCATCGGCTGAGGCGTTGGAGATCACGCGGCTCATCGAAGAACTCTTGGCAAATTTGCTCCAGGTTGCGGCGCAGGATGATTTCAAGAGCGGGGCTGTCGAGCGATACGCCGGCGATGGGGATCTGATCGAGCAAGCTCTGGATTTTATCGTTGTCGAGTTCGTGCGCCGCGAAAGCATGGCGGAGCAGGTCGTTCAGCGCGATTTGGGCGTTGACGCGCATTTCGTTGGGGATAGGGATGTGGCAGTCGTGCAAGAAATGCAGCAGCGGGGCCTGATTCTCGTAAGTCTGGCGATAGAAGTTTTCCATGTCGTCGAGCGTGGATTGAACCACCTGCTGCATGACGCGGCGCTGCTCATCGCGAAAGAGATTACGGAGCGAATAGGTTTGATCGAAGCCCTCGTCAATGCGGCGAATGGTTTCGGGGAGATCGGAGCGGTCGAAAGGATCGCGGGTGGACTCGCGGATATTGCGGTAGGCTTCCTCACCGGTCCAGCGGCTGACGCCGCCGTGCAGGTTATGGTCGCCGAAGTGGAGCACACCGAACATCAACATTTCGGATTGCTGCGTGATCTCTGACGTGAAGCGGGCCTGACCAAGCGCAAGGCGCATTTTGCCGGAGCGCTGCAGGTGGTAGTCCTTGGTATCGACGTCGTAGCAATAGATGCTGGCGTGGGGCGGGTATTCGGAGAAGAGAGAGCTCATGGCGAAATGCGCGCCGAGCTTGACCAGGTCGACGCGGGCGGGCTGGACGAATTTTTCGTAGATGAGAGCGCCATCGCGGTGCTCAGGGAGGTTGCTCTTGGCCTCGGCGAGCTTGACAATGAAGCGTTGTTCGAGCGCGTCGCCGAAGAGTTCCTGGGCGAGTTGGACCACGCGGCCGGCGTATTGAATCACCTGGACGGTTTCGATGCCGGAGAGCTCGTCGAAGAACCAGCCGCAGCTGGTGTACATGAGCATGGCGTGGCGCTGCATTTCGAGGAGCTTCCAAACCTTGATACGGTCCTGGCGCAGCGGGTTCTTGCGGCGAAAATGGCACGCGATGAAGCGGTTGAGATTTTCGTCGGAGCGGTCGAGGATGACGCGGATGTATTCGTCGCGGGCGGCCCAGGGGTTCTTGAGGTAGCGGGCGGCGGTTTCCTCGTAGAGCGGGGCTACTTCATCGCGCAGCCAATCGAGGGCGTGCCGCAGCGGAGCGCGCCATTCCTGATTCCATCCGGCATGGCCGCCGGAATTACAGCCGCAATTCGTGCTCCAGCGTCCGACGCCGTGGACGCAGCTCCAGGCGGTGTTTTCGAGGATGTCGACCTCGTGGGTGGGCGGATGGAGCTGCAGATATTCGGGGTAATTCGTAAGCTTGGCGAGGCCTTTGGATTCGACGTATTCGAGCGCATAAGCGAGCGCCATGTCGCCGTGGGCGTGGTGGTGGCCATAGGTCTCGCCGTCGGTAGCGATGTGGGCAAGCTGGGGCCAGTCGCGCTGGTCGGAGAAGGCGTCGAGTAAGCGCTGCGCGAAACGCTCGCCGTTGGCGAGCAAGCCTTCGAAGGCGACGGCCCGAGCGATAGGTCCGTCGTAGAAGAATAGGTTGATTTCGCGGCCGGAGGGGAGTTTTTGGCGATAGGCGCGGGTGGGATCGATACGCTGTCCGCTCACGTCTTCGCCATCGACGGTGTGGGCTTGCGAAGGAGCGAGGACGGTGAAGCGAATGCCGTGCTCGGCGAGCAGATCGAGTGTTTCGAGGTCGACGGCGGTTTCGGGTAACCACATACCTTCCGGATCGCGGCCGAAGCGGAAGCGGAAGTCTTCGATGCCCCAGCGGACCTGAGTACGCTTGTCGCGCGCGTTGGCGAGCGGCATGATCATGTGGTTATAGCACTGGGCCATGGCCGAGCCGTGGCCCGAGAAACGGGCGGCGCTTTCGTGGTCGGCAGCGAGAATGTCGCGGTAAGTCAGCGGAGCGTGATCCTTGAGCCAGGCCAGCAGCGTGGGACCGAAGTTATAGCTGATGCCCGCGTAGTTGTTGACGATTTTCGCTATGCGGTTGTCGCCGTCGAGGATGCGGGAGGCGCCATTGGGTGCATAGCATTCGGCCGTGACGCGCTCGTTCCAATCGTGATAAGGGAACGCGGAGTCCTGGAGCTCGATGGCTTCGAGCCAGGGGTTTTCGCGCGGCGGCTGGTAGAAGTGGCCGTGGATGCAGAGGTAGCGCGGGTTAATCACAATGTATGGACGCGTTTATTGCGCAGGTGTTGCAATTACGGCGGTACCGTAACACAGGACTTCGGTGACGCCCTGCATGACCTCGGTGGCGTCGTAACGGACGCCGATGACGGCATTGCCTCCCATCTGAGCAGCGTGCTGGGCCATGCGCTGATAGGCGTGGGCGCGTGTTTCTTCGCAGAGATTGGTGAACAATGTGATGTCGCCGCCGACCAAAGTCTGAAGGCTGGCTCCGACGGTTCCAAAGATGGAGCGAGAACGGACGATGATACCGCGGACGATGCCGAGGTTTTTGTCAATACGATAGCCGTCCAGAGTGAAGGCGGTGGTGATCATGTGGGTATCGACAGACGGCGGGTGTTCTTCGGGCATTGATCCTCGCTTAGGTTCTGTATTCTAGCATTGCGGTTGTGCCGGACTGGGCTTTGGAGGACATGGCGGCGGCCGGCACGGAGCGGTTTTGGGGCGCCGTGGAGGGGCAGGTGGGACTGAGAGCGTGCGGAGGGATGCCGGCTTCGGGCGCTGGGGATGCATCTAAGACGAAGCCGGCATCGGGCATTACGGACGCGGTGGGTTCGTTTGTGCAATATTTATTTTTGCCGTCTGGATCGGGGGCGCCGGGCGGGTTGGATGGTCCACGGAGCTTTTGTAGCTGGAGGAGCGTTTTGAGCGCGCGGAAGTAGGTGCGTTCGAGGCGGCCTTGGACGCGGTAGAGGAAAGAACAAGAGCCGGAACAGTTTTCGAAGCCCTTAGCGAGGGCTTGAACCGGCGTGAGCGGCTGGTCTTCGTCGCCGTCTTCGTAATTGTCCTGATGGTCTTGCTCGATTTCCTCGATGGAGTTGGCCAGGAGCTGGGTTTCGATTAGGATGAGGCGGTTGAGGCGCCATTTGGCGGCGGCGATTTCGTGGACCAAATCGAGTTCGACTTGACCAGCGGGGCGGAACTGCTGGAGGTAGCCGTCCAGCAGGCGTTGGTAATCGGCAGGGTCTTCGGAAGGGAGGACGATGGTTTGGGCGGTAAGGCCGTGGCGGATGGCGTTCTGAGAAGAGCGCTGTTTGCCGGCTTCGGTTTTGGGGCCGCGGGATTTGGCGCCGTTTTCGCGGGCCGACTGGGATTTTCGAAGAGAAGGCATATTGGTGGACCTCGGTGGATCAGCGTAGCGGGGCAAACCGGGACGCCAGCAACGGCAGTGGGGCAAGCGGTTGCAGCGGCTAGAAATGGAAGTGGAGCAGTGGCGTGACTCGCGGGAGGCCAATGCGGTTTGAAGCGCCGACAAGTTTAGGCAACGTCAGGTAAGGGGCTACGGCAATTTGTACAGCTTGCGGGCGTTATCGCGGAGGACCATGCGGGCGAGTTCGACGGCGCGATCGCGGGTGATTTCGCCGTCGCGCATCATCTCCGAGAGGGCCAGGCCGAGGGCTTGGCGGCCAGTGGTTGCGGCGACCCACCCGGCTTCTTCCCAGCCCATTTCGTCCGAGAACGGGTAGGCGTCGGTGGCGAACAGAACTTTTTCGGGGGCGTACTCGAGCCAGTCGCGAATCACCTGCGAGACGGCGCGCGGATAATTCATGAAAGTCTGCTCGGAGAAATCGGCGTACACGTTTGGTTTCGATAGGAGAGCCGTGACTTCACGGGTAAATGGCCAGCCGCCGTGCAGCATGGCAAAATTGGCGGACCGCAGCTTGGGGTCGTTAAAGAGAGATTCGAGCCGCAACGGATTTGCGCCCGCGATGTCGAAGTATCCGCCGGCGCCGGCAGCAGCGTGGAAGTGAACTGCCAGTCCGAGCCGGGCGCATTCAGCGGCGATGTAGCGGAAGAGGAAATCCTGAAGCTTGCGGTAGTCTGGGCCGGTGACGGGCAGGGCGTGCGCGGCGGAGTAGATGCGGGCGGCTTCCGAGCGGGGCACATCGGAGAACTCGAGCGGGCGGAGGTATGCGGCTTCGAATTTCACGGCGACGGCGCCGCCGCGTTTGTGGCGTTCCAAGGTGGGGGTAACCACCTTTTGCAGATACAGGTCCAGCGTTGCGGGCGGCGAGGCGAGGCCGCATTCTTTGAGGTAGCGCTTGAGCAGCCGGTCTTCGTCGGCGAAGAAGCTTTTGCGGTCGGAATTTTCGGCGCCGAGGCTGGTATTGCTAAGCGGGTACATGAGGGCGTCTTCGAAAGGCACCCACAGGAATCGCGGAGGCGCAAGGCCGCGGCCCATGGCGACGCGATTGGCGAGCATGGTTTCGATGCCGAGCTGGTCGAGCACCCAGTTGGCGTAGCCGTCGCTCTTTTCCTGCATTAGTTGTCGCTTGCGGGCGGTAAAGTCTTTTACATCGCCGAACAGCGCGCGGTCGGCTTCGGCCACGAGAGGGGAACCGGCGCGGGTGCGAACCGGTTCAGTGTACGGGTCCATCGATTCGACCGGGAGCGCGTCGTAATCGGTGTCTTTATCGTTGCCGAGCGTGGGCCGGACGGGATGGGCGTGATTGTCGATGGCTTTGGTGCGGGCGATCTCGTCCGCGATTTGGGAATCGATGGGGAGCTGGGCGAAAACGCAGCGGGCGGCGAGGAGGACGAGCGCGAATCTCATTTGGATTCGAAACCGAGATGCCAGCCGAGCCGTTTTGAATCTGCCCAAAGCACGGGCTTGCCGAACCAGCTGGCGGGCCGTGCTGCGCCGATCAAGCCACCCGTGGATCCGACGACGAACGCGCACGGTGATTCGCCGAAGCGCTGAAGGCGATCGTGCAGCCAGGACGTGGGCGAGAGCGGGGCGGCGAGGACGACCGGCGTACCGGGGAACCAAGCGAGGTGCGCGCCGAACGCCGCGTCGTCCTGCCGCTCAGGAGCAGGCAGTCGATAGGCGCGCTGAAAGGATTGGATTGCGGCGTCGAGATCCTGGACCGCGAGAACAACCTTAGAGATGCCTGCCCATTCGCTGGTGGTGGGATGGCCGCCAGGGTAGGCGCGGCGCTCGCGCGGAGTGAAGTCGTGGATCAGGAACGGAAAGAAGGTTCCGTTGCCGGAGCCGATCTGCGCGGTTTCCCACTCGAGGTCGACGCCATCGGGGCGCTTGCGGCCGTTCTTTCTCGGCGCGCTGGCGGAGATTCCGGCTTTGCGAATGCGTTCAACTTCCGCGGAAAGATTGGCGGGGCGGATGGCCCAGGCGGTTGGACCGGCGTCGCCTTCGAGGAAATTGTGCCACTCGTGCGCCGCTACAGCTTTGGGATCGGCGTTGGGCTGGATGGCGATCAGTTCCAGATAAGAGCCGTCGGGGAAACTGGTGAGCGCCATTTCGGTGGCGTGATTGGAATGCGGGCCGCCGTATTCGGATTTGAGGCCAGCGGATTCCAGCGCGCGCTGCATGGCGCGGAGGTCGCGTCCGGCGACGGTGACGTGATCGACTTTCAGTTCCTGCGAATGCATGATGACGCAAGAAAACAGCGATAGCAATAAGGACCGGCGCACGGAAACATTATCGCGCGGTGGGGTTGGGTTGGGTGATCGCGTCGGGTGTGCGCGCTGGTGGTCGGGTACGAGGTCGCCGGGTAATCGCGTTGGTGGTCGCGTTGAGACCGTGGCGTGGTTAGCTGCCGGCTTCGGCAGCGCGGTCCAGCGGCTTGGTCATTTCGATGAAGTGGCAGGGGAGTTTTGTTACGATGCCCGGAGTAAAGGGAGCGGTGCCGGTTTCGCGGTAGCCGAGGCGCCGGTAAAACGGCGGGAGTTCCTGGCGCAAGTTGACGATTCGAAGGTCGACGAAGCGGCAGCCCGCGGCGCGGCAGTGTTCCTCGGCGGCGTGCACTAGGCGGGAGCCGATTCCGGAACGCTGGCGCGACGGATCGACCGAGAGCAAGCCGAGGTACGCGCGGCGGTCTCTCAGTTCGACATAGATGCAGCCGGCGAGGCCATGGGTATCTTCCAGGAGGATGAAGTTGCCTTTCGCGGCGAGGTCGCGAACGGTTTCCAGGCTGATGCGGTCGCCCTCGATAAAGAAACGTTCCACTTCAAACGCGAGGTTGATCAGAGCGGTGACGGCGTCGAGATCGGCGGGTTCGGCGATGCGGATGTCCATTTTTTTAGAAAGCCCGCAAAACGGAGCGCACGGGCGAATTACTTTCCTTTGGTTGAGGGTGCCCGCGCGCCTTCGGCGGGCCTTTCGAGTTCGGCCAGCTTGTCGTCCAGGTGCTTCAGTGCGGCGTTCAGCGTCTGCTTGTAGCGCGGGTTTTGGGCTTGTTCGATATCGTGCAAGATACGGGTGCGGGAAAGAAGCAGGCTTTCGCGCTGGTGCTGTTTTGCAGCTTGGACCGGATCTATGGGTGTCTGGCGGGCTTTCTTCCGAGACTCGGCTGATTCGATCTGGGACTCGACGGACTTGCTTTCCCAGCCTCTGGCCATGACTTTAGTGTGACACGCGGCAAATGCGGACGAAAATGCCGGGACGAGTGCAAGACGGCGGGGGTGCGACGGAGGCGACGCGCGGGAGCGCTTGTTTGCGAGGTCACCAAATCCCGCGTATACGTGGCAAACTTCAGCTGATTGTTCGGCAACTGCGGCGCCGGACAAGCGCTTCTGCTCCAATGCCCGCAAGAACCGAGTGCGGCGCGTCGATGCTCGTCAACCTAACTAAAGCGGGAGGCGAATCATCTCGGCCTTTTCAATCTGTTCCTTCAACCGCTCGGCCTCTTTGGGATTGTCGACGAAACCAGCAGACGTAATCTCCCACCCACGATCACCGCGTCGTAGCATCTCGACCGCTTCGCCTTTGAAGTCGCACGCGGCGGCACAGGATCTCAGCACGAACCAGTATGGATCCCGTGGTCCGTAATACGCGAATACCAGACTCCCGCTGCACCCGTTTGGCTTCGTTTCAGATTCTACGCCCCAACAACGGAACAGCCTTTTGATTCGTTCCCCTTCCTTGCCCGCTTCCGCAGGGACCTCGCGGCGTGATATCGAAGAAGGCGGGTCTAAGGCTGGCAGAGTGATCGATTTCTCTGCTGATTCGAAGTCGCTGGGTTTGATGCCTTCGACCGCAATTATGTGAGACGAGTCAGCAAAGCCGCTGCTAATAAACGACCTGAATGCTTGGCGTGGACGGGTGTTTGGAGCCATTTGCATCCTTCGGCCCGCAGGATCAAGGTAGACACCTGAGTAAGCCACACATGCGCCAAGCTCAGAGGAGCACAGGCCGTGAATCGGCTGGCTTTCGCTTTTGGTCCAAAAAATCAGCGCAGAAATTTGCTTTCCCTCAACATACACATCATCGATACCAGTCTTCCCAAACCAGTAGTGGGACCAGCGCCAGTTCTCAGCGATCCGATCAAACATTTCATCGGCGGCATCGCCGTATAGGCTGCGCCCGACCACAAAGATGGCGAGCGCAACTAATGCAAAACGTCCCGTCATTCGCATGGAAGTAATCTAGGGGTGCGGAGGACGCGGTCTATGAACCGGCGGATATGGGTAGGCGCAAACCGGTGGGTCATTGAAATTAATCGGGTCGTTATTGACGTACGCGTGCGCATTCCAGCTCTGCGGATTATTGAACCGACTCCTTCCAGGCACGGGTCCGGCGTCATAAACCCGCCCAACACGTTGGAATAATCGCTGGTCCGCATAATAATTCCCCCGTGGCCGAATTCTGCGTGTACGTTGCAAACTGCACTCGCGTTCGGCAACTGCGCATCTGCTTGTAGCGCGGGTTTTGGGCTTGTTCGATATCGTGCAAGATACGGGTGCGGGAAAGAAGCAGGCTTTCGCGCTGGTGCTGTTTTGCAGCTTGGGCCGGATCTATGGGTGTCTGGCGGGCTTTCTTCCGAGACTCGGCTGATTCGATCTGGGACTCGACGGACTTGCTTTCCCAGCCTCTGGCCATGACTTTAGTGTGACACGCGGCAGATAGCGACGAAAGTGCCGGGACGATTGGCAAGACGGCGGGCGTGCGACGGAGGCGACGCGCGGGAGCGCTTGTTTCCGAACCGCGAGGAACAATACCGCTGATCTTCTGAGCACTAGGGTTTTTCGGTCGGCCGGATACTTCTGACAGCTCGAAAAAGGACTCTTTCGAAGGCCAGACCGCTTGGATCACCGGCATTGTACCTGAGGTGAGCAGCAAATAATTTCCGATCGAACCGCCAGAAAATCGCGACGACGTGCTGCATGCGCTGATCGCGGCTATATCTAGGTTCATCGTAGGAGCACCAGACTGCCCCGGAAATCCCCGAATTATCGGGAACCGGGAATCGTTCGACTGAAGGAATGCTCGATCCGAACGCATCTGCATCTGTCACTGCCCATGTTTCAGGAGTTGATGCCGTCCTAGCCTCGCGCGAGGCCTTCTCTTGAGGTTCTACTGCGATTACAGCAGCGCCTGGGGGAATCGCATCCTGAGAAAACTTCTGGCCGGGCGCGGCGTAAAAGAACACGGGCGTGTCGAGCGCCGTCGATACTCCCCAGTCCGCTGGAACAGCCATTGAAAATCGATATTTGTCACTGACGAAGGTTCTCGCGGCACCGCGACCGCTGAGGCGGCCATGGGCCGCTGCGGGTGGGACAACCGACGAGGCAATAATGACAAATTCACTTAGTAAGGACATGGATATGCCAACGGCACGCAAGCCGAGCCGTCTCGAACCAACACCGCAGATCGGCATAATCATTTTCCGCCGCCGGCGGGCTTGTCTCGGCCTCTGTGGCGTTCTTCCCAAGAGAAAACACCGAGATCTGCTCTAGGCGGTAACAGCCTAGCGAGGCCGTCTCGATGAACGGCGAACTCCTCGAACCATAAGATGCCGCCGTCCCTCGGAGGACCATCAATCCGAACGAGATCGTTGAGCCCTTTAAACTCCCAGTGCGCAGTGTCACCGTCGCATCTGTGGCTCCCGGGTGGAGACTGCTGCTCTCTCCCAAGCTCCATAGCGCGATCAAAAGCTGCCTCAGGGCTCGCCGCATTTATCAGGTCCCAGTTGGTCCAGAGAAGAACCGAATCACCATGGGCGCCACAATCATGAATCTCTTCCAAGACTATCTTGGCCACGTACCAGTCACTTGTTTTTTGCCGCGGCCCACCGAAGACGCTCAAGTGCTCTTTTGGCTGAATGCGACGCGCAATTTCCTGATAGCCGACTTCTTCTTCGATCCATAGTAGTTCGCTCCCCGATACAGGCTGCTCGTGAACTTCTACCAGCTCTGCCACGCCATCGAGTACCCAGTGCTCGACCACTGTCGCGCCGCTGCTCGGGAGCATCTTCTGCCTCAGATCCAGAGATTCCCGTAGGCCGCGTCGCTGGTGCCGGCTTGGAGAAGGAACCAATATTTCCGAACTGCGATCGACGACGTATCGCTATCGACAGGATGCCCGTGTGTTATCAGTGAGGCAATGTACCACTGCATGTGACCTGCCGGGCCTCCTCCCCGCCCCACTTTGCATCCTACAAACTTCTGCGCCTGCTGGATCGCCAGCAATGATGAAATGCGCGCCAACCAGATGGCCGCACATTTCAGCTCCGCGGGCCCCGCCAGCACGTTTTGATAATCCGCGGCTTCGTCTCGCATCCGGTTTAAGACGATTCGAAGACCACGTGAGCGTCAGTGTCACCCTTGCGAAACACTCGCCATTGTTCTCCGCGGCACGAGGCGGGAAAGAGCCGTAGCACATAATCTCCCGTCAAGCCGATCGTGACATCTCCCCGGTCGCTCAACTCAAAATGCGTGCACACGAAGAGTTCGGTGCGATTCGTTATTGCCCGGATCGACAGATCCGGGTCTCTGAAGAGCGCTCGGAGTTTTGAATCCTGTAGACTTCCGCCCTGGGCGGGATCCCCACTCTCGACCGCTGTTTCTGGGTTGGCAGGCTCATCCCAGTCTCCGCTTCCGGTGACGATTGTCTCGCGAGTTTCTATTCGCCACGAACACTGGATATGGATCACCCACAGCTCTGAGTCACCGCTCGCGAGCGCCGCGAAAACAAAACCTCGCATGGATGCCGCATGGCTAGCGGTCTTGATTTTCCTGCCAAGCAGCTTTTCAAACACCTCTGTGTAACGGTTTTTGTTCATGGGTGGTTTAGGACATCATTGTTGACCGGCGCTTCCGGGCGAACCGCCTGAACAGTTCCATCGTCATGAACCTGCCCACCGCCGAGGATAATGACCGCTGGCCGGAATACGCCCCCGATTATTCCTGACTCTGCTTCAAACGACACCCCGTATCACTGAAACAAACTAGCGTCTTGGACCTGCGATATTTCTCTGCGGTGATCGTGCCATATGAATCACTGAATACATAGGGAAGTGTGTCGTACGAATACCCCAGGAACCAAGGGTCGTTTCGCACATACAGGAACAAGTATCTCGCCCCTAGCCGATTTTTTACGGCGTTCATCAGTTCAATTCCGTTGATCTGTTCGAGCGGCATCTGGGCAACGACAAAAGCATGTGCCATGTACTGCGGCGTCATGAAAAAGTGCCAGATAACGGCGCTTCCGCCAGCGGCTTGCAACTGCAGGAGATTAGTGTTGTCGCCGGACAATCCTGATCTGCGGTTTTGATCGTCTCGGCAGCGAAAAGCATATTTACCGTCCAACGAGTACAGGAGCGCGTACGGTGAATCCTCAGGGCGATAGTCTGCCAGCCATTCCAGGGCACGAGGCGCAAGCGCCTGATCAGTAGGAAAGGGAAAAGAAAGAGATCTATGGTTACTCGGAAAAAGTTGGATCAGGAACGAGCGATCTCCGATACTTGCTGCTACCTCCCTTGCCCGTTGCTCGACCTGGGCGCAGTCATGGAATACTGTCGGCTCCAGTGGTCGCAGGTAGCCGTCCGTCCAAAGTTGCGCCAGCAGATTCGGGCTTAACAATAAGGTCAAGATCGTCGCTTTTTTCATTGTGCGGCGCCGGACCATTGCGTGCGGCGTGCAACCTATTGTCGAACGCGTCATTTCCGCCCAGATCGTCGATGCACAATATATGGCTCTAGCTCGCGGATCCGTGCACCTCACCTGATCGTTCGGCAACTGCGGCGTTCCGCTCCTCTCCATAAGGATAATATTTCCCCACCGATCCCAGCCGGTCCTGCACCACCGCTGCCCAACAGCCCGTTGTTTTGCAATTGCCCGACGAGCTCACCGCGCGAAATATGCGCGCAGCGCCATCGTTGTGAATGGTACTGTTGTGCCACCCTGCGGCAGGCCGTGGATCGCAACCTGCATCCATCACGATCAGACTACAAACAGTACTCCCAGGAGTGTCACTAGAGTTCGTCCGCCGTTCTCGTCCCGGGAGGGGTCGAACTCGGCTGAGACGAGGTATGTCCCATTTTCCGACGACTCCTTAAAGTGAAGATTCCAGCTCTCCGAGTAAATTCGGCTTGCGCTTGCGGTCCGAGAAAAGTAGTTGACAATGCCAAGTGATATCAGCCGGAAGCCAAGGGCGCACATGCCGGAACAGAGCCGCTCCTTTGTTCTGCTGGGCATCGCATTGGGAGCAGAGAAGCACTCCCCCCAGGAGCCAACCGGCCAATTCAGTCGCTATATTCATCCGTTGCTCTTTGCTAAAGCGTCAACCACCTTCCAGTACCGGCACTGGTGGTTTCCTCAAAAAGTGAAAGTTGGAATTGTCGGCATCCAGATACTTATTAGCTTAGTTCGCAAGCCAAGATGCGAAGCTAATCGTTCCATTACTAAAATTCGCCTCAACATAGAAATAGGAGTGGTATGCCATCGTTTACTTTATCGGCGAGAGCCTTGCGAACGTGGGCAGACGGGGCAGATGCGCGACGGCAGCGTGGCGGTTGGCACGAGGCGGCAAGTCCCTAACAGTTCACTCGCTATGTAACGCGGCGGCTGGATCGGTCTGATTGGCTCTTCGCACGGGTGCTAAGGCTCCGGCCAATGTGACGGCGAAAAAGAAGAGGGCCACTGCGGCGTAAATCCAGGGCGAGCCCTGTACGGCGACGTTCGAGAGCGATCTCACCAGATTCCGCGCCGCTAGCGCAAGGGCCAGACCGCAGGCCAGCCCGGCGCAAACCCACACGCTGGTTGCGCCGAGAACGGTTCGCGCGATGTTGGCGCGGGTTGCGCCTAATGCGATACGAATCGCGATCTCGGTGCTGCGCTGAGAGACCAGGAAGGAAATGACGCTGTATATTCCGGCCGTCGCCATGACCACGGCCAGCAAGGCAAATGTGCCGACCAGCCAGGCGTTGAAGCGAGGCTCGCTGATGGCGTCGGAGAGCATGTTCTGCATCGTGGTTACGCCGAAGACGGCCTGGTCAGGATTGGAGGATTGGAGCGCGGCTTTGATCTGGTTGACGGTTTGGCCGGCCGGAAGTTTCGAGCGAACCAGAAGGTACGCATTGGCCCAAGAAAGCTGGCGCGAGGGTATGTATACTTCGGGAAACGGAGCGCTGTCGAGGCCGCGCGCGCGGACGTTCGCGACGACGCCGACAATTTCGATCGGCCCGGCCGGATCGGCGATCTGCCTGCCGACAATCTCGAGGCCCAATCCAAAGCGTCGCGCGGCTTCTTGATTCACAATCGCTACATCGATGTGCGAACCGCAATCGGATTCGCGGAAGGAGCGGCCAGCCAATATGGGGATGCGCAGGACATCGAAAAAGTCGGGGCTGACCTGGCTGGACAAAGCCATCACGGTGCGAAGGCCGCCGCTTTTTTCGGTCTGACCGACGATTTCAAGGGGGCCGCCTCGCGAGGGGCGGAGCGGCGGGCCCGTAACGGTGGCCGCGGCTTCGATGCCCGGAATTGCAGCGACTTTGTGTACGTAATCCTGGAGGACGAGCTTGGCTTCGGGATCGGGCAGATTCTGTTGGTGACCGGGTAGTTTCAGTTGCATTGCGAGCACGCGGCCGGGGTTAAAGCCGAGCGGGGCGGTAACGAGTGTCCAGAGGTTCTGAGCGACCAGGGCTGCGCCGCACAACAGGAAAACCGAGAGTGCGGCTTCCACCGCGATCATCATGTGGCGCCAACGGCTGCCGTCGCCGCTGCCGCCGCGCGACGTAAGTGAGGGGCCTAGCGTCCCGTGGCTGGCTTTCAAGGCGGGAACGCTGGCGAAGACAAGACCGGAGAGCAAAGACGCGACCGAAGCGAATGCGGCGACGCGCCAATCCAAGTGCGCACTTTCGAGCAACGGGCTGCGGACGGGCAGCGCCACCAGGACAAGTCGCGCGATAAGGCCGGCCAGCAGGAGACCGGCGGCGCCTCCGCACACGGCCAACACCAGTCCTTCGAGCAGAAACTGCTGAAGCAATCGGCTCCTAGTAGCACCGAGGGCGGCGCGAATTGCGATTTCGCGCGAGCGGCGCAACGAGCGCGCCAGAAGAAGCTGGGCTGTGTTGGCGCAGGCAATGAGCAGCAAGATGCCCACGCCGCCCAGAAGCAGCGTTAAGACAGAACGTTGCGTTCCCACGATGGCGTCGCGGAGCGGCAGCGTGTCGAACGTGAATCGGCTGGGCCTGCCGTCGCGCGTCCGGTAGGCGATTGGAAATTCGCGGACCAGAGCGCGGCCGATGTTTCGCATTTCGGCCTGGGCCTGACCAAGGATGGCATTCGGTGTGAGGCGGCCGAGCACACGGACGGCAATTCCCTGCCCGCTGCCACTGAAGCGCAGCGGCGCCTCGCGTTCGATCGGGTAAGCGACGTAGACGGCAACCGGCTCGGGGATCCGGAGGGTTGGATAATCGAATTGGAAATTGGGCGCAAGGATACCGACGATTTCGGCTGTTTGGCCGTCCAGGCGCAGATTTCGGCCAATCACGCGCGGATCGCCGCTCATCTCGGATCGCCAGAAGGTGTCGGTAAGGATCACGGCCGGTGTGCGGCCGGGCTGATTATCGTCGTCGGAAAACGTTCTTCCCAGCGCCACACCGGCGCCCAAGAGCGGCAGGAACGAAGCGCTCACGCGAGCGGCGAATACGCGGACCGGCTCGCCGCCGGCGGTTACTTGCATGTCACGATGCTCAGCGAAAGCCAGCTGTTCGACGGTCCGGCTGCGTTCGCGAATTTGCAGGAACTCCGAAACGCTGGGAGTCCAGCCATTGTTTTCCATGATGGTGACCAGGCGGCCGGCGCCGGGGTAAGGCAGCGGATCGAGAAAAGCGGCTTTCAATAAAGTAAAGATCGCAGTGTTGCCGCCGATCCCGATTGCCAGCACGAGCACGATGAGGGCCGACGCGCCCCGGTCGCGACGCATCAGCAGAAAGCCACTGCGAATATCGGAGGCAATGGATTGTGCGGCCAGCATCGGGACCTCCCGCGTGACCTAATGTACTATTCTTCTAATACACTGTCAAGGCCGTAGCATCAAGCGCGGGAGACGGCACGTCTGAAGGTGAAATCGCGATCGGGCGCCGATGGGCGTCCCCGACGAAATTGCAGCGCGCTTCCCGTCCAACCTACGCTTGGGTCCGGTGCCCGGCTAACCGTTGGAGAGGCGTAACGTTCTATGAAAGGCGAAGTAATGACGGTATGGGCAATTTGCTACAGGACCTGCGGTACGCCGTTAGAACGTTCCGGAAATCGCCGCTTTTCGTGACGATCGCGGTGGTTTCGCTGGCGTTTGGGATCGGGGCGAACACGGCGATTTTCACGCTGGTGGATCAGTTGTTGCTGCGATTGCTGCCGGTTAAAGATCCAGAGCAGTTGGTCCTACTTTGGGGACGCGGGCCGCACTACGGCAGCAACAATGGGCGGTACAAATTGTCGTACCCGATGTATCAAGACTTCCTTCACAACAACCAAGTCTTTAGCGGGATGTTCGCGCGCTGGGAAAATTCCATGAGCGTGAGCGCGGACGGCAGGACGGAACGCGTGGACGGGGAGCTGGTATCGGGTACGTATTTTCCGGTGTTGGGAGTTGGCGCTACGCTGGGGCGCGTATTCACGCCGGACGACGATAGGATTCCGGGTGGGCATCCCTTAGCGGTGATCAGCTATCGATATTGGGTGAGCCGATTCGCGCGCAGCCCGGACGTGATCGGAAGGAAAATCCTGGTGAATGGATATCCATTGACGGTCATCGGGGTGAGCCAAGCCGGGTTCGATGGGACAGATCCGGGTTCGTCGCCTCAGATACGCGTGCCATTGGCGATGAAGGCGCAGATGGACCCGGTGGGCGCAACGTTCGATTACAATTTCACGTCGCGCCGCGGCCGGTGGATTAACGTATTCGGCCGGTTGAAACCGGGGGTGAGTTTACAACAGGCGAAGGCGTCGCTGCAGCCGTTTTTCCACCAGACGCTGGAGATGGAAGTGCGCGAGCAGGCGTTCGCGCGTGCTTCGCCCGAGACGCGGCAACGTTTTCTTACGATGTGGATCGACTTGTTGCCCGCATCGAAAGGCAACTCGGAATTGCGAAGGCAGTTTTCGAGCGCGCTGCTGGTGCTGACGGGGATCGTGGGGCTGGTATTGCTGATCGCATGCGCAAACGTAGCGAATCTTCTGATTGCCCGGGCGACGTCGCGGCAGAAGGAGATTGCGGTGCGGCTCGCGTTGGGCGCCAGCCGGCGCCGGATTGTATCGCAGCTGCTGATCGAGAGCGTCGCGCTGGCGCTGGCGGGGGGCGTGGCCGGGTTGCTGCTGGCGGTCTGGATGGACCAGACGCTGCTCGGGTTTCTTCCGGCGAGCGATTCGCCGATTACGATCTCGACGGCTCCGGACGTGCGAATTCTGCTGTTCGCGCTCAGCGTTTCAATAGCTACTGGCGTGGTTTTCGGCTTGGTGCCGGCGCTGCAGGCGACGCGGCCGGATTTAGCGGGTACGTTAAAGGACCAGGTTGGCTCGATTGCAGGAGGAACGTCGGCCGGCGCACGGAAGGCGCTGGTGGTGGCGCAGGTTACGCTTTCTCTTTTGTTGCTGATTGGGGCTGGTTTGTTCATCCGGAGCCTGACGAATCTGAAGGACCTGGATCCGGGATTTCAGACCAGCAACCTCCTGGAGTTTTCGATCAATCCGACGAGGAATGGCTATAAGCCGGAGCGCAGCCTGGACTTTTACCGCGAGCTCCGCGAGGCATTGAACGGGATTCCGGGAGTTGAATGGTCGGCACTGGCCATCATCCCGGTCTTATCGGGCGATGAGTGGGACAACACCATGGCCGTGGAAGGGTTCACGCATACGGCCACGACGCTTCCGGACCCGCATATGCAGTTTATTTCGCCGGATTATTTCAAAACAATGAATATTCCGGTGCTTGCGGGGCGCGATTTTCGTATGACCGATGGGCGGGGCGCGCCGGAGGTGTGTATCGTGAACGAGAAATTCGCGAAGAAATATTTTAAAGATGGCCGCGCCGTGGGCCGGCACGTGGGGATGGGCGGAGATCCGGGAACCAAGCTCAATATCGAGATCGTGGGCGTAGCGCGCGATACCAAATACGAGAGCATGCGCGACGAGGTCCCGGCGGAAGTGTACCGGCCTTATCAGCAGATGAATTTCGTACTTGGCATGTACGCCTACGTACGCACAAGCCGGCCGCCGGAGCAGGCATTTTCGAGCATTCGACGCGTGGTGAACGGTCTGGACTCGAATTTGCCGGTATCCGATATGGAGACGCTGGAAAAGCAGCAGGAGGATTCACTGGTGACCGAGCGGCTGGTGGCGGCGCTATCGGCCGGATTCGGAATTTTAGCGACGCTGCTGGCGGCGATCGGGGTTTATGGGGTGATGGCGTACACGGTGGCGCAGCGGACGCGCGAGATCGGGGTCAGGATGGCGCTGGGCGCGGTGAGTAGGGACGTGGTGTGGCTGGTCATGAAAGAGGTCCTGTTGTTGGCGGGGATCGGAGTGGGAATCGGGCTACCGGCCGCGCTGGCACTGAGCCGTATTGCGAAGTCGCAACTGTACGGAATCCAGCCGAACGATGCCTTCAACATCGCGCTTGCCACGAGCGCGATCGCGGTAGTTGCGCTGCTGTCGGGATATATTCCGGCGCGGCGGGCGACGCTGGTGGATCCAATGCGAGCGCTGCGCTGGGAGTAGCGGGGCTTACGCGGTCAGCGCGACGGAGGAGAAGCTTCGCGGCGGCCGAAAAAAACGGCAGGCCCAAAAGACCTGCCGTTTGAGAAGTGCTTGCGATTATGGGTTATTCGGCCAGCGTTTCTTCGCCGCCGGTGTCTTCCGAGAGGCCGCCGGCGTAGATGCTGCGGGCTTCGTCCTCGTAGCCGCCCAGGTCGCCCGTTAAGGAGACCTCTTCGGCGACTGGCTCTTCTTCCACCACGTCCTCGCCCGCGATCTTCACGGCGCGGTAGTACTCCATGCCGGTTCCAGCCGGAATCAACCGTCCCATGATGACGTTTTCCTTCAGACCGCGCAGGTAGTCGACCTTGCCGTTGATGGCAGCTTCGGTCAACACACGCGTAGTCTCCTGGAAGGACGCCGCGGAGATGAACGAATCGGTAGAGAGCGACGCTTTGGTGATGCCGAGCAGCACCGGCTTACCGGTCGCCGGACGGCCGCCCGCTTCCACCACGCGCATGTTCTCTTCGCGGAACTTGAATTTGTCCACGACCTCTTCGGGCAGGAACTCGGTGTCGCCGATATCGTCGACCTTTACCCAGCGCATCATCTGACGGGAGATGACCTCCAGGTGTTTGTCGTTGATATTGACGCCCTGCAGACGATAGACTTCCTGGATTTCGTTGACCAGGTATTTCTGCAGTTCCTTTTCGCCAAGGACGGCCAGGATGTCGTGCGGATTGCGGGGGCCATCCATGAGCGGATCGCCGGCTTTCACGCGCTCGCCTTCCTGGACGTTGATATGGACGCCGCGCGGGATGGAGTATTCTTTCTGCTCGCCATCGTCGGCGGTGATGCTGATCTTGCGCATACCCTTGGCCACTTCACCGTATTTCACCGCGCCGTTGATTTCGGCGATGATGGCGGTTTCACGCGGCTTGCGGGCTTCGAACAGTTCCACCACGCGCGGCAGACCGCCGGTGATGTCTTTGGTCTTGGTGGTCGCACGCGGAATTTTGGCGAGCACGTCGCCGGCGTGGACCAAGTCGTCGTGGCTCACCATGAGGTGAGCGTGGGTGGGCATGAGGTAGCGCTTCTCTTCGGATCGCGAGCCGCCTTCGGGGCGAACGACGATGGTGGGCACGCGCTTTTCATCGGGGGAGTCGGTGACCACCCACTGCGACATGCCGGTGATTTCGTCTACCTGTTCCTGCAGCGTTACGCCTTCGGACAGATCCTTGAAGTGGACCTTGCCGCTGACTTCGGTGAGGATCGAGAAGGTGTAGGGGTCCCACTCGAGCAGAATGTCGTTGGTCTTGACCTTGGCGCCGTCTTCAAACAGCACCTTGGCTCCGTACACCACCGGGTAGCGTTCTTTTTCGCGGCCCTTATCGTCGATGATGGCCATGATGCCGTTGCGGTTCATCGCGATCAACTCGCCCTTCGCGTTCTTCACGGTGACGATGTTGAGGAATTTCACGAAGCCGTCGGATTTCGCGTCCTGCTTGGATTGTTCGCTGGATCCGGTGGCGGTTCCGCCGACGTGGAACGTTCGCATGGTGAGCTGGGTTCCGGGTTCGCCGATGGACTGCGCGGAAATGATACCGACCGCTTCGCCGCGCTCCACCATGCGTCCGGTGGCGAGGTTGCGTCCGTAGCAGAGCTGGCAGACGCCGCGTTTGGATTCGCAGGTCAGCACCGAGCGGATCTTGACGCGCTCGATACCGGCAGCCTGGATGGCGCCGGCCAGATCCTCAGTAATTTCCTGGTTCAGGCCGACGATCAGGTTGCCTTCGTAATCGTGCTGGTCTTCGAGCGCCACGCGGCCGACGATGCGGTCGCGCAAAGGCTCGATGATTTCGCCCGATTCGATGATGGGTTCGACATAGATGCCATCGCTGGTACCGCAATCGGTTTCGGTGACGATCACATCCTGAGCCACGTCGCAGAGGCGGCGGGTCAGGTAGCCGGAGTCGGCCGTCTTCAACGCGGTGTCGGCCAGACCCTTGCGGGCGCCGTGCGTCGAAATGAAGTACTGCAGCACGTCCAGGCCTTCGCGGAAGTTGGCGGTGATGGGCTGCTCGATAATTTCGCCGGAAGGCTTGGCCATCAAACCGCGCATACCTGAGAGCTGGCGGATCTGCTGTTTCGATCCGCGGGCGCCGGAATCGGCCATGATGTAAATCGGATTGAGATAGCGTCCGGTCCGGTCATCCTCTTCCATCGACTTGAACATTTCGTCCGAGACGCGTTCGGTGACCTTGGACCAGATTTCGATGATCTTGTTGTATTTTTCGCCCTGGGTAATGGCGCCTTCCTGATACTGGTTACCGACTTCGATAACCGCCTTTTCAGCGTCGCGAACCAGCTTGGCTTTCTCACCGGGAACGACCATGTCGTCGATGCCGATGGAAATACCGGCGCGCGTAGCATAGAGGAAGCCGAGTTTCTTAACCTCATCCAGCATCTGCACCGTGATTGGCAGGCCGAACTTCAGGTAGGCATATTGGACGAGCTGGCTGAGACCCTTCTTCTTCAGCAAGCCGTTTACGAATGGCATATCCTCCGGCAGAACGTCATTGAGAATGACGCGGCCTACCGTGGTGTCCATGTACTGCTTGTTGAATTCGATGGGCTCGGTGTGGAGGACGTTCTGGTTATCGAACGCCTTGGAGAGATCGATGACTTTGCCGGTGAAGCGCAGCTTGATGGGCGTGAGGGTTTCGACCTCGCCCATTTCGAGGGCGATCAGCACGTCGTCGGTGGAAGCGAAGGTGCGGCCTTCGCCCTTGGTTCCGGGGCGAGCTTTGGTCAGGTAGTACAGGCCCAGCACCATGTCCTGCGTGGGAACCGCGATGGGGGAACCATGCGCGGGCGACAGGATGTTGTTGGACGACAGCATCAGCGTGGAAGCTTCGATTTGCGCTTCGGGGGAGAGCGGAATGTGAACGGCCATCTGGTCGCCGTCGAAGTCGGCGTTGAAGGCGGTGCAAGTGAGCGGGTGCAGCTTGATGGCCTTGCCTTCCACCAGCACCGGCTCGAAGGCTTGGATGCCGAGGCGGTGCAGCGTGGGAGCGCGGTTCAACAGGATGGGGTGGTCCTTAATGACTTCTTCGAGGATGTCCCACACCACCGGGTCCTGCTGCTCGACCAGTTCTTTGGCCTGTTTGATGGTGGTGCAATGACCGCGCTGTTCCAGGCGGTGATAGATGAAGGGCTTGAAGAGTTCCAGCGCCATCTTTTTGGGCAAGCCGCACTGATTCAGGCGCAGCTCGGGACCGACGACGATGACGGAGCGGCCGGAGTAGTCGACGCGTTTACCGAGCAGGTTCTGGCGGAAGCGGCCCTGCTTGCCTTTGAGGGTGTCGGAGAGCGATTTGAGCGGGCGGTTATTGGCGCCGCGCAGCACGCGGCCGCGGCGGCCGTTATCGAACAGCGCATCCACCGCTTCCTGGAGCATGCGCTTCTCGTTGCGCACGATCACGTCGGGAGCATGCAACTCGATCAGCTTCTTGAGACGGTTATTGCGGTTGATGACGCGGCGGTAGAGGTCGTTGAGGTCGGAGGTGGCGAAGCGGCCACCGTCGAGCGGAACCAGGGGGCGCAGCTCCGGCGGAATCACCGGGATGACGTCCAGGATCATCCACTCGGGTTTGTTACCGGACTTGCGGAAGCTCTCGACGACGCGCAGGCGTTTGGCATACTTCAGCTTCTTCTGCTGGGAGACCTCGGTCTTCATCTTCTCGCGGATTTCGAGACTGAGGCCTTCGATGTCGACTTTCTTGAGCAGTTCCTTGATGCCTTCGGCGCCCATCATGGCGACGAATTTTCCGGGGAAATCCTGGTCGAGCTGACGCTTGCGCTCGTCGGTGATCACTTCGCCGCGCTTCAGCTCGGCGACTTCGCCGGAATCGACCACGACGAAAGCTTCGAAATACAGCACGCGCTCGAGCTCGCGGAGCGTGATGTCCAGCAGGTAACCGATGCGGCTGGGGAGGCCCTTGAAGAACCAGACGTGGGAGCAGGGGCTGGCGAGTTCGATGTGGCCGAGGCGTTCGCGGCGCACGCGCGAAAGGGTCACTTCGACGCCGCACTTGTCGCAGATCACGCCGCGGTGTTTCATGCGCTTGTACTTGCCGCATAAGCATTCCCAGTCGGCGATAGGACCGAAGATGCGGGCGCAGAAAAGTCCGTCGCGCTCGGGCTTAAAAGTGCGGTAGTTGATGGTTTCCGGCTTGGTCACTTCGCCATGCGACCAGCTTCGGATTTTTTCCGGCGAGGCCAGCGAGATCCGGATGGAATCGAAGTCGGCGATCAAATTTGCTCTGTCGTAGGGAGAGGAACGGTACATTATTTCTCCTTAAATTAGGCCCCGGATGAACGCCGATGCACGCCGATTGTTTTGGATCTGCGTTTTAGCGGCATCCATCTGTGGCTTCAGCATCTTACTTAGTCGGCCGCTAGGGCGGTATCCGCTATTTCCCGCGGCTTCTTCATTAACTCGACGTCCAGACATAGCGACTGCAACTCGCGGATCAAGACGTTAAAGGATTCAGGGACGCCTGGCTCGGCGGCGGCCTCGCCTTTTACGATCGCTTCGTAGATCTTGGCGCGTCCGTAGACGTCGTCGGACTTGGCGGTTAGCAGCTCCTGCAGTACGTAAGCTGCACCGTAGGCTTCCAGCGCCCAGACTTCCATTTCTCCGAAGCGCTGTCCGCCGAACTGAGCCTTGCCGCCCAAGGGCTGCTGCGTGATGAGCGAGTACGGGCCGATGGACCGGGCGTGGATCTTGTCGTCGACCAGGTGCGAGAGCTTGAGCATGTAGATGTAGCCGACAGTGACCGGCTGTTCGAATGCCTGGCCCGACACGCCGTCCCAAAGCTGGACCTTGCCGGAACTCGGAAGACTGGCCGCTTTGAGCTGCGTCTTGATTTCCTTCTCGGTTGCGCCGTCGAACACCGGAGTCGCGAAGTGCAACCCCAGCGCCTGCGCGGCCCATCCCAAGTGGGTTTCCAGGATCTGGCCGACGTTCATACGGGACGGAACGCCCAGCGGGTTGAGCACGATCTCAACGGGAGTTCCGTCGGGCAGATAGGGCATGTCTTCTTCGGGAACGATGCGGGCGATGACACCCTTGTTGCCGTGGCGGCCGGCCATCTTGTCGCCGACCGACAGCTTGCGCTTCATAGCGATGTAGCACTTCACCAGCTTGATGACGCCGGGAGGCAACTCGTCGCCCTTGCGTAATTTCGCGATCTTCTCTTCGGTGATCTTTTCGAGGACGGCGATCTGGCGCGAGGTCATCTCCTCGATTTCGTCGATCTGCTCGTTCAGCCGGACATCTTTATTGGCCAGCTTGACGCGCTTGAGATCGCGGGCGCGGAGCTTCTCGACCACGTCGCGGGTAAGCGGAACGCCTTTCGAGAGCAGTTTCTTATTGGTTTTTTCGTCGTGCAGGTCGGCCAGGACTTCCTTGGCTTCCAGCAGATCGGTGAGGCGCTTGGCGCGCTCGTCATTGAGGATGCGTTTTTCGTCCTCGAGATTGCGGTGCAGGCGTTCGATTTGAGATTCGAGAATCGCCTTGGAGCGCTCGTCGAGATCGGCGCCTTTGCGGGAGAAGACCTTGCAATCGACGACGGTGCCTTCGATGCCCGGCGGGCAATATAGCGAGGCGTCTTTGACGTCGCCGGCCTTTTCGCCGAAGATGGCGCGCAGCAGTTTTTCTTCGGGAGTCAGCTGCGTCTCGCCCTTGGGGGTGACCTTGCCGACCAGGATGTCACCGGGCTTTACGGTAGCGCCGATGCGGATGATGCCGCTTTCATCCAGATTGCGGAGGAAAGCTTCGGCGATATTGGGGATATCGCGGGTGATTTCCTCGGGTCCGAGCTTGGTATCGCGGGCTTCGATTTCGAACTCTTCGATGTGAATCGAAGTGTAGTAATCTTCCTTGACGAGTTTTTCGGAGACCACGATGGCGTCTTCGAAGTTGTAACCGCGCCAGGGCATGAACGCGACCAGCACGTTGCGGCCGAGGGCCAACTCGCCCTGATCGGTGCAAGGGCCGTCAGCGAGCACGTCGCCTTTCTTGACTCGCTGGCCCTGCTCGACGATCGGCTTTTGGCTGATGCAGGTGTTTTGATTGGAGCGCTTGAACTTGGTGAGCTGATAAATATCAGCGCCGACCTCGCGCGAGAGCTGGCCTTCGTGCGCGCCGCCTTCGACGCGAACGATGATACGTTCCGAGTCCACCGAATCGACAACACCGGAGCGCTTGCAGATGACGACTGCGCCCGAGTCGCGCGCGGTGACGCGCTCCATGCCGGTGCCCACAAAGGGCGTTTCGGCGCGCAGCAGAGGAACGGCCTGGCGCTGCATGTTCGATCCCATCAAAGCGCGGTTGGCGTCGTCGTTTTCAAGGAACGGAATCAAGCTGGCCGCCACGGAGACCAACTGCTTGGGGCTGACGTCCATGTACTCGATTTCGTCGCGGTGCTTGAGGACGAAGTTGCCGGCCTGGCGCGCGTTCACCAGGTCGTTCACGATGTGGCCCTTTTCATCCAACTGAACGTTGGCCTGGGCGATGATGTACTTGTCTTCTTCCCACGCCGAGAGGTAATCGCAGTGGGCTTCGTACTCGATGGGCTGCTTCTTGGAGCTGAGGTCGCGGTTGGCCTTCTCGACTTCGGCGCGCGTCATGACGTCGCCGACCTTGTAGGAGCTGTCGCCGGGATTCAGGACCTTGATTTCGTCGACCACCGTGCCTTTGACGACCCGGCGGTAGGGGCTCTCGATGAAGCCGTACTCGTTAATGCGGGCAAAGCAGGAGAGCGAAGAGATGAGGCCGATGTTGGGGCCTTCCGGCGTTTCGATGGGGCAGATCCGGCCGTAGTGGGTAGGATGCACGTCGCGGACTTCGAATCCGGCGCGCTCGCGCGACAGACCGCCTGGCCCGAGAGCCGACAGACGGCGCTTGTGCGTGATCTCGGAAAGCGGGTTGGTCTGATCCATGAACTGCGAAAGCTGGCTGGATCCGAAGAACTCGCGGATGGCGGCCATGACGGGCTTGGCGTTGACCAGGTCGTGCGGCATTGCCGTCGACATTTCCTGGTACACCGACATCTTTTCTTTAATGGCGCGCTCCATGCGCACCAGGCCGATGCGGAACTGGTTTTCGAGCAGCTCGCCCACGGCGCGGACGCGGCGGTTGCCCAGATGGTCGATGTCGTCCACCGTGCCGATGCCTCTGCGCAGCTTCAGCAGGTACTTGATGGTATCGATGAAATCTTTCTGGTCGAGCGTACGCTTATCGAGCGGAGACTCGTCGATCTTGTCGTACAGCTTGATATTGAACTTCATGCGGCCGACGCGCGAGAAGTCGTACTTGCGCGGATCGAAGAACATGCCCTGGAAGAGCTGGGTAGCGGTATCCAGTGTGGGCGGATCGCCGGGACGCAGCTTGCGATAGATCTCCAGCAGCGCGTCGTTCTGGCTCTTTACCGGATCTTTCCTTAAGGTGACGGAAATGACGTTGCCGGCGTCGTCGCGGTCGGGGAAGAATACTTCGAACGACGCGATGCCATTCTGCTGCAGCTTTTCGATGTTGGTCAGCTCGTGATTGGCTTCGACCAGCACTTCGCCGGTGGACATGTCGATCACGTCGGCGGCGATGAAGGCGCCCTGGAGATCGGTGCGGTCGATCTCGACCTGCTCGATTTTGGCCTTCTGAATTGCTTCGTAGAGCGACTTGGTGATCTTGCGGCCTTGCGGGACGATGGTTTCGTTTTTGGTGCCGATTGCTTTGGAAAGCTTGAGGCCGATGAGGCTGTCGGAGACCTTCCAGAACAGCTTTTCGCCTTTGATGGTGACTTCGCTGACGTTGTAGAACGCCCTAAGGATATCCGAGTCGGTTTTAAGGCCGAGGGCGCGCAGGAAAACGGTGCCGTAGAACTTGCGCTTCCGGTCGATGCGGACATACAGCAGGTTTTTGTTGTCGTACTCGAACTCGACCCAGCTTCCGCGATAGGGAATGATCTTACCGAGGAAGTAGCCCTGCGCGGGAACGCGTTCGAAGAACACGCCCGGGGACCGGTGCAACTGGGAGACGATGACGCGCTCGGTGCCGTTGATGATGAACGTGCCGTTGTCGGTCATCAGCGGAATTTCGCCGAAGAAGACTTCTTGTTCCTTGATGTCGCGGACGGACTTGGCGCCAGTTTCGGCATCCTTGTCGAATACGGTGAGGCGGATGGTGACCTTGAGCGGAGCGGCGTAAGTCATTCCGCGCTCTTCGCACTCGGCGACGTCGTATTTCAACTGCAGGCCGACCGGGTCGCCGCAGCGATTACAGAAGGTGACGATGTTTTTGTTAAACGTTCCGCAGCGGTGGCAGAGCACGTCGCCCACATGGAACGGATCGGTACGGATGGTCCCGCCGCAGCTGGGATTGCGACAAGTGGAGCGCAGGTGGTGCAGGCCTTTGAGGTTGCCGCACTTGCATTCCCAGTTGCCGATGGCGTAGTCGACGAACTCGAGCTGGCTCAATCCGCGGAAATCGGAGATGGGGAATACGGAATTGAACACGCTTTGCAGGCCGGTGTCTTCGCGTTCACCGGGCAGCAGGTCCATCTGCAGGAACCGCTCGTAGGATTTCTTTTGGACTTCGATCAGGTTGGGGATAGGGATCGAGGTCTTGATACGAGAGAAATCAACTCGCTCGCGCGTAGCGCCGTTTGCCAGATTTTCCATTTTCACTCCTACGGCCGATGGGCTCGCAAATCAAATGAAGACTAAAATACCGCTGCCCTTGCTCCCACCTGGCTCATCCGCCGACCGCAACGCGTGCGACGTCGAGGCGCGCAACAAACCGGGGAAACAAAGAACAGCGGGAAAATGTCAGAACATTACAGCCGAGAGATCGCAGCCATGCACTCCGAGTGGGATAAAATCGAGCATGGCAAAGCCGGGCGCCAGTTCCGAGGAACGGCACACCCATTCCGGAAGAAGTTAGGTTCACAAGAAGAATTTCGGGTCGGTCTCCGGCCAGTATCTCTATCAATGTAGCAGACGGAAACACTTGCGTCAAATCCGGTCTGCCGGCGGCAGTGCGCGCCCCGAGAGATACCTGCCGTGAGCGCGGCCTCGCCGCCGTACCCGAAAGAAAATACGGTACTTACTTTACTTCGACCGTTGCGCCGGCCTCGGTGAACTTTTTCTTGATGGCTTCGGCTTCTTCCTTGTTGACGCCCTCTTTAATCGGCTTCGGCGCGCCGTCCACCAGGTCCTTGGCTTCCTTGAGACCGAGGTTGGTGACTTCGCGAACGGCCTTGATGACGTTAATTTTGTTGGCGCCCGCGGAGGTGAGGACGACCGTGAACTCGGTTTTCTCCTCAGCAGCCGGTGCTGCGGCTGCACCGCCGCCGGCTGCGGGAGCTGCCGCAACGGCCGCAGCCGCCGCCGAAACTCCGAGCTTCTCTTCGAGCACCTTGACGAGCTGCGAAGCTTCGAGCAACGTCAGCCCTTGAATCTGTTCCGCTATCGCGTTGATATCCGCCATTGTCTTATGTGTACTCCCTTATTGAGAAAACTTGTTTTCCTTGACGCCCTGATCAACCACTACCGCGAGGTTGCGTCCCACGCCGCCCAAGGCAGTGACCAGGCGCTGCGCCGAGGCATTGATCAAAAACAGAACTTTGGCCAGGATTTCTTCGCGTGAGGGCAGCGACGCGAGGTCCTGAATGGACTTGACCTCGACCACTCGCCCTTCCACCAAACCGGCCTTAAAGGTGAAAGTCGGGTTAGCCTTGGCATACGCGGTGAGCGCCTTGGCCAAAGCCACGGGATCTTTTTCGGTATAGGCCATGGACGTCATCCCGGCGAGATTATTGGTGATTCCCTCGGCGGGCGTACCTTGCGCGGCCTTCTCGGCCAAGTTGTTCTTCACCACTTTGTAGTTGCCGCCAGCTCCACGCACGGCCTTGCGCAACTCGTAATCCTGCTGGACGGTAAGCTTTTCAAAGCCAGCGAGGAAGATGTTGTTGGCCTTTTCGAAGTCCTTCTTGAGGGCTTGCAGATCTTTTTCTTTATCCGATTTCTTTTTCATGGTTCGGCTCTCTTAAGTGGCGCTGATGGGCTAGGCCTGCTTGGCGTTATAGGACGTGACGTCCAGATGTACGCCGGGCCCCATGGTAGAGCAGATGGTAGCGCTCTTGACGTATTTTCCTTTGGCGGCGGCAGGCTTAGCCTTGACCACGGCCTGGATGAGGCTGGAGGCGTTTTCGAGCAGCTTCGGCGTTTCGAAGCTCACCTTGCCGACCGGGACGTGAATCACGCCGGTTTTGTCTACGCGAAATTCGACCTTACCGGCCTTGACTTCTTTCACCGCCTGCGCGATGTCCGTGGTGACGGTGCCGGTTTTGGGGTTGGGCATGAGGCCGCGCGGGCCGAGCACTTTGCCGAGCCGTCCGACGGAGCGCATCATGTCGGGAGTGGCGATGACGGCGTCGTAGTCGGTCCAGTTCTCCCCCTGGATTTTTGCGACCATGTCCTCGCCACCGACGAAATCGGCGCCGGCTTCCTGGGCTTCGCGCTGCTTATCGCCGGATGCGATGACCAGGACCTTTTTGGATTTTCCAAGGCCGTTGGGGAGGACGACGGTGCCGCGCACCATCTGGTCGGCGTGTTTGGGATCGACGCCGAGGCGCAGGTGCAACTCCACGGTTTCGTCGAACTTGGCGAACTTGATCTTTTGGACCAGCGGGACGGCTTCGTTCAGCGGGTAGGGCCGGCGTTCGACCTGTTTAGACGCAGATTGGAACTTCTTACCTTGCTTCGGCATGTCTCCTCATTGGTGCAGACGGCAGTGGAACCTGTAAAGCGAGACCCCCCTGCCTCCCACTGAGTTAAATCTTTAGCGTTGGATCGCTTTATTTAAGATAGCAAAGGGAAAGCAGGTTGTCTACTGAGCCGAGAACAGTCCGGTGCGCGGGCATGGAGAGAAGGCGTTCCTGGATCGGCGTCGGCGGCTTGTATTTCTGGATGAAGCCGAGCTTGGGCAGGATTTCGCTGACTAGCTTCAGTACGCCGTTTTTGTCGTCTTTGTCAGCCACGCGCCCTCCCTGCCCTGCTCCGCCGTCGCGTCTTAAGCGATGGTCGGTTTCTTGTGCTTCTGAAAAAATCGTTGAGAGCTTCCGTCAAAAGGTCCTGTACGGTGCTGTCCTTGTCAAGCGCCATTTGCTTGAGCTCATTCGATACGCCGGGGTCAAAGTTGGGGAACGCCGCCGCCGGATCAGGCCGTTAGCTATATGTATTTGGAAACATATGGACTATATGTCATATTATGAGGGTGAGCTGGGTTGTTGAGATCGGCGACGAGTTTGAGCCGGAATTCGACGCGCTGCACGAGGACGTGCGGACGGAAATTCTGGCGTTGTCGCGTCTCCTTCAGCAATTCGGGCCGCAGCTCGGCCGGCCGCGCGTTGACACGCTGAAGGGATCGCGCCACAGGAATATGAAAGAACTGCGGTTCGACGCCGCGGACGGCGTGTGGAGAGTGGCTTTCGCCTTCGATGCAAAGCGGAAGGCGATCTTGCTGGTGGCGGGCGATAAGTCGGGTGTCAGCGAAAAACGGTTTTACCGCGAGCTGATCCGCAAGGCCGATGACCGCTTAGACGCTCATCAGGCCCGGCTCAAGAGGGAAGGGAAATGAACCATGGCTATGAACGTGAATGACAAAATCAAGAAGCTGAGCCCGGCTCAGCGGAAGAAAGTGGAGGCCCGCGCGGCCGAGCTGATCGCTGAGGAAATGACGCTGCGCGAGCTGCGGAAGGCCCGCAAGCTCACTCAGGTCCGCATGGCGAAGGCCCTGGGCGTCACTCAGGACAGCGTTTCGCGCCTGGAAAAGCGGAGCGATCTGCTTCTGTCCACGCTGCGGAAGGCGGTCCAGGCCATGGGCGGCAACTTGTCTCTGGTCGCGGAATTCCCAGATCGCGCCCCCGTCGTACTGTCGGGGATCGCCGGAGACGATCCGTCGCCGAAGCCCACAGGACGGAGGCACGCTCACGCGCACGCCTAAAGCAATCGGGGCCAATGCAACCGGGATCTTGGCGTATGTAGTTATGAAATCATGGAAACGTGATTTCGTGTAAGCACAACGGAATGAACGAAGACAAGTGCGCCCCGGCCAAGGAGGGTCAGCCGGGCGCTAAAGGGGAGTTTAAAGCAAAAGCAAGTTTTTGTTACGCGTTCACGGCCTGCTTCGTATCGGGCACAGGCGCCGGCGCGGGCGGCTGAACCGGCAGGGCGGCGCCAGGGAGGCCAATGGCGTATGCAACCTGGTCGTAGGCGCGTTTTACCGGCCCCTGCTGCGTCAGAAGTTTATTACCCTGCACGATATTGGTCTGCTACATTGGGGCGGCCCGTTTCCAGTCGATGGTCTGCGGATCGGCAATCTTGGCAGCGTAGTGCTTCCAGTTCTGTTGCAGCGCGGCGTTGGTAAATAGCTGGTGGCCGATACGGCCGATAATATTCAAACCAGTGGCAGTCAGGCATACCCATCCTTCCTCCCGCTTGACGGGGACCTGATTTGAAGGGTACCTAGTGGAAGCTTGGCTATCTCATTCCATACCGGAATGGGCTTTATGGAGGGATCGGACTTCCATTCGCCCGTGGCAGGGTCCTGGGTGAAGCCACTGATGTAATTGACG